>ENA-OOXJ01000224-OOXJ01000224.1-human-gut-metagenome-genome-assembly--contig:-NODE-224-length-52509-cov-16.839650_pt1 | contig 52509 bp, 50 predicted proteins | sample MGYA00241587_ERZ501343 | MGnify/ENA primary metagenome ERZ501343 (study PRJEB25962, sample SAMEA2042918) | human gut metagenome | biome: human gut; feature: human-associated habitat; material: faeces... | reverse complement strand
CGTACTTCTTCTGGAGCTTGATGTTGAAGTTCTCCTGTACCTGAGGGTCGAGGGCGAGGGAAGTGATGGTGTTGCCGTGACGGCCCTTGTTGCCGATGGTTGCCCAGGAATCGCACAGGGCGCGGATCTCCTCCTCGGTGCGGCGGGGCTTGGCGGGACGCAGCTCCACTTTCTCCATCATCTGTCCGATGACACCGTCGCCGAGAATCATGGCAGGGTTGCGGTACTTGAACGCGAGCTCGAAGGCCTCGCCTACGAAGTCGTACATGTCCTGAGCCGATGCGGGAGCGAGTACGATGGGATGGTAGTCACCGTGTCCGCCGCCCTTCACTGCCTGGAAGTAGTCTCCCTGGCTGGGCTGGATGGTTCCGAGTCCCGGACCGCCGCGCATTACGTTCACAACCACGCAGGGCAGCTCGGCGCCGGCGATGTAGCTGAGTCCCTCGCACATGAGGCTGATACCGGGGCTGGAGGAGGAGGTCATGACCTTCTTTCCGCAGCAGGCACCGCCGTATACCATGTTGATGGATGATGTTTCACTCTCGGCCTGGAGCACTACCATGCCGGTGGTCTCCCAGGGCTGTACTTTCATCAGGGTTTCCATCACCTCGGACTGAGGGGTGATAGGGTATCCGAAGTATCCGTCGCAGCCGCAGTCGATGGCTCCGTATGCGATGGCCTCGTTACCTTTCATAAGAATCTTTTCTGCCATATTCTCAAAATTTAGATTTTAACACGATAAACAGTAATAACTGAATCAGGACATACGGTCGCGCAGTTGGCGCAGCCGATGCATTTCTCGGGATTGACCAGAGAAAGGAAGTTGTAACCCTTGCCGTTGACCTCGTGGGACAGGGCAATGGCTTCGGTGGGGCAGTTTACGACGCATACGCCGCAACCCTTGCACCTTTCTTTGTCTACTACAATAGCTCCTTGTGTTGCCATAAAATTAGTGTTTGTTATTGGTTGAAGTTTAAAAATCCGAATGCAGCCACCACCCTGCTGCTGATATAGTCCCAGCGCAGGATGATGCCTATGATGAGCAGCAGCCCGATCCAGATGAATCCCTTGGCGGTGGAAGTCTGCTCAGAGTACCAGTTCTTGAGTCTAGTGAATGGGTTGTTCATCTCGTTCAGGGTTTTATATTGCCGCGTCTGCTTTTTCTATCCTTATGCGGGCGTCCACCGCAGTGATGGACTTGGAGTTGCCCAGCAGGGGATTGATGTCCATCTCGTAGATCTCCGGAGCGGCGGCGCAGAGGGCTGACACACGGCGGATGACCTCGTTGAAGAGTACTATGTTGACGCCTTCTTTTCCGCGTATTCCTTCAAGAAGCTTGATGCCGCGGAGTCCGTGAATCATCTCGTCAGCTTCTACTTTCGATACAGGGGAGAGAGAGTAGCTGATGTCATTGAGTGCTTCTACATATATGCCGCCGAGTCCGCAGAGGATAAGATGACCGAACTTCTCTTCTCTCTTTGCTCCTACGAACACTTCTGTGCCGCTCAGCATAGGCTGGATAAGAACTCCGGTCGCATCTTTGATGCGCATCATGCGGTAGAATTCGGAGGACAGGGTGGTGTCGTCGGAGATGTTGAGTGAGACACCGCCTACATCCGATTTGTGGATGGGCCCTACAACTTTCATGACCACAGGGTACTTGATCTCTTTTACAGCTTCTATGGCCTGGCCTATATCGCTTACTACATATTCTTTTGTACGGTTGATCCCCGCGGCGTCAAGCAGAATCTGCACCTTGTCGGGGGACAGATATCCGTTGGAGCTGGAATCAATGACCTCGCGGATCATTTTTTTGTCCACAGGGGGAAGCGTACAGCTGTCTATGGGCTTGGGCCTGTTCATAATCTTTACGATAGCGGAACCGAGAGCCACTTCGTCAGGGAAGCTGATGTTGCCTTTGTTGTGGAAATCCTCAATCTCGTTATGTGCGTTGACCACAGAGGGAAGGACAGGATATATGGGTTTGCGGGAGGTCCTGATTTTCTGTCCGATAAGGTCATATACGTCATATACCTCAGTAAGTCCCGGGTTCCCGAAGATGATGGTAATCGCATCTACATCGAAGTCGTTCTCACAGGCGTCGAGGATGTATCCGAGCTGTTCGGCGGTACCGGTTGCAAGGAAGTCTATGGGGTTTGCCGTCGATGAGCCGATGTACAGTCTCTTGAGCAGTTCCTCGGCCTTGGGTCCGGAGAGACGGGGAATTTCGATTCCGTTGGATGACAGTACGTCTGTCTGCATTACTGCGGGGCCGCCTGCGTGAGTTACAATGGCGACTTTGCGTCCCTTGGGCTCAGGGCACATCATGGCTGCGGCTACGGTCACTAATTCTGTGCGGCTGTAGCATCTTACAATACCTGTTTTACGGAACAGCGCATTGACGGCTTTGTCGGGAGATGCCAGCGCACCGGTATGAGAGGAAGCCGCACGGCTGCCGGCCTCGCTGTATCCTGCCTTGATGGCCGCTATCTTGGCTCCTTTGGCTATGAGTGACTTGGCGTGTTTTGCAAGTTTGGCTGGATTGTTCATGCTCTCGATGTACAGCATAATCACAGGAGAGCTCTTTCCGTGAACATAGTTCTCGTCCATGTATTCGAGAGCGTCCTCGACACCTATCTGGGCACAGTTTCCTACTGAGAAAACCTGATTGAAGTGAAGTCCGAGCTGCATGGCCGCCTCCAAGATGAATACTATGGTGGCACCTGAACCGGAAATAAGAGTTGCGCCTAATGGATTGATTTTAGGTACGGGCTGGATGAAAGCACCTATATAATTCTGAGTCATGACCCCGACGCAGTTGGGTCCGATGAGGGCGGTGTTGGTGGAGTTGCAGACCTCTGCGATCTTTCTTTCCCATTCGGCACCTTCCTTACTGTCCTCCTTGAAACCTGCGGAGAGGATAATTATGGCCTTGCACGCTTTTTTGTTGCACAGGGTCTCCACAGTGGGCAGGCACATCTTTGCCGGTATGGCGAGGATGGCGCAGTCTACAGAAGGAATAAGCTCGATGTCCCTGTAGGACTTGACTCCCTGAGCCGAGTCGCATTTCGGATTGACGACGTACAGCTCTCCGGAATAGTGAGTGTTCAGAAGGTTCTTGAGGGTGGCTCCACCCGGCTTGTGGGCATCGTCCGAACCTCCGACGACCACAATGCTTTTAGGGGCAATTAACTCTTTTGTTATCATTGTTCCTATATTTCTATTACATTCTGCAAATATAAGAAATATATAGAAAAAATATCCAGTCTGCTTATAAATTTAATCAACAAGGCGGCCAGTCCTTAAAAATTTAAATTGTTGACAAAAAATTCCTCATTTCTGCCGTATATTGTTATCTTTGCTATTTAGGATTGATGCGAAAATGAACGCAAACGGGAAAAATCTTTTATTGCGCAACGTCATCAGGAGTGGTGCCGCGTGCGATATCTATATAGAGGACGGGAAAATTTCCCGCATAGGACAGAATCTGCAGTGCGGGGCCGATGCCGCTGTGCTCGACTGCCGCGGTATGAGTGTTCTGCCGGCATTTGTCAATATGCATACTCATGCAGGAATGACTCTCTTCCGCGGTATCTGTGAGGACATGCCGCTGCAGACATGGCTCGATGCGGTATGGAAGGCGGAAACTGCTTTGGACGATGATCTGGTATATTGGGGAACACGACTGGCTTGTGTGGAGATGATCCGCACAGGTACAGTGGCGTTCAATGATATGTATTGGAGGATTGACCGTGCCGCGCAGGCAGTGGAAGACAGTGGTATGAAGGCTCATCTGACCTACTGTTTCCTTGACGGCGGCGACCCTGTCAGACAGAAGCAGCAGAGGGAGGAATGCGAGGCAATGTACGGGGTGTCCCGCTCCTGGTCTTCCAGAATACGTTTCGGAGTATCTGTCCATGCCCACTATACAGTCAGTGACGAGAATATGCTGTGGGCAGCAGATTTCGCACGCAGCAGGGGTCTGCTTCTGCATACGCATCTCTCTGAGACGCGTGCTGAAAACGAGGCGCATCAGGCCCGCTACGGAATCTCTCCGACACGCCGTCTGGCAGACATGGGGCTGCTCGGCAGTGACCTGACTGCTGCTCATGCCCTTTGGCTGAGCGAAGATGACATCCGTCTTATAGGAGAATCAGGAACCACAGTGGTGCATAATATCAACTCTAACCTGAAGCTGGCCTCCGGCTGGTGTTTCAGGTACAAGGAGCTGCGTGATGCCGGGGCCAACGTGACCATGGGTACGGACGGAGCCGGATCATCTAATAATCTCGATCTGCGCGAAGCTCTTAAGACAGCCGCTCTGATGCAGAAGGCCTGGAGGGGAGATCCGGCAGCACTTCCCTTGGATGAGCTTTTAGCTATGGGTTCCGTCAACGGAGCCCGCGCCCTCGGCATTAATTCAGGGACAGTGGAGGAAGGTGCATCCGCAGACCTTATATTAGTGGATACTGATTCGACTTTTTTCGTGCCCGCACATGACTTTAAGGCCAACTTTATTTATTCGGCCAATTCATCATGCATCGACACCCTTATCTGTGATGGGCGGATTCTCATGCGGGAGGGCCGTGTGGAAGGGCAGGAAGAGGTCCTCGCTATGGCCAAGGAGGAAACACAAAGGTTTTTAAGGAAAATAAAATAAAATGCGATATGGACAATAGAATGACAGCAATAATTGAGGCGGCACAGTATCTTGAGACCCGCCTCGGAGGGCTCAGACCCCAGGTGGGAATAATACTTGGAAGCGGATTGGGTAAGCTCGCAGACAAGATAGAGTCCCCTGTGACCATACCCTATACCGATGTTCCTAATTTCGTAAAATCCACAGCGATAGGTCACAAAGGCAATTTTATCGCAGGTACTCTGGGAGGGAAGACAGTGATTGCCATGCAGGGACGGTTCCACTACTATGAAGGTTATCCGATGGACAAGGTCACTCTTCCCGTGCGGGTTATGATACGTATAGGTATCAAGGCCCTTTTTGTGTCCAATGCTGCCGGAGGAGTTAATTTCGACTTTCACGTCGGAGACCTTATGATCATACGCGACCATATTAATAAACTTCCAAACCCTCTCATCGGTCCCAATCTTGATGAGTTCGGTCCGCGTTTTCCTGACATGACCCGTCCCTACGATCCTAAATTGATTGCCATGGCAGAAGAGATAGGCCGGGTGAAGGGTATCGCGCTCAAAAAAGGTGTATATCTGGCCGGTACCGGTCCGAGTTATGAGACACCCTCGGAGTACAGGTATTTCCGTCTTATAGGAGCGGATGCAGTCGGCATGTCCACTATCCCTGAAGTGATAGTTGCCAGGCACAGCTCCGTGCCGGTTTTCGGCATGTCGGTCATCACCAACGAGGCGCATGATGACTATGCAGAGGACTTCGAGAACAACGGTGACGACGTGGTACGCGCCGCAGATGCCGCGGCGGACCGTATGACAGTGATATTTACAACATTGATAGAAAGATTATAGCGGTGGAACTCGACGGACTGTTCGGATATGACGCGGTGTCTTTGTCTTCTGAGGGCGACAGTGTGGTGATAATAGACCAGACTCTGTTGCCTTGGGAGGAGCGTTTTCTTGCTCTCAGGGACGAGGAAGAAGTGCGTGAGGCTATCGCTAAGCTCAGGGTAAGAGGAGCACCCGCTATAGGAGTGGCGGCTGCGTACGGCATGTATGTGGCTTTCAGGCGAAAGGTAAAGGAGGGTGGATTGGATCCCCGCGGAGCTGATTCGGAATTTTACAGAATCAAGAATCTGATTTGCTCGGCGAGACCCACGGCGGTCAATCTTTCAGCAGCATTGGAGAGAATGGCAGAGTGTTTCAAGTCTGTCTCCGGCAAGTCGCTTGCTCTCCAGCTTGACGCCCTGCGCTCAGAGGCAGATGCTGTAAAGGAAGAGGATATGGCAATGTGCCGTGCTATAGCAGAATTCGGAGCAGAACTTATTCCCCGTACGGATATGGGTATCCTGACCCACTGCAATGCCGGTCATTTTGCTGTGTCGCGCTATGGAACTGCGCTTGCCCCGGTATATCTGGCGCAAAGCCGCGGTCTGGCTCCGAGGGTGTTTGCCGATGAGACCCGTCCTTTGATGCAGGGTGCGAGGATTACTGTATTGGAGCTGCAGAAAGCAGGAGTGGACGTCACGCTTCAGTGTGACAACATGGCCTCCGCTCTCATGCGTGCCGGTAAGGTTGATATTGTATTTACCGGCTGTGACCGTGTCGCGGCAAACGGTGATACAGCCAATAAGATCGGCACCAGTGCTCTTGCCGTTCTTGCCCGATATTACGGTATACCGTTCTATATTTTAGGACCGACCTCATCCATTGATCCGTCAGCGGCATCGGGTGATGACATACCGGTGGAGCAGCGGGATCCTTCAGAGGTGACTGACCTGTATTTTGAAAGGAGAATAGCACCTGCCGGGGTGAAGGTATACAATCCGGCATTCGATATTACACCGGCGGATCTTATTTCCGGCATAGTGACCGAGAGAGGAATATTCCGTCCGCCTTACGATTTTACAAACCTGAAACTTAATGAGACAGCAGTATGAAGATAAAGAATCTGGTATTCGATTTAGGAGGGGTGATAGTACCCCTGAACCGTGTGGCCTGTATCAGGGCTTTTAACGATGTTGTGGGCTATAAGGATTTCGGAGATGTTCTCCGATCATACCGGCAGGTCGGATATTTCGATAAATTCGAGACGGGCAGGATATCTGCTCCCCGGTTCCGTGAGATTATCCGCTCTCATTCTGTGATGACCACGAAGGACGGTCAGCCGAGAACAGTGTCGGATGAACAGATAGACTATTCGCTCAACTGTTTTCTCTGCGATATTCCTCAGAACAGGATAGATGCTCTCCTGCATTTCAGGCAGAGCTACAGGATGCTGTTGCTCAGCAATACGAATCCCATAGGCATGAACTACTGCCGTAAGCTGTTCAAAGCTAAAGGCTATGATGTGAAGGAACTGTTCGACAGGCTGTATCTGTCATATCAGATGAAGGTGGCAAAGCCGGATCCGGATATTTTCAAAAAGATGATGGCGGATTCGGGAATCGTTCCGGAGGAGACTCTGTATATAGATGATTCACTGGCAAATGTAGAGGCCGGTAAAGCACTTGGATTCCATGTAGTGCTGTTCAATTCCAAAGATGACCTGTATGGGAAAATTTCTGAGTATCTCGAGCGGGAGCAACGGTAACTGTTATTACATAGGGAACGGACATACGGCTCTGATAGTGGATGCCGGAATAGGGTTCAGGACTATAAAGTCAAGACTGGCTTCGGCAGGGGTGGATGTGGCTTCTGTCGGGATGATATTTGTGACTCACGACCATGTAGACCATATCAGGGGACTTGCGTCTGTGGCGCAGAGGCTCTCTGTTCCTGTATATGCCACAGCCAAGCTGCATGATGCGCTTTCACGGCATAAGGCAGTAGGACCGGAGCTGTCGGGCTCGCGGAGAGTGCTGCGTGCCGGGTATGAAACGGAGATGCGCGGCGTCCGATGCGTGAGTTTTGAGGTCCCGCATGATGCAGCACAGACCCTTGGATACCGTATTGAATTCTTCGGGACTACATTTGTATTCATGACGGACTTGGGATTCGTTCCGGACTATGCGTATGGGTATTGCGCTTCTGCAGACTACGTAATCATAGAGTCGAATTATGATGTGGATATGTTGCTCGGCGGTAATTATCCGCCGGATCTCAAGGCCCGGATCATGAGTGACCGCGGTCATCTGAGCAACGAGGCCTGTGCCGCAGCCCTCCGCCGCATCTGGCATCCCGGTCTGCGGGGAATCTTCCTGTGTCATCTAAGTAAGGACAACAATACACAGGAACTTGCATACAATACGGCGCGAAGTTCCCTTACCTCACTGGGTCTTTCCGTTCCCGGGGATATCCGTCTGGAATGCATGCCGCGTTCAGAAGTGTTTTCCATGGATTTTTAAAAGAAACACCCCGTTTCCGACCGGTCACTGCCGACAGGGAAACGGGGTGCTGTATTGTTTGATTCACCTCAGAGGTCAGAAGCGGTAGCGGACACCGATGGCAGGGCCGACTCCCCAGTAGAAACCGGCTCCGTCATGTATGGCTACACCGAGCTGAGCCCTGATGTCAAATGACAGTTCGAGGGGGAACCAGAATGAGTAGGACAGACCTACGTTGCCGGCTGCCGCTACATTGAAGCGGTTGTACCCGTTGAGAACACCGAGTCCGACAGCTGCACCGGGACCTGCATACCAGGCCCATGAACCTCTGTCAGTCCATTGAGGCTGTGCGAAAGTGAAATCGTACAGAGCTGTCAGGTTGAGGTCCCAGGTGAAGAGACCGAGGTCGATCTCGACGAAATCTGCATTTTTAACAAAATGCTGGTAGCTGACTTCTGCACCCCATCCGAGCCTGCCTCCGATTGCGCGGGGCTGGGCGTACACTGCTGCGGCAGTGAAGAGTGCGACTGCAAGAATAATAAACTTCTTCATCTTGATTTGGTTTAGTTAGTATTTTTAAAAGTATGTAACAGATGATTTTTCTATTTCTGAGATTATAGAGTTGGCTACCCGGCTCGCACCGAAACGTAGGAGAGAGGGGGTGAGCCATTGCTGCCCGAGAACTGTTTCTACGATAGCATAGTATACTGCCGCATCTTTGGCGGAGGATATGCCGCCGGCCGGTTTGAAGCCTATCCGGCGTCCGGTCCTGGCATAGTATTCTTTAATGCATCCGCACATGACTATTGCCGCGAAAGGTGTGGCTGCAGGTTCCATCTTGCCGGTAGATGTCTTGATGAAGTCAGCTCCGGATTCCATAGCGAGGAATGAAGCTTCGCGTATCATTTCGATGTCTGTGAGCGCACCTGTCTCGAGAATTACTTTCAGTATGGTATCAGGCCCCACAGCCTCTCTGATAGAACTGATCTCTTTCTCGCAGTTTGCTATGTTGTGGTCAAGAAAGCTGTTGAGGGCAAGGACTATATCCACCTCGTCCGCGCCATGTTCCACGGCCATACGGCTTTCGAGAACTTTTACCTCTATGAAACTCTGGGACGCGGGAAAACAGCCGGCAACGACTGTAGTATGCACTTCCGGGACAGACAGGGTTTCCTTGACAGTGCCGGCGAAATCTGGATATACGCAGATGGATGCCGGATGCGGATATTCGGGAAAGTGTTTCTGGAAGTCATTGACTTTTCCAACAAGTTTTCTTATGCTGGAATATGTGTCAGTGGCTTTCAAGGATGTCAGGTCAGTCATGCTGAGACATGCTTTGAGCACTTCAGGTGTCATCCAGTGGCTTAGGTTGTCGTGGATAGCTTGAATCCTGTTTTCTATTTCGTCCATTATTCTCTATTTTTGGTGTCTATGAGGATTGTGACGGGGCCGTCATTGACGATGCTGACCTTCATATCCGCACCAAAGATACCTTTTTTAACCTGCTTCCCCAAAATATTTTCCAATCTTTCTATAAATTTTTCATATATAGGAATGGAAATGTCTGGCTTTGCGGCTCTTATGTAAGAGGGACGGTTGCCTTTTCTGGTAGAAGCATAGAGGGTGAACTGGCTTATGATCAGTATGTCTCCATCTATGTCTCTGATGGACAGATTCATTACTCCGTCAGCATCGTCGAAGATGCGCAGGTTTGTTATCTTATGGCACAACCATTCTATGTCCTCCTCCCCGTCACCTTCCTCGATTCCTACCAGAATATTTGCACCCCTGCCGATTTCCCCATGACAGACTCCGTCGATGACTACCGACGAACTGCTGACTCTTTGGATGACTGCTCTCATATTATCCCCGGATCTGGACTGTTATGCCTGCGGCTTTGATGGGGGCGGCTATCTTTTCCATCTCCCCGACGGTTACTTTCTCAAGTCCCGTGGCCGGAGTCTCCCTGTCGAGAGTGTACATCATCACCTCCCGCGGCCTGAGGTCCAGTACTATGTCCACCCACGGGCGGGTGCTCTCGGGACATGTGAGGTCGATTCTTCTGCCGTTTACGGTACCTTTGAGGAACATCGTCTGAAGAATGAAGTTGCCGTTGAAATGACGGAGGTTCTCAATGGTTCCTGCGAGGGAGTATTGACCTACCGGATTGTCGACAAGATGGATATATTCTTCAAGACCGCTGTCTATCTTGAGGATGGGGTTGTTCACCTTCATCAGGGCCGCACGGATTTCCGGGCGTCCGGTCATGGTGGCGTTTGAAAGAACGGATACGGCGGCATTTGGGAAGTAACGGTCTCTCATCCCTATGGTAAAGTCTATGATTTCGGGAAAATCGGGGTGGAGGGTGGGCTCTCCGTTGCCTGAGAAAGTGATGGTATCGACAGGGGTACCTTCGGCATGGAGCTGTGCGAATTTCTCGCTCATCTGCTCGAAGACAGTTTCTTTAGGCGGCAGAGTGCGGTCAGCCCTTCCGTCTTTGTTCCAACCGCATTCGCAGTATATGCAGTCGAAGGAACATAGTTTTCCGTTCTGTGGCAGTAGATTGACCCCTAAGGAGTTGCCGAGCCTGCGGCTCTTTATCGGGCCGAAGACTATGTTGTGAAAGAGTATTGTAGACATAGTTTATGCTGTGTTATATGATTCGTTTTGATCTGCTTTCAGGTGTGAGATGCATGGAAGTGAAGTCGATGCAGTCTATCAGGACTGCTCCCGGTTTCTTGCCGGGCTCGAAGGATCCGAGGAGACCGTCTTTTCCCAAGGCAGCGGCTCCGTTGAGGCAGCACCACTCCAATATCGTCTGCAGAGGAATCTGCGGATAGCGGCTGTGTATGCATTTGAATTCCTCGACCATCGACAGTATATGGTTGGATGACAGACTGTCTGTACCGATCGCAATGCGTACGCCGAGTTGCATGAGCATCGGCAGGTCGGCCATCCTCCGATGTATGAAAATATTGGACAAGGGGCATGTGACCCATGTGCAGTGCTTTAGGATAGATTCGGCTGCGCGGACACTGTCTTCGCGTGATACTGTATTGTGTATAAGCAGTATATGCTCGTTGAACGGTGCTGGATGAATCTCCAGGAGGCGGTCTGTGAAGTGGAACAGTGCCGGTTTACCGGTGGCGGGGACGATGCTCAGGTGCCGGTTGAGATAATTCTCGTAAAGCGGACCGCGGTGAAATCCTATCATGTCGTCCTCTTCTTGGGATTCCTGATTGTGATATGAGATGAATCCGGTACCGAGACCTTCTGCAGAAGCCATGCGGAGAAGTTCTGCGCTCATAGTGTAAGGGGAGTGCGGAGTGATACCGGCGTCAATGCCGGCGTCAACGGCCTTTGCAAGCAGTCTGCGTGCCTCGGTTATTACGGACTCTGCATCCTGGGGCTCGGAGCCGAAGACTTCTATGAATGTCCTGGTGTACATTTCTGCCCCGCTTTTCATGGCAAAGCTCTCGTCACAGTTGGAAATGTCTGCCATGGCGCTTACGCCTTCATTGTACAGCTTCTCAAACTGCATCCTCATAGCTTTTATACGCTGCTCCTTGGGAGCGGACTCGCGCAAGGCGTTGATCTGGTCTATGAAACCGGACATGCCGGTGGCCTCACGGAACTTCCCTTCGAGGTGGGACAGTTCTATATGGCAGTGTGCATTGGTGAATCCAGGTACGAGTATGCCGTTATAGAATTCAGTACCTGAGGTCTCGCCGTCGAGCTGTCCTACGGCGGCTACGGTTCCGTCATCGGCAAAATCTATGAATCCATTGTGAATGGGGGCTGAGGTTATGGGAAATATGTAATTGGCTGCGATGCGTCTCATATTATATGGAATTTTATTTGTATTCTCTTATTTTTATCTCTTTGATTTCTTTTATAGGTATCGGGCGGGAAATACCTGGGGCTTTTCCATCCTTCTCATGCTTCTTTTTCGACCCCTTTTCTGTTGATCGCTCAAGTTCATTCATGAATCCTTTCGTCGTGTAGAATGCGAAGCGGATGTCTGAGTTTATTGCGGAGTCGCTGAAAAGCAGGAACGGACTTTGCGGGCCGAGCAGGAATGCCGAGTCGGCCACAGGGGAACACGGTACGCAGGTATCAGGCTGGAAGAACATCATTCTTAGTGTTTTGTAGAAGCGTCCTGAATGTATTCCGTCAGCTGTTAGAATCTCGAGTGAGTCGATAATCGTCCATGACCGGGGTGTGCTCTCCTGTGCCTCTATGATCTTTTGAAGTTCTGCTTCTCTCTTTTCAAGCATAGTCTTCGTCTTTTCGAATACCTTTACAAATTTGTCCGGTCTTTCGAGATATGTGTTGACACTGCGGATATAGTCATCGGTAGTGTATCCGTAGCGGTTGAAGACAGGCTCGTAGATTCTCAGTGTGTCGACCATCCTGCGGTAGCGGCTGTTGCTGTTCACGGCTTCGTCCGTCATATAGATGTCGTAGTATATCTGTGACATGACATCCTCTGGTATCAGGTCTCTGTCCCTGCAGGACTGGGCAGTGAAGAGACCGGAGATAAGTATCGGGAGTGCCATGAATATTTTTGCGCGCATATCGTGTGTTGCTTGAATGTGTGTGCAAATATAGCTGTTATTTCGTACTTAACGGTTTTTTACCTAAGTTTGCAGGAATATTTTGAATTTATGCTGATACGCCCGCCGAGACTGTTGAAGAGGATATATCCGTCATTTATATGGTCCTTTCCGAAAGAGAAGGAAGGCCTGTTCCTGACTTTTGACGACGGACCGTGCCCTCAAGTGACGCCGTGGGTGCTTGACGAGCTGGACAAGTATGGAGCGAAGGCTACTTTTTTCTGTATCGGAAAGAATGTGGAGCTGTATCCTGATCTTTTCGGGGAGATAGTGAGACGGGGTCATGCCGTAGGCTGCCATTCCTACAGCCATGTACCTGGCTGGGGCGTAGCGGTGGATGACTATGTGCAGGATGTGGATTTGGCGGCGGAACTGATCAGAACGAACCTGTACCGTCCTCCGTATGCCAAGATTACCCGTACGCAGGCGGAGACCCTGAGTGTGCGGTACAATATAGTGATGTGGAATATCCTCAGCCGGGACTACAACCGTAAGCTCGGGCACAGGGCATGTGCCCGCAATGTGGTACCTTATTTGGCTCCCGGCTCGATAACAGTATTCCACGACTCTATGAAAGCCTCCAAGAACTTGTGGTACGCTTTGCCCAAGACTCTTGATGCGGTGGGTAAATTAGGATTGAAGTGTAAACCTATATTATTGTAAAGATATGAAATACAATGTATTGCTGCTCGGCTCGGGCGGCAGGGAACATGCCCTTGCATGGAAGATAGCCCAAAGTCCTCTGCTCGGAGAATTCTATGCCCTTCCCGGAAATCCCGGAATCAATACACTGGCGGCAGGAATAGACGGCAGTGTGACGGATTTTGATCTGATACGCAGGACTGTCATGGAAAAACAGATAGATATGGTGGTATGCGGCCCGGAGGACCCTTTGGTCAATGGGCTGAAGGATTATCTGATGTCCTTTTCTGGAATAAGGGAGCGCCTGCTGTTCGTGGGACCTGGCAAGGACGGTGCCCGTCTTGAGGGCAGTAAGGATTTTGCCAAAGAATTCATGGCAAGGCATGGAATACCGACGGCGGGATATAGGACATTCTCAGGAAATCAGGTAGATGAGGCCAAGGCCTTCCTCCGTACGCTGCGTCCTCCCTATGTGGTGAAAGCAGACGGCCTTGCAGCGGGTAAGGGGGTGATTATATCATCTACATTGGAAGAAGCTGAAGCGGCTCTGGAGGATATTTTCGGAGGACGTTTCGGCGCGGCCGGGGCTAAGGTGGTGATAGAAGAGTATCTTGACGGCGTAGAGGTATCGTTCTTTGTGCTTACGGACGGTCACAGGTGGTTGCTGTTGCCTGAGGCCAAGGATTATAAAAGGATAGAAGACGGAGATAAAGGACCCAATACCGGAGGTATGGGCTCTGTGTCGCCGGTGCCGTTCTGTACATCAGAATTTGTTAAGAAGGTCTGCGAAAAAATTATCGGACCTACAGTACGCGGTATCAGCAGCGAGGGAATGGATTACCGTGGCTTTATTTTCTTCGGTCTTATGAATTGTGGCGGAGAGCCTTATGTCATAGAGTACAATGTGCGCATGGGTGATCCCGAGACTGAGTCCGTAATGCCGCGTATAAGCAGTGACTTACTGCAGCACATGGCGGCTGCGGCGGCCGGTGATCTTTCCGGAGAGAACGTATTGTTCTCCGAAGAGGCGGCAGTGACATGCATCATTGTCTCCGGAGGTTATCCTGGCAAATACGGCAAAGGTTATCCTATCAGCGGTCTCGAAGATATGGACGGGCTTACAGTATTCAGCGCGGGTACGGCTATGAAGGATGGACGGACAGTCACTTCCGGAGGACGTGTTCTGGCGGTGACTGCGCTGGGTTCTGACATAGCGGATGCCAAGGATGCAGTCTATTCAAAAATAGACCGTATCAGTTTTGAAGGGGCGTTTCACCGCAGTGATATTGCCTTGGATATGATCAATTGGAAAGAGAACAGATGAGGGAGTCCCGTAAGTCTCCGGCTCTGAGCCTGCTGTCAGCTGTTGTAATGACAGGGCTTGTAGTGTCGTATTTTTTTCTTCCTGACAGCAACTCTATGCACGCAGACGGCATGGTGGGGACCCCCTGGCTGTCCACATTGCTGGCAATAGTCTTTCTTACCGCAATAGCAGTATCGATGGGACTGCTCAATTACAGCAGTTTTCTCTTTACCTCCGATACTAAGTTGCTGTATCTTCCGTATCTGATTTTTGTGCTGTCAGTTCCCGGCTCGATGGACTTCGGCTTATGGCATATAGCAGCGTTGCTGACAGTGCTGTCTATGTTCTATGCTGCAGGATATGTCAATTCTGAGCGTGTGCGGATGGATTTTGTGTTCGGCACAGTGCTGACTGCCGGTGCGGCTTCCCTGATGATACCGCAGCTTGTATATGTGCAGGCCTTCCTGTTTCTGTACTGTTTCTATATGAGAGGATACAGCCCTTTTCGTTATCTTCTCGCAAGTGTCGCCGGTGCTGCGGTTCCATGGTTATATCTTCTTTCGTGGAGCTATGTTTTTCCTGACTCACTGATTCCGGCGGATTATCTGCGCGGATTCAGGAGCGCAGCTGCTCTTTCTATGCCGGAGCCAGGTACAATGGAACTTTCAGTGATGATATGGGCCGGATATGCCATACTTTTGGTCCTCAGGAGTATATTTTTTGTGCTTTCAAGAAACAGGGAAAGAAACAAGGCCCAGAAAAACTCATTCGGTCTTTCTGTGGCCTTGTCGTCTGTCGTAATTCTACTGACCGTTTTCTGCGGAGGTTTAGAAACACCGGCTTTTGCTATGGCAGCGTCTGTGCCGGTGTCATTTGTAGTCTTTGACCTCTTTACCAACGGAAGCAGGGCTGAGGTAAATATCTGGATGGTTCTGCTTCTGATTATCGCAACGGTACAGCGGATGTCGGAGTTCCTGCCTGAACTTATACCTTTTTAATTGGTCCTGCCTGGGTATACCCTGAGGGCTTCTTTCAGACAGATAAGAGCTTCCCTGAGGTCATCAATCTTTAGGACGTAGGCGATGCGTACCTCATCCTTGCCTTTGCCTGGAGTTGCATAGAATCCGGCCATAGGGGCTACCATCACAGTCTTGCCGTTGTAGGAGAAGTCCTCGAGCAGCCACTGGGCGAACTTGTCGCTGTCATCCACGGGGAGGCGCACAGCTGCGTAGAAAGCTCCCATAGGGGTGGGGCAGAGGACTCCGGGAATGGTCCTGAGAGTCTCTACGAGATAGTCGCGGCGCTTGATGTACTCTTCCTTCACTGCCTTGAAGTAGGATTCAGGGGCGTTGAGGGCGGCCTCGGCGGCTATCTGTCCGTACGCGGGGGAGCAGAGGCGGGCCTGTGAGTAGCGCAGAACGGCGTTCATCACTTCCTTGTTCTTAGATACGATGGCTCCGATGCGCACGCCGCAGAGGGAGTATCTCTTTGACACGGAGTCGCAGAGGATAACGTTGTCCTCCAGTCCCTTGATGTGCATGCAGGAGTAGTGGGGCTCATCGGTGTAGCAGAACTCGCGGTACACCTCGTCGGAGTAGATGTAGAGGTTGTGCTTGCGGGCGATGTCGCCGAGTTTCTCTATCTCGTCCTTGGTGTAGAGGACTCCGGTGGGGTTGCAGGGGTTGCAGATGATGATGCCCTTGGTCTTAGGGGTGATGTGGCGCTCGAACTCCTCGATGGAGGGGATGGCGAAGCCGTTGTCGATGGAGGTGGTGATGGGCACGAACTTAACGTCGTTTACGATGGCGAAGGAGTTGTAGTTCGTGTAGAAAGGCTCGAGGACTATAACTTCGTCATCGGGGTCACATGTAACAGTGAGGGCGATCTGCAGGGCCTCGGAACCGCCGGTGGTGATGTTGATGTCGTTATAGTCTACATCGATTCCGATATTCTGGTAATAGCGTGCAAGTCCCTTGCGGTAAGACTCGTTTCCGGCCGAGTTGGGATATGCTACAAGTTTGAGAGTGTTATCCTTGACAGCCTTGAGTGCCACTTCGGGAGATTCGATGTCGGGCTGACCGATGTTGAGGTGATATACGGTTATTCCTCTTTTCTTGGCTGCCTCGGCATAGGGAACGAGCTTCCTGATGGGGGATGCAGGCAGTATCTGAGCTTTTTTTGAAAGGGTTAACATGATATACGTTGTGTGTTTTGTTAAAAATTGTATTCTTTGGCAACAAAGTTATTAACTTTTCCGCAAAATCTTCTTAAATTTGTAGTCTGTAAACGAAATAATGACAATCTTGCGAAAAGAACTTATGAACAAAACCGAAAGCAGATACATGCTGAGAGGAGTCTCCTCTGCCAAAGAAGATGTCCACAATGCCATCAAGAACATAGATAAAGGCCTTTATCCCAAGGCTTTCTGTAAAATTATACCTGATCTTTTCTCCGGTGATCCGGACTACTGTCTCGTAATGCATGCAGACGGTGCTGGTACCAAGTCATCCCTTGCATACGTGTATTGGAGAGAAACAGGAGACATGAGCGTATGGAGAGGCATAGCCCGTGACGCCATGGTCATGAATACCGATGACCTGCTGTGTGTTGGTATTACAAGCGGCATGCTGGTGTCCTCGACCATAGGCAGGGATAAGAACCTTATCCCCGGAGAAGTCATATCCGCCATCATTTCCGGAACAGATGAGTTTATCAAGTCCATGGACCGCTACGGTATCAAGATGACTCTCACAGGCGGAGAGACAGCGGATGTAGGAGATCTTGTACGTACTGTCATCGTGGACAGTACGGTATGTGCCAGAGTGCGCCGTTCCGATATCATTGATAACTCTAAGATAGCTGACGGCGATGTCATCGTAGGTCTTGCATCGTTCGGACAGGCTGAGTATGAAGATGAGTATAACGGAGGAATCGGAAGCAACGGTCTGACCTCCGCGCGTCACGATCTGTTCGCGCACTATCTTGCGGACAAATATCCAGAAAGTTATGATCATGCAATGCCTGCCTCGCTGGTATATTCCGGCAGCCGTCTTCTCACAGAGAAAGAGCCTGAGACAGGTCTGACATATGGAAAGCTCCTTCTTTCTCCTACAAGAACTTATGGCCCGGTAATCAAGAAGATATTCGATTCCGGCCTTAAGCCCCGTATCCACGGTATGGTGCACTGCTCAGGCGGAGCACAGACCAAGGTCCTGCATTTTATTGACTCTCTTAGAGTTGTAAAGGACTGTCTCTTCCCCGTACCGCCTCTGTTCAAGGCCATCCAGATAGAGTCAGGCACGGACTGGCAGGAAATGTACAAGGTATTCAACATGGGGCACCGCATGGAGATTTACACGGACAAGGAATCTGCATCAGAGATGATAGAGATATCCCGTTCGCTCGGTGTGGATGCAAGGATTATAGGACATGTAGAGGCTGCTCAGGAAGCCGAAGTGGTCATTTCCGGAGACAACGGTACTTTCGTATATAAAAAATAGCTGATGGGAGTTATTCTCAAATACGGCTCCCTTTTGCTTCTCTCCCTTCTCACGGCAGTATCCTGCGGAAATAAGGCAGGGACGGAGTCTCTGCTGCCCATAAGCCGTAAAGCGCTTGGGGACAGTACCTCTATATATTATGGCGACTTTAAGGATTATCCTGCAGATCTCCCGCGTCTGGCAATCGGAGTCTTCGATGGTTCTCCTGACGGCTTTGCTGTGGTCGAAAAGCTGTTGACGATAGATAATTACGACAATATAACCGGCAGGCCCGTACATGACGGCATAGCGGACTTCGGTGGAGAGTACATCCAGATACTCTTCGATGCGGCAAATGGACCGTATGGCGGGTATATCGATGGTGGGAATATTGATTTTCTCAAGGAGCAGCTTATCCGGAATACTATTTTCCTCACTGGAACCAGATATTACAATCTGGCGGTGGACGAGTATCAGTCCGGTTTCAAGGATCCGGTCAAACTTGTGATAGTTTCCTCACCGGTGGCGGACCTTTACGGAATGAATGATATCAGTTCGCTGCTCGAGTACAGCGGGACAGGTGTCAGGGCAGTAGGAGTAATAGATGCCGGCATCAGGAAAGCCCTATCGGATGTAGACAGCGACGGCAATCTCAGCGTGGGGGTCCTGTACTCTTCGGACGGAGTCCCTTCAAAAGAGTATGAGACAGCGATCCGGAATATGGCGGCGGATTACGGAGTGGACGGCATGCTTCAGATTTTCAATCAGGAAGGTATCGGCATAGATGAGGCAATTCAAGGAGATCCTGCATATATCGATACTTCAGCCACTGTAGCGAGGAGCGGTTATGCCGGACCTGTATCAGGAATCAGCTACAACAACTTGGATGTATCCCTCCTTGACCGGTACGGTTTTGACTATAGCGGCAATGCTATGCTTTTCCCCAAAGGAAAGCGCACGATATCCGAAGTACAGCTCAACTCGATCGAGAATTACGTCCGTTATCATCTCGTCTCCATGGTAGAGCGTCACAGGCGCAGTGGAAGCCGTATACCTCTTGCATCCATAATCTTGGCTGACTGCAGCTTCAATCAGGTACGTGACATTATGGAAGAAGTCATGCGTGAGCTGTACGATTACAAGCGCGGTGGAATATACCTCTACCGCACAAGTATATCCGCGGACTTCAAGTTTATAGATCCAGTAGAATGCGCTGCTGCCGAGGCTTACAGCATCCTTAGGGAAGACGGTAATCTGGCTCTCAGGGGAGAGAAATCCAGAATCGAATCCTTTATCTCTCTGCCCTCTACCTCAGTCCCTGATGACTCCCTGACGGTCTCGGGTTATATGGAGGACAGCTTCAAATACACCCGTAAGAGCGGAACTGAGGATGTCACAACCAAAATAGTTCCATTTGCTCCGAGATACATCAGCGAGGATGTATTCAGGCAGATAGAGAACAACAAAGAAACGTATTTATTGATAAGAAATTCTCTTTATTGATATGCAGTATCCGGAAAGCATTTCGTCAGAAGAACTTACACAGCTCGACACAGTTGACTTCACAGGCCCTATCGTAGTTGTATCCGATGTGGACAGTGAGTTTGCAGAGGCGATGGAATATCTTAAAAACCAGACGGTAATCGGCTTTGATACTGAGACCAAACCCTGCTTTTCATCCGGCTCGCCGAGACATCATGTGGCATTGCTACAGCTCTCCGGAGAGGAAAAAGCATATATTTTCAGAGTCAATACGCTCGGTATGCCAGCACCTCTCGCATCTCTCCTCTCGGACGGAAGCATTCTGAAGATAGGAGCCGCAGTAAAAGAAGATGTGAATGGACTAATGTATTACCGCAAATTCACCCCTCGTGGCTTTGTCGACCTACAGAGTATGGTCGGGGACTATGGTATAAAGGATAAGAGTGTACGCAAGATGGCAGCCATCATATTGGGAAAGAAAGTATCGAAGACTCAGCAACTTTCCAATTGGGAGGCGCCTCAGCTCTCAGGGGCCCAGCTCAAGTATGCAGCTATCGATGCCTGGGTGTGCAGGGAGATGTACCTTAGACTCAAATCGGGAGAGTAATGGGACGGGTTATACTTAAAAAAGGCCGTGAGGAGTCTCTGCGCCGCTTTCATCCGTGGATATTCTCAGGAGCAGTAGCATCCGTGGAAGGCTCTCCTGAAGAAGGAGATGCCGTGGAAGTACTGTCATCTGACGGAGCGCATCTCGCCGTAGGTCATTGGCAGAAAGGTTCAATCGCAGTACGTGTGCTAAGTTTCTCCGACAGCGTGATGCCTGACAGCGAAGGCCGGATGCCTGTTGAATTCTGGTGTGCCGGTATATCTAAGGCCATTGCCCTGCGCCGTTCCTTGGGGCTGCTTGACGGTGACACTACAACATGCTATAGGCTGGTTCACGGAGAAGGAGACTCCCTGCCGGGGCTTATAGTGGATGTGTATGGGGAAGTGGCAGTGATGCAGGCTCATTCAGCCGGTATGTACCGTTCTAAGGACCGCATAGCAGAAGCCTTGATGCGGTGTGGAGCAGGTGCAGTGAAAGCTGTTTACAATAAAAGCGAGGGAACTGCCCCTCACCGTGCCGGACTGTCTCTCAAGGACGGCTATCTTACAGCCCCTTATGAATCGGACGAGTATACAGTCAAAGAAAACGGACATCGTTTTTTAGTCAATTGGACATCCGGTCAGAAAACAGGTTTTTTCCTTGATCAGAGAGATAACCGGGAGCTTGTAGGACAATACGCTGCGGGCCGCCGGGTTCTCAACCTTTTCTGTTATACAGGTGGTTTTACGGTCTATGCCTTGAACCAGGGTGCTGATTCAGTAGTTTCTGTAGACTCATCAGCAGTAGCGGTAGAGATGCTCCGTCGCAATGTCGAGCTCAATATCGGAGCATCCGGCTCTGCGCTGCGGCACCGGGCTGAGTGTGTCGATGCACTTGATTTTCTGCGGGATGTGCGTCCCGGTGATTTCGATCTGATGGTAGTAGATCCGCCGGCATTTGCAAAACACCGCGATGCCTTGGACAACGCGCTCAGAGCCTATCGCCGTCTCAACTCAGCAGCTATATCCAAAGTGGCTCATAGAGGTTTAGTATTTACCTACAGCTGCTCGCAGGCAGTAGACCGGAAAACATTTGAACTTACCGTCTTTTCTGCAGCAGCCCAGACAGGCCGTAGTGTCAGGATTCTGCGCAGGCTCACTCAGCCTGCGGATCATCCGGTGAACATCTATCATCCTGAGGGGGATTATCTTAAAGGTCTTATACTTTATGTAGAATAAAAATACCGTGCACGAAATAATAGTCAATATACAAAGTTCTAAGGCAGAACGCTATGAGGAGCTGCTGCCTCAGATAAGTTCCCTCATAGGCGGTGAGGCGGACTTGACGGCCAATCTGGCCAATGTCTCTGCTGCGCTCAAGGAGGCTTTCGGCTTTTTCTGGGCAGGTTTCTATATGGTCGGGCCGGCAGCGGCAGGACGGGAGGAGCAGCTTGTGCTCGGTCCCTTCCAGGGGCCGGTGGCATGTACCAGAATCAGTTACGGCAAGGGGGTATGCGGCTCGGCCTGGAAAGAGGGCAGGAGCATCGTAGTGGAGGACGTGGAGCTGTTTCCCGGGCATATCGCCTGCAGTTCACTGTCCCGCTCTGAAATAGTGGTTCCGCTCGATGTCCCCGGACGTGGAATCATCGGTGTACTGGATATAGACAGCACTGAGGTAGGTACATTTGATGAAATAGACAGGAAATATTTGGAGAAGTTGTGCAGGATAATTTGTGAGTCTGTAAAATAATTCCTATATTTGCGCTCCCAAATCGCTCATGGTACCATGGCCGAGTGGTTAGGCAACGGTCTGCAAAACCGTGTACAGCAGTTCGATTCTGCTTGGTACCTCAATAAAAAGCTCCTTCTCAGGAGCTTTTTTGTTTAATGGTATATTACAGAAATATAGATGAGGTCATGAAGAATGTGATAGTTGTCGGAGCAACATCCGGGATAGGCCGGGAGGTAGCGGAGATTTATATCCGGCAGGGATGCAGGGTAGGGGTGACGGGAAGAAGGAAGTATCTGCTGGATGAGATTGTTAGGACATCACCGGCGGGTCAGGTGTTTCCGCAGGTGTTCGATGTGTCGGCTGAGACTGCGGCCGAGTCATTGGCAGAGCTTGTCGAACGGATGGGAGGGGTGGATATCTGTCTGTACTCATCCGGATACGGGCATACAAATACTGCTCTGGAACCGTCTCTCGAACTCGGTCAGGTGGATGTCAATGCGAAAGGGTTCGTGCGCTGTGCCGTATGGTTGTTCAACTATTGGGCCGATAAAGGACTGAAAGGACATCTGGCCGTAATTTCCTCAGTGGCGTCGATTCTCCCTTTGGGAGTGTGCCCGTCGTATTCGGCCACCAAGAAGTTTGAGGCATTCTATGCTCAGGCACTCAGGCAGCTGGCAGTAATCAGGGATGCTGATATCAGTATTACAGTAATCAAACCGGGCTTTGTGGATACGGATTTCATTCACGGGCGGCATTTCCCTATGACGATCAGGAGGGGGAAAGCGGCCGCTAAAATAGTGAGGGCCATCAGGCGCAGAAAAAAATCAGTGGTGATAGACGGGCGGTGGGCAGCTTTGGGATTAGTCATGCGTCTTGTACCGTTTCCGTTGTGGAACTGGGGCGGCCGTTTTTTCAGACCTTATAAGGATATGTTCTAAAAAAAGAGGAGCTCTGTTAGAGCTCCTCAAAATTTACATCCGAGAAAGGTGCAGCGGCGCTGTCTTCCTTAGGGGCTGCGGGCCTGTGCTCATATTCGGTCTTCTCAACTACCGGGCACCTCTCCTTAATAAAGGAAATTACCTCCTCGAGTCCCTGAGTGAACTTCTCGAAGTCTTCCTTATAGAGGAAAATCTTATGTTTGTCGTACGCAAAGCGTCCGTCTTTCTCTATCCTCCTCTTACTCTCGGTGATGGTAAGGTAGTAGTCGTTTCCTTTTGTTGCCTTCACGTCGAAAAAGTATGTCCTTTTTCCTGCGCGTACGGGTCTTGAATAAACATCATCGCCGTTGCGCTCCATTGCTACAGAATTATCAATATCCTCTGAGTACATCTTTTATTAAATTTTATAAAATTTCTCACAAATATAGAGTTTTTTCTGATGTTCAAGTTATATTTGCAAAATGTTTTAAAAATATTCTATGCTAAACAGACGTCTGATAAGGATAAAAGTCTTCAAAGTTCTTTACAGCGTGGTGACCTCAGGCTCTGATTCTCTGATAGAAGCCGAGAAGACGCTGGGTTATTCGTGTGAGAAGACACTCCACTTGTACTATTTCATACTCAATGCCGCCGTAGCTCTTAAAAACGCAGCTCAGGCAAAGATAGACACCGGTCTCCGGAAATTCAATCCTACTCCTGAAGAGCGCAATCCAAACCGGAAGTTCGCCTTGAACCGCGTATCCGCAACAATAGAGGGAGACCCCCGTTTTATCAAATTCTGCGAGGACCACGGCTTAGTATGGACAGAGGAACTGGCATCTTTTATAAAAAAGACACTCGCACAACTTTCAGAAAGGGATTACTTTAAGGAATACATGGCTTCTGAGACATCTTCTCTTGAAGAGGACTGCGACCTCTTTATAAAGATTTTCTCAGACCTTGAACTTTTTGAGGACAATGAGGACTTAGCTTCTACCCTCGAGGATATCTCGCTGTTCTGGACAGATGATCTCGGTTTTGTTCTAAATGTGATAGTGCGCAGTCTTGAGACGCTCCGAGCCCACGGTACGTTGCCGGTTCCAGGAGTCTTTCTCAAGGATGACGACAAGGAGTTTGCGTACGGACTGCTCAGGGCGGCACTTACCGGATACGGAAAATATATGGACATTGTGGTGGCCAACACCAGCAACTGGGATCCGGACCGTGTGGTGACTACAGACCTGGTGCTTATCGTCCAGGGCATAGCGGAGGCGGTGCGCTTCCCTAACATCCCTTTGAAAGTGACGATTAATGAGTATGTGGAGATATCCAAGTTCTACAGTACCGGCAACAGCAAGGTCTTCGTCAACGGACTTCTTGACAGAATACTCCGCAAGATGGTCGATACGGAGGAGATAGTGAAGACAGGCAGGGGACTGATTGAAAGTTAAAAAATCTTATTATATTTGTTGAATTATTAATTTAAAAAAAAGAGAAATGAATCTTATTACAATTTTCCTCCTTCAGGCACAGACTCAGCCTCAGGCCGAGCCTACTTTCTTGCAGCAGTATTCGTTCCTGATACTGATGATCCTCATCTTCGTTTTGATGTACTTTTTCATGATACGTCCTCAGCAGAAGAAACAGAAAGAAGTTGTGAAATGGAGAGAGTCTCTGAAGAAAGGCGACAAAATCGTGACAGTAGGAGGAATTTACGGTACGGTGGCCGAGGTTAAGGACACATTCCTCCTCGTGGAGATTGACAACAATGTCAAGATCCGCGTAGACAAGTCTTCCGTAGTGAAGGACATCACCGACGTTCAGAATAGGTAAATCGCTTATAGCAAATGGCTTCGGGAAACGGAATAACCGACACGGACAAAGATAAAAAGGATAGGAAGGAGTGGCTTCTGCTGCTTCTTTCTCTCCTTTTAGCTTTTATTATATGGCTTATACACAGCCTTTCGTTACAATATTCCGTATTCCTTGAATACAACGTCAGCCTCTCATCCTCTCTCGAAGGCCGTTCCAGGACTGCAATGTCCGAAGATGTTCTCATAGTACGCGGCCGCTCTGAAGGCTATTATATACTCAGGCAGAGAATAGGCCGTCGCAAGACTCTGCAGGTGACAGTTCCGCCCGGAAGCATAGTCCATAAGGGAGGAGATGCCTTTGCCGTCAACTGCGAGAATATCAAGAGCAATATCGTAGAGGCTCTCGGAGGAAATGTGAATTTGGATTTTATAGTCTCCGAGTCTCTCGACTTCAATTTCCCGCGCATGGCCAGCAAGAAAGTTCCGATAGTGCCCAAGACCTCCATCGTTTTTGACGGACAGTACATGCCTGTGGAGCAGATAGAGCTCCGGCCTGACAGTGTAGAGATATACGGAGATGCCCGTCTGATAGAGACTATCGACTCAGTCTGGACAGAGACTATCTCGGAAATGGGAGTCGACGGTCCTATTCAGGGTATCTGCGGGCTTGTGCCAATACGCCGCGTGGACTATTCGGAGGACAACATATTCTACTCTCTTAACGTTGTCCGCTATATTGAGGAGTCCTTGGATATTCCTGTGACTGCCATAGATGTTCCGGATGATAAGGAGCTGATAGTCCTGCCTTCCTCGGTGACGCTTAAGTTCAGAAGACTATTCAGTTCCACGCAGTATGCTCCGGATAACTTCGTCCTTGCCATTAAGTATGCTGACTTTATCAAGACGATAGACTCGGAGATGATACCGGTTCTGGTCTCCAAGCCCGACGGTGTGCTGTCATGGGAGATCAGGCCCAGATACGTGGACTGCATACTGTTGGAAAAGAGTGATGAGCGATGAAGGTACTGGCGGTGACAGGAGGCATAGGCAGCGGCAAGAGTTATGTCGTGCAGATGTTCGCTGCGTTAGGAGTTCCGGTGTACGATGCGGACTCCATGACTAAGAGACTGTATGCGGAAGATGCAGTGCTGCTCGGCTGTCTGAAGGATCTTCTTGGAGAAAGGCTGCTCCGGGACGGAACACTTGACCGCCAGTATATGGCTGAGAGGATATTCTCGGACCGCAGTCTGCTCTCGGACGTTGAGAGCATCGTGTTTCCCCGTGTCCTGAGTGATTTTGCACATTGGGCAGAGGAACACGGGACAAAAAATGGAGTGCCTTTTGTCATAATGGAATCAGCAGTATTCTTGGAGAAACCGATGCTCAGGAATACCGCTGATAAGGTCCTGACGGTGACTTGCCCTCAGGAAGTCCGGGTGCAGAGGGTGATGACACGCTCTAATCTGACGCGTGAGCAGGTACTGGCCAGAATGGCCAATCAATGGCCGGATAACCGGAGGACAGAACTTTCCGACTATGTCATAGTCTCGGATTTTAAGCATCCTCTCCTGCCTCAGGTGTATGATGTATACGACAGAATGAAAAAAGAAGAAACGAAAGCATAAATTTAAAATTTTAAAAATTTTTAGAATCATGAAAACAAACTTACAGCAGATATTGTCCATAACAGGAGAGCAGGGACTCTTCCGGTATGTATCACAGGCCCGTAACGGCATGATTGCAGAGTCCATGCTCACAGGTAAGCGTTCCGTTTTCGGTCCCCACGCTAAAGTATCGTCTCTCTCTGACATATCCATCTATACTGAGGATGGGGAGACTCCTCTGAAGGACGTGCTCTTGAAGATGAAGGAAGTTCTTGGAGAAGATAATGCTCCTGATTCAAAGTCAGATGCCAGGACTCTCAAGGACTTTTTCGCCAAAGTTCTTCCTGGATATGACGAGGACCGCTTTTATCCCTCCCACATGAAGAAAGTGGTGGCATGGTACAATGTGCTGAAACAGCATGCCTCTCTTGATTTTGAAGAACCGGCGGAGACAGAGGAAGGCGCGGAAGAAGCAACAGAGGAGAAGTAGCGATGAGTAGCGGCAGGCAGAGGGTCCGGGTGGTCACGATGGGATGCTCGAAGAACCGTGTGGACTCCGAGCATCTGCTGATGCAGCTGTCGGCTGCCGGATATGATATCTCCCCTGAGGAGGAGGAACTTGAGAACGCGGGTGTTGATATACTTATTATCAATACCTGCGGTTTTATACTTGATGCGAAGGAGGAATCTGTTCAGGCTGTCCTCGAGGCTGTGGATGCCAAGAAAAACGGAGTGATCTCCCGTCTCTATGTCATGGGATGTCTGTCACAAAGGTACCGCGATGAGCTTCCGGCCGAGATTCCGGAGGTGGACGGATGGTACGGTGCTTACTCTATTGATCCCCTTCTCAAAGACTTAGCCGTCAAGAAAGAACCGGCCTTGGAAACCCGCCGCTGGCTTACAACTCCCGGACATTACGCCTATCTTAAGATATCAGAGGGATGCGACCGTCAGTGCTCTTATTGTGCTATTCCCGGAATCCGCGGACGTCACACATCAGTCCCTGAAGAGAAACTGCTTGATGAGGCGGCCGCTTTGGCTGACAGCGGAGTCAAGGAGCTGATAGTCATTGCCCAGGATACTACATTCTACGGTCTTGACCTTTACGGACAGAGACGTCTTGGAAGACTGTTGACCAAGCTTTCGGATATTCCTGAAATTGAGTGGATCCGACTGCTGTATTCTTATCCCGCGTCATTTCCTCGCGATGTTCTGGAGATTATGGCATCGTCTCCCAAGATGTGCCGGTATCTTGATATTCCATTACAGCACTCTGCGGACCCGGTTCTTAAGGCTATGCGCCGTTCAATAGATGCCCGGGGAACACGTGAATTAGTTGAGAATATCAGAAAAGCAGTGCCGGGGATTGCTCTAAGAACCACTATGATGGTGGGACATCCCGGAGAAGGCGACAAGGAGTTTGACGACCTGCTTTCTTTCGTAAAGGAGTATCGGTTTGAGAGGCTTGGAGCCTTTGCATATTCGGAAGAGGAGGGCACCTGGGGGGCACAGAATTTGAAGGATTCCGTACCGGAGGCAGTGAAACAGGAAAGATTGGATGAGCTCATGGAGCTGCAGGCGGCTATATCGCTGAATTATAATGAAAGCCGTATAGGTTCTGTCGAACGTGTCATCGTAGATTCCTGTCATCCGGAGGAAGGTACATTTACAGGACGTACCTCTAAGGAGAGCCCCGAAGTAGACGGGGAGGTCACAGTTGTCTGCCGGGGAAAGATGCCGGTGCAGGGTTCTTTTACCGATGTACGTATAACCGGTGCGGATGAGTACGACCTTACCGGAGAGATATTGTAGTTACTTGATTTTGATATGAATAGATATTTTCTACTGATAATTGTGTCAATGCTGGCACTCACCGCCTGCGGTCCCCTTACATATACTATCCCTGTGGAAAAGAGGGCCGGTTCAGCGGATAATGTGGATTTTCAGGGTATGCTTCCCGGTATCGTGACCCTTACAGCAAAGGGAGACAGTGACTCTGTACTGCTGTCCTCATTCGCAATAGGGATGGCCGAGCGCATCGAGACGGACCTGGAACTCGATTCCGGATCAGTCCCTGTGTATTCCATGTATGCTGAGGAAGTAAACATGAATGTACCGGACATGCTGGATTATCTTCATTCGGCTACTGGAGTGGAATTCCTTATAGTAGCCGACTCGCTTTGTGTCGGAGAATTCTCTGTGATGATGCCGGATGAGAAAGCCTATGTAGACGGAGCATTCCTGCAGCAGACAACTGTAAACCTCCCCTATACTCTCCGTGTGCAGGTTTTCGACAGCAGGGAGGAAGAACCGGTAGATGAATATTCGGGCAGGGACAACATGCAGTGGACTCTGTTCTCGGACGGACCCCTGACCCGTCTGAGAGCAGTGGAGAAGGTAGACAGTGAACTGGCGGATTCATTCCGGAGCTTAGGCAGCACGGTGGCGGCAAGATACACGCCTCAGTGGGAGACGGTTCATAAGACCCTGTATGTCTACAATGAGTCCAAGTGGACAGAAGCGTGCCGCCTCGCTTATCTTTTTGAATGGGAGAAAGCGATGGAAATATGGTACGGTGAAGCTGACAGCCCCGATGTGCGTAGGGCCGCCTGTGCCGCACACAACCTGTCAGTGGCATGTGAGATTCTGGAACTCAATGATATGGCGGCACAATGGAAGGCCCGCTCGGAAGAGCTCATGAGCAGAAGGTGAGTATAAACGCATAGCAGTTAAACAAGAGATATTATGGTACTGTCAATGACCGGATATGGAAAGTCAGAAGTGACTTCCGGCAATAAAAAATATACCGTCGAGGTGCGCTCGCTCAATGGCAAGAACAGCGACATCTCTCTCAAATCATCGATTCTCCCCAAGGACAAGGATCTGGAGTTCAGGCAATATCTGACCAAGCGCCTGGTGCGCGGCAACATAGACGTATTCCTGACATCTGAGACCGTTTCCGGCTCGGAGGCCCGTAGGATAGACCCGGACCTGTTCAGGGACTATTTCCGGCAGCTGTCCGACATCGCCGGTTCTCTGAATTTGCTGGACCCGTACGGAAACGTCATGTCCGCTGTCCTCATGTCTTCGGTGCTCCGCCTTCCCGATGTGGTGGCGGTCGATAAGGATGAGCTGACAGAAGAGGATGTGGAGGCCATCACGGGAGCCCTGTACGAAGCCGTAGATGCGCTTATCGCTTTCAGGACCCGCGAGGGGGCGGTGCTTAAGGCGGATCTGCTGACCAAGGTGGATAATATCGAGGCCATTCTCGCCGAGGCTGAGGTCTTCGAGGCTGAGAGGGTGCCGGCTGTCCGCCAGAGGATAGTCTCCAGGATGGAGGAACTGTCCTTGGTTCCGGACCACGACCGCTTCGAGCAGGAGATGATATTCTACTTAGAGAAACTGGATGTCAATGAGGAGAAGGTCCGTCTCAGGCAGCATTGCCGTTACTTCCGTGATACGATGGAGACTGAGGAGTGTCCTGGTAAGAAGCTCGGATTCATCGCGCAGGAGATGGGACGCGAGATCAATACCCTTGGCTCCAAATCCAATCATGCCGGGATGCAGAAATGTGTTGTGCGCATGAAAGACGAACTGGAAAAAATCAAAGAGCAAGTACTCAACATACTGTAACTAACCACTCTAACTATTTCAATCCTATGAGACGTTTTATAATCACTGCAATGCTGGCCGTCTTTCCCGTCCTGGCTTTTGCCGACGCCGAGGAGGCCCGTCTGCTCCGCTTCCCGTCCGTGGGAGGGGATCAGATAGCGTTCACCTATGCAGGTGATCTCTACACCGTTTCCATAGACGGCGGTACAGCCGTAAGGCTTACCTCGGATGTGGGTTACGAGATCTTCTCCAGATTTTCACCGGACGGTAAGACCATAGCCTTCACCGCCCAGTATGACGGTAATACAGAAGTCTACACCATGCCCGCGCAGGGCGGTGTGCCTAAGAGACTTACCTATACCGCCACAGTAGGCCGTGACGATATCGGTGACCGCGTGGGTCCCAACAACATCGTAATGGGCTGGACACCTGACGGTAAGAGTATAATCTTCCGTACCCGCTGGTATGCTTTTTCTTCTCTCCGCGGACTGCTCTTTACAGTACCTGCAGAGGGCGGAGAGCCTGTGCAGATTCCCACTACAGAGGGCAGCTTCTGCTCCTATTCACCCGACGGTTCCAAGCTGGCCCTGAACCGCATGTACCGTGAGTTCCGCACTTGGAAATATTACCGTGGAGGTCAGGCCGATGACATCTGGATCAACACCGTGGGCACCACAGAACTCGAGAATATCACCGACAACGATGCTCAGGATATCTTCCCGATGTGGATAGGGGACAAGATCTATTTCCTGTCAGACCGTGACCAGATCATGAACCTCTTCTGCTATGACACAGCCACCAAGCAGACTAAGAAAGTTACCGACTTCACAGAGTACGACTGCAAGTTCCCCTCTTTCTCCCAGGACTGGATCGTGTTCGAGAACGGCGGATACATCTACAAGTATTCCGTAAAGGACGGCAGCTGCTCAAAGGTGACCATATACCTCAATGACGAGGGTATCCTCGCCCGTGATGAGATCAAGACATGGGAAGGCTCACGCAGCCGATCATCCTTCTCCCTCTCACCTGACGGCAGCCGTGTGCTGACTACTTTCAGAGGCGATGTGTTCTCTGTGCCTGCCGCAGAGGGTGCAGTGTACAATTTCACCCGTACGCCCGGAGCTCACGACCGTGACGCCGTATGGTCTCCCGATGGAAAATGGATTGCATGGTTCTCCGATGAAAGCGGTGAGTATCAGGTGTACATTATGCCATATGATGATCCTCGTGGCAAGGTCTGCCTGACATCCTTCGAGAACGGATATCCCTCGTCCCTGACCTGGGCCCCCGACTCAAAGAAACTGTATTTTACCACAGAAAAGAAGCAGCTTCTTTCCGTGGATATTGCAACCAAGGAAGTGAAGACCGTCTTTGAGGGCCGCTGGGGCGGGGTCCGCGGCATAGCCTTCTCGCATGACGGCAGCTGGCTCGCTTACGGTACCGGCACTGAGTCCGGAGCATCGGTCATCTATCTGATGAACCTTGCCACAGGTGAGAGCACTCCCGTTACCTCATCCTGGTATAACTCTTCCTCACCTCTGTTCTCCGAAGACGGCAAGTACCTTTTCTATACATCCGCCAGGGAACTCCGCGCCATCTATTCCTCGGTAGAATGGAATGCCGCCTATTCCCTCGGAAGCTATCTTTTTGCACTGCCGCTGACTAAGGATGTTCCTGATCCTACAGTGATAAAAGGAGATGAGTATGTTCCCTCAGCTCCTGCTGCCGAAGAACAGCCCGCTCCCGCCAAAAAAGGTAAGAAAGGCGCAGCCAAAGAGGCTCCTGCCGCTGAGCCTGTGAAAGTGGACTTCGACGGTATCGTAGAAAGGGCGGTAGCTCTGCCTGTGGAAGGCGGATACGCGCGTCCTTTGGCAGCATGGGACGGAGCTTTGTATTACCGCTCGTCCGAGGGAATCAAGAAACTGTCACTGAGCGATCTCAAGACCACAGATGTGACCAAATACGGAGTGCTGGCCCTGACTCCCGACCATAGCCGTGCTCTTGTTTCGGACAAAGGCAAGTATTATGTAGTCTCAACCTCTGGATACAGGCTCGACAAACCTGTGCCCATGAGCGATATCCGTCTGACCGTGGACTACCACAAGGAGTGGAAGCAGATCTACGACGAGACCTGGAGAGTGTACCGCGACTACTTCTACGTACAGAACATGGTCGGCCGCGACTGGGACGCCATCCACGACAAATATGCCGCCCTGCTGCCCTACGTACAGTACCGTCAGGACCTGACCTATCTGATCGGCGAGATGATATCCGAGCTGGCTACCGGCCACTGCTATGTGACCACCGGCGAGACCCCTGCCGCAGAGAAGCTGCCCATCGGTCTGCTCGGAGCCCGCATCGCCAAGGATGAGACCGGATATTTCCGCATCAACAAGATATTCGAGAGCGTGACCTGGGGCAGTGCCCGCCGCTCGCCTTTAGGAGAGCCCGGTCTGAACATTCACGAGGGTGACTACATCCTCGCTGTCAACGGCATCCCCGCCTCAGAGCTCGGAACCATCTATGAGGCCCTCGTAGGCCGCGTAGGCGTGACCACGGCCCTGTTAGTCAACAGCACTGCATCTGAGAACGGTGCCCGCACCATCTACGTGGATCCCATCTCCGACGAGACCCAGCTGGCCTACTATGACTGGGTACAGAACAATATCCGCAAGGTCGAGGAGCTCTCCGGAGGCCGTGTAGGCTACATCCACATCCCTGACATGAGCGTGGCCGGATTAGACGAGTTCACCCGCCTGTTCTACTCCCAGCTGGACAAGGAGGCCCTGATCATCGACGACCGTATGAACGGCGGCGGAAACGTATCCCCGATGATTCTCGAGCGTCTGCAGCGCGAGGTATACCGCATGAACATGTCCCGCAACGGCAGTGAGCGTCCCGGAACCATCCCCGAGTCCACCCACTACGGTCCGAAGGTCTGCCTGATTGACAAGTACTCCTCTTCGGACGGTGACCTCTTCCCTTACGGATTCCGTGAGCTCGGCATCGGCAAGCTCATCGGTATGAGGACCTGGGGCGGTATCGTCGGCATCTCCGGCTCGAGACCCTATCTCGACGGCCAGGATGTCCGCACCCCGTTCTTCACCTCGTACTCCACAGACGGTGACTGGATCATCGAGAACCACGGCGTGGATCCCGACATCGAGTGCGACCTCAATCCCTTCGAGGACTATCTCGGCAACGACGCCCAGCTCAACAAGGCCGTCGAAGTTCTCCTTCAGGAGCTCCAGAACTGGAAGCCCCTGCCAGGAGTGCCCGCTGACCCCGTAAGATAGTTTTTCCACAATAGAATTTATAGCCCCGGATGTCGCGAATATCCGGGGCTTTTTGTATCTTTGTCGCTTGGTAAAAATTTAAGTCCGATGGAAGACGTAAACAGACAGCAGCAGAGCGCGGCGGAAGAGACCGTGCAGAAAAATTTCCTCGAAGAGATTATTGAGAATGACATAGCGAGCGGCAGGGTGGAGTCGGTAATGACCCGTTTCCCGCCGGAGCCGAACGGTTATCTCCATATCGGCCATGCCAAGAGCATCTGCCTCAATTTCGGCCTGGCCCAGAAGTATGGCGGCAAGACCAATCTCCGCTTCGACGACACCAACCCCGTGAAGGAGGACACCGAGTACGTGGACTCCATCAAGGAGGACATCAGGTGGCTGGGCTTCAACTGGGCGGGGGAGTACTATGCCTCCGACTATTTCCAGCAGCTCTATGACTGGGCGGTGGTGCTCATCAAGAAGGGCTTAGCATACGTGGACGACCAGACTCAGGAGGAGATACGCCAGAACAGAGGCACCGTCCAGCAGCCAGGTGTGGACAGCCCCTGGAGGAACCGCAGCGTGGAGGAGAACTTAGATCTGTTCGAGCGGATGAAGAACGGGGAGTTCCCCGACGGCAGCAAGGTGCTCAGGGCCAAGATCGACATGGCCCACCCGAACATGATGTTCCGCGACCCCCTGATGTACCGCATCATCCACGCCTCGCACCACCGCACAGGGGACAAATGGTGCATCTACCCGATGTACGACTACGCCCACGGCCAGTGCGACTCGATAGAGCACATCACCCACTCGATATGCACCTTAGAGTTCGACGTACACCGTCCGCTCTACGACTGGTTCATCGAGCAGTTAGGCATCTTCCCCTCGCATCAGTACGAGTTTGCCCGTCTGAACCTCACCTACACTGTCATGAGCAAGCGCAAGCTCCTGGAACTGGTGCGCAACGGCTTTGTCAGCGGCTGGGATGACCCCCGCATGCCGACCATCTGCGGTATCCGCCGCAGGGGCTACACGCCTGAGAGCATCCGTAACTTCGCCGAGAAGGTGGGAGTGGCCAAGAGGGACAACCTCATCGACCTCTCGCTCTTGGAGTGGTGCCTGCGTGAGGACCTGAACAAACGCTCCAACCGCTACATGGTGGTCACAGACCCCGTCAAGTTAGTTATCACCAACTGGAACGACGGTGAATGCAGCGCGGCCACCGAGGTAGAGACCGGCCGCACCGAATACTGCACCGCACCTAAGAATCCCGAGGACCCCGAGGCTGGACAGAGGACCATCCTCTTCGGCCGCGAGCTCTACATCGAGCGGGCCGACTTCATGGAGGAGCCTCCCAAGAAGTTCTTCCGTCTGCGTCCGGGCGGAGAAGTGCGTCTGAAATACTCCTACATCGTCAAGTGCGAGGAGGTGGTAAAGGACGCCGATGGCAACATCACAGAGATCCGCTGCACCTACGATCCGACTACCAAACCCGGCAGCGGCACTTGGCGTTCCGTCAAGGGCACGATTCACTGGGTCAACGCCACCCAGTGCGAGAAGGTCCGCCTGAGACTTTACGACCGGCTCTTCACCGAGGCCGACATGAGCGGCATCCCCGAGGGCAAGGACTACAAGGCATATCTGAACCCCGACTCTCTGAAGGAGGTGGACGCTCTCGCCGAACCCGGCCTTTTAGAGGACGCTTCGGGCATCGCCGTGCAGTTCGAGCGCAACGGCTACTATATCAAGGACAAGGACTCTACACCGGAGCTGCCGGTATTCAACCGCGCCACCGGACTCAAGAGCAGTTTCTAAACCAATAGGAAAGGTATGCTCTGGGTTCTGTCAGCGGTCATAGGACTGTTAATAGGAGCGGCGGGGGTCTGGATTATCCAGGCCTCTGCCCGCAGCAAGGAAGCAGCTCAGGCCAGGAAGGAGTCTCAGGCTCTCCAGGAACAGCTGAATGTCGCCGGGGCAGATCTGAAAGTGGCTCAGGCCAGGGCTGAAATGCTGGAGAAGAGCTTAGAAGAGCAGAAGGAGGCCCGCAAGGCGGAGGCAGAGACCATGCGCCGCGAGTATGACGAGAAACTCCAGAAGATGGTGTTGACCTTCAAGGAGTCAGCCTCATCGATTCTAAAAGAGAAATCCGGAGACCTGTCTGCCGCCAATTCAGAACAGATCAAGAATATCCTCGACCCCCTGGGCAAGAAGATGGAGGAGTTCCGCCGCGCCGTGGAGGACTCTAAGGAAAAATCCCTGAAGAATACCGCCACCCTCGAGCAGCAGATTCGCTCCATGATGGAGCAGACGGCGGCGGTGGGCAGGCAGGCGGACAATCTGGCCACAGCCCTCCGTTCCAACAACAAGGCTGTGGGCAACTGGGGCGAGGTCGTCCTGCTCAACCTCCTCGAGGGCATGGGCCTGAGGGAAGGTGAGGATTATGTCAAGCAGGAGACCATCCGGGACGTGGACGGCAAGACAGTGCTCAGTGAGGACGGAGGGCGCCGGCTCATACCGGACGTAGTGCTGTACCTGCCTGAGAACAAGGCAGTGGTGATTGACTCAAAAGTATCCCTTGAGGGATACATCGCGTATGTCAACGCCTCCGACGAGACAGCCCGCGGCATGGCACTCACAGCCCACGGAAAGAGTGTGGATGCCCATGTCAAGGAACTCTCGGCCAAGAGCTACAGCCGTTACATCCGCTCCACCGGACGCGACTCACTCGACTACGTGGTGATGTTCGTGCCCAACGAGGGCGCCTTCCAGCTCTACTATCAGAATTTCCGCGAGAGGTGGCACCATGCCTTCGACAGCGGCATCATCATTGCGGGCGAGTCCAACCTATTCGCCATGCTCAAGATTATCGAGAATACCTGGGTGAGGGTCCGTCAGCAGAAGAACACCGAGGAGGTCATGTCTCTGGCCGGAGAGCTTCTTGAGAGAGTGACCCGTTTCGCAAACACATTCAATGAGGTGGGAGGGGTGCTGGCAAAGGCCTCAGCCAAGTTCGAAGACGCCCGTAAAGTTCTGTCCGGGCCGAGGAACTCAGTGGTAGTTACTGCCCGCAGGCTCGGGAAGAAAGGCATTCAGGTAAAAGGCTCATTCCACTCAGTTCTGCTTGAAGGTTCGGAAGAAGAGGGGACTGATGAAATCCCGGAAAAAACGGAGGAATAGAATATGAAAGCAGCAAAATACATCAGCCCAATGCTCTTTTCCGGACTGCTTCTGATACTGGCGGTATCGTGTGCAGGCAACCGAAGGCAGGACGGTACTAACTCTCCTTTTGTCGAAGAAGAGCTTCCGGAACTGAAACAGAATATGGTCCGAGCCGAGGGCTCCGGGACCTCTCCTGATGTCCATATGGCTACGGAGATAGCCCGTATCAATGCCATGACCGTTCTTGCAGGGAAGATATCTCCCGCGGATACTCTGTCAGAGACAGGCGCGGACGGTACGGTGCGGATTACAGAGAGTGTCGCAGTACCTGTATTCGATGTGACTGAGGTGGACCGTCAGGTATTCAAAAACCGCACTACAGATGACTACACAGTGTGGATATTGCTTGAAGCAGAAATCGTTCCTTAAAATTTACCAATATGCATCTACTATCTACTCTTTTCATCTCACTCGCCCTTTCATCTTCATCCCCGGACGGATTCCGGGAGAAGTATGCCGGGCTGGACTCTCTGCCCAATATCCGCGACCTCGTCTATGACGGAGCTGTAACTCCCCAGTGGACCGGAGCGGAGGAATTTGTGTATCAGACCCGCAGTGCTGACGGCCTGCATTATTTCTTAGTCAGTGCCTCCGATAAGTCCAAGACTGAGATTACTTCCGCGGATTATGAGGAATACCTTGCAAAGATTCCCGCAAGGGAGCGCCGCAACTGGTGGGAGCGGCCCGACTCGGTGACATCCCCTGACGGCCGTTACATCGCATTCCTCAGAGACAACAACGTGTGGGTCAAGGAGCTCTCAGCGCCTGAGGCCTCCTACACGCCCTCCGGAGCCCCTGCCCGCGGCAACGAGCGTCAGCTGAGCTTTGACGGCACGGAGCAGAACTACTATGCCGAACTCTATTGGTCCCCTGACTCGAAGAAGGTGGCTTCCATCCAGAGAGAGTACGTCAAGGAGAGGCAGATACCCCTCCGCGAGTCCGCTCCCGAGGACCAGATTCAGCCCAAGCTCCGCTGGATAGACTACGCCAAGCCCGGTGACCGCCTGCCCCAGGCCGCACCAGCTCTCTTCGACTTGGCTTCCGGAGAGAAGGTGACCATCGACACGGCTCCCTACGCCAACCAGTACTATCTGAGCTTCGGCCAGTGGAGCGGAGACTCCAAGTATTTCACATTTGAGTACAACCAGCGCGGCCACCAGCTCTATCAGCTCGTGGCTGTGGACGCCGCTGACGGCTCCTGCCGCAACATAGCCGAGGAGAAGACCAGTACATTCGTCTATTACAACGACCTCTACCGCTACTACATGGACTGCGGCGACATCCTCTGGATCTCCGAGCGCGACGACTGGAGGCATCTGTACCGCATCGACGGCACCACCGGAGAGATGACCCTGCTTACTCCCGGTGCATGGAATGTCCGCGAGATCTACGATGTGAACGAGGAGAAGGGCTATGTGCTCTTCGCTGCCAACGGCATGAACGCGATAGACGAGAAAGGCGGCAAGCCGGCCGGAGAGGACCCCTACAACAAGCATCTGCTGAGGCTCGACCTCGGTTCGCTGGAGATTACCGACCTGACTCCCGAGGAGGCCAACCATATCGTTACATTCAATGCTGACCGCACCCTCTTCACCGATGTGTATTCCAAACCTGACATGGCTCCAGTGTCATTGCTCCGCGATATCGAGGGCAATACCCTGATGGAGCTGCAGAAGGCCGACATATCCGCCCTCATAGCTACAGGCTGGACCATGCCCGAGGTGTTCGTGGCCAAGGGACGCGACGGTGAGACCGACATCTGGGGCACTATCTTCCGTCCCTCCAACTTCAATCCCAAGAAGAAATACCCCGTAGTGGAGTACATCTACGCCGGGCCCCACGACTCCTTCGTGCTCAAGGATTTCTACGCCTATCTTAGATTCTCGAAGCTCGTGGAGATGGGCTTCATCGTAGTGACCATCGACGGTATGGGCACCGACAACCGCAGCAAGTCCTTCCAGGACGTGTCATGGCGCAATCTCCGCGACTCCGGATATCCTGACCGTATCCTCTGGATGCAGGCCGCAGCCAAGAAGTACAGGCACATGGACATCTCTAACGTAGGAGTGTACGGCTACTCGGCCGGCGGTCAGAGCACCCTCGCGGCCCTGCTGTTCTATCCCGAGTTCTACAAGGTCGGCGTGGCCCTCTGCGGCTGCCATGACAACCGTATGGACAAGATATGGTGGAACGAGCAGTGGATGGGATATCCCATCGGACCCTGGTACTCCGAGAACTCCAATGTGGACAATGCACACCTGCTTCAGGGCAGGCTCCTGCTGATCAACGGTGAGATAGACGACAACGTGGATCCCGCCTCGACCCTCCAGGTCGTCAAGGCCCTCATCAAAGCCGACAAGGATTTCGAGCAGTTCTACCTCCCTGGCTATAGCCACAACCTGGGCGACGACTATGTGACCCGCAAGGTATTCGAGTTTTTCTACGAGAACATCATAGACAATAAATAACGGTTTATGCGTAAAGGAATATTTGCCGCCGCCGTCCTCCTCCTGTCCCTGGGCTTCTGCAGCCGTCCGCTGCTGGCCCAGCAGCTGTTGTGGGACGTGGACTTCAAGTTCGGGTTCGACAACAGGGAGTACGCTTCCATAGATACGGAACCGTCCGGCACCATCTTCGGGGCGGTGCTCTCCCCGAAGGTCGGACTCGGTTTCGGAGAAGGCCATGCCCTGTATGCAGGAGTGGATGCGGCCAAATATTTCGGAAGGACGTCACCTGAACTGACCTTGGAGGCTCTTCTGTACTATCAGTACGACGGGGAGTACTTCAAGGTCAATGCAGGGGCGTTCCCGCGCAGCAGTGTTACCGGCTACTATCCCACGGCATTCTACGATGACCGCTACTTCTTTGACACCAATATCGGAGGGGCCCTGCTGAGCTATACCCGGAAGTGGTGGAGGCTCGAAGGGGTGGTGGACTGGGTAGGCTGCTGCGACCGGGATACCAGGGAGCGTTTCGAGGTGTACGCCTATGGCGAGGCCGGGGCTCCGTGGCTGAGTTTCGCCCTCACCTTCAAGATGCTGCATTATGCCGGAAGCGCAACAGTGAGCGGGGTGGTGGATAATGTATGGCTGTATCCCCACTTGTCCTCGGACCTGAGCGCCTTCCTTCCCGAGAGGATGCGCCTGAGCCTCAGGGCAGGCTGGATACAGACCTTTCAGAATGACAGAATCCGTGAGGAGGGGTATGCGGTTCCGGGAGGATTCCAGGCCGAGGTGGGATTTGAGTACTTCGGTTTCGGTATTCACAACACAGTCTATGCCGGAGACAATCTGATGCCTTTTTATTACCGTGCCGGTGCCTCCGGAGTCACATACGGCTCCGACCTCTATACAGGATCTCTTTTCTACAGCACGGACTCAGGTCTGTATGACCGTGTGGAGATTTCCTATCATTATGATTTCAAGGATTTTCTCCGTCTTAAAGTGGCCTCGGTCCACCACTGCGACGGCTATGGCTGGGGCTGGCAGCAGCTCGTACAGCTTACAGTAAATCTCAACAACTTTCAGTTTCCTTTCCGGGAACACCGGAACCACAGACACCGCAGGTAGAGTATATATGGTAAGAGAAGATATCCGCAGATATGTAGAAGGGAGCATTCTGCCGCGCTACGACAGCTATGACAAGGCCCACTCGCGTACTCACATCCTTTCTGTCATAAAACAGAGTATGGAACTGTATACCAAGCTCTCGTCCCGTGGAATGCAAGGGCCGGACGGACTGCCTCTTAGCGAGGATATGGTCTATGTCACCGCCTCTTACCATGATATCGGTGTGTGCGAGGGACGTGAGTTCCATCACATAGTCTCAGGGCGGATGCTGGAGGAAGACTCTATGCTTCGGGAGTGGTTCACTCCTGAGCAGATCCGGATCATGAAAGAGGCAGTCGAGGACCACCGCTCCTCCAATAAGTCCTGGCCCCGCTCCATCTATGGCCGCATCGTCTCGGAAGCCGACAAGGTTATCGACTTTGATACGGTATTTTCCAGGGCAATACTCTATGCAATAGCCAATTATCCGGACTATACGGACGAAGAGATATTTCAGAAAAGCTACGGTCATCTTCAGAACAAATACGGTGATGGAGGCTATCTCCGCCTGCAGTTCTCCGATTCACCCAACGCCCTCCGCCTTCAGGACCTCCGGGAGAAGCTCCGGAACCCTGAACTGATGCGCAGGGAGTTCTCCCTGTTTGAGACGCATCCTCTCGAACCTTTTATCCCGGAAAGGGCAAGAGTCCTGCTTCTGGGCAGTTTCCCACCTCCACGGGCGAGATGGTCCATGGACTTTTTCTATCCTAATTTTCAGAACGATATGTGGCGGATTATGGGACTGCTCTTCTATGGGGATAAGGCGCATTTTATAGTGCCGGGGCAGAAGCGTTTTGACTATGACAGGGTCGTGGATTTCTGCCGCAGGGAAGAAATAGCCCTGTACGATGCCGCCTACATGGTCAAGCGCCTCAAGGGCAATGCCTCCGACAATTTCCTGAAAATCATCGAGCCCACCGATATAACCTCCCTTCTGGGCCGCATACCCTCATGTACAGCAATAGTCTCCACAGGCGGTAAGTCCGCAGAGCAGATAGCCTCTATCCTCGGAACGGACGTCCCGGAAGTGGGCGGCAGCGTCTCATTCACCGCTCCGGGCGGCAGGGAGGTGGCATTCTACCGCATGCCCTCCTCTTCGAGGGCTTATCCTCTCCCGTTGCAGGCAAAGGCTGAGATATATTCTTCATTTCTTAAAAGTGTAGGTTTTCAGTTCTAAGTCAGGATATTTTCCTTAACTTTGGAGAAAATCCAATGCTTATGAACATCTCAGTAATTCTCAGGCGGGCAGCGGCCGCAGCGGCGGTGCTGACCTGCGCATTGTTTTCGGATCTTTCAGCCTGTACGGGCATATCCTTTATGGCCAAGGACGGCAGCTATGTGCTGGCGCGGACGGCGGAGTGGGGCGGATCCGACCTGCAGAGCCGCTATGTGGTGGTGCCGCGCGGGTTCAGGCATACGGCCCTGACCTCTACCGGCGGTACCGGACTTATATTCAACGGCAGGTACGGCTATGTCGGGGTGGCTGCGAGTCAGGACCAGTTCGTCCTCGAGGGGCTGAACGAGAAGGGGCTTTCGGCAGGGCTTTTCTTCTTCCCCGGCTATGGGCAGTATCCTCAGTATGACTCTACGGAGGTGGACCGTACGGTGCCCGACATGCAGGTGGTCAGCTGGATATTAGCTAACTTCAGCACGGTGCAGGAGGTCATCGACCACTTCGACGAGATCATCGTGACCAAGCTCTTCCCCGAGGCCCAGACCTCGCACTGGAGGGTGGGGGAACCGTCCGGGCGGCAGATAGTGATAGAAATCGTCGACGGTAAGGCCAATTTCTATGAGAACAAAATCGGTGTGCTGACCAACGCTCCCGATTTCCCCTGGCACGTGAAGAATCTGAACAATTACGTCAACTTAGCTTTCGGCGAGGCGGACGGCAACGCTTTCTCGGCCTGGCCCGAGGTGCGCCGCTTCGGAGCCGGTACCGGCATGATCGGCCTTCCGGGCGACGTGACACCTCCATCGCGCTTCATCCGCGCCGCCTACTATCAGGCCACAGCTCCCCAGTATCCGACCGGAGCCGAGACTGTCATGTCCTGCTTCCTGATTCTGAACAATTTCGATATCCCTATCGGAGTCGAGCGCCAGAAGGGCCAGGACCCGACCGACATCCCCGGTGCCACCCAGTTTACGACGGCGGTCGATACCAAAGGCCTGAAAATGTACTGGCGCACCTGCTGGAACAGCACTATCCGCTGCATCGACCTGACGTCCATTGATTTCTCAAAAGTGAAATACACAGTCTCCCCGTTAGACAAGGTCCGTCAGCAGTGCGTGGAGATGATTACAGTCCGATAAATTCGCCCAGTGCGGTGTACAGCCTCTGTACGGGTAACCCGACGATGTTGAAGTAGGAGCCGCGTATGGAGGTTATGCCTATGTAGCCGATCCATTCCTGGATGCCGTAGCTGCCGGCCTTGTCGAATGGGCGGAAGCGGTCGATGTAATAGGATATCTCCTCGTCGGTCAGGGCCTTGAACTCCACTTCCGAGGTGCAGGAGAATACGTGGCGCCGCTCAGTGTCGCGCAGGCAGACTCCGGTGACGACGCGGTGGGTGCGGCCGGAGAGTTCGCGGAGCATCCTTGCGGCGGCGTCGCGGTCGGAGGGCTTGCCGAGGATGTCCTCCCCGCAGATGACGACGGTGTCGGCGGTGATGAGGATCTCGCCGGGCTTCAGGGGACGGTGGAATCCTTCGGATTTCGAAACGGCTAAGGCCGACGGTATCTCGTCCGGCTGTAAGTCAGGGGAATAGGTTTCGGGCGCACCGGGTGTGGCCTCTACTGTAAATTCTATGCCGAGTCCGGCAAGGAGCTCCCTCCGGCGGGGAGAGGCCGAGCCGAGTACTATGCGGCGGTCTTTGAGGGCTTCGTGGAGCAGCATGACTGTCAGTGGCTTAAAAGGTTTTGGCAAATACGTCAGTGTCTAAATACCAGTCCTCGTGGACTTTCAGAACCTGTTCTATGAGGTCCCGTACAAATGCCTTGCCGCCCGGACGCAAGGATACGTAGTCGCACACGTCCTTGACCTCGGGCACGGCGTCGGCGGGTGCAACGGCTAATCCGGCCATTCTCAGCACCGGGATGTCGGGCATGTCATCCCCGGCGAAAGCCACCTCCTCCGGCTTGAGGCCGTGGCGGGAGCAGAAGTCCAGAAAGTCGGGCACCTTGTCCCGGGATTTCTGGTAAATGTCCTCTTCCTTGACGCCCAGGCCTTTGAAACGATGTACGATGCTCTGGGACACGCCGCCGGTGATGATGGCCACCGGATATCCTTTCATGGAGCACATTCTCAGGGCAAATCCGTCCTTGGAGTCGAAGGTCCTCAGCAGGTCTCCGTCTGGTGTGGAAATGATGGAGCCGTCTGTCAGCACTCCGTCCACATCGAAGGCGAAGGCGCGGATGCCGTGCAGCTTGACTTTATAGTTGTAGTTGGGCATGGTTTATCTGTCTTCAGGGTGATATTTTTTCAGAATTTTGTCGGTCAGGAGGCGGTATATCTCTTCCTGTTCGGTCAGCCCCATCTTCTGCAGGACTTCTATATGCTTGTGTATCGTCTCCATATCCCCTCTGCGGGCGGGGCCGGTGAGGGTGGAGGCGGGGGTGTGCAGGAATGCGTTGCGCACGGCCTCGATGGTGGAGGGAATCAGCAGGGGGTGGTCATGCTGGACAATGGGGAAGGCTAAGCCGAGGAGGTAGTTTACGAAATTGGTGGTGAATACCGCGGCCACATGCATCCTAAGCCTCTCTTCGGAAGAATAGAAATAGTGCTCTCCGCCTAAGTCATCGGCAATCCCGTCCAGGACCGTCCGCAGTTCTCCGGTGGTCGCCTCTAAGAGGAGGGGAACATCGCGGAACTCCACGTTTTTGTTGCGGTTGAGCGTCATCAGGGGGTACATCACTCCGCAGGGGCAGCCGAGCTCCGCGAGGGGCTGCAGGACGGAGAGGGGGGTGGCTCCGGAGGTATGGACCACCGCCGGGAGAGGATTGTCCCTGAAGGGGGAGAATGCCTCCGCGATGTCCGCCACTACCTGAGGGATGGCGTCGTCCGTGACGGCGATGACTATGAGGGATGCCTTCCGGAGGTCCTGTATGCTCTCCGCAGCCTGAGTGCCCGATCCATTGGCCCTGAGGGCCTTGATCAGGCGGTCGCGGCTTTTGGCGGTACGGCTGTAGACAGCACTGATATTGTACCCCTTCTCCAGCATGGCTATAGCGAAGCGGAAGGCCACGTTGCCGGCGCCTATGAAAGCTGTTTCGGGCTTCATCGGCTATGCCTCGGGGGTGTTGTTGGGGTTGAATCCGAATGGGATGGTATTCTTGGGCATACCCGGGGTGCCGAGGGAGATCTCGCCGTGCTGGCTCTCGTACTTGCCGATATTGTCCCTGAGGGCGAGGAGCAGTCTCTTGGCGTGTTCCGGAGTCATGATGATGCGGCTTACTACCTGGGCTTTGGGATATCCGGGGAGAACGCGGGCGAAGTCAAATATGAATTCACTGTTGGAGTGAGTGATGAGGGCGAGGTTGGAGTAGTTGCCGGCGGCTGTCTCCTTGGTGATTTCTATGCCGAGTTCTTTCTTCTGGGGCTGATTGTCCATATCTTGTCAAATTATGTTGTGAAACGTCCCGCAAATCTACACAAATCTTCTTATATTTGCGGGTTAATTTGAAAGAAATATGGAATTGTCAGCGAAGTACAATCCCTCCGATGTAGAGGAGAAGTGGTATTCTTACTGGTTGAAAAACAAGTTTTTCCATTCGGAACCCGACAGCCGGGAGCCGTATACCGTGGTCATTCCGCCCCCCAATGTGACAGGAGTGCTGCACATGGGCCACATGCTCAACAATACGATACAGGACGTGCTCGTGCGCCGCGCCCGCATGCAGGGCAAGAACGCCTGCTGGGTGCCCGGTACCGACCACGCTTCGATAGCCACAGAGGCCAAGGTCGTGGCCAAGCTCAAGGAGCAGGGCATCGACAAGTCATCCCTGACCCGTGAGGAGTTCATGAAACATGCCTGGGAATGGAAGGAGAAGCACGGCGGCATCATCCTCGAGCAGCTCAAGAAGCTCGGAGCCTCCTGCGACTGGGACCGCACCAGGTTCACGATGGACCCGGCCCTGAGTGAGGCTGTTATCAATACATTCGTATATTTTTACAAGAAAGGCTATATCTACCGCGGCGTGAGGATGGTCAACTGGGATCCCCAGGCCCTGACCGCAGTGAGCGACGACGAGGTGATCCACAAGGAGACCAAGTCCAAGCTCTACTATCTGCGCTACAAGGTGTCCGACGGAGCCGGCAACCCCACTGACGACTACATCGTCATCGCCACCACTCGTCCCGAGACCATCATGGCCGATGCCGCTGTCTGCATCAACCCCGAGGACCCGAGGTATCACCACCTGCGCGGCAAGAAGATACTCATTCCTCTGATCAACCGCGAGATACCCATCATAGAGGACTCCTACGTGACCATGGACTTCGGTACCGGCTGCCTGAAGGTGACCCCGGCCCACGACGTGAACGACTACGAGATAGGCCTGCGTCACAACCTTCCGGTGCTCGACATCATCGACGACCACGGAAGGCTCAACGAGAAGGCCGTAATCCTCGTCGGCGAGGACCGCTTCGTGGCCCGCAAGAAGATTGTCAAGATGCTCGCCGAGGCCGGACAGCTCGAGAAGGAGGAGGACTACCTCTCGCCCATAGGGCATTCCGAGAGGACGGACGCAGTCATCGAACCCAAGCTCTCCATGCAGTGGTTCATCAAGATGGAGGAACTCTCCAAGGCCGCCTTAGCCCGCGTGGAGAACGGTGAGATTAAACTCATTCCAGACAAATACCGCAACACCTACCGTCACTGGATGGAGAACACCCGCGACTGGTGCATCTCCCGCCAGCTGTGGTGGGGACAGCAGATACCCGCATACTATCTGCCCGACGGCCGCTACGTGGTCGAGGCGACTCCCGAGGAGGCCCTGAAGGCCGCTCAGCAGCTCGACCCCTCGGTTACTGCCGCTGATCTCAGGCGCGACGAGGACGTACTGGACACCTGGTTCTCCTCGTGGCTCTGGCCCATCTCGGTGTTCGATCCCGCCAAGCCCGGCTTCCCGGAGAAGGCCCCGAATGCCGACTTAGCCTACTATTATCCGACCAATGACTTAGTGACCGGCCCGGACATCATCTTCTTCTGGGTGGCCAGGATGGTCATGGCCGGCAATGAGTTCATGGACAAGGTGCCCTTCCGCAACGTGTACTTCACCGGTATCGTCCGCGACAAGTTAGGCCGCAAGATGTCCAAGACCCTCGGTAACTCGCCCGATCCGCTTAAGCTGATAGACGACTACGGCGCTGACGGAGTCCGTATAGGTATGCTGCTCTGCACCGCTGCCGGCAACGACATCCTCTTCGACGAGTCCCAGGTGGAGCAGGGCCGCAACTTCTGCAACAAGATATGGAACGCCTACCGTTTAGTCAAGGGCTGGAGCGTGGACCGCACCATAGAGGCTCCCGAGCATGCCGCATTAGCCGTCAGGTGGTTCACACAGAAGCTGAACCGCGAGATAGCCGTCGTCGCCGACCATTTCTCCAAGTTCCGCATCTCGGATGCTCTGATGTGCCTGTACAAGCTCTTCTGGGATGACTTCTGCGCCTGGTACCTCGAGATAGTGAAGCCCGCCTACGGAGCTCCGATAGACGGAGCGACCTACGATGCCACCATAGGATTCTTCGATTCCCTGCTGAAACTCCTGCATCCCGTGATGCCCTTCATCACCGAGGAGCTCTGGCACAACTTAGCCGAGCGTCCCGAGGGTGCTACCATCATGCTGGAGCGTCAGCCCGAGGGCGGAGAGTACGACGAGGCCTTCATTGCCGCATTTGACCTTGCTACCGAGGCCGTGGCGGCTCTGAGGAACATCCGCCAGAAGAAGGGATTGTCCCCGAAAGAGGCTTTAGACCTGCGCATAAAGGGCGCGTTCCCCGAGGAGATGACCGGCATAGTCCGCCGTATGGGCAATGTCGGGGAGATTTCCTACGTCGAGGACTTCGGCGAGAGGGAGGCAGGCGCTTCCTTCCTCGTTGGTACGGTAGAGATGTTCGTCCCGCTGGCCGGCAAGACCGACGTGCAGGAGGAGATAGCCAAGGCCGAGGCAGAGATCGAGCGTCTGGAGAAATTCCTCAAGGGAGTGAATGCCAAGCTGTCCAATGAGAAGTTCATGCAGAACGCCCCTGAGGCTGTGGTGCAGAACGAGAGGAAGAAACTTTCGGATGCGACCGCCAAGATAGAGGGACTGCGCAAGACCCTCGAGGCGCTCAGAGGTTGAATATTTTAGTCGGATAAAGCTATGTTCATCTATTCGGAGACACAGATAGAGGTCCGTTACTACGAGACCGACCAGATGGGGATAGTCCATCACTCGAACTACATCCGCTACTTCGAGTGCGGCCGGCATCAGTTCCTGATAGATGTCGGGCTGCCGATTATGGAGCTGGAGAAGCACGGAATCATGATGCCGGTGGTGTCGGTAAGTGCGAAGTATCACACACCGGCTCGGATGGGAGACGTGCTCCGGGTGGTCTCCCGGGTGGAGAAGGAACCGATGGCGCGGATAGAGGTGCTTACGGACATTTATAACCAGAATGGCGACTTAGTCTGCGACGGCTTGGTGGTACTCGGTTTCATCCACAGCGACAACCGCCGCCCGACCCGCATACCCGCCGCCCTGCAGGAAGTGTTCCGCAGAGCTGACATGGAACAGGCTGCTGCAAAAGAAAATAAACAATAACGAGAAGATATGCTTACACTTTTGTTTTTAGGATCCGTCGGACTGACCGAGATATTAGTGCTGCTGCTCATCGTCCTGCTGATATTCGGGGCGAAGAAGATTCCCGAGCTGATGAAGAGTTTCGGCAAGGGGGTCAAGAGCTTCAAGGAGGGGGTCAACGGCATTGAGGAGGACCTGAATGTGGATTCCTCCGCGAAGAAAGGACCGTCATCCGCAAACTCCGCTGACTCCGCAAAGGACAGCTCCGCCGAGAAGAAGTAGGAGATGGGTGCCGTGGCGGGAGAAATGACCTTTTGGGAACATTTAGACGAGCTGCGAAAGGTGATCTTCCGCAGCTTTGCTGTGCTTATTGTCCTGATGGTCGTGCTCTTCCTATGCAAGGAGACGGTTTTCGACGGGGTGGTGCTGGCTCCGCTGACGGACGGTTTCTTCGTCTACCGGTGGATGGACAGGCTGCTGGGACTGCTCGGGCTCGGGGCTTTAGAGCCTTTCCGGGTGGAGTTAGTCAATATTGACTTAGCTGCCCAGTTCTTCACCCACGTGCGCATCTCCTTCTGGTTAGCGGTTATCGTGGCCCTGCCGTTTCTGATCTATCAGGTGTGGCTCTTCGTGAGGCCGGCCCTTTATGACCGGGAGAAGCGGGCGGCTCAGACGGCTTTCGGACTGTCCTCCCTGCTGTTCTACATCGGCGTGGGGGTGGGCTACGTGGTGGTATTCCCGTTGACCCTGCGCTTTCTGGGAACCTATCAGGTGAGCGAGTCGGTGGCCAACCAGATATCGCTGCTCTCGTATATCGGGATGTTCCTGAAGCTCAACCTGATAATGGGTGTAGTCTTCGAACTGCCGGCCTTAGCTCTTCTACTGTCCCGGATAGGAATCATCAACCGGCAGATGCTGAGGAGTTTCCGCAAGTACGCGATAGTAGCCGCCTTAGCTATATCGGCCGTCATCACCCCCTCGGGCGACGCCTTCACGATGATAGTGGTCGCCCTGCCCCTGTACCTGCTCTACGAGGTATCCATAACCCTGTGTAAAGACAAACCGAAAGAAGTAGAAGTTAGAAATGATATCGATAAATAATCTCACAGTAGCCTTCGGAGGCTTCACCCTCTTAGACGACATCTGCTTCCACGTCAGCGACGGGGAGCATATAGCCCTTGTAGGCAAGAACGGTGCGGGCAAGAGTACGATACTCAAGCTCATAGCCGGTGTGGAGCGTCCGACTTCCGGCTCCATCATGAAGCCTAAGGAGCAGACCGTAGGCTACCTGCCCCAGATAATGAGTTACTCCAAGGACACCACGGTCATCGAGGCCGCCATGTCCGTCTTCGCCGACCATTTCACCATGGGTGAGAGGGTGGAGGAGATCAGCCGCGAGTTAGGCGAGAGGACCGACTACGAGTCAGCTGCCTACCATCGGCTGATAGAGGAACTCAATGAGCTCAACGACAAGTTAGCCATGGCCCAGTCCGAGTCACCCGCCGTGCTGGCCGAGAAGACCTTAGTGGGCCTCGGTTTCAAGAAGAGCGAGCTCGGACGGCAGCGCAGCACCTTCTCACAGGGCTGGAACATGCGCGTGGAACTGGCCAAGGTCCTGCTGACCAAGCCCGATGTCCTCCTGCTGGACGAGCCCACCAACCACCTCGACATCGAGTCCATCCAGTGGCTCGAGGACTACCTCTTCGGCTACCGCGGCTCGGTGGTGCTCATCTCCCATGACCGCCGTTTCTTAGACAGGGTGACCACCCGCACGGTGGAAATCGTCTTAGGACACATCTACGACTACAAGGTGCCGTACTCCAAGTACGTGGAGCTGCGCCGCGAGCGGATGGAACAGCAGCGGGCCGCCTACGAGAACCAGCAGCGGATGATCGAGAAGACCGAGGAGTTCATCGAGAAGTTCCGCTACAAGCCCACCAAGTCGAACCAGGTGCAGTCGCGCATCAAGCAGCTGGACCGTCTGGAGCGGATTGAAATCGAGGAGGAGGACCTCGCGACGCTCAACATCAAGTTCCCGCCCGCTCCCCGTTCGGGGCAGATTGTGGCCGAGGTCCGCGACGCCGGCATGTCGTTCGGTTCGAAGCATGTCTTCAGCGGCGCCAACTTCACCATCGAGAAGGGCGACAAGATTGCCCTGGTGGGGCGCAACGGCGAGGGCAAGACGACCATGGCGCGCATGCTCATCGGGCAGCTCACGCCCACCGAAGGCTCCATCCGTCTGGGTGCCAACGTCAACATCGGCTACTATGCCCAGAATCAGGACGACCTGATGGATGGCGACTTCACGGTCTACGATACGCTCGACCGCGTGGCCGTGGGCGATATCCGCACCCGCCTGCGCGACATCCTGGGCGCCTTCCTCTTCCGCGGCGAGGATATCGACAAGAAGGTCAAGGTCCTCTCGGGCGGTGAGCGGGCGCGTCTGGCCATGGCCCGCATGATGCTCGAACCGCGCAACCTGCTGGTGCTCGACGAGCCGACGAACCACATGGACATGCGCTCGAAGGATATCCTGAAGAGTGCGCTGATGAAGTACGACGGCACGGTGGTGGTTGTTTCGCACGACCGTGAATTCCTCGACGGCATGGTTCAGAAGGTCTACGAGTTCCGCGACGGCGGCGTGAAGGAGTATCTGGGCGGCATCTACTACTTCCTCGAGAAGCGCAAGCTCGAGTCGCTGCAGGAGATTGAGCGGCGCGACGCGCCGGTGGCGAAGACGGTGGCAGCACCCAAAACCGCGAAGGGAGGAACGGAGCCTGCCGCGGCGCCGCTCTCGGGCAAGGCCTCCTACGAGCAGCGCAAGGAGCAGGAGAAGCTGCTGCGCAAGCTGCGCAAGCAGGTGGAGGGCATCGAGGCGGAGTTGGCCGACATCGAGCGGCAGATTGCCGAATACGACGCCCGCTTTGCAGCCGGCGGCGCGTACAACGAGGCCGACTTCAAGGCCTATAACGACCTGAAGGCGCGCTACGACCACCAGATGCACGAGTGGGAGAAGGCCTCCTACGAGCTGGAAATTACCGAAGGCGAGTAGCTCCGCCGGGGGCGCTCATCCCGCACCGCCGCATGCTGCAGGCATCGGAGCGGGCCGCCCCGGAAACTCCATATCCCGAAACCGCGAAAAACACCAAACGACGATGGAAAATATCATTTTCGGAATACGCCCCGTGGCCGAGGCCATCGAGGCGGGCAAGCAGATAGAGAAGCTCTACATCCGCAAGGGTGCCGAGGGAGCGCTGATGACCGAACTGCGCGACCTCTGCTTCCGCCACCGGATTCGGGTGCAGGAGGTGCCCGTCGAGAAGCTCAACCGGCTGGTGCGGGGCAACCATCAGGGGGTCGTGGCGCAGATTGCCGCCATCGAGTATGTCGAGCTCAACGACATTCTGGAGCGGGTGCCCGACGACGAGACGCCGCTGGTGGTCCTCTTCGACGGGGTGACCGACGTGCGCAACTTCGGCGCCATTGCCCGCTCGGCCGAGTGCGCCGGAGCCCACGGCCTCATCGTGCCGCTCAAGAATGCGGCGCCGGTCAATGCCGAGGCGATTCGCTCGTCGGCCGGGGCGCTGACGACCATCCCGGTCTGCCGCGTAGGCTCAATACGCAATACGCTCAAGTTGCTCCAGACGGAGGGCTTCCAGGTGGTCGCCGCCACCGAGAAGAGCCGCAAGCTGCTCTACGACGCCGACTTCCGCCGTCCGACGGTCATCGTCATGGGGGCCGAGGATACGGGCATCTCGAAGGAGGTGCTCAAGCTCTGCGACGAGCAGCTGGCCATCCCTCTCATCGGCCACATCGAGTCGCTCAACGTCTCGGCCGCGGCTGCCGTGATGCTCTTCGAGGTGGTCCGCCAGCGCATCGGCCAGTAGCCGTTTCCGCGTGCGGACAGTTCGCGTGCGCACGCTTTCGGGTGAGGCCCTTCCGGGTGTATCCTGCCGCTGCGGAGCTGTTGCGGGTAGCAGGGTAGCACACCCATGTGGGCGAGGGCTGTGTATCCCGCACACGAACAGAACATCCGATAACCCATAACCCAAGTGAATATGGAGCTGAAGCAGAAATTCCGAAACGGGCTGAAGGCGCTCCGCGAAGGGGCTGTCTCCGTCGTTCGCCGCCATCCGGTGGAGCTGGTGCTCTTGCTGGCACTCACCGTTACGATGCTCGTCTATCTCGAGCGGGAAGATACGCCCGCCTCGTGGGTGACCCTTCTGGGGTGGAGCGCGCTCGTGCAGCTCATTGTCAACCTGTTGGTCGGGCAGGGCCCCTGGCGCCGCATCTACTGGGTCGTCTGGCTGCCGTTCGTGCCGCTGGCGCTCTGGCCGGGGCTCCCCGAGTGGCTGACCACGCCTCAGGGGCTCGTCTCGCTGCTGGTGCTCACGCCGCTGGCGCTGCTCGCCTGCCGTCGTGCGCGGGAGAACCGGCAGTTTGTCTCCGACGTGGCGGTCTACCTGCGCTCGGCGGTTCTGGCGATGCTCCTCGCGTATGTCGCATACGGACTCTTCGAGGCGATTCTCTGGTCGACGGTTGTCATCTTCGGCTTCTCGTCCGATTCGGATGCATGGGTCGCCCGCCTCTCCTTGTGGCTCGAGATACTGAACCAGTTCTTCGTGGTGCCGGTGCTCTTTATGATGATGCTCGACCGCTGGCTCCATCGCGGCGTCTCCGGGGGGCGCATCCTTGAGGTGATGCTCAACTACATCTTCACGCCGGCCGTGGTCGCCTATGCGGCCATTCTTTACCTCTACCTGCTCAAGATTCTCTTCACGTGGCGGCTGCCCGACGGCGGTGTGGCCTATCTGGTCTTCGGCTTCACGATGACCGCCCTGCTGGTCAAGGCCCTCTGGATGCAGC
>ENA-OOXJ01000218-OOXJ01000218.1-human-gut-metagenome-genome-assembly--contig:-NODE-218-length-52967-cov-26.935856_pt1 | contig 52967 bp, 50 predicted proteins | sample MGYA00241587_ERZ501343 | MGnify/ENA primary metagenome ERZ501343 (study PRJEB25962, sample SAMEA2042918) | human gut metagenome | biome: human gut; feature: human-associated habitat; material: faeces... | reverse complement strand
CACAGACAGTGGGTGTTTGAGAAAGATGAGGAGGCAAGATCATTTATGGAGGACGCGGAGAAGGTAGGTGACCTGATAAACAAGTACACCATACAGATAGCATTGGAATTGATGACTTTATAGATTGTTGAGAAATGGGAACAATAAGCAAAAATTTCAGCTACAGTGAATTCGAGCGCAGTGAGACTGCCGAGAGGAAGGGCATCGTGAATGTCATTGCCACCGCCAGGGTGCGCGACAGCATACAGGCCCTTGTTGTCAACGTGCTCCAGCCCCTGCGCACCGCCCTGGGCGTGGAGATGCCGGTCAATTCCGGCTACCGCTGCCCCGAACTTAACGAGGCCGTGGGCGGAGTGCCGACGAGCCAGCACCTCAAAGGAGAGGCGGCCGACATAGCAACGCCCATGCCCATTCGCATGGCGCGCAAGGCCGTGGAGATGGGGCTGCCCTTCGACCAGATGGGCATATACCCGACCTTCGTGCACTTCTCACATAAGCTTGGAGGACCGCAGAGGCAGCAGGTCTTCTATTCGAAGGATTACAAGGGAGAAAGGTTATGAGGACGCTGTGCATAGTATTCGTACTGGCATTGATAGCCGGATGCTCGCCTAGGAATTTCCCGGCGAGTACCGAGACGACTGACCGGGTGAACACTACTATCGAGGTGGTCCTTCACGACACCCTCTATGCTCTCCGACTGCCGGACGAACAGGTGCGCAATGCAGTACTGCAGGGTGATTCGTCGTACCTGGAGACCACGGCCGCGTGGTCGCGGGCATGGGTGGAGGACGGACGGCTGCATCATGAGCTCGGCCATAAAAACCGGGAGCCTATCCTGGTACCGATACAGGTCCCTGAACGGCGTGTCACCGTCGACAGCACGCATACGGAGCTCGTCAGGACGCCCGTCTACGTAAAAAAAAAGCTGTCGTGGTGGCAGCAGACGGTGATGGGGGCAGGGTATATCTCGTTGTTTGTGCTGTTTGTCCTGGTCGTGGTAAAAGTCTTGAAGTGGAAAAAGAAGTTGCTGTAGGTGCCGGCAACCGCTTCGAGGAAGCCTTCAGGAATGCCGACTCCACTTTCAATCGGCAGTATGTATTGTAAAAAGCCCCGGGCAGTTGAGTCTGTCCGGGGCTTTCTCATATCTTAAAAGTCGGAACTGTGATGCCGGATGGCCTCATTGGCCTCCTCAATGTCGTGAGGTGTGTACAGATCTGTCATCAGCAGGGAGTGGTGCCGTGCCTGGTTGCGTACGCTCAGCAGGTCGGTGTTCGCCTTGATCAGGTCGGTGATCCCGGTATCCTTGAGCGAGTAGAACTTGTAGTTGGGAGGAAAATGCAGGTTCTTCCGGACATAGTGCGTCCAGTAGTCCGTGAATATCTTGTTGCTGCGCTGACTGGAGCCGGGGCGCATCTTGTCCGAGAACAGGTAGTAACTGTCGGGGTAGCGGAAGATGTCCAGCTCCATCATCAGCTTCAGGACTTTGTCAGGGAGTGTGACGGTGCCGTCCTTGCGGTTCTTGCTCGAGTAGTCCGGGATGAAGATGGTGCCTCGCTTGACTGAGATGTGCTTCAGCTGGATGTAGCTCATCTCCTTGGGCCTGATGAAGCAGTAGTAGAGGATGTAGCATGCCAGGAGGAAATGCCGGTTGTTCTTCTCGGCGAACTCCTTCAGTCTGGCCATGTCGGCCTTGGCTATGATGCTGCGGTTCTTCCTGGACTTCTTTTTCCCGAGAGACGAGATGCCGGCGGTTATGTCCGTGCTGACGTACTGCTTCTCCAGCAGGAATTTCGCGAAGTGCTTGAGCCAGTTCAGATAGTTGTCGCGGGTGGTGCTCGAGAGTCCCTTGTCGAGCCAGATCCAGTCCAGGAATCGGACACAGAAGGTGTGGTCCACCTGGTAGATGTAGTTTTTCGGCCGGGGCTGCGATGCGTTCCACCCCAGCATTATATTAAGGTAGGAACGGTAACCCTTGCATGTCTTCTCTCTCAGCAGATCCTCCTGCAGGAGTTTGGACAGATATGCCTCGTATGCCTCGCAGGCATCCCTCAGGGTGGAGTAGGAGGCACCTGATGCTGCCTGTATCCACGGGTTCCACCCGGCCTGCAGCTCCTCGAAGATGCGGCTCATCAGATCGGAGGCGTAGACCCTTCTGTCGCGTTTGTTGGGAATGTTGTTGAGCTTGAATTTTTTCCTGCGCATTGTGCCGCTCGCAGGATCGAATGCGTAGAAGTCCACATACCAGTCCTTGCCGGTATGGAGTTTCGGCGGAGTGTAAAATTTTACGGCTGAACAACCGGACCGCTGATTGCGTTTTTGACTGAATTGCATTTTTTTTTTGGAAGAATCGCCGTCCTTAGGCGACTCACCCAAAAAAATGCTGTTAAACTTGTCGTCCCGTTTCCGTCCCGGCTGAATACCGGGAGAGCCAGCTAAATTGCTGGCTCTCTGCTGGATATTCGGATTTTTGTAGCGGAGAGAGGACTCGAACCTCTGACCTCCGGGTTATGAGCCCGACGAGCTACCAACTGCTCTACTCCGCGATGTAGGCTGCAAAGATAAATACTATTTTCCGAAAACCAAAAATTTCTTATTAAAATATTTCTGAAATTTTGATTTTTTTCTGCTCTCCAGTTTTTATATCTTTGATAGTCAGTTCGTTTGATGCGACCTCGTCCTCTCCGGCTATAACAACATATCTTATACCTTTTTTATCGGCATATTCGAATTGTTTTCTGAGTTTCGCGCTTTCAGGATAGATCTCTGCGGAGTGTCCGGCAGCTCTGCATGCGGCAGCTGCACTCAGGACATAATCAATCTCTTTTCCGCCCATGTTTGCGAAAAGATACTCTGTTCCGCTGACAGCGTCCTGGGGGAATTTGTTTAGACCGCTCAGGACATCATAGATCCGGTCGGCTCCGAAAGAGATGCCTACACCGGAGGTGTCGCTCAAGCCGAATATGCCGGTGAGGTCGTCATAGCGGCCTCCTCCGCAGATGCTTCCTATGGAGAAGTCCAAGGCCTTTACCTCAAATATCGCTCCGGTGTAGTAGTTCAGGCCTCGGGCAAGGGAGAGGTCAAATTCAGTTTCAGAGGTTATTCCGGCATTGCGTATGAGGCGGAACAGCTCCTCGGTCTCGTCCAATCCGCGCAGCCCCGTCCCGGAGTTCTGAAGTATCTGCCTCATGGCGGACAGTTTTTCCTCTGTAGACCCGGAGAGTGTCAGTACAGGCTCTATGCGTGCGATGCTCTCTGGAAGAACTCCTCTTTCTGAAAGTTCGGCCTTGACCGCATCTATTCCGATTTTGTCTATCTTGTCAATGGCGACGGTGATGTCAGTGAGCTTGTCGCTCTGGCCGGAGACTTCGGCGAGGCCGGAGAGTATCTTACGGTTGTTGATCTTGAGCCTGACACGTATCCCGAGTTCCTTGAATACTTCGTCTACTATCTGGGCCATTTCCAACTCGTAGAGCAGGGAGCGTGAACCGATGACGTCGACATCGCACTGGTAGAACTCGCGGTATCTGCCTTTCTGGGGACGGTCGGCTCTCCATACCGGCTGGATCTGATAGCGCTTGAAGGGGAAAGTCAGCTCGTTCCTGTGCTGTACTACATAACGAGCAAACGGGACTGTCAGGTCATATCTAAGGCCTTTCTCGCAGACTTTCAGGGCTAAGGCATTGCTGCTGGTCTCTGCGAAATCTTCTGCCGGTACGTCTTTCAGGCCTTTAAAGGCATCTCCTGAGTTGAGTATCTTGAAAAGGAGCTTGTCTCCCTCTTCTCCGTATTTGCCTAAAAGGGTTGAGAGGTTCTCCATTGCGGGGGTCTCGATGGGAGCATATCCGTATTTTTTGAAGACTCTCCTGACAGTGTCGAAGATGTAGTTTCTGCCGGCCATTTCGGATGGACCGAAATCCCTTGTGCCTTTGGGTATGGATGGTTTTTGTGTCATATTCTCGGTTTTTTACGGTGCAAATTTAGAAACTGTTTTCTACATTTGCGCATAAAATTAAAAATCAATCATGAATATTGTAAAAACTGATATCGAAGGTGTTTTAATTGTAGAGCCTAAGGTTTTCGGAGATTCCAGAGGATATTTCATGGAGGTTTTTTCAGAGAGGGATTTCCGTGCGGCAACAGGTCTTGACGTACATTTCGTACAGGACAATGAGTCTATGTCCTCCAAAGGAGTTCTGCGAGGACTGCATTTCCAGAAATCACCTTATGCGCAGTCCAAACTCGTGCGTGTGGTCAGAGGAAGTGTCTATGATGTGGCAGTGGATCTGAGGGCCGGTTCTCCTACTTTCGGGAAATATGTGTCAGTGGTCCTGAGCGGAGAGAATAAGAGAATGTTCTATATTCCGGAGGGATTTGCCCACGGCTTTCTGACGCTTGAGGACAATACAGTGTTCCAGTATAAGTGCGGTGCATTCTATGAACCGTCATCTGAGGGTTCGGTGCGCTGGAATGACCCTCGGATAGGAGTAGAGTGGCCTATGGTAGACGGGGAACGGCTTCTTTCTGAAAAAGACCGGAAGGCTCCTCTGCTGTCAGAACAGCCTTATCGCTTTTGACAGGCTGCGCTCCCAAAGGGGAACTTTCACACCAAAGACGGTGCGTATGAGGGATTTGTCCAGTACTGAGTAAGCTGGACGCTTGGCCGGAGCAGGGTACTGGGACGTGGGAATGGGGTTTACATCGCAGTCGGTCTTTTTAAGGGTCATGATTTTCTGGGCCCACTCGGCCTTGGAACAGCTTCCCTCATCTGAGTAGTGGAATATCTCACCGTAACGGGGAACTGCATCGAGCTGAGGCAGGATATGCAGGATGGCTTCTGCCAGGTCCTTGGCATAGGTGGGTGTGCCTGTCTGGTCGTATACCACGTTTACGATTTCCTCTTCTGCGCCTATCCTCAGCATGGTCTTTACAAAGTTCTTCTTTCCGGCGGGAGAGTACAGCCATGAAGTGCGGATAATGATGGACAGGCATCCTGAACGTTTTATGGCGATTTCACCCGCTAACTTTGTACGGCCATATTCGGATAGAGGCGCAGGCTTGTCGCTTTCATGATAAGGGGTGCTTTTGGTGCCGTCAAATACGAAATCGGATGATAGATGAACAAGGTATATCCCATGCCGGGCTGCAGCTGCGGCTAAGTTCATGGGACCGGTGACATTGATCCTGATAGCGGCGTCTGAGTCGGTCTCGGCTCCGTCGACGTTGTTGTAGGCGGCGCAGTTGATGATCTTGGTTATGGAATGTCCGGTGACAAACTTTTCTACTGCATCTGCATCAGTGATATCGAGATCCTGGCAGTCTGTGTATAAGCACTGAATGTCGCTTCGTCCTTCTGTAAGGCTGCGGAGCTCACTGCCAAGCTGTCCGTCAGCGCCGGTAATCAGTATGTTGTCCATAAATCAAAATTTATCCGGCAAAGATACTCAAATCATAATCTAAAAAAACTATCTTTGTGCAAATTTTTAAACATCTTCTATTTTACGACGACGCATGGATTACAACACAAACCGAGAGAAACTCATAATGCCGGAGTACGGCAGGCATATCCAGAAAATGATAGAGCAGGTAAAGCAGATACCGGACAGGGAAAAGCGAAACGAGCAGATACGTGCGGTGGTGTCCGTTATGGAGATACTCAACCCGCATCTGATGGAGCAGCCGGACTATAAGCATAAATTGTGGGACCATGTCCATTTTATCGCAGGATTTGACTTGGATGTGGATTCTCCGTATCCGATGCCGACCAAGGAGGAGTTCTCTGCACCTCCGGAGGTGGTTCCTATCCCCAAAGAACCTCTTGCAGCCGCACATTACGGTCGGAACATACAGAATATGATAAAGGTAATAGCCGCCATGCCCGAGGATGAGACCCGTGACAGGGTGATTAAGTCCATGGCAGTGTATATGAGGCAGCAGTATCTGATATGGAACAAGGATACGGTATCGGACGAGACCATCTTCAAGGATATAGAGAAGCTTTCGGGCGGAACGCTCAAGGTACCTGAGCATATTCATTTGGAGAGTATCTCTGAGAAAGAGAAGTTTTCAAGGCCGGGAATGATTCTTCCCACCGGACAGAACCGTACTCAGTTCCGTCAGCAGGGCCGCAACAAGAACAAGAAGAACAAATGGAAAAAGCAGCAGTAAACGGAAAAGGAGGCAAAGCAAAGAAAAAAAGCGCTCCAAAAGCAAAGAAGAAGAGTAAAAGCAAAAGAAAGAGCACTTTTGCACCTCTGTTGTCTTTCCTCCAGAACGAAGTGGTGCGTTTCGTGGCGGGAGTGGTGTTTGCCATTCTGTCCATATTTACGTTTGTGTCTATACTTTCGTATCTGTTTACTTGGGCCGAAGACCAGAGTCTCTTATCGGACGACAATCTGTTCAGCAATATAGTGACAGCGGAGAATTTGGGAGGCAAACTTGGATTTTTGTCGGCAAATTTGTTGGTGTCCAAATGGTTCGGCCTCGGAGCCTTTATCATACCGTTCTTTTTTGCCGGTGTCGCTGTCTATTGCTTCCGCAGAGGAAGGGTCAGGCTGCTGCGTCTTTTCACCCTTTCGCTGATGGGGTGTATAGTTCTTTCGACTGTTTTCTCCTTCATATTTTCGTTTACATCTGCCAAGACGCTTTTCGGGGACGGTGCCGGCGGCTCTTACGGATATTATATCAATGAGTGGTTAGTGTCTATGACCGGAGTGTTCGGTGCGGCGTGCATTATCGGATTTTTCTTGATTTTATGGATTATTCTGCTCAATACCAAAATAGTACAGAAGATAACCTCACTTTTTGACTCCTTGTTTAATAAGAAAAAAGAGACAGATGGACCGGAGGGGATAGAGCGGCAGGAAGAGGATGAATATATGGTTGAAGAGGATGATGAAGACGAAGATGAAGATGATGAGGAGGATGATGAGGATGAAGAGGATGAGGAAAATGAAGAAGAAGATGACGGTGACGGGAAAGGGAATACGGATGGTTCTGAGGAAGAGACAGGAACGGCAGGAGCGGATGGGGATCCCGTGTTTGAAATTATAGAACAGCCTGTTCCTGAGCCTGTCCCTGCTGTGGAGGTAGAGCGCTCCGAACCTGAGCAGCAGCCTGACTTACCTCCTTTAGAGGTGCTGAGCGGGGAGGCATCCGATTTCTCGGCAGTGCTTTCTGATGATCAGTGGAGGGCGCGTTATGATCCGCGCCTGAGCCTGTCGAATTACAGGATGCCCGACCTGTCTTTGCTGAAAGATTATTCCGACCAGACCAATGAGGTGTCGCGTGATGAGCTGGAAAAGAACAACCGCAGGATCGTATCGACGCTGAAGGATTACAAGATCAGTATTTCCAAGATATCGGCGAGGGTAGGACCTACGGTTACTCTGTATGAGGTGGTTCCTGCTCCGGGTGTGCGCGTGGCTCAGATTATGCGCTTGGAAGACGATATCGCCAGATCGCTGGCGGCACGTGGTGTCAGGGTGGTTACTCTTACCGGAACCAATGCCATAGGCATAGAAGTGGCCAATGAGAAACCGAGTATCGTTTCCATGCGCTCGATTCTCGAGGACCCTAAATTCAATTCCGTTGCCGGAAAATATGATCTGCCCGTGGTAATCGGACGGACTATTTCCAATGAGGCTATGTCCTTCGATCTTACGAAGATGCCTCATCTGCTTGTAGCCGGAGCTACTGGTCAGGGTAAGTCAGTGGGACTGAACGCCATTATCACGTCCCTGCTGTACCGCAAGCATCCTTCTGAACTGAAATTTGTCCTCGTGGATCCTAAGAAGGTGGAGCTGTCGCTTTATTCCCCGCTTGAGAAACATTATTTAGCCAAGCTGCCGGATGCCGAGGAAGCCATTATCACTGATACTAAGAGAGTGGTGTACACTCTCCGCTCGCTGTGCAAGCTGATGGACCGCCGGTACGACCTGCTCAAGGCGGCATCGGTGCGTAACGTCAAGGAATACAATGAAAAGTTCCTTTCCCGCAGGCTCAACCCCTACAAGGGACATGAGTACATGCCCTATATCGTAGTGATTATCGATGAGTTTGCGGATCTGCTGATGACGGCAGGCCGTGAGATAGAGGAACCGATAGCCCGCCTTGCCCAGCTCGCAAGAGCTATAGGCATACATCTGGTTATAGCCACCCAGAGGCCTACGACCAACATAATTACCGGAACTATTAAGGCCAACTTCCCTGCGCGGATAGCTTTCCGTGTAATGTCCAGCGTCGACTCCAAGACGATTCTGGACCAGACCGGAGCCAATCAGCTTGTGGGCCGTGGAGATATGCTTATCTCTACCGGAAGCAGTGAGCCGGTCCGGGTTCAGTGCGCATTTATCGATACTCCTGAAGTCGAGAATATCGCAACATTTATTTCTGCTCAGGCCGGCTTCGGAGGAGCATATCTGCTGCCCGAATGCGATATGGAGGACGGAGAGGACGGACCGGTCAAGAAACTTTCAGGCGGAGCGAGGGATGATCTGTTCAAGGAAGCGGCCCGTCTGATTGTACGTGAGCAGCAGGGTTCCACCTCTCTCATCCAGCGAAAGATGAACTTAGGATATAACCGTGCCGGCCGTATCATGGACCAGCTTGAGGATGCCGGTATCGTCGGACCTTCGGAGGGCAGCAAGCCGCGTCAGGTGAGGATTACCAGCATTGAGTCACTTGAGGAACTGTTGTCCACTTTATGACGTGTTTTTTATGATGAGAAATTTTAAAAATTATTCCTTTTATATAGCAGCGGCCTTATTCTGCGCTTGTCTTTTACTGCATGGGCAAGGCGTGTCAGCCAAGGCTCCCGATGGCCGTGCTCCTCAGCCCAAGGAACTTCTCAGTCAGATGAGGCAGGCGCTTGACGCATTGGGGGCGGCTGAGTTCGGTTTCGAGTTCCGGGCCGTCAGCCAGAGCGGAGAACTGCTGGGAGAGGAGACAGGGACCTTTACGGCTCAGGGCGAGAGTTTCCGCCTGGAAGGGTCGGTGCTTACAGTGTACTGCGACGGAGTGACGAAGTGGATTTACGACGAGGGGGCGCAGGAGATAACGGTATTCCCTCATGATACTGCGTCCACTGATCCGGCAGAGAATCCGTTCGCAGTCCTACGCAAGGCGGAACCGGACGACTATGCCTTCCGCGGTGCCGTGCGTAGGGTGAATGCGGCTGACGGTCAGGCTGCCTGGCTGTTGGTAATGGCCTCGAAGGACCGGAATGCCGCCTATACATTGATCGAGTTTACGGTCTCGCAGCGGACTCTGCTCCCCGTAAAGATAGTGTATGAGAGCCGGAATGGAGATAGATATGATCTGAATGTCCTGTCAGCCAAGGGGCTGGGGAAATTGTCCAGAGCAGAGTTCACCGCTCCGGAAAGTCTGATGGAGGATCCGGATATCTACATTACGGATCTGCGTTAGTCCTGTTATATAGGCTCTTGGAGCAGTCCTGCGCTGTGGAGGACTTCCCTGATGGAAGGGTAGGTCTGTTCCGCGTAGCCGGGCAGTTCTGCAGCGGGTATCCATGCTGTCTGCGTTATGCCTTCCTCTGTCTGAGGCTTGGTAGAGCAGGGCTGAGTGAGTCTCATCGCATACCAGTGGGTGTGCTTGAGCACGAACTGGCCGTCGCGGCGGTAGGTGTGGTCGGTTACGCAGATGAGCTGGCCTTCTTCCGGAGCGGGAATGCCGGTTTCTTCTATGACTTCGCGTATTGCTGTCTGAGCTACGTCTTCCCCTTTTTCCCTCTTGCCCTTGGGCAGGTCCCAGATGCCGTTGCGCAGGATGAGCATATACTGTCCGTCAGCGTTGCGCACTAAGCCTCCTGCCGCGTCAACTTCTGTAAAAAGGGTCTTGAGGCGGTTGTAGGTGTCTTCTATGTCGGAGCACAGAATGTATAGGCGGGAGATATTTCCGTTGGTTTCTATGGTCCTGACGGCCTCTGCTATAGCCTCATCACCGTTGTCTACCATGATGATGGCCCCGGAATCTCCGTCTCCGGGACGGTCCTCTCCGCAGAGGATGAGGGACCGCGAATTGAAGAAAATCGTTTTCATGTTGCGAATTTAAAAATAAAAAAAGTACCTTAGCATTCCGGAATACATTTAATTTAAAATTTTACAGAATGAAAAAGTACGAATGCACAGTGTGCCATTGGGTCTATGACCCTGCAACAGGAGATCCTGACAACGGAATAGCTCCCGGAACAGCATTTGAGGACCTTCCCGCCGACTGGGTATGCCCTCTTTGCGGAGTAGGAAAGGAAGACTTCGAGCCGGTAGACTAATTGTCTGTACTACTTTGAAATAAAGGGACGTACCGTTTTGACGGGCGTCCCTTTTTCATAGCAGGCAAGAAACTGTCGGAAAAATTGGCAAAATCCGGGTAATTGAGTATTTTTGCGCCCGAATTCAAGAAGGTTTTAATTAAATACAGACGTATTATGAAAATTAAAAGTATTCACGGCCGCGAGATTCTGGATTCACGCGGCAATCCTACAGTTGAAGTCGAAGTAGTACTTGAGTCCGGTGTACGCGGACGCGCATCTGTTCCCTCAGGAGCATCTACAGGTGAGCATGAGGCTCTCGAGCTCCGTGACGGCGACAAGAAACGTTACGGCGGCAAGGGCGTGCTGAAGGCAGTAGAGAATATCAACAACGTCATCGCTCCTGCCCTCATCGGCTGGTCAGTTCTCGAGCAGCGTGCCATCGACCACAAGATGCTTGCCCTGGACGGCACCAAGACCAAATCCAACCTCGGAGCCAACGCCATCCTCGGCGTATCCCTCGCTGTGGCTCATGCAGCAGCAGCTTATCTGCACATGCCTCTCTACCGCTATATCGGCGGAACCAACACATACGTAATGCCCGTCCCGATGATGAACATCATCAACGGCGGCTCTCACTCTGACGCTCCTATCGCTTTCCAGGAGTTCATGATCCGTCCCGTAGGCGCTCCCTCTTTCCGTGAGGGTCTGCGTATGGGTGCCGAGGTCTTCCACGCTCTGAAGAAAGTGCTCCACGACCGCGGACTCAGCACCGCAGTAGGTGACGAGGGCGGTTTTGCTCCCGCACTGAACGGTACCGAGGACGCTATCGAGTCCATCCTCGCCGCCATCAAGGCAGCAGGTTACGAGCCCGGCAAGGACGTGAAGATCGGTATGGACTGCGCATCCTCCGAGTTCTACAAGGACGGTGTGTATGACTACACCATCTTTGAGGGTGACAAGGGTGTCAAGAGAACTTCCGACGAGCAGGTTGACTACCTCGAGAGCCTGATCAACAAGTACCCCATCGACTCCATCGAGGACGGTATGAGCGAGAACGACTGGGAAGGCTGGAAGAAGCTGACCGACCGTATCGGCTCCCGCTGCCAGCTCGTAGGTGACGACCTCTTCGTGACCAACGTTGAGTTCTTAGCCAAGGGTATCGAGAAGGGCTGCGCCAACTCCATCCTCATCAAGGTCAACCAGATCGGTTCCCTCAGCGAGACCCTCGACGCTATCGAGATGGCTCACCGTCACGGCTACACCACCGTTACCTCGCACCGCTCAGGCGAGACCGAGGACGCTACCATCGCCGACATCGCAGTGGCTACCAACAGCGGCCAGATCAAGACCGGCTCCCTCAGCCGCTCCGACCGTATGGCCAAGTACAACCAGCTCCTCCGCATCGAGGAAGAGCTCGGCAACCTCGCAGTTTACGGCTACAAGCGCATCAGATAACAACCACATCACTATAGTTTATGGAAGCCGGTCCCGCAAAGGGCCGGCTTTTTTATCGCATAAGCCTCAAAAATAAAGGCAGCCGTCCCGGGTGGCGGGAGACTGCCTTTGTCCTACTGTCGGCCGGATGCTGCTTAGCCGATGAAGTGGTAGTGAGGGCCGAAGCGCTCGAAGGCGGCGCGGTCGAGCTCCTCCTGATGATCGGGATGGGCGACGCTGATGATGGCCTTGGCTCTTTCCTGGAGGGACTTGCCGTAGAGGTCCACAGCACCGTACTCGGTTACGAACCAGTGGATGTGGTTGCGGGTGGTCACGACGCCGGCGCCGGAGGTGAGGACGGGAGCGATCTTGCTGACGCCCTTGTTGGTCACTGAAGGCATGGCGATGATGGCCTTGCCGCCCTTGGACAGGGAGGCTCCGTAGACGAAGTCGATCTGGCCGCCGACACCGGAGTAGAACTTGGTGCCGAGGGAGTCAGCGCATACCTGGCCGGTGAGGTCCACCTGGAGGGCGGAGTTGATGGCGGTAACCTTGGGGTTCTTGGCGATGACGTAGGGGTCGTTGGTGTAGCCGACGTCCATCATGGCCACCATGGGGTTGTCGTCGATGAAGTCATAGACCTCCTGCGAGCCCATGAGGAAGGTGGATACCATCTTGCCGCGGTCGATGCACTTCTCGGCTCCGTTGATTACGCCTTTCTTCACAAGGGGCAGGACGCCGTCGGCGAACATCTCGGTGTGGATACCGAGGTTCTTGTGGTCACCGAGCTGGGCCAGCACAGCGTTGGGAATGGCGCCGATACCCATCTGCAGGGTGGCTCCGTCCTCGATCAGGGCGGCGCAGTTGCGTCCGATGGCAGCCTCAATGGGCGAGGGCTCGGAGAAGTGGGCGGGCTCTAATTCGGAGTCGCACTCCACGAATGTGTCGATCATCGACAGGGGGATGATGGCGTCACCCCATGCGCGGGGCACGTGCTTGTTGACCACTGCGATGACATGCTTGGCGCACTCTACGGCTGCTAAGGAAGCGTCCACGGAGGTACCCATGGATACGTAGCCGTGCTTGTCGGGGAGGGACACCTGTATCATGGCCACGTCGCAGGGCAGTACGCCGCTGCGGTAGAGCCTCTGGGTCTCGCTCAGGAAGATGGGGATGTAGTCGGCATATCCGGCCTGCACGCTCTTGCGCACATTGCCGCCTACGAAGAATGCCTGATGGAAGAAGATTCCCTCATACTTGGCATCGGTGTAGGGAGCGGGGCCCTCGGTGTGGAGGTGGTGGATCCTCACGTCCCTGAGCTCACCTGCATCGCCTCTGCGGCAGAGAGCGTCGATCAGCACTTTGGGGGCTGCGGCCACACTGCTGAAGTGAATGTGGTCTCCGGACTTCACGACCTTGACGGCCTCGTCCGCGCTTACAAAATGGATATCTTTGTACATATTGTAGATTATTGGTAATTAGCTTCAAATTAAGTCGGACGCAAAGTTAAGAAAATTTGATAAAAACTTGCTAAATTTGTCTCAATAAGTAAATTTCAATATGAGACAATATGGACAGTTTCTGGCGGCGGTGTTGATCTTCCTGGCCGCCGTGTCGTGTGCGGAGCATAGAAGCGGGGCTCTGAGATACGGATTTCCCGATATTATTGACATTACCCTCACTCCGGACTCGACGGTGAGGAAGGCGGGGTGCTTTACGGATGCCGGGTCCTGGATGGGGTTCACCCTTCCCCAGCGGGACCGGTGGGTCAATGGGTTCTGCGGGCCTTTCAGCATAGAGCACAGGCGGTGGGCGGCGCAGTCGGCGGTGACGGTCCGTTTTGCCGGGGATGAGGGGGATATGCGTCCGGATTCGGTTACTTATTTCCCCGGGGAGGTCTACATGGCCTCATCCTCGGATGCCGGCAGGATAGAGCAGCGGATGGTCTTTGCAAGCGCCTCTACGGCCTTGCTGACGGTGGAGAGCGGGACTGACCGCGGACTCGTATTTACCGGGGAGGAGTGGAACAGCCGGGCGCGGCTGAGCATAGAGGGACAGACCGTGACGGCGGAGCTTCCGGAGGGAGAGACGGTGCTGCTGACATTTGGCCCTGAGGCCGTTCTCGAGTGCGACGGACGGAACTATACGGCCCGGACTCCGGAGGGCTGCGGGCTGGTGCGGGTGGCATTGTCCTTCATCTATGAGGGGGATGCCGTAGAGGGGGTGATGCGGGAGGCACGGGCTCTGCTGACGGATCCGGAGGCGGCGGTGAAGGCTTCTGCGGACCGCTGGGAGGGCTATCTGAACCGGGTGCTGCGGGACGATATGCCGAAGGAGTATGACCGGGTGGCGGTCAAGTCGGTGGTGACGCTGATGTCCAACTGGAGGGCCGCCCGCGGGGACCTGCTCCACGAGGGGGTGATTCCGAGCCATTCGGTGACATATTTTACCGGATTCTGGGCCTGGGACAGCTGGAGGTTCTCGGCGGCTCTGGCCCGCTTTGCTCCGGAACTGGCCAGGAACAATATCCGCGCGATGTTCGACTATCAGCAGCCGGACGGTATGGTCATCGACTGCATCTATACCGACAGCCGCTGGAACAATGCCCGGGACAGCAAGCCGCCCCTCGCGTGCTGGGCTGTGGACGAGATTATGACATACGCAGGGGACACCGCCTTCGTGAGGGAGATGTATCCTAAGTTGCTGACCTATTATAAATGGTGGTTCGCCAAACGGGACCACAACGGCAACGGGATGTGCGAGTTCGGCTCTACGGACGGCACCCTCGAGGCGGCCGGATGGGAGAGCGGGATGGACAACGCGATACGCTTCGACGGAGCCAGGATGCTGCGCAATGGCCCGGATGCCTGGAGCCTCGACCAGGAGAGCGTGGATCTGAACGCCTACTTAGCCTTCGAGGCGCGGCTGCTGCGCAAGTTCGCGGCGCTTATCGGGGAGGACTTCGATGCCCCGGACCACAGCGCGGAGGTGGCGGATTATTTCTTCGACCCGGAGCTCGGGTACTTCTGCGACCGGAAACTCGCCGACGGCAGCTTTATCGCCGAGCCGGCCTGCGAGGGCTATACTCCGTTCTGGGTGGAGATTGCCTCGCAGGAACAGATGGACCAGGCCCTGAGGCTGCTGACCGACCCTGCCAAATTCTCAACTTACATACCTTTCCCCACCGCCGCCGCGGACAATCCCAAGTGCTCCCCGGACGGCTACTGGCGCGGTCCCATCTGGCTCGACCAGACCTATCAGGCCATCCGCGGGCTGCGCAACTACGGGTACGGCGATCTGGCCGATGAGTACACCCGTCAGGTATTCGACCGCTGCGACGGCCTTACCGGAGACGCTCCCATCCACGAGAACTACGGGACACATACCGGAGAACGGCTGCAGGCCTCCCATTTCAGCTGGAGTGCCTCGCATCTGCTGATGATGTATGAGGATTACGGGAAGTAGCGGAAATTTTCATTTTATCTGTCACGTTCGGGGGCGGTTATCCGTCTATGCAGTATGAATTCGGAATTCACAAGTGCAGTAGAGGGTAACCGTAGACGCATGCTTGTGCTCGTGCGGGGTATTGTCGGAGACGGTGCCTTAGCCGAGGATATAGTGCAGGATGCAGTCCTGGCTTATCTGCAGGCGGCTTCAGGCGGGAAAGATGTCAGCTGTCCCGGGGCCTGGCTGATGAAGGTGGCCCGGAACAGGGCGCTGGATGCAGTCAGGTCGGCGGGTTACAGCAGGACAACCGGAATGGAGGCGGCGTGGAGGCAGGACAGCGGGGAGAATATCGAGCTGCACTTGGGAATGAGGGAGCAGGTTGCCCAGGTGCGGGCGGTCGTGCAGGAGCTTCCGGAGCAGCAGCGCTCGGCGTTTATTCTCAGGGATGTGCTGGGTTATGAGACGGATGAGATAGCGGAGATAATAGGATGCGCCGGGGACAATGTCCGGCAGCTGCTGAGCCGGGCGCGGAAGCGGATAAGGAAGTATCTGTTGGAAAATGAATAATTATGAGCAATATGAAGGACAATGAGTTGAGACAATTGCTGAACCTCTGGCTCGATGGCAGTTCTACCCTTGAGCAGGAGGAACGGCTGCGCAGGAGATTCCTTTCGGGGAAGGTCCCGGCGGACTTGGAGAAATACAGGCCGCTTTTCGGGTATATCGCTCAGGAGCGGGCTGCTGCCGGATTTACCGCTGCGCATGGGCGGATGTCCCGCCGCAGGAGGCTGCTGCGCACGGTGGTGTCCGTGACTGCCGCTGCGGCGGTGCTGGCTGGCGCCGGAGTGCTGGTTTTTGACGGCGGGCGCTTCTATGGCGGTGCCTCCGGACTGCGCCTGACTGTAGATGGCCGCTCCGTGGCGGACGAGGCTCTGGCGGTGGAGATTGTGGACCGGGAGCTGGCGCGGCTGGGGGATGTTCAGGCGGCATTGGACCTGAGCATGGATGCCCTGATGGAGGCTGCACGGGTGCGGGATTCGACCATGAGCGTGTTGGAAGATAGAATGGTATTGGACATTAAAATCAATTAGATATGAAGAGAATACTGATAACATTCGCGCTTGCCGCGGTGTCTCTGTTGTGCGCCCGCGCCCAGTCGGTGGACAACCTGATAGAGAAATATGCCTATCAGAAGTCGGCGGTGACGGTCACCATGCCTGCGCAGATCCTTAAGAAAATGGCGCGAAGGGATGACAATGACCTGCTCCGCAAGCTAACGGAGATAAAAATCATCAGCATTTCTGGTTCTGACGGCAATTGTCTGAGAAACAGGTTTCTCGAGGATGCGCGGCGGCTGACGGCCCGGTATGAGGTGCTCTTCTCGGTCAGCAATGCCGGCAGGTGGGTGTCGGCCTATATCGACGGACACTGCCGGGAGGCGATAACGCTGTCGAGTGACGATGAAACTGTTACTCTGCTGTATATGAGAGGGAATATCGATGATGATATGCAGGATGCCCTGCTTAACAATAAGATTAGAATTAAATAAAAACGTAAACGATATGAAAAAAATTATGATTGTCGCCGCAGCCGCGGCCGGTTTATTGGCGATCATGCCTGAGGTGTCTTATGCGCAGGCGGATGTCGAGATAGGAAAGACTACCATACGTCTTCAGTCTCCAGTTAAGGTATATGATAAGAATGATGGCAATCGGAACAGAAGATACTATTGGGAGAAAAGCTATGCGAGTATATTTGCAGGCTTCAGTTTTCCAGTGGAGGGCTGCAGTTATGAGGGTACTCAGCTGATGCCGCTGAAGTATGGGAACAGCTTTGAGATAACTTTCGGTGCCAAACAGTGGTACCGTCCTGTAAGGCTCTATGCGTTCGGAATATCGGTCCAATACTCGCATTATGATTACCGTGCCCGTAACGGTGTGGCAGCTTCCGGTGTCATAGCCCCGTATCCGTTTGGAATGAACATCTACAGGGAGATATTCAAGACAGATAATATAGGGATAGGAATATACAACCGTTTCTTTTTCTCCCGCAGCAGCTCTTCTGTGTTCATCGACATAGGAGCCTACGGGGACTGGGCCTTCAGCCGTCAGTACAAGATCCGCTATTATTCCGGGGAGTCCAAGGAGGCGGACCATTACCGCGACGGCGGGAAATTCCTGCCTCTGCAGGGCGGTGTCTACGGAGCTTTAGGCATGGGCGCTTTCTCGATCTACTGCAAGTACCGCTTCACTCATCTCTTCGACCATTCTGTATTGCCGATGGAGCCGCCCCGCCTGCAGCTCGGGCTGATGATTGAAATTTAACGGCCGGGACTCTCCTGATAACGGGAGGCGATTCTCTGCACGGTGCTGCGGATCTCCTCCCGGAGTGAGGCGGGGGAGATGACTTCTATCTGGTCCATGCGGGAGAGAATGGTGCTGTAGAAGTCCCAGGTGGGCCGGAGCCGGTATTCGAAGACAGCACATTCTTCGTCGGGATCTGTTGCAACCTCTTTCTGGCTGTGGTGCAGGGGAAGGGAGCGCAGATAGCGGACCTGGAGGCCGTAGGCTCTGATGAGGATGGTGGTCATGGGGATGTTGCTGTCAGTGGAGATGCCGCAGAAGTCGGCGAAGTAGCCCTGGGGGTCGAAGTCTGCGGGATATTCGAAGGTCTCGTTCATGGCGGTCAGTCCGATGATGCGGTCCAGGGCAAATGTGCGCATGGCGTCCCTCTCACGGCAGTATCCGCAGACGTACCATCTTTGGTTGAAGAGCTTGAGGCACCAGGGCTGTATGGTGTAGGTGTCAGGTCTGTCGTACCAGTAACTGCCGTGGACTATCTCCAGCCATTTATTTGCCTGCATGGCGTCGATGATGGGGGTGAGATGCTTCTGCCCGGAGGGTACGTTCTCCAGGAGGATGCGGTCGCGGATGCCCTTGCTCTCGCTGATGATGTTCTTGACAGTGAAAGTATTGAGCAGCCATGAGCGGGTAGTGCTGTTCTCCAGGTCTTCAGGGTTCTCGATGTAGTAGTGGTAGCCGCCGACCCGCCTGCACTCGATATTGATGTCAAATGCCTGCTGTATGGCTTCCTTCCAGTTGTTGAATGTCCGGCGCGGGATGTCCGCACCGTCGTAGAGAGGCGACATAGCCCATTTCTCATTGATTTCCCTGAGTGTGATGCGGCCCGCGCGGTGAATCGTATCCACGAGCCAGATGTACTTGTCGAATAGGTCTTTAGTCATGATATTACGTTTTATTTTGTGCAAAAGTAGTGAAAACTTGTGAAAAATCGTGGCACAAGTTTCTCAGAATGCAGATAAATTTTGTATTATGCATTTGAATCATTATGTTTGCAGTGCATAATAAATAGCATATGGAATTTGTCGACAGAATCGCAGAAACAGCACGTCTTAAGGCCGCTCTTGCCGGGGAACGGTCTGCATTGGTCGTGATGTATGGCCGCAGAAGACTGGGTAAGTCAACACTTATTAAAAGGGTGTTGTCTGAAGGGGATGTTTATTTTCTCGCTGACCGTTCTGAAGGGCAGCATCAGAGATTGTTGCTGGCTAAAGTAATTGCGCAGGTGTTCCCGGATTTCGACAAACTGACATATCCGGATTGGGAGTCTCTGTTCCGTGCGGTCAATTACCGGACAGACAGGCGTTTCACCCTGTGTCTGGATGAGTTTCCGTATATTGTGGAACAATCTCCGGAGTTGCCGTCAGTGCTGCAGAAACTGGTAGATGAAAAGCAGCTGAAGTATAATTTGGTACTTTGCGGCTCATCGCAGAATATGATGTACGGGCTGTTTCTCGATTCCTCAGCGCCTCTTTATGGCAGGGCGGATGAGATTATAAGGCTCACGCCTATACGTTTGCCATATCTTCAGGAGGCATTGCGCCTCGATGCGGTGAGTGCCGTTGAAGAATATTCAGTATGGGGAGGTGTGCCGCGTTATTGGGAACTGAGAGAGAACAGGAGATCGCTTGACGATGCTCTGTGGCACAATATACTTTCTGTAAACGGGGTTCTCTATGAAGAACCTGTGAAACTTTTTCAGGACGATGTAAAGGATATCGTCAAGACCTCGACGATAATGTCATACGTCGGAGCCGGTGCAAACCGTCTTTCTGAGATTGCGGCACGGTGCGGTGAGCCTGCGACCAATCTGTCACGTCCATTGAAGAAACTTGTAGATCTCGGATTTTTAGAAAAGGATGTCCCGTTCGGGATGGATGAGAAGAATGCAAAGAAAAGTCTTTATAAGATAGCCGATCCGTTTATGGCATTCTACTATCAGTTTGTGGTTCCGTACCGCTCGTTTATAGAGCTTGACCGCCGTCTGCCCATAGAGCAGGCTTTGTGTGCCCGTTTCCAGGAGTATGTAAGTATGCAGTGGGAAAAACTTTGCAGGGAAGCTGTGACAGGAAATATTATGGAAGGAGTGCTTTATGGCAGGGCAAGACGCTGGTGGGGCTCTGTCCTCAATGAGCACGGGAAACCTGAGCAGATCGAGTTCGACGTGATGGCTGAGTCCATGGATAAGAAATGTCTGCTGGTCGGTGAATGTAAATGGACGGCCCGGGAGAATGGCAGACAGCTTGCCGCAGAACTTCTCCGCAAAGCCGCCCTGCTGCCTTTTACAAAGGATTATACAGTTGTACCGGTGCTTTTCCTCAAAAATGAGCCCAAGGATCATTCTGCGAATGTGATGCTTCCGCAGGATGTCATCGGACTGCTGAAATAACGTGCAGCCTAACCGGAAATTTCAACACGGTATTTTTGTGTTGCGTGATATTTTGTTAAATTTGCAGAAGTCATATAAATAGAAGAAAATATGAGAGTATCAGCATCAATGGAGAGTTTGTGGCGTTATATTGAGTCACTCTCACTGAGCGAGCGCAACCGTCAGTGGTTGGCCGGAAAGTTACTTGAGAATCCTGATCCGCAGCATACGTTGGGAGAACCGCAGGAGGAGTATATCAGCAAAGAGGAAGTTCTTGCGAAAATAGATGCAGGACTGAAAGACATGAAGGCAGGAAGGTCTAAGACGTATGATGAATTTATGAGGGATTGGGATGAAGAGGTATAGTTTGAAATTTCAGTACACCTTTGAGAAGGATGCCAAGCGTTTGGGAAAGCGTTATCAGTCCATGAAATCAGATATAGCCTCATTGTGTGAGGATATATTGGCAAATCCGAATCTCGGTACTGATCTCGGCGGAGGCTTGCGAAAAATCCGTATGGCCATTACATCCAAAGGTCATGGGAAAAGAGGCGGTGCCCGTGTCATCACGTTTACCGTGATAGTTTCCGTAGAGGAGGCCGTGATAAACCTGCTGACCATCTACGACAAGTCTGAACGGGAATCCATCAAACGTTCCGAGATACTGGCCCTTTTGGAGAAGAACGGTCTCAGGTAGCGCAAACATTATACTGTATGGGTAAAATTATAAATGCCGTTACTCTGTGCAGTGTTATGGCATAAGTGGCAAGTAGTTTTGCCGCATAATCGAAGCATTGTCCTCTATGACCGGCTGTTGAAAAACAGTGGTTTTGGAGTATGATTTGTCTTGTTATACGCCCGATACTGGAAAATTTTGCTAACTTTGTCGTGCCGGTAGTGAAAGCCGGCGCGACATATTGCAGACGAAAGTGTTTTCGTACTGTCCTCGGAAGAAAATGTGGTAGTTTTCAAGATCAGAAGGACGACGGCGGCACTCGTCACTTGTATGGTCATGCGGTAGGACGCTCTGTCCGATACCTCATAACTGCACAGGTGTGGAGTATCGGGCGTTTATCTCTGATCGGGTCTTACCACAACCTTCTTCCGGGAAAACAGGCTGTCTCCACACTTTCTTTTTGCCTGTGCTGCGTTCCGGCGTATGCTGCCTTTAATTTTGCGAATGAAATATTGTAAATTAATACGTATAGTTATGAAAAAGAATGTTTTATCCATTTTGGGCTGCATTATGTGCCTATGCCTTGTTTTTTCCTGTGAGGAGAATACAGGAGAAGAGAAGTTCCCCGAACCTGATCCAGGAACAAAATATTCCGTCAGCGGAAGTGTTCAGAAAGGGCCGTTTTCCCAGGGCACATCCATTACCATCCAGGCCCTGGACGATAACCTTAATCCTACGGGACGCAACTACTCCATTACCACGTACGATGATTTCGGTGCGTTTTCCATCGGCAGCGAGATAGAGTCCCGCTATGTGGAGATAATTGCGGACGGATATTATTACAATGAAGTGGCCGGTTCTCTCTCGAAATCGCCCATAACCCTGCGTTCTATATCCGACCTGAGCGAAGAGGGCCAAACCAACATCAACCTTTTGACAACCCTGGAGTCAGGCCGTATCCGCTATCTGGTATCGAATGATGGAAAAGCCATGTCCGAGGCCCGCCAGCAGGCGGAGCAGGAACTGTACGATATTTTCAACATCCCTTTGGAGGTAGGAGACAGCGGTTTTGACAAGGCGGATATATCGAAGGCAGGAGACGGCAATGCTGTGCTTCTTGCTATATCAGCGACGCTCCAGAGTACCCGTACGGAGGCTGAGCTTTCCGAACTTATAGCGAAGATATCTTCCGAGATGCAGAATACCGGCACATTGGGAAAATCGGACCTCTCCGAGCAGATCCGTCAGGGCGGTATCGGGCTTGACTATGAGCAGATACGCTCCAATCTTATCGCCCGCTACGAGCAGCTCGGACAGCATGGTTACGAGATTCCGAATTTCGAGGACTTTATGGATATCAACGGCAACGGGGTTATAGACCGGGACGACCAGTGGCTCCTCGTCTCCGATGCTCATTATCAGGTTCCTCAGAGCGGAGGTGAATATTCTGTTACGGTAGAGTATAATGTAGATTATGAAGTGACGGTGGAGGACGGATGCGACTGGATTTCAGTCTCATCTGCGGACGCCACCAAGGCATATCTGGAAAGTGCCGGATATACGGTCTCTGTCTCGGAAAACGGCTCATTCGAGCCCCGCAGTGCCGGTATCACCTTTAAGTCTAACGAGTCTTCTCAGTCTGTTACAGTTTATGTGGTGCAGGATGGCGCTATGTTCTCATTGGGTCAGACTTATTATTATCTGGACAATACAGCACAGGTGCTGGAGGTATGGGTGACATCCTCTTCGGACAATTATGTCGTCGAGATACCTGAAAGCAGCGACTGGATAGCGGAGTCAGACTCTGATAGCGGAGTCCGTAAATTTGCAGTGGAGGCGAACAATGATTTCAACTCGGAGCGCATAGGCAGTATCCTGTTCAGGGATGAGGCCGGGAATCTACTCGGCGAGGTTACGGTTAATCAGAATAAGGCTTATATGAACATAGAACAGGAACGGTTCGATATCAACAATGCGGCGCAGAATTTTACTCTGAGAATCTCTTCATCTACGGAAGATTATAAGGTAGATGTTACGGAAGGTTCGGAATGGCTGGCTATAACTTCTCACAGCGGTGGAGACTGGAAGTTCTCAACTTATCTGAACAGCAGCTACCAGCCCCGTGACGGTATGATAACAGTGTCGGATGTGAGCGGTACCGTGCTGGATACCATACCGGTGAACCAGTGGTGTGAGACTGTGACGCGGGTGAATGTTACGCCTGGCGATCTGGAGTCGTTGATTACGGAGCCTGGACAGTTGGAATATACGGAGACATTTATTGCGTCGGGAGAGATGAATGAAAAAGATTTCCTTCTTTTACGGGATATGTCAGCACTTAAAAATATTGATATATCAGGGTTGATAAACACGACGCTGCCTAAATCTGTTTTCCATGAGATGAATATGTTGGAAAGGTTGACTTTGCCTAAAAATCTAGAGATTATTCCATATGCAATGTGTAGTTATTGTGGTAATTTAAAAGAGGTATTTCCATTGCCGGAGAGTGTGACTGTCATAGGTGAGGAGGCTTTCTTAGATTGTTTTGAACTTACAGGAAATTTAATCTTACATGAAGGTATAGAAAGAATTGAAACAGGGGCTTTCAGTAGATGTGAGAATCTTACAGGTGATTTAATAATACCTTCAACAGTTAATTTTATGGGAGGGTATGGATATATTTTCAGAGGTTGCGAGAAGATAGACAAAGTCTACATGAAGCCGACAACTCCGCCTGCGACAGAGACGGGGTATGACATGTTCCCTAATTATAGGTATCTAGGAGTGCCTGTCGGCAGCAAGGAACTCTACGAAGACGATGAGCATTACAATAAGTTCATGGTAATCGAGGAAGTGGACTTCGAAGCTTTAGGTTTGTGATTAAGTATCAGCGTAGGTGATTATGCTGAGGGTGCATAATGCGTAGGGTTGACCTGTTCGGGATGAGTCTGTTGTCATCCCGGACAGGTTTTTTGTATTTTCGCCGTTGCGGAAATTTGATTAGATTTGGGGTATGGAAAAACCGACTATAGCGATAGGCGACGTGCACGGGCAGGACCTGTGGCGGGATGTGGTGGAGGTGCATCCGGAGTGCCGGATAGTGTTCCTCGGAGACTACCTGGATCCATTCTTCTATATGCCGAAGGAAAGACTTTTGGAAAATCTGCGGGAAATCATTGACTTTAAGAGATCGCGACCGGAGGATTCGGTGCTATTGCTTGGTAATCACGATTTGCACTATTTTTGCGAGGAGGCGTCGCCGGCATCCCGTTTTGATGCGGAGATTGCGGGGGAGGCTTCGTCATTATTCTTGGATAATTTGGATTTGTTCCAGTATGCGTTTCAGGATGGGGAGTATCTGTTCACTCATGCCGGGGTGTCGCAGCTGTGGTTCGATTACGATTTCTGCGGTGATGTTTCTCGGTCTGTGGCGGAACAGCTGAACAATCCGGCGGCAGACCAGGTGGCTGCGCTGCATCGTGTCGGGTCTGCCCGCGGTGGCTGTGCATGTGATACAGGGGGCATATTCTGGGCAGATAAAAGCGAGCTGGAGGAGCCTCTGTGCGGCTTCACCCAGATAGTCGGGCACAACCGGGTCGCAGAAGTGACCGGGCATACCGGCTCCGGCGGCGGCAAGATCGTGTTCTGCGACTGCCTACGCAACGGCCTTTATCTTTATATTTGAGCCCATGAAAGATTTTGCAGCCATAGATTTTGAGACAGCCAATGAGCAGCGTACCAGTGTGTGCAGTGTGGGAGTAGTGGTTGTGCGGGGCGGAGAGATAATAGACCGCTTTTACAGCCTCATACGGCCCGAGCCGGAGTATTACAGTTACTGGAATACCCGGGTGCACGGCCTTACCTTGGAGGATACTGCGGAGGCGCCGGTATTTCCCCACGTGTGGGAGAAGGTGACTCCGCTGATAGAAGGACTGCCGTTAGTGGCCCACAACAGTCCGTTCGATGAGGGCTGCCTGAGGGCTGTGTTCCAGGTGTACCGCATGGATTACCCGGAGTATGTTTTTCATTGTACCTGCAGGGCTTCCCGCCGTGTTTTCGGACCGCAGCTACCGAATCATCAGCTCCAGGCCGTTGCAGCCCGCTGCGGCTACGACCTCACGCACCACCATCATGCCCTGGCCGACGCCGAGGCCTGCGCTGCCATTGCCCTTAGGATTCTATAGGTTCACAACTTTGTGGTCCACAAAGTTGTGGACTTTTTAAAGCAGACCGCCGGCTACACTATCCGGTCGCCGTAGAAGACCTTGCACCCGAAGTTGTGGCGCAGGCTGCTATCCATAACCGATACTTGACGAGCGGTATGCCCTGCATTGATCAAGATGAAATCTATTATTTTAGCAGGCAAAATTGAAAGACAATGGAACAGCAGTCAGTAAAATGTCCCCGAATTTCCCTATCTTTACCGCCCGAAAAAACATACATAATATGAGCAGAAACGAGATGTCATCGAGGGAGGCCAAGTTAGAGGCTTTCGGCCGCCTTTTAGATATAATGGATGAGCTCAGGGAGAAATGCCCCTGGGACCACAAGCAGACCACCGAGTCGCTGCGTCCTCAGACGATTGAGGAGACTTACGAGTTGAGCGACGCCATCCTCCGCGGGGAGGGTAGGGAGGTATCCAAGGAACTGGGCGACGTGCTCCTGCACATTGTCTTCTATGCCAAGATTGCCTCGGAAAAGGGCGAATACGATATCGTGGACGTGATCAACCGTCTGTGTGACAAACTGATCTACCGCCATCCGCACGTTTTCGGCGAGGTCCATGTGAACGGGGCCGACCAGGTGGTGCAGAACTGGGAGGAACTCAAGACCAAGGAAAAGGACGGGAACAAACGGGTGCTCTCGGGAGTGCCTGTCTCCTTGCCGCCGCTGCTCAAGGCCTACCGCATGCAGGACAAGGCCCGCGCCGTGGGTTTCGACTGGGAGGAGCGTTCCCAGGTCTGGAACAAGGTGGCAGAGGAGCTCGGGGAGTTCCGCGAGGAACTGGGCCGGATGGACAAGTCGGACCCTGAGTCGGTGAAAAGGGCCGAGGGCGAGCTCGGTGATTTCCTCTTCTCTATAGTGAATGCTGCCCGTCTGTACGACCTGAATCCCGACACGGCGCTGGAGATGACCTGCGCCAAGTTCCGCCGCCGCTTCACTTATCTCGAGGAGCACACCATCCGTCAGGGCAAGTCTCTGAAGGACATGACGCTGGCGGAGATGGACGCTATCTGGAACGAGGCTAAGGCCTTAGAGAAAAATTCTGAGGACAATGCCGGAAAATAGTCCTGCCTGGCTCGAGCGCACCGCCCTGCTCGTGGGCGGGGAGGCCCTGCTGGCCCTGAAAAGAGCTACCGTAGTGGTCGCCGGTCTGGGCGGGGTAGGGGCATACGCTGCGGAGATGACGGCCCGCGCCGGGGTAGGGCGGATGATAATCATAGACTCGGACAAAGTTTCGGAGAGCAACCGGAACCGGCAGCTGCTGGCACTCTGCTCGACCGTAGGACGGCCCAAGACTGAGGTTATGTCGGAAAGGCTTTTAGACATCAATCCGGAATTGCAGATAATCAAGGTGGAAGAATACCTTACCGAGGACAATGTGGCGGCGCTCGTAGAGCGTTCCTGCGCCGAGGCGGGGGTTGCCCGTCCGGATTTTCTCATCGATGCGATTGATACCCTTGCCCCTAAGATTGCCCTTATCGCCCATTGCGTCCACAGCGGTATCCCACTTGTCTCCTCGATGGGAGCCGGAGCCAAATTCGATGCCACGAAAGTCCGTCTGACCGACCTCTCGAAGTCCTACAACTGCCCTCTGGCCTTCATTCTCCGGAAGAAACTCCGCAAGATAGGCATCAGCAAGGGCTTCCCCGTGGTGTTCTCGGAGGAACTGCCCGACCGTGGCGCCATTGTCCCTACGGAGGGCGAGCGCAACAAGAAGTCCCAGGTAGGCACCATCTCCTACATTCCCGCCGTCTTCGGCTGTGTCTGCGCTCAGGCAGCCCTGACCCATCTCTGCCGCCGGAACAGTTGATATCCGCTGTCGGTATAAAAATGCTGCATAAATACGTTTAGGTTATTGGAAAAATTCGTAACTTGGCAGAGTTTTTAACTACCAACCGTATTTAAGCAACAATTTTAGGATATGAAACGGATAATTACACTTGTGTCCTGCATCCTCATGGCTTCGGCGGCTCTCAGTGCGCAGAGCTGGAAGCAGTATGAGGCGGCAGCAGCAGATCAGGCCTATCAGAATGCTGACTGTGTGGTGCTCTTAGACAGTACGTCAGTCAGCGTCGAGCCCACTGGCCAGGGCTCGTTCGCAGTGTGCAAAGTCTTTAAGGTTCAGACTCAGAAAGGAGCCGTGGCCAACAGAGTCATAAAATATGACTATGACCCTCTCACGGCTTTTGCCGAGTTCAGGAATGTGACTGTTTACCGTGCCGGCGGTGAGGTGGAGCATCTCGATGTTGCCACTGCGAAAGACTATACTGCTCCGGCAAGGTCCATCTACTGGGGCGCCCGTCAGATTATGATAGAGGTTGGAGCTCTTGAACCTGGTGATATCGTAGAGTACGAGATCGCCAAGAAGGGCTTCACCTATGCGCTGCTGGCATCGGATATGGGCGGCGGTGCGGCAGCGGCTGCCGGAACTGACGATGGAGATGACTCCCGCTTTATACCTCCGATGAGGGGGCAGTTCTACGACATCGTGCCTTTCTGGTGCGCGGATCCTACTGTCCGCAAGGTCTATATGGTGTCTCTTCCCATGGAGAAGGACGCCCAGTTCCAGTTCTATCAGGGCGAGTGTACTTCTTCCATGAGATATGAGGACGGCCGTAAGGTCTATAAGTTCGCGGTGAATGAAGTGATGCCTTTCACCCGCGAGCCCAATATGGTGGACCTCTACGATGCAGCTCCCAAGCTGATGATGTCCACTACTCCGGACTGGATAGAAAAGTCCCTTTGGTTCAACAAGGTGAACGAGGACTACGGCAGTTTCGACGCCTACGCTCCAGCCCAGAAGAAGGTCAACGAGCTGATCCGCGGCAAGGAGACAGAAATGGAGAAAATTGCTGTGCTGACCCACTGGGTGGCCGACAACATCCGCTACTCCGGCATCACCATGGGTAAGGGTGAGGGTTACACCCTGCACAATACTAAGATGAACTACACCGACCGCTGCGGTGTCTGCAAGGATATAGCGGGTACTCTGATATCCTTCCTGCGGATGGCCGGATTCGAGGCATATCCTGCAATGACCATGGCCGGCAGCCGTGTAGAAAGCATTCCCGCCGACCATTTCAACCATTGCGTCGCCGTAGTAAAGCTGTCTGACGGTACCTACATGCCGTTGGACCCTACCTGGGTTCCTTTCTGCCGTGAGTTGTGGAGCAGCGCTGAGCAGCAGCAGAACTATCTGCCAGGAGTCCCCGAGGGCTCGGATCTGTGTCTGACACCTGTCTCAGCCCCTGAGAACCACTATGTGCGGATTAAGGCTGAGAACGCTATAGACGAGAAGGGTAATCTCACCGGTACGTTCACTATAACTGCTGAGGGACAGAGTGATTCCAATATCCGCCGCATCTTTACTACAGGATTCCAGAGCGAGTGGCGCAACACTATGGAGCGTCAGCTGCTCAATATATCACCTAAAGCACGTTTAGTAAGTGTGGACTACGGTAAGAATCCTAAAGACTATCAGGCGGCGCCTATAAAGATTACTTTCCGCTATGAGATTCCGGCATACGCTTTAGTGGGTGACGGAGTGATGTTCTTCCGTCCATTGGTTATGAACAATCTCTACAACAGCGTCCGCTCATACTTGAGGATTAACACCTCTCTCGAAGAACGCCAGTACGGTTTCAAGGACGGCTGCTCGCGTTTGGTTGAACTCGACGAGACAATCCGTGTGCCGGAAGGCTACAGCATGGTGTCTGAAGCCAGAAATGACAGTATGGAGGGAAGCGGTGCTGATTTCAACGGTACTCTTTCCTATGACGGCAGTGAGATAGTCCTCCACAATACCCTTGCTCTGAAAAAGAGAGTCTACGAGGCATCGGACTGGGCCAGCTTCCGCGACGCGGTCAATGCTCACAAAGCCTATGGTGAATATGTAGTAATCAAAAAGTAATCAGTCATGAAAAAGATAATATCAAGTATACTCGCATCGGCCGCTTTGCTTCTGGCCGTGCTTCCTGTCTCTGCGGCACCTAAATCCGAGGCCCGGTTCGATAAGCTCACGAAGACTTACACGCTCAATCCGGACGGCAGTCAGGAGCTGCGTGTCCAGAAACAGTTGACCATCTATACTCACGCTGCGATGAACAGCCTTTACGGAGAGACATTCATCATTTACGATCCGGCTTATCAGCAGCTCACGATTAATGAGTCCTATACAAAGCAGGTGGACGGAACCATCGTGACTACACCGGCAAATGCCTTTGTCGAGGTCCTTCCCTCCGCTGCTGCAAATGCACCGGCATACAATGGTCTCAAGGAGATGGTTGTAGTCCACACCGGTCTGGAGCTTGGAGCTACGATATATCTCGACTATACTATAACGACCGAAGCCGGTGCCCTTCCCGCTCTTGATATCTTCGAGCAGATAGAGGAGCTGTCGCCTATCAAGAATTACACATTGAGTATCATCGCTCCGGAGGGTACTCCCCTGCATTATCAGCTGCTCAACGGTAAGACATCTCCGAAGGTATCAGTTTCTGACGGTATGCAGAAGGTTTCCTGGACTCTGAAGAATGTGGCTCCTCGTCCCCGTTCTTTGGCGGTATCAGTTCCTGCCGGAAATATTCAGGCTGTAACAGCTACCACATACGAATCTGAGCAGGCACTTATGGACGTGCTTGCATCTCAGGCTTATTCACCTGATGATCCGGCAGTGAAAGAGATGCTTGAAAAACTCAGCTCCGGACGTGCCGACAGGCGTTCGACTGTGGATAAGATCCATGAATATATAGCCTCCGGCCTTGATAATAGCCGCTTGACTTTTGTCCAGACAGGACTCAAAGTACGTCCGGCTGCGGAAGTTATCCATAGCGCGTATGCCACTGACGTGGAGAAAACTCTTTTGGCCAGTGCTATGCTTCAGGCGGCTGGTGTTGAGTCAGAGGTACATGCCGCTTTCCCGAAAGCTTCCGATCCTGTCTCTGCCGGATATGCCTCGCTTCAGAATACCATGGCAACAGGCTATGTGAATCCCGCAGACCAGGCTACAGCCGGTATCAGCGGGTATCTTTCAATCATCGGCCTTGACGGTGAGCCAGTAGAGGTAGAAGCTCAGAGTCAGAAGATAGAGGCTGTCAGCTCTATGGAGATAGATATCCTGAATGGCAAAAAGCTCAGTGAAGGGTACTATTCGTTTATGCTTCCTGACGCCAATAGCGGATGGCTCGGCAGCCAGTATACGTCTACTACATCAAATACCACCAGGACTGTCAATCTGCTTCTGCCCTATCTTACCGACGAGACTTATACCTGCACCCTCCAGCTTGCATACGGAATGAAGGCGGTAGTGCTGCCCGGACAGAAGAGCATATCAAACCCTGTCGGCTCTGTCAAGGTCACAGTGTCGCAGAGCGGAAGCAAGATCGTGATAGTCCGTAGTCTTAAACTCAATGCCCAGCTGATAACTCCGGCTATGTATCCTCAGTACTACCAGCTTATGAGCGAGTGGCATGCATCTTCTACTTCTCCCCTGATATTCATAGCCGAGTAGTTATGAAGATGCGGGATATAGCTGCGGCTGTCAATGGAGAGGTGCTGTGTGGTGCCGGCCGTCTCGATGAAGAGGTGGATTATGCCTTCGCGTCTGACTTGATGAGCGATGTGCTGACTATCAAGACCAACGACTTTCTGCTGATTACCGGACTGGCCAACGTGCAGTCAGTCCGGACAGCAGAGATGTCGGATGTGGAATATATTCTTTTCGTACGCGGTAAAGACGTTACCGAAGAGATGACTGGCTTGGCCGAGGACAACGGGATGGTGGTGATACGTACAGACTACTCAATGTTCAAGACCTCCGGCATCCTCTATGGGGCCGGACTCAAGCCGGTGTACTGATATGAGGTTAGAGTACGATGTGACGGCGGGTGACTTTACCCGGGCGGGAAATGCTTCATCAGCTATCAAAAAGACCCTGAAGCAGTTGGGAGTATCCCCGGCTGTAATCAAAAGGGTGGTGGTAGCTGTTTACGAGGCGGAGGTGAACATCGTGGCGCACTCCTACGGCGGACACATTACGGCTGAAGTAGCTCCGGAAGGAATCAGCGTGGTCCTCGCTGATACCGGTCCCGGCATTCCTGATGTGCAGAAGGCTATGCAGAAAGGATTCTCCACGGCCTCCAAGGAGGTGCGGGAGATGGGGTTCGGGGCCGGAATGGGTCTTCCGAACATCCAGGAGAATGCAGATGACCTGAAGATAGAGACGGAGGTAGGCAGGGGCACGACACTGACTATCTATATTAAGTTCTAAAATGCGGATCTATGGAGCACAATACCTATCATAAGGCCTTGGAAATCCAGCAGGAGCTATGTATCGGCTGCTCCCACTGTATCAAGGTATGTCCAACTGAGGCGCTGAGAGTCTCAGGAGGGAAGGCCATGCTGTACGCGGATTGGTGTATCGACTGCGGCAGGTGCTTCAGAATCTGCCCGAGCCGTGCCATACGCGTTGTGGATGATGACTTCGATAACATATTTTCCTATAAATACAGAGTCCTGCTTGTTCCTGCAGTATTCTATGCTCAGTTCGAAAAGCGCATTCCGAGGAGGGTAATCAATGATATTCTCGGGGATATGGGCTTTTCGGAAGTGTGTACGGTGGAACAGTGTGTGGATACTTTGGTGGACGAGGTCAATGATTATGTCCGCAAGGCGGAGGAGAAGCCGGTAGTGTCTTCTTTCTGTCCGGCTGTCATCCGGCTGATACAGGTTCGTTTCCCTTCATTGATAGACCGTATCATGCTGCTGTTGCCTCCTATAGAAGTGACGGCCCAGTATTATGTCCGGAAATGGAAGATGAGCGGGGGTGCCAGTCAGGAGCTGGGGGTATTCTACCTGACGCCGTGTATCGCCAAGATAGCTGCCGTCAAATCTCCAGTAGGGGGCTACGAGTCGCCTATCAACGGTGTCATCAACATGGACTATGTGTACAACAAAGTCCTCTATGCATACAAGAACAAGAAATATCCTGAGGAAGGCTGCGGTACGGAAGCTGTCAACGATGCTGTGTCCTCGAAAGGACTCCTCTGGCCTCTGACCGGGGGTGAGGCCTCCCGGATAGAGGGCCGCGCCCTTTCTATCGACGGTATGAGCAATGTTATAGAGTTCCTCGAAAAACTGGAGGACGAGGAGATAGAGGAGCCTATCGACTATCTGGAACTCAGGGGCTGCGACGAGTCCTGCCCGGGCGGCATCCTGGTGCAGGGCAACCGCTTTCTGGTGGCGGACAACCTGAGGAACATGGCCGCGGAGGCCCCGGATACCCACCGCCTGTCGGAGGAGTACAAGCAGTTCTGCTCGGCATACATCAAGATGGATGCCGTGGAACCCCGCTCGATGGTCAAGTATGACAAGGATATCAATGTCGCCATAAAGAAGATGGAGATGGCCGGCATGTTGAGGAAGATTCTGCCGGACATCGACTGCGGAGCCTGCGGCGCACCCAGCTGCGAGGCCCTGGCGGCGGATATTGTCCGGGATGACGCCACGCTGAACAACTGCATCTTCATGCAGGCCCGCTTCGAGAAGGAGGGCTCCCTTCAGGTCTCGGAGGCCATAGATCTGATGGAGCAGGTCTGGGGCAAGGACCGGTTTGTCAATAAGGAACATTCTAAAATTGAATAAAATCATGACAGTAAGAGAAATAGCAGAGAAATTGAACCTGAGGGTGTTCTCAGGGGAGGCAGGCTTAGACCGCGAGGTCACCGGCGGATATGTGTCGGACCTGCTGTCCGATGTGATGGGTTTTGCCAAGGACGGCTCGGTCTGGGTGACTCTCCAGACGCATAAGAACGTGATGGCTATCGCCACGCTCAAGGAACTGGCGGCGGTGGTTATAGTGAAGGGCTTCGAGCCGGAGGAGGATGCTAAGGAGGTCTCGGAGGAGGAGGGTATTCCCATCCTCGGCTCTACTGAGCAGACCTTCGAGCTGACCGGCCGGATATATAACCTTTTGAGCAGGGGGTGAGGCCGTGAACCGTTTCAGGGCCGATCTGCACAATCACACTCTGTTGTCCCCATGCGGGGACATTGAGATGACGCCTGCGTTCATCGTGCGGACAGCTCTGAGAAAGGGTTATGATATAATAGGTGTTACGGACCACAACACGACTCTTCAGGGGAGGGAGATCCGGCGGATAGTCGGAGACGGTGAGCCTTATATTCTCTGCGGAGCGGAAATAACCACCCGGGAGGAGGTACACTGCCTGGCTTTCGCCGACAGCGAGGAAAGTTTAGAGGCCCTCCAGAATTTCTTAGACGACAGCCTTCCGAAGATACCTAACGACGAGGAGGTATTCGGTTACCAGCTGGCCGTCAATGAGGCGGAGGAGGTTATCTACGAGGCCCCTTACCTGCTGATTTCCGCCATCGACCGGAGTATCGGGGAGGTGGCCGCGTTCGTGGCGTCGATAGGAGGAATTTTCATCCCGGCCCATATCGACAAGCCGCAGAACTCCGTGATCTCCCAGCTGGGATTCGTGCCTCCGGACCTGCCTTTCGATGCCTTGGAGATATCGGCCCGCTGCGACATAGAGGGCCTGCTGGCCCGGAATGCCTACCTTAAGAAGCGTGCTCCGGCATTTATTCGTTCCTCCGATGCCCATTATCCCGAGGATTTCTGCCGGGCCGTAACCTATTTCAATATGCCCTGCCGCTCTTTCGAGGAGATACGTATGGCCCTGCGCGGGGAAGGGGGACGGAGCGTGGCGCTGGAGTAAATTATTGTTTAACCTACATTATCGACCTGAGAGATGAACGACCTTTCCATGCATATACTGGATATAATCCAGAATTCCATCAGTGCCGGTGCGACCCGTGTGACCCTGACCGTAGACGAGAATCCGGCCGCCGACCTGCTGACCATTGTCATAGGAGACAACGGACGGGGGATGACTCCTGAGCAGGTGAGCCGCCTTTCCGACCCGTTCTTCACCTCCCGTACTACCCGGAAGGTGGGGATGGGCATACCTCTGCTCAAGCAGTCCGCGGAGCAGAGCGGGGGAGAGGTCAGGATAACCTCGGAACCCGGGCGGGGGACGGAGGTGACAGCGGTTTTCGGTTATTCCGATATCGATCGTCCTCCGCTTGGAGATGTCGCTAATGCTCTGATGATTACCGCCTCGTCCAATCCTCGGATGGACTTTCTTTTCACCTACCGTTACAATGAGGAAGAGTATGTCATAGATACAGCGGACGTCAAGGAAATATTCGGAGAGGATGCGTTCTCCAACTTAACAATCGTTAAAAATATTGAGGAAATGCTTAAAGAAAATATTGAGGAGGTTAGGAACTCTTAAATATTTTTATAAATTTGCATACATCAACACTAATCGTTAACCAAACTAACTGTATGAGTAAGATTAAGTCTCTTGACGAACTGCGTCAAATGAAGGCCCGACTTGAGAGCCAGATGGATATCCGGGAGAAGAGCAACAATCCCGAGTCCCTCGTCCAGATCCGGGTCGCCATGGCCACCTGCGGTATAGCTGCCGGAGCCCGCGTTGTGATGAACGCCATCATCGAGCGTGTGGAGAGAGAGAAACTGCCGGTGATTGTCACTCAGGGCGGATGCATGGGATACTGCTACGCCGAACCTACTATCGAAGTGAAGCGTCCGGGCGAGGATCCGGTCGTATTCGGTCACGTCAACACGGACAAGGCCATGGAGATCATAGACAAATATGTCCTCCACGGTGAGCTCGTGGACGGTATTCTGCCAGTCAATTATCAAACAATCGAAAAAAATTAGCCTGCCATGCCCAACTACAAAATGAGTTTACTGTGCTGCGGAGGTACGGGCTGCCGTGCGTCCGAGAGCGTGAGGATCGTCGAGAGGCTGAGGGAGGAGATCGCCGCCGCGGGGATGGACAATGACGTGCAGGTGGTGGTGACGGGCTGCTTCGGTTTCTGCGAGCAGGGTCCCATCGTGAAGGTGATTCCCGACAACACTTTTTACACCAATGTGAAGCCTGAGGACGCCGAGGAAATCGTCAAGGAGCATGTGGTCAAGGGCCGCAAGGTCACCCGTCTGCTCTACGAGGATCCCGACACCCAGAAGCATATCAGCGACTCGAAGCACATGGGCTTCTATCAGAAGCAGCTCCGTATCGCTCTGCGTAACTGCGGATTCATCAATCCCGAGAATATCGATGAATACATAGCCCGCGACGGCTACGAGGCACTGGCCAAGGTGCTTCAGGGCACTCCCCAGGAGGCCATCGAGACCGTCAAGAAGTCCGGTCTGAGAGGACGCGGCGGCGGAGGATTCCCCACCGGTCTCAAATGGGAGATAGCCTCCAAGAGCCCCGGCAAGGAGAAATACGTGGTCTGCAACGCCGACGAGGGCGACCCCGGCGCGTTCATGGACCGTTCCATCCTCGAGAGCGACCCCAACTCGGTAATCGAGGCCATAGCCATCTGCGGCTACTGTATCGGAGCCTCCAAGGGTTTAGTGTACATCCGCGCCGAGTATCCCTTAGCCGTGAAGCGTCTTCAGATAGCCATGAAGCAGGCCCGCGACTACGGTCTTTTAGGAGACGACATCCTCGGCTCAGGATTCAACTTCGACATAGAGATCCGCTACGGAGCCGGAGCCTTCGTCTGCGGTGAGGAGACCGCCCTTATCCACTCGATGGAGGGCAAGAGGGGCGAGCCTACCGTGAAGCCTCCGTTCCCCGCAGTCAGCGGCTATCTCGGCAAGCCCACCAACGTCAACAACGTGGAGACCTTCGCCAACATACCCGTGATCTTCCTCAAGGGACCCGAGTGGTTCGCTTCCATCGGTACCGAGAAGTCCAAGGGAACCAAGGTCTTCGCCTTAGCCGGCAAGATCAACAACGTGGGCCTCATCGAGGTGCCCATGGGTACGACCCTCCGCGAGGTCATCTACGACATCGGAGGCGGCATCAAGGGCGGCAAGGAGTTCAAGGCCGTTCAGACGGGAGGTCCCTCCGGCGGCTGCCTTACCAAGAAACATCTCGACACACCTATTGATTACGATAACCTTACCGCCGCCGGCTCGATGATGGGCTCGGGAGGTATGATCGTCATGGACGAGGACGACTGCATGGTGTCCGTGGCCAAGTTCTACCTCCAGTTCACCGTGGACGAGTCCTGCGGAAAGTGCGCTCCCTGCCGTATCGGCAACAAGCGCCTGGAGGAGATTCTCGACAAGATCACCAAGGGCAAGGGTACGATGGAGGATCTGGACTATCTCAAGAACCTCAGCAAGGTCATCAAGGATACCGCTCTCTGCGGTCTTGGCCAGACATCTCCCAACCCCGTGCTCTCGACCATCGACAACTTCTACGACGAGTACGTGGCCCACATCGTGGACAAGCGCTGTCCCGCCCACAAGTGCCGTGCCCTCAGGGTCTACGCCATCGATCCCGACCGGTGCAAGGGCTGTACTGCCTGCGCCAGGGCATGTCCCGCCGGAGCCATCAAGGGCGAGGTCAAGCAGGCTCATGTCATCGACACGGAGAAGTGTATCCGCTGCGGTGCATGTTTAGAGAAATGTAAATTCAATGCGGTAACCGTTCAATAATCGTAACTGAGATGGATAAAATTAAACTTACTATAGACAACAGAGAGGTCGAGGTTGAAAACGGGACGACGATATTCCAGGCTGCTAAGCAGATGGGAATAGACATCCCGGCTCTCTGCTACATGAAATTAGATAACCTCGGAGTAGAGAACCGTCCGGGCGGCTGCCGCATCTGCGTGGTGGAGGTCGAGGGCCGCAGGAACCTGGCCCCCTCCTGCTCGACGGTCTGCACCCCCGGAATGGTGGTACACACCCACACTATGAGAGTCATCAACGCCCGCAGGACCGTCCTCGAACTGATTCTCTCGGATCACCCCAAGGACTGCCTCATCTGCCCCAAGAACGGCCGCTGCGAACTACAGGACTTAGCTGCCCGTCTGGGCATCAGGGAGATACATTCCGTGGAGAATGCGGCTGTATCTACATATAAGAAAGACACGTCGCCTTCCCTCAAGAGGGATATGGACAAATGCGTGATGTGCCGCCGCTGTGAGACCATGTGCAACGACGTGCAGAGCGTGGGCGCCCTGAGCGCCGTGAACCGCGGCTTCATGGCTGTGGTCGCTCCCGCCTTCGAGCAGAGGCTGGTGGACAGCAACTGTACCTTCTGCGGCCAGTGCGTTGCAGTCTGCCCCACCGGAGCCCTGACCGAGGTGGACAACACCGGAAAGATTATTCAGGCCCTGATGGACCCTACCAAGAAGGTCATTGTGCAGACAGCTCCCGCGGTACGCGCTGCCCTCGGAGAGGAGTTCGGCATGGAGCCCGGCACCCTGGTTACAGGCAAGATGGTGGCCGCCCTGCGTCGCCTCGGTTTTGACGAGGTCTTCGACACTGACTTCGCCGCCGACCTCACTATCATGGAGGAGGGTTCCGAGCTGCTCGACCGCCTCGGACGTTATCTCCAGGGCGACAAGAGCGTGAAGCTCCCGATCCTGACCTCCTGCTGCCCCGCCTGGGTCAATTTCTTCGAGCACAACTATCCCGACATGCTGGACGTGCCTTCCTCCGCGAAGTCGCCCCAGCAGATGTTCGGAGCCATTGCCAAGAGCTATTTTGCCGAGAAGATAGGAGTGGACCGCAAGGACCTGGTGGTAGTGTCCGTGATGCCCTGCCTGGCCAAGAAGTATGAGTGCCAGAGAGACGAGTTCAAGGTGGACGGCAACCCCGACGTGGATTACTCCATCTCCACCCGCGAGCTGGCCTCGCTGATCAAGTCGGCCAACATCGACTTCCTCTCGCTGCCCGACGAGGACTTCGACGCTCCTTTAGGTGAGTCCACGGGTGCGGCTGTCATCTTCGGAGCCACCGGAGGAGTGATTGAGGCCGCAGTCCGTACCGCATACGAGCTGCATACCGGCAAGAAACTGGAGCGCATAGACTTCAACGAGCTGCGCGGCCTCGAGGGCATCCGTCACGCCACCATCGATTTCGACGGACTGCCCGTAAACATCGGTATCGCCCATACTCTCGGCAATGCCCGCAAGCTGCTCGACGGTATCCGCGCCGGCATGTACAACTTCCACGCAATCGAGATCATGGCCTGCCCCGGCGGCTGTATCGGCGGTGCCGGCCAGCCCTTCCATCACGGGGACAGCAGCGTGATCAAGGCCCGTATGGACGCCATCTACCGCGAGGACGCCGGCAAGGCTCTCCGCAAGTCGCATGAGAATCCCTACATCATCAAGCTCTACGAGGAGTTCCTCGGCAAGCCTCTGAGCGAGAAGGCGCATCACCTGCTGCATACTCACTATTTCGACAAACACGATTAATTCTTAGAGACATCAGTTATGGACAAGATAGAATTGAACAAATGTCAGAAAGACAAGATCGCCGAGATTTGCGCCGAGTTCCACAACTCTCCCGGTGAGCTGATCAACGTCCTGCACAAGACCCAGGGACACTTCGGCTATCTGCCCGAGGAGGTGCAGCGCGAGATAGCCCGTAACCTCCACATCCCCGTGGCCAAGGTCTACGGTGTGGTTACCTTCTACTCCTTCTTCACCATGCAGCCCAAGGGCCGCCACTCCATCTCAGTATGCATGGGTACTGCATGCTATGTCCGCGGAGCCGAGGGTGTGCTGGAGGAGATCAAGAAGGAACTCAAGATCGACGTGGGTGGAGTCACCCCCGACGGGAAATTCTCCTTAGAGTGCCTGCGCTGCGTGGGCGCCTGCGGTCTAGCTCCCGTGATGCTCGTGGACGAGAAAGTCTACGGCCGTCTGGAGCCCAAGCAGATCAAGGGCATCCTCGCCCAGTACGAGTAATAGGAACCGACATCATCATTTTTTCGGGAGTGATGATGAAAATAGTCTCTCTGACTGTCAGTACGTTATTGCATAACCTCGCTCCGCAAACACCGGCAAATCAACGTCTTGGGAGCGACGTCTTGGAACAGTACGCTGATAGTCAGAGGGATTGTTTTTTGTAATGCTCCTCATGGTGGAAATACTGGATTTTTAGCTATCTTTGCAGGTCAATTGAAATCAGTATATGAGCGAATACCCTTTAACAGAGAAATTACAGGAACTGAAGAAAAAATACGAGGCACTCTCGGAGCAGCTTTCCGGCTCCGACGTGATGTCCGACATGAAGAAGTACATCCAGCTCAACCGCGAATACAAGGAACTGGAGCCTATCGTGGCTGCCGGCGACAAGTACATCAAGATGGTCGGGGATCTGGAAGGTGCGAAGGAGATTCTTTCCAAGGAGAAGGACGAGGATCTGCGCGAGCTGGCCAAGGAGGAGGTGTCCTCCATCGAGGGGCAGCTCCCGGGCATGGAGGAGGAGATCAAGCTCCTGCTCATACCCAAGGACCCTCAAGACGAGAAGAACGCAATCGTGGAGATCCGCGGCGGTACAGGCGGCGACGAGGCGGCCATCTTCGCCGGAGACCTCTTCCGCATGTATGCCAAGTACTGCGAGCGGAAGGGCTGGAAATTAGAGATCAACAGTCAGTCCGAGGGCGCTGCCGGCGGTTACAAGGAGGTCATCTTCAAGGTGTCCGGACAGGGCGTCTACGGTACGCTGAAGTATGAGAGCGGAGTTCACCGCGTGCAGCGTGTGCCTCAGACCGAGACCCAGGGCAGGGTGCACACCTCGGCCGCTTCGGTGGTCGTGCTGCCCGAGGCCGACGAGTTCGACGTGGAGATCAACATGAACGATATACGCAAGGATACATTCTGCTCGTCAGGTCCCGGCGGCCAGTCGGTGAACACCACCTATTCGGCTATCCGTCTGACCCACATCCCCACCGGTATCGTGGTGCAGTGCCAGGACGAGAAGTCCCAGCTCAAGAACTTCGACAAGGCTCTCGCCGAGCTGCGTACCCGTATCTACAACATGGAGTACGAGAAGTATCTCAACGAGATGTCCAAGAAGCGCAAGACCATGGTGTCCACCGGTGACCGCTCGGCGAAGATCCGCACCTACAACTACCCGCAGTCCCGCGTGACCGACCACCGCATCAACTATACGATGTACAACCTGCCCGTCTTTATGGACGGCGACATCCAGGAGGTCATCGACCAGCTGACCATCGCCGAGAACGCGGAGCGTCTGAAGTCGGCGGCAGAGTAGCGGCCGGATTGTCGCTTATAGTTACCAGCATTCGAGCTTGTCCTGAATTTCGGGCAAGCTTTCTTTTTTGAATACGGGGTTCCTGATGCCGGCTTTCTTCTGACTGCGGTAGTCGCTGAGCAGCTTGAAGGCCTGGGGGGAGAGTATCATGATGGCGATAAGATTGCACAGGGCCATCAGCGCCATAGTCAGGTCGGCTAAGGCCCACGCTAAGTCGAGGGTGATGAGGGCTCCGCAGAGCACCATCCCGGCTACGAGGATGCGGTAGCAGTTCAGCACCCATTTTCTCTTCGTGATGAAGCGGATATTGGCCTCACCGTAATAGTAGTTGCCTATCACGCTGCTGAAAGCGAACATCAGGATAGTCAGGGCGATGAAGATCTCGCCGACTGGTCCTATCTGTGCGGTCAGGGCGGTCTGGGTGAGCTGGATGCCGTCCACCGAGGCGTCGCTGACTCCGCCTATGAGGATGATGAAGGCGGTGCAGGAGCAGATGACTAAGGTGTCGGTGAAGACTCCGAGGGCCTGTATCAGACCCTGCTTTACGGGGTGTGTGGTATCGGCTGTGGCCGCCACGTTCGGAGCCGAGCCCATACCTGCCTCATTGCTGAACATTCCGCGCTTGACGCCCTGCATGATGGTGACGCCGATGCCTCCTCCGGCCAGTTCCCTCCATCCACCGCCGTTTCCGTCCCCTAAGCCGAATGCGTCCGAGACGATAAGGCCGAGCACCTTCGGTATTTCCCCGATATTCATGGCTATGATGACAAGCGCTAAGGCGATGTAGAGGAGAGCCATCACGGGGACGAGCAGGCTGCTCACGCCGGCGATGCGCCGGATGCCGCCGAAGATGATCACGAGGGTCAGGACCGTGAGGATGAGGCCCATCCACCGGGCCGGTACGTTGAACGCCAGTTCCCATGAGGCGCAGATGGTATTGCTCTGCACCGAGTTGAAGGCAAAACCGAATGTTATCGAGATGAGTACTGCGAAGAGCACTCCCATCCAGCGTTTGCCTATGCCCCGTTCCATATAGTAGGCCGGTCCTCCGATGAAGGTGCCGTCCTTGGCCGGCCGCTTGTACAGCTGGGCTAAGGTAGACTCCACGAAGGCGCTTGCACTGCCGAAGAGGGCCATTATCCACATCCAGAACACTGCGCCGGGGCCGCCCACGACTATTGCCGTAGCCACACCTGCCAGATTGCCCGTGCCGACACGGCTGGCGATGGATACCGCGAAGGCCTGGAACGAGGAGATGCTGCGCTTGCCGTCCTTGCCGCTGTCCTTGGACCTCCTTTCGGTCAGCAGACGCAGCATCTCAGGTACCGACCTGAACTGAAGGAAGCCGGAACGCACTGTGAACCATACTGCGCAGATGATGAGAACGCCTACCAGCAGGTAGGACCAGATGATGTCATTCGTGGATGATATGAGTGCCTGTAGTTTTTCCATAGACTACAAATTTAACAAATCATTGTTATCTTCGCATTGAAGACATGTAATTTATTTTATAGGAGCAATGAAAACAACAGGTATGTGTAGGATGTGGATGCTGTTCGTCAGCCTTCTATGCTTGGTTACCGTTGCCGGGGCTCAGACTTCCGACGGTCCTTATATCCTGTATCAGGAGGACGGTACTGTCAGGATGGTGTCGGTTACTCCGGAGGGACGGATAGTGGATACCATTCTGGCCTCATTGCCGGAGGATTATGGCTTCACCGTAGTCTCCAGTGATCAGGAGCATTGTTTCGATGTGTCGCTGCATCCGGTAGAGCGGCCGGATTGGAAGACAGAGCAGCCGGACAGGATCTTCGTTACTTCTGACCCGCACGGTAACATAGACTGTTTCATAAGCCAGCTGCAGGGAAACGGGGTGATAGACGCGGACTGCAACTGGAACTTCGGGGCGAACCAGCTGGTGGTCATCGGGGATGTGTTCGACCGGGGCAATGATGCCGTACAGATACTCTGGCTGATATATCAGCTTGAGGCGGAAGCGGCTCAGGCCGGAGGACGGGTGGATTACCTATTGGGCAACCATGAGCCTATGGTGCTGATGAACGACCTGCGCTATGCCAAGCCCAAATATACGCAGCTGGCGGATACTCTGGGTATGAAATATGCGGATCTGCTCTCACCTTCCTCCGAATTGGGCAGGTGGCTCTCCGTGCGCAACACCATGCAGATGTCGGGCCGCTGTCTCTTCGTGCACGCGGGCCTGAGCAGTGATTTCTACAGGCAGAACCTGGACATCCCCATTGTCAATGAGCAGGTAAGCGCCGGCCTTTACAAGACCAAGACGGAGCGGAAGGAGGCCTCTCCAATGATATACTTTCTCATGGGCAGCAGCGGTCCTCTGTGGTACCGCGGCATGGTAAGGGATGCGGAGAAGTACCATCCCCTGGCTGCGGATACCCTATGCCTCATCCTGGACCGGTACCAGGCGGACCGCGTAATCGTGGGACACACTATCTTTGACGACATCTCCACTTTCTATGACGGCCGGGTAATAGCGGTGAATGTGGACAATACGGAGAACCGCGAGGCCGGTCTGGGCAGGGGCATCCTCATCGAGGGGGACAGCATCTATGTGGTGGGGGACAAAGGAATCCTGCGCAGGCTGTGATTTGCTGCTGTTGCCCACCTCTGATTTCCTGCGTTGCCCCTCTCTGATTTCTGCGCAACTGCAAGGCCCGTACCGCGGTTCGTACCGCAACGGCAGTGTTTTCCGTGATTTGGTGCCGTTGTGGTGTCTGCGTTTATCCGTTACCCCTGCTACATAGCCTCTGAGCGGGATTTTCCTTCAGCTCCGTATCCACAACGGCAGCATTTCCCGTGATTCGGTGCCGTTGTGGCATGCTTGCTCCTCTGTTTTTCTGATGTGGCTCTTTTCACACTGGAAGGTGCCGGGTCAAACGGCCTTTCTCCACCACCTTCTCATTTTCGTTATGTGTCAACCCGCGTCAGAGCAGGCTCTCATTGGCCCTGCTTCGGGTCTCTACCGGGAAGGTGCCGACAGATGTGGCCTTTCACCGTCACCTTGTCCCGAATATACGTAGCCTCTGTGCGGGATATCCTTTCTGCTCCGCATCCGCAACGGCAGTGTTTCCCGTGATTCGGTGCCGTTGTGGTGTCCGCGGTTAGCGGTTACCCCTGCTGCGTAGCCTCTGAGCGGGATTTTCCTTCAGCTCCGTATCCACAACGGCAGCGTTTTCCGTGATTTGGTGCCGTTGCGGTGTCCGCGGTTAGCGGTTACCCCTGCTGCGTAGCCTCTGTGCGGGATATCCTTTCTGCTCCGCATCCACAACGGCAGTGTTTTCCGTGATTTGGTGCCGTTGCGGTGTCCGAGTTTAATAGATTTTGCGCCCCTGCCGTAAGCGATTTAATTTGTCTGACTGGCTGCTATCCCGACAATATCTCGTTGATCGTATGTCTTTAGTCTATGATGCACGTATTCGACTTTATCGTTCAATAGATATTTCACGTATTCAAGATTATCGTGTTTGCAAAAATACCCTTTTTCTTGGATTCTGCAAGATAGTATAAAACATCTGCCGCCGGGCAAATAAATGTCCGGCGACAGGGGAACGGCGGACGCCACCCTTTCGGGCGCACTCGACCGCATCACAAAGATAACACAAAAAAGTAATTTTTGAAAATTGTAGTAAAACAGGCGTGATATAAGCCGACTCTCAGAAATTAATGGTATCTTTAATTCTGAAAACCAGCGCGAGATGATGTTTGATAGAAGCACGAAGTTTTTGTTACTTGTACCTGAAGAACGCGATGGCATTATTAACGTTAAACTTATTGAGCAATGATTAAAGGAGTAAAAGTGATAAGACAATTTGGTAAGGACAACCGTATTACAGAATTTACCTACAAGGATTATCATGGAGGATGCCTTACGGAAGACTTCAACAAAATGACCATTGCCGATTTTGAAAAATTGCTCGAAGAAAGCCTTGAATGGCAAAGAAAGTGTGACGAAGCGATCAAACGCATAGAAACACAACGAGCAGCAATGACCCCAGAAGAACGTGCCGGTTGGGATGAGGCTGACCGAGCAGTATTCGAGCGTTGGCAGGATGAGGCCAATACTAATGCAATCCTTGACGGATATGAGCCGGAAGATGGAGAAGATCCTGATTTCAATCCGTTCAGAAAAGATTTGTCTTTATAATCAGTAGCATTCCTGAATCGGATGCGGCTCAATCCAGTAAATTTGTTATCTTTGCAGTGCGGTGGAGTGCGCCCGCAAGGGTGGCGTCTGCTGCTCCGAGCCGGCAGAGATGTCGGCTTATTTAGTTGTTGAGGATGTTGAGACATAGGTTGTGTACCTCTTCTGAAGACAATTTGGCCATAGTTACGACTTTCTTTTCCGGCAAAAGTCGCGACTATGGCCAAATTATTAAAGGACAGAAATACTTTTACACTTTAGATCCCCGTTCCTTCCGTTCCAATCTCTTCTGCTCGATGCGGTCAAAATGCTCGTATGTCTTATTCTCCAGGAGCCTCATGACCCGGAGCAATAAATAAGTCGCGCCAACAAAGACTCCAAGCAGAAAAAGCAGATATATGAATATTCCTCCATTCATGATATACAACCTTGTTTGTTTCAAATATACGCAAATCTTTTCATATATACAAATTTCACTTCAGATACTCCGTATCGTATGGGAACACCTGCGTTATCTGCCGCCTGATTTCTCCCGTAATTCCGGCCATCAAAGCCCGATAAACCCCGATGTAGATATAGCCATAGACGTATTTGTTGTATATGGGTTCGTAGACTTTCTTTTTATTTCCTCCCGGAGTTCTCTTCAAATCCAGAAAGCGGATATGCATGGGGTACTGAATATGCATCTGCCTGTCTTTTATCATTGCTGTCCCGGAGAGAGCGGACACAAGCTGACCTGTGCGCTGACCGTAATAAGCAGTTGCTATCGAGCGTTGGACACTGAGCAGATATCCGCTCTTCTCGACCAGAATCTCATGTATGTATTCCTCGGTTATCATATCCAGTCAACACCGCGCATCTTGAACATGAGTGTCCAGCCGTAGCTGTTGGAGAGCTCACTGGCGTAGAACGGGGTGATGTCGTTCGGAAAGAGCATCCTGCGGATGAAGGAATCGGAGTCGTCGGAGCGCGCTACGCGCTGAAGCCTCATTCCATAAAGAAACTGAGGCCGCAGGACATCTGCACGTTCGAGTGGGAGAGAAAAGGAAGGGATGTCAGTCCGGAGGATGACCGCGAGACGGTCCGCAGGACCAGGGAGATGCTGATGGAGATTGACTCTATTTCTTCCGGGCCTCAAGCCAGTCCCGGAAACGGTCGGCCTTCTCACGGGGAGCAACGGTGAGGTAAAATAACACCCCGAAAGCCCAGAGAACGCCTATGCCCACTATTGCGGACAGTATGTCGCAGACAAGCGGGAACTGTCCGAGGAGCTCAAAGGACCATGATATGATGTCTATAATGAATATTATGACTTCTTCCATGGTTGGAACTGTTAACTAATGCAAATTTAATAAAAATGCCCAACAATACCGTCACATTCACAATAAATTTCGGAGGCAACGCAGTGGTGAACGGGGAGAAGATCACCAAGGTTGTCGGAGAAATGCAGAGGGCTTTCGCTAAGTTTTCCGGCATTCTTGACGACATCACCCAGATGTTTCTCAAATTTAACCAGTTGACCGAGGGCATACAGAGCGCTGTATCCGAACTGGATGCGTTGACGGGAGTGATGGGACGGGCTGAGACTCATAGAACGCAGCGCGAGGAATCTTGCCAAGACTTTCGGGGTATCCGAGGCCCATGCTGTCGAGTCGTACAAGCTTATACTCTCATAGTTGGGACCGGAGATTGCATAGATATCGGAGGCTCTGGCCGCGATGGGTGAGAGTGTGGCGACACTGTTGTGAATTGTTTTCAAACTTTGTGTTTTTGACGGACTGCAAACAGCGCAACGGCCGCAGGAAAAAAGTGTATGAGCCGATCTATAACCGGATTATCTGGAGATACCTATTTACCGGAACATACATGGCCCTTCTGAAGGGTCTGACGGGACGGGTTACGATGATTGTGGTCCGCACCATCGAGGGGCATGTTACGGATATCCGCTGATTTTGTTGCGAATCAGCGGAATTGTGTCTATATTTGTTCCGTCATTAAAATCTGACTTTAATGGGCGTATTGGTTGTCATCGGCTTGTTAATGGTTATCTGCGCAGCACTTGCAGTATACTTTTTCAGTGGTGCTGCGAAGGACTTCATTCGGATTATGCGGAAAAATAAACAATAGTATTTTTTGTTTTCTATCGCTGCGGCGTTTTTCTCCCTTTGAATACTGATTCTTTGTCCTTTTAAAACTCGGGGACAGTGATTTCCTTTGCTTGTAAATTTACAGGCGTATGAGTTTTTCATCTGAGGAAATAGCGAAAATACACGTAGTCATCAATTCCGGAGACATCCCTGATTTTTCTGAAAAAATGAGAGATGCAGCCAAATCCGTATCTCAGCTTCAGGAGGAGATACAACTGACACAAAAGGATCTCGGTATCCTTGCGGCCCGCGGTGATCAGAATTCCGAGAATTTCAAGATAATGCAGAAGCATCTGTCGACCTTGCAGACGCGGCTGAAAAACACCAACAAGGAGATGAAGTACTATACCGAGAGTATAGACATCAATCTCATGTCTTCAAATCAGCTCAATGCCCGCTCCAAAGTTTTGACAAATACTCTTAATGCCCTGTCCAAGGAGGCGGAACCTGACCGTTGGAACGAACTTAACAACGAACTGATCAAGGTCCGTCGCCGGATGGACGAGGTGCGCGTGGGAGCTCTCGGTTGTGAATTGCTTTCAAACTTTGTATCTTTAATAAGGCCCTGTGCCAGTCAGGTTACCGCTTCAGTCTTATAGCTACAACGTGCGTTTCAGTGTCGTTGCGGCAATGAATGATATGTCGTTAGGGGTTGGATCTGGAATGGAGTGGTATTGCCTTTTCAGATTCGTACGACTCCTTCGGAAGGAGTGGGTAAGTGGCAGCAATTGCAGCAGTGCAAAGTAACGGTAAGTACTGACGCGGGGTGGAATTGTATGTGATGGAAGGTCAGTTATTTGCTAGGGTAGCGTGTGCTTTCGGCAGGTGTGGATATGGCCGAAAAGCTCTCGTTGTGTTTCTATGTGTCAGTATCTCAGTTTGTTGTGAAAAATAGGGTGCCTCTCTGCTTACCGTTGTTCAGTCTATGAAGCAGTCCACCTTCGGAAGGTGGGACGTTTTCCGGCCATTTCCGCTCACCTTCGGAAGGTGGAATTTCGCCGTTGTACTCACGGAATGCCCTCAGGGCTATTGTGGCTCGGTTTTGCATTTTCTACCTGCTTGTCCACCTTTGGAAGGTGGGACGATACCGCGGGGAAATAGCGCACCTTCCGAAGGTGAGGACGTAAGCGAAAATGTAGCAGCACAATCACTGTATGCGGTGGCCTAGGTATTCCGGAGCAAGGTCGGCCAGTAATTCCAGCCTAAAAAGGTCAAAAAGATGCTCGCTCACCTATAAAAAATAGGTAAAAAATGAGCAAAAAATGCAAAAAAGCAGCGGTCGGGCTCTCATTTTCCGGAGCATTGTCGGCCACCATTCAATTTCTGCCAGAAGACGGCATTTCAGACACATCCATTCCGGAGTATAGTCGGCCATTGTCAAAATCCGACAGGCTGTATGTCAATCTTTTCCGGAGTATAGTCGGCCACACATTTGTCGAATCACATACCTTTGCCATGGGAATAACAGGTAAAGGATATGGCAGGAAAAACAATTGACATGAGCAGGATCAAACAACTTCTTCAATTAAAGAAACTGGGCCTCTCCAACAGGCAGATAGCCAAGGAGCTCAAAATAAGCAGGGACAAGACGAACGAGTATGTACGAATGGCAGAACTGGATTCCCTGGACATAGACGCACTGCTGAGACTGGACGACCCGGTTCTAGAGAAGCGGTTCCATCCCGGCAACCCGGCATATACAGACAGCAGGATGGAGACTTTTCTTGAACTGCTGCCGGAGTTTGTGGAACAGCTCTCGCACAAACATGTCACCAGACAGCTTGTATGGGAGGAATACAAGCGGACTCATCCGGACGGCTATGAGAAGTCGCAGTTCTACTTCCATCTGTCGCAGAACCTGAAGGCACGGAAGACACCGACTTCGGTTCTTCAGCATGATCCCGGGAAAGAGCTCTTCGTGGACTTCGCCGGAGACACTCTTGGCTATGTGGATGTGGAGACCGGTGAACTGATAAGAGTACAGACCTTTATAAGCACTATGGCATGTACCGACTATACGTTCGCCATCTGCGTTCCGTCTCAAAAGACGGAGGACTTCCTGTACGCACTGGCAAAGGCACTGGAGTTCTATGGCGGTGTGCCGAGAATAATAGTCCCGGACAATCTAAAGGCAGCGGTAATCAAGTCGGACAGGTATGAACCTGTACTGAACAAGGCGATGGAGGACATGGGGAATCATTACGGCTTCGTGACAATACCATGCCAGCCGGTAAGACCTACTCATAAAGCGAAGGTAGAGAACCAGGTGCAGGTAATATATCACAGGATATACGCCAGACTCCGCAACCGGCAGTTCTTCTCTTTGGAAGAGCTGAACTCCGCTGTAGCCGAATATCTTACACGCCATAATCAGACCCGCATGCAGCAGCGCCCCTATACACGGGAGGAACACTTCCATGCGATAGAGAAGCCGGAACTGCGTCCGTTGCCCGCCACGCCATACCAGATGAAAAGATACGCAGAAGTGACAGTCCAGCAGAACGGACACGTCTATCTCAGCTGCGACAAGCACTACTACTCCGTGCCGCATACACTTATCGGGAACAAGGCCAAGATCATCTTCACTTCATCACTGGTGAAAATATACGTACGTGGCGAGTGTGTAGCCACTCACAGGAGAGACCGTAGTTACGGTTATACATCACAGGATGAGCACCTGGCATCGAATACGCTGGCGTTCACCAGACGTTCCGCCTCATACTACAAGACCCGGGCAAAGAGCGTATCAGAGAGTCTGTTCAGACTGTTCGATGCGATGTTCTCAAGTACAAGCGCCACATATCCTCCTGAATACTACTACAGGACATGCGACATGATGCTCAGACTCCAGAGGAACCATCCCTGCGATATCTTTGATGAGGCATGCGATATCTGCACCGAGAACCGTCTCTTTACAGGCAAACGCCTGGAAAATGTAATCAGGACGGTGCAGATGTCATCACAGGTCAGGAAGTCCGCAACCGCGCCGGACCCCACAGACCATGCGAATATGCGCGGAAATCTTTTCTTTCAATAACATGACAATACCGACATGGACAATATATCATCCGCTTTCACAAAACTGCACATGCCAGGAATGGCATCGTGCTGGAGAACACTGAACGAGACACATCAGACAGACAGGCTGTCATTCTCCGACGGCCTTGAACTGCTGCTTCAAAGCGAACTGGACAGCCGACGCAACAACAGGATAGCCAGGCTGATCAGGAGCGCCAACTTCAAGCAGCACGCATGCATTGAGGAACTGGAATCCAGTGATGCCAGAGGAATACCGGCCGGAGCAGTCAATCAGCTTGCCACAGGAGAATACCTCAAGGCAGGAGCCACCATCATAATCAGCGGCCCCACCGGAACAGGCAAGTCCTTCCTTGCATGTGCCCTGGGGGAAGGTGCCTGCAGACTGGGATACAAGGTGAAGTACTATACTGTAAGCAGACTGCTGGATGAGCTTAAACTGGCCCGCATTGAAGGGCATGAGCTCAAGTTCTTCGAAAAAATCGAACGGCTCGATCTGATAATCATCGATGACTTCGGCATGCTTAGGCTGGAAGGTCAGCAGCAGAATGACTTTGAACAGATCATTGATGACAGGTACCATAAGAAATCACTCATAATCTCCAGCCAGCTTCCCGTCGCAGACTGGTACGGAGTCTTCAGCAACGAGATGCTTGCAGAGGCCTGTCTGGACAGGCTGGTACACAAATCTCTGCGCTTTGAACTCCGGGGAGACAGCATGAGAAAGAAATATTGATATCTTTGCAACTCTAACACGGGTGGCCGAGTATCACCGGAATCGGTGGCCGACTATCGCCCGGAATAAGCAGTGGCCGAAGGAGTAATGGCTGCAATCTTGTCGGAGCGAAGCGACATTGCCCTTCCTTGGGGAGGGTTGGGTGAGGAGTACTTACTATCTTCGGTCCAGAGCTGTAGGTATTAAGGGGCAGATTGTCTTAATTGAGCAATGTCATGAATCGATATGCTGCGGGTTCAGGACCGAAGAAGGTATCCGCCGGCATCTCCGCCTTCGGGCCCGAGCTCGATGATGTGGTCGGCGGCAGCGATGATGTAGGGGTTGTGCTCGACGACGACGATGGTGTGGCCGCGGTCGAGGAGGGCGCGGAAGGAGGCGAGGAGTTTCTCGATGTCGTCGAAGTGGAGGCCGGTGGTGGGCTCGTCGAAGATGAAGAGGATGGGCTTGTCGGCCTGGCGGGAGCGTCTGGCGGTACCGATACCGGATGAGGATGGACCTTGACCGGGGATGCTGTCACCTGTGATGCTGTCTGAGGCGGAGTTCTGGCTGTTCGATGTGGTAGGGATGGGGGCAGAGTCCTTGCCGAGGCCGAGGAAGTAGGCGAGCTTGACGCGCTGGCTCTCGCCGCCGCTGAGGGTGCTGCTGTTCTGGCCGAGGGCGATGTAGCCGAGGCCGACGTCGTGCAGGGGCATGAGCTTGGAGGCGATGCGGGTGGCGGCGGGCTCGCCGGTGGAGGAGAAGAATTCGATGGCCTCGTCTACGCTCATGTCGAGCACGTCGCTGATGTTCTTGCCTCGGTAGCGGACTTCGAGTATGTCCTGGATGAAGCGTTTGCCGCCGCAGGACTCGCAGGTCATGACGATGTCGGCCATGAACTGCATGGGTATCTTGACTGTGCCCTCGCCGAGGCATTCGGGGCAGCGGCCTCCGTCGATGTTGAAGGAGAAATGCGAGTGGCCGAAGCCGTTGACTTTGGCCAGCGGCTGCTCGGAGAAGAGCTTGCGGATGTCGTCGTAGGCCTTGATGTAGGTTACGGGGTTGGATCGGGAGCTGCGGCCTATCGGGTTCTGGTCCACGAATTCGACCGAGGATATGCGGTCCAGGTCGCCGCGGAGCTCTCGGAACGAGCCGGGCTTGGCCCCCACCTGGTTGAGCATGCGGTTGAGGGCAGGGTAGAGGATGTCGCCCACGAGGGTGGACTTGCCCGAGCCGCTGACTCCGATGACGGCGGTCATGACGTTGAGCGGGAAGCGCACGTCGATGTTCTTGAGGTTGTTCTCGCAGGCGTCGCAGACCTCGATGTACTGTTTCCAAGGGCGTTTGACCGGGTCAATGGAAATCTTCTTCCGGCCCAGCAGATATTCTAAGGTCAATGACCGTGGCCAGGCGGCCAGCATCTCCGCAGCGTCAGCATCGGAAATGTCCGAAGCCGGAGGAGGCCCGCAGTAGACCACCTCGCCGCCGTGCTTTCCGGCCCGCGGTCCGATGTCTATCAGCCAGTCTGCGCTCCGGATGATCTCCTCGTCGTGCTCGACGACTATCACAGTGTTGCCGAGGTCCCTCAGCCGCTTGATGACTTCGATGAGCCGTCCGGTGTCCCGGCTGTGCAGTCCGATGGAGGGCTCGTCGAGGATGTACATCGAGCCGGTCAGGCTGTTGCCGAGGGAGCAGACGATGCTGATGCGCTGGCTCTCACCGCCGCTGAGGGTGTTGGACGCACGGCTCAGGGTCAGGTAGGACAGGCCCACGTGGTCGATGTACTCCAGGCGGTCGCGTATCTCCTTCAAGGCCCGGGCGGCTATCTTCTCTTCGTATGCCGTAAGCCGCAGCCCGTCGAAGAACGCTATCAGGTCCTTGATGCTCATGGTCATGAGCTCGTGGATGTTGCGCCCGCCGATTCGCACATACAGGGCCTCCTTGCGCAGCCGGCTGCCTCCGCACTCGCGGCAGACGGTCTTGCCGGAGTAGCGGCTGATCATGTATTTGTTCTGTATCTTGTACCGCTTGGCCTCGAGCTCCTTGAAGAACGGATAGATGCCGGTGATGTACCGGTTGCCGTTCCACAGGTCGCTTTTCTGCTTGGCCGTGAGGTCCTTGTATGGGGTATGCACCGGGAATCCGAATTTGTCCGCATTGGCCAGCACCTCTTCCTTGAAATACTTCATTACCTCCCCCTTCCAGCAGGCCACGGCGTCCTGATATACGGACAGGGCCTGATTGGGGATGACCAGCGACTCGTCGATGCCGATGATTTTGCCGAGGCCTCCGCAGACGGGGCATGCTCCCACCGGGCTGTTGTAGTTGAACATCCATTCCGTAGGTTCGGAGAACTGCATGCCGTCCGCCTCGAAGAGGGAGGAGAACCGCAGCAGGGCGTGTCCGTCCACGGCGGGGGAGAATGCGCAGGCGATGTGCCCCTGACCCTTGTCGAATGCCGTGCGCACGGAGTCCATTGTCCTGTTCTCCGTCTCCTCGTCCGCAAATGTGCTGCTGTCGAAGGGGATACGGTCCACCATCAGGGCTACCTCCCGTCCCTCGGCGCGGCTTATGTCGGCCAGGAGCGAGTCGATCTTCTCCATCCGCCCGGCATTGTCCCCCGAGGGCAGAATGTACAGGCGGGAGAATCCCTCCTCCTTGAGATTGAGCAGCCTTTCGACGCGGCAGGCCTCCTCCTCCCAGTGTATGTCCGCGAGGATGAAGCAGATACCGGGCGAATACTTCTCGTCGGAAGGGTCTCCGGCCGGCAGGGAGGCGGCGAGCGTGTGCAGCCGTTCCATGACGGAAGCCACTGTGTCGCAGCGCACTTCCTCTCCGGTGACGGGAGAATAGGTACGGCCGATCTTGGCAAATAGCACCCGCAGGTAGTCGTAGATCTCGGTGGTGCTGCCGACGGTGGAGCGGGGGTTGCGGGTATTGACCCTCTGCTCTATGGCAATGGCGGGGGGAATGC
>ENA-OOXJ01000217-OOXJ01000217.1-human-gut-metagenome-genome-assembly--contig:-NODE-217-length-53234-cov-2.809568_pt1 | contig 53234 bp, 38 predicted proteins | sample MGYA00241587_ERZ501343 | MGnify/ENA primary metagenome ERZ501343 (study PRJEB25962, sample SAMEA2042918) | human gut metagenome | biome: human gut; feature: human-associated habitat; material: faeces... | reverse complement strand
AATTCGGGAACACTGTTGCCAATGGGAGTAATGGCGCCGAGACCTGTTACTACAACTCTTTTTAATTCCATGTTATAAACGAATGGATAAGATTACTTAGCGTGTTCTTCGATGTAAGATACAGCATCACCTACAGTACCAATCTTTTCAGCCTGGTCATCGGGGATAGAGATACCGAATTCTTTTTCGAATTCCATGATAAGTTCTACAGTGTCAAGAGAATCAGCTCCCAGGTCGTTAGTGAAGCTAGCTTCGTTTGTAACTTCTGATTCTTCTACGCCTAATTTATCGACGATAATCGCTTTCACTCTTGATGCAATTTCAGACATAACTTTAAGTTTTTAGTTAATAATTTGAGTTTATTTCTTTAATTTTGCGTTGCAAAGGAATGAATATTTATTGTTCTGAGCAAATATTTGACGAATTAAATGCGATTTTTTGCACAAAAAATAGTCTTTTGTGCAAAAACAAGGAGGTTTTATGGGGAAAAATGTTGCAATTTTGGCTTCAGGCAACGGTACGAATGCCGAAAACATCATCCGTTATTTCCAAGAGAAAGGTGGGGAAGACGGAGTGGCGTTGGTCGTGTCTAACCGTCAGAATGTGAATGTCTTCAAACGGGCGGAGAATTTGCATGTTCCTTGTATTTATATAGGTAAGGAGAAGTGGACGACAGGTGAAGAGGTTCTGAAGCTTTTGGCTGACTATCGGGTGGATTTCATTGTATTGGCTGGCTTCCTGGCGAAGGTGCCCGATGCGTTGTTGCATGCTTATCCACAACGTATCATAAATATTCATCCTTCGCTCCTGCCTAAGTTTGGTGGCAAAGGTATGTACGGCGATCGTGTCCATCAGGCCGTCGTGGAGGCAGGCGAACGCGAGAGTGGCATCACTATCCAATATATCAACGAACATTATGACGAGGGAGACATTATTGCCCAGTTCCGTTGTCCTGTTTTTCCCAAGGATACGGCAGAAGATGTGGCGGTGCGGGTGCATGCGTTGGAGTACGAACATTATCCGCAGGTCATCGAAAGATTGTTGGCTGAGATAGATAAGTAGATATATGAAGAGGAAAGCATCGCTTTCCTGAAAGGAAAAGGCTGTTTTCGTTGAAGGAAAACAGCCTTTTCTTTTTTGCTTAGATATACTTCACTTGGAAGGCTCCTTGTTCGCGTCGCAGGGGATAGTCGCCACGAAGCTTCTCGAAGAGCTCGGGGTGGAGGCGCAGGGCCTGGTCGTCGCGCCGTGGGTCGTACATGGCGAGGCTGGCTTCCGTCAGGTCATGGGCCTCGATGAGGGGCTGGGGCGGTGCGGGTGGCTCAATGTGGTAGTGGGCATCGATGTGGAAGAAGCGGCACAGCGCGTCGAGCGACATGCGGGTGGCGTTGGCCTTACCGTCTGCCGAATAGCCGGCGATGTGCGGGGTGCCGATGAAGACTTTGTGCAGCAGGCGGAGGTCGATGTTGGGTTCGTTTTCCCATACGTCGATAATGGCGTCGGACACGCGCCCCTCGTTCAGAGCTTGCAGTAGGGCAGCCGTTTCGATGACCTCGCCACGCGAGGTGTTGATGATGACCGGGCGGCGTTCCAGCGTGTTGAAAAACGCCTGGTCGGCCAGGTGGAACGTCTTGTATTTTCCTTCGCGGTATAGTGGTACGTGGAAGGAGATAAGATCGCATTCCCGTGCCAGTGTTTCCAACGAACAGAATCCTTCCGCCCCTTCACGTTCCTGCCGGGGCAGGTCGTTGAGTAACACGCGCATGCCCAATTCCCGGGCTACCTGGGCTACACAATTTCCTACGTTTCCGGCACCCACAATACCCAAAGTGAGGTGTGGCAGGTCCATGCCGCGGAGTTGCTGAAGTAATAGCAGAGACGATTGCATGTATTGCCCTACCGATGTAGCGTTGCATCCGGGTGCATTGGCCCACGCTATGCCAGCCTCCCGGCAATATTCGGCATCAATGTGGTCGAATCCTATGGTAGCGGTAGCTATGAAGCGTACCCGGCTACCTTCCAATAGTTGCCGGTTGCAACGGGTACGGGTACGTATCACAAGGGCGTCCGCATCTTTTATCAGCTCAGGAGTAAAGTCCTTGCCGGGTGCATAAACCACGGTGTCGGCTATCTGTTCAATGGCCTCGCGGATGAAGGGGATTTTGTCGTCGACTATAACTTTCATTTACAATGCAGTTCTAAAATGCGATGCAAAGGTATATAATTCTTTGGCGAAATGTGCCCGAATGTTTTTATTATGTTTATTGAGGGGATTGAAAAGTGGATATTTTGATAGCGCTATTGTTTTTATTGAATGGGTCTTAATTTATCTTATTAACCTTGGATTTGAAGGTTTTCTTAAGATATATAATAACCATATATAGAAGTAGATTTTAAACCATAGTTTATGCCTCCTTTTGAAAAGTAGGTTTGGTAGTTGCTGATAGTATTCTTTTCCTAATGGATAACTGAGTAAATAATGCGTATCACGAATTAGGGCTTTTAAGTTAAAAAAGTTCCAATTTGCAAATACTCGTCCATCAGGATGAGGCAAGTGATAGATAAAATCGTATAATTCTAAGGCACATTGATTTTCTTTTGCATTTAAACAACGTAAAAATATACGTAATTTTTCTTTTTCTATAAATAAGGCAATATATTTGTTTTCTAATAGACCTTTTGTGTGTGCAAAGGAAACCATTTCAGCAACTATCGTTTTCTGCATTGGTAAATCTTTGAGGAAAGTTGTGCCTGAAGTAATGGAATTTGTTCGGATGCGATAGATATAGGTCTGCTCCTTTACAATTGCCATATTATGTGCCATACATGCACATTGGAAACTCCATAGGCAATCTTCGTGGATAACTCCTTCTTTAAAATAGAGCTTATTTTGCCTAATAAACTCAGTGCGAACCAGTTTGTTCCAGGCCATTACATAGATTTTTTCCCGCATATAGGCTTTGATTATTTTGCTATTTTCTTTGATGAAAGAACTTTTTAGTTTCAAAGGGGGAAAATATGCATCTGAACCTTCTACTTTGTAATCACCCACTACAATATCAGCCTGTGATTCCTTTGCTGCGTTTGATAATTTTTCTATGCAATCAATAGTTATTTTGTCATCGCTATCTACAAAATACAGATAATCACCTGTACTGTGTTCTATACCTGTATTTCGTGCAGCAGATAGTCCTCTGTTTACTGGATGCTCTATTATTTTGATATTATGTTCATCTTTTTGTCTATTAATGATATTCGTAATCACAGCCATGCTGTCATCTTTTGTTTTGTCGTTGACAATTATGATTTCGATATCTTTATAAGTTTGGTTTAATATCGGAGATAAGCATTCTTCAACATAAGCGGATACATTGTATATGGGAATTATAATTGATACCTTCATCTTCATTTGTTTTTATGTAAAAGGCAGTATAAACGGTAAAGTAATGGTAGTTCTTTATTTTTACTATCTATTTCCTTTTGCCAAAGTAGTAAACAATCTCTGTAAATATCATTTGTGATAAAATCTTGTTTTACATGATTGATGTATTTTACAAAATATTTGGCAATCTTTCGTCTATTCAGTAAATTGATATATCCGTTTTGAATATTTTTTAAATACAAATCATATTCTTCTTTGAAAAGTATTCCATTGGCGATTGAATGGGTTGTTACTTTAGTATCATGGATTCTAAAATAATTTAGTGGTTCGCATACAAAAAGAACTTTTCCAGTTTGGGCGATGGAACTCCAGAATAGTTTATCTCCACATGATTTGTATTTTTTATATTCGGGATTGACGGTAGCTAGAGCATCTTTCCGGAAAACGGCCATGCTTGCATTATAAATATAATTGCTGGTCAAAAGGTGATGTCTAACAAAACTCTTCCCTGCATAAATTTGTTTGTTTTGGTTTATTGTATAGTCTTTGTTGATGAAAGTGTTTCCAGGAGTAACCCAATAAGAATTGGAGAAGCCTATTTTGATACCTTTATCTTTTATCATGTGGAATACGATTTTTTCTAAAAAGTGATGATCTGCATAATCATCGCATTCTGCAATCCAGATAAATTCGCCAGAACTCAGCTTAAATCCTTTGTCCCATTGGATGAAAGTGGAACCACTGTTCTTTTCATTATATACGATATGCTTTACACGTTTGTCTGAACGGTATTGTTCTATGATAGCTTTGCTATTATCAGTAGAGTTGTCGTCTAAAATAATCAATTCTATGTTTGGGTAACTTTGATTTAATATGCTCTCTATGCGTTGTGGAAGAAACCGTGCATAATTATAATTAGGAACTATAACTGAAACTAAGTGATTCATATTCTTTAGATTAGAATGGTATACTGTTGGTTAAGTAAAAATATATGGATACCTAATATCATGCAAGAATACTATCATATATAGCCATACGTCGTTCTAACATTTTTTCTGGTTTATATTGCTCCTGAAGTTTCGTTGCGGCCTGTAATGCTAGTTTTTTTTGTAAATTTGTATCGTTTAAAAGTCGGATTATTGCATTTGCAAATGCATCAGGTGTATCTGCTATCAGACATTCTTCTTCATTTATGAAATTAAGGCCTTCTACTCCTTTAGTTGTAGTGATTAAAGGAGATTTAGAGTTAATAGCGTCCAAAATTTTCATCCTCATGCCGCTTCCTATGCGAATTGGAACGACTGTTACACTGCCTTTCATAAAACTTCTTATATCTTCGATGTAGCCTGTAAGTTCAACTTCCGGATACTTTGCGCATAATTTTTTTACATAGGTGCTACGCCATTTTCCAATTACCTGAAAAATAGGACGCATCCCTGATGTACGCAGACGAGGAATAATTTCTTCACACATCCATACTACTGCATCTAAATTTGGATAATGGTCTTCACTTCCTATAAACGTCAGCCTATTTGTTGTTGCTGGTACAAATGCCGTATTGAAATTTATATTTTTATTTACTACTGCAGGAGATGCATAAATATTATTATTACGTTGTAACAAATCCTTTAACAGATGTTGGTCTGTTTCTGTTAAGGTGATTATATGTTTGTATTTACCTAATGCTTCTTTTTCAAAATTCCGACTAATGTGATATAGCATATGGTCCTCTGGTGTAATTTTTTTGAATAAACTCAATTCATTTTCATTACGTATATATCGTAATTCATGATGCACAAATATGGTTTGTACATTATCCGGCAACACATAGCCCAAAGATATTAGTTCATAGAATTCCACTTGGATAATGTCAAAACCCATACAGGAGACTTTAGCTACGTAATTTATATAGTTGCTTTCTAATGGTTCAAAAATGGAATGAGGAAGAACCGATTTGTTACGGGCTATGTCAATTTCGCAACTGTTTTTAACCCGCATTAGCTGTCTTTTTAATTTTCGTTTTATTGAGGCCTGTGCTTTTTGTAACCATTTATAATATAGTGGATTTCGAACTGTTGACAATGTGTCGTTGTTCAGTGTAGATTCGTAAATAAAGAAATTTACATTAGGCCATATTTTTTTTAATTCTTCAATCTTTTCTTGTTGATTATGTTTTTTAAGGTGTAATAAAACGGATACTTCCATTTTATCACGTATGTAATCGACCATGTTGAAGAAAGCTTGGTTTCCACCTGAATCTAATGGATAAGGAATGTAGGGGATAATTAAAAGAATTTTTTTCATGTTAGTAGGTTTATTTTAAAATATGATGAAATGCTACGTGTAAAGCAGCGCTGGGGGGCGGTTTCCACAGAGTAGCACATATATTTGTTAGATCTTTTAAATAGTAATTATTATGTATAGAATGCCGTAATACGACAGAAATATAGGTTTGTAATGATTGTCTGAATTCTTTATCTCCTTTATGGGGGGGGATATTTATTATTAAGCCATTCCCCAAAAAGACGTGTTGCTTTTAATTTTTTTTTATCGAAGCAGGTGGAGTTACTGATATTTTGCCCTTCTACATTACGCCATCCGACTGGGTTACCTGGCAATGTAATCATTTCCCCCGAATAATCAGTAAACGATGCCCACGTAGCATCGTCTGAACACCAGGCCATAGGAAATTTTATAAAGCCATTGGAATTTTGCCATACATCGCGACTGAAAATGTATTCTATTGCGGCAGTATGCATACCTTTACCCAGTTTGCTTAGTAGGAAATTGTAACCGGAAATTTTTTCATATGATTGAAAAGGAGGGTTTGTGCTTACTGTATTACCTTCGTCGTTAATGACAACTAAAGGTAAGCGGAACATGACCTTTTCAGTTCCATACTTTGCGGAAGCAGCTAGCACCCGTTCAATGCCATCTTGAGGCATAATATCATCATCGGAAAATAGCCAAATTAGAGGCTCACTTGATAATGCAATACAGCGTTCCCAGTGACCGGCTAAATCTGATTTTCCAAGATTTTGCTCAAAACGGTGATAAACCAATTTTATTGTATGTTCGTAAGAACGTACAATGGGTTCCAAATTTTCTGGGCTAGCATCGTCTCCTATATATAAAATGAAATTTTTACAACTTTGTTGAGCTATGGAATTTAATGTTGCCTGCAAGAAACGGCGTTTATAAGCGGGTACAATAATGGCTATCTTCTCCATTTGTATTAGGGATTTACAGTCTGTCCCTTTCTGCCGTCAGCAGAACTGGAACTGCGAAACTCAGATATTTGTTCAGTCTCTCCAGAAAGTATTCTCTACGGCTGCCATCGAACGATTGTTTCAGTTGGGCGAAGAGCGTTGTTTTGTAGTTATTGTCCACTTGCAGGCGCTTTATCTTTTTATAAAAGATTCCGCGTCTGAGTATCCGTCTGTATAGTCCAATATGTAAATTGCTGTTTTCTATTTGTTTAATGACTTTCATGTCTTCCTCCAGCGATTTACCAATTCTTTTGGCTTGTTGTGAAGCACTGGATGAGTGGAAGCGGAAGCGATTCAGCTTTCTGTATACTTCAATGACACTTCCCCGGTAAGCCATTTCGGTCCAGAACATCCAGTCTCCGCTACAACGCATGGAGCAGCAGGGTGTCATGTCAACCTGGCGTGCTACTTGTGTCCTAAATAATGTCCCACTGGCATTATAGATGTATGAGTACCAGTAAAGGTTATGTAGAATATATTGTTCGCCTTCAAAAATTTTGTATCCTTGTGCATAGCATCTTCTTCTCCAACGATCGTTGTCTTTGGAAAGCTGTTTCCCGGTTTCGTCTACACGGATGCTACCGGTAAAACAGATGGCGGCCTCTTCGTTTGTCTCCATAAGTGAGACTGTGGTAGAAAGGAAGGTGCTTTCGGCATAGTCGTCGCTTTCTGCAATCCATATGTATTTGCCTTGTGCTAAATCAATACCTTTCTTCCATTGTGCAAAAGGACTACCTGTATTGACGGTGTTGTAGCAGATGTGTGATACATGTGGATCGTTCCGATACGATTCCATGATTTCCCGGCTTTCGTCCGTGGAAGCGTCGTCCAGCAGAATCAGTTCGTAATTAGTGTATTCCTGCTGTAAAATGGACTCAATGCGTTGCCTCAAAAAACGGGCATGGTTGTAATTTGGAACAATGATACTAACCAAAGGCTGTTGCATGATAGTTAAATATTTAAAAAAACTAATCTCTGTCTAACTTGTTGTTTTTGTATTTATTATAAGCATACATGCGAGAGCGGTGCGTTACTCATCAGGTATGGCTAAAACTTCTCTTCAATGCACCGGACTGGCGATGTCCCTTTGCCTAGTAAATGCAGTAATCGACAAATTACTGCACGGCTAAAAATAAAAAAGATTATCAGGGTGCAAATATCGCTATTTTCTTTAAAATATGCGAATTTATAATCCGTATACTGACTTAAATTTTTAAAAATGAGCAAATTTTGAGCTCTGAAGGCTGTTCTACAAAACTTTGAATCATTGTTTTTCATGATGGTGTGATAATTTGTACGTATGTATCACAAAGCTTTTTTCTTTCCATATAAACTATAACCGGAGCTTGCGGTTTTATAACTGAAGCCTTCGGTTTTATAACCGGAACTTACGGTTTTATAACCGAAGATTTCGGTTAGAGATTGAATGGCTTGTTGGGGTGGTTTGGAAAGTAAGTGGAAAAGATGGCTGATATTGCACATAGATTAGGGTGGATTTCGGTAATCTATTGTAATACCCGTAACTTTTTCGTACCTTTGCGCGCTCCGTTTATTTATTTGATAATTATGCTGAAACAGTTTTTCTCCTTGTTATATCGATACATCAGGCCATATCGCAAGTTTCTGACATGGGCTGTGATCTTGAACTTCCTTTCGCAGTGGCTCAATGTATTTTCTTTTATGGCCATTGTACCTATTCTGAATATTTTATTTCAGATAGACGGGAAAATATATGAGTATCAGCCGGTTGACTGGAACCATATAGACAAGGATGTGTTGATTAACAATGGATATTGGTGGATCAGTAATTTTATTTCTACGCACGGGGCTTTCCTTACGCTGGTAATGTTGGGTGGAGTACTGATTGTGATGACGTTACTGAAGACGGCAGGATATTTTGCTTCTTCGGCCGTTATGGTTCCTTTGCGCACGGGTATCGTGCGCGACATCCGTATCCAGGTTTACAACAAGGTGCTCAGTTTGCCACTCAGTTTCTTTTCGGAGGAACGTAAAGGAGATATCATAGCTCGTATGAGTGCCGATGTAACGGCAGTGGAAAACTCATTGACCAGTTCTATTGACATGCTGATTCGTAACCCGATAGCGCTTATCATTTACTTTTCTACTTTGTTTGCCATTAGCTGGCAATTGACCTTGTTTGTAATTGTGGTGCTTCCGTTGGCCGGATGGGTGATGGGAGTTGTAAGCCGTAAGTTGAAACGCCAGTCTTCGGTGGCTCAGTCCCAATGGGGCGATATCATGTCGCAGCTGGATGAGACGTTAGGTGGGCTGCGTGTGATAAAAGCGTTTATTGCCGAGAAAAAAATGTCTACTCGCTTTTCAAAGATCAACAATGAATTCCGCGATGCCATGAATGCCATGGTTATCCGTCAGAGTTCGGCTCATCCTATGAGTGAATTTTTGGGAACTTGCGTCATTGTTATTGTGTTGTGGTTTGGCGGTGCATTGATTCTTAACAAAACGTATGCACCGATGGATGCGGCTACCTTTATTTTTTATCTGGTGATCCTTTATAGCATCATCAATCCGTTGAAGGAGTTCTCCAAGGCGTTCTATAATGTTCCTCTTGGATTGGCCAGTATGGACCGTATTGATATGATTCTGAAGGCAGAGAACCATATCAAAGAACCTGAAAATCCGTTGCCGTTGAAGGATTTTGAAAAGGAAATCGAGTTCCGTGACGTCAGTTTCAGTTATATGGAAGGACGTCCGGTGCTGAAGCACATTAATCTTGTGGTTCCGAAGGGAAAAACTGTGGCTCTGGTAGGGCAGTCAGGTTCCGGAAAATCGACAATGGTTGATTTGGTGCCACGTTATCACGATGTGCAGGAAGGGCAGTTGCTCATTGACGGTAAAAACATCAAGGATGTGTCTATTCATAGCCTACGTTCACTTATCGGTAATGTTAATCAGGAAGCGATTCTGTTTAATGATACTTTCTACAATAACATCACATTCGGTGTAGAGAATGCTACTATGGAACAGGTTATCGAGGCTGCCAAGATTGCCAATGCTCACGATTTCATCATGGAGACCGAAAAAGGTTATGATACCATGATTGGTGACCGTGGTGGTCGTTTGTCAGGTGGTCAGCGTCAGCGTGTCAGCATAGCCCGGGCTATTTTGAAGAATCCGCCCATCCTGATTTTGGACGAGGCAACTTCGGCGCTCGACACTGAGTCTGAGCGTTTGGTACAGGAAGCCTTGGAACGCTTGATGAAGTCGCGTACGACTATTGCGATTGCCCACCGTCTGAGTACAATTAAGAATGCAGATGAGATTTGTGTGCTTTTTGAAGGTGAAATAGTGGAGCGCGGCACACACGAGCAACTCATTGCCTTGAATGGTTATTACAAGAAACTGAATGACATGCAAAGCCTGTAAGCTTGTTGCTTGAAAATACATGAGCGGATTGATAAAAACACGGTCTTAATGGTCGATTTGTCAATCCGCTCTTTTTTTATTCAGGTTTATTTCTCTTTTCCCTTCCTTCCGGTTATTTTCTACCGAAATCGGCAGGGATTTCTCCCCAAAGCTTGGTTTCCCATTTCAGTATGGGAGTGTTGTAAGTGTTTTCGCGTAACCATTTTTCGGCCCGTTCTATTAGTTGGAAGAGCGGTTCGGTACGGGGTTCGCGCGGCAACTTGGTTTTGCATTTTTTCTGGCGTACCCAATTGATGGCGTTCACACTGTCACTGTAGATAGGCATGTCAAAACCTTTTTGCTTCAGCAGTGCCAATCCATGCACAATGGCCAGGAATTCGCCTATGTTGTTGGTACCGTAGACCGGTCCAAAGTGAAATACTTCCTGCCGGCTTGTCACGTGTACTCCCCGGTATTCCATTTGTCCCGGATTTCCGCTGCATGCCGCATCGACGGCCAGACTGTTGGGAATGACGGCTTCGGGCAACTTGTCTGTATCGGCAGGAGGCGGTGTGGTGGGCTTGTCCCCAGCCGGTCGCAAATAGTCGGCTGGCGATGAGGCAAAAGCTTCTTCTGCTTCTTCTCGTGTGTCGAACGATTTAAATTTGGCGCCTTCGTAACCTTTGGTCTGTAACTGGCAATCGGTCCACGATTTGTAGATGCCCGGTGTGACGCCGGCCCATACTACGTAATATTTCTGTTTCTTCATAATCTTTATCTTTGGCAAAGGTAGTAAAAATGTGGAGCGAATGATCTCCTTTTTCCGCAACTTCTGGTAAGGATAGGAAAGGGAGAGAGGATATGGAAAATAAAGAAGTTTGTTTTTTTTAGTCTATATATTGCATTTTTCGCTGCTTTCAGGCTGAATACCAGTATAGAAATGTTTACCTTTGTCCGCATACAGAAGGAATAGACACGCGCAGATATGATACGAATTTTTCTGACCGGCTATATGGGGGCTGGTAAAACCACATTGGGGAAGGCTTTTGCCCGTGAGTTGGGAATACCGTTCATCGATCTTGACTGGTACATAGAGGAACGGTTCCATAAATCGGTAAGCGAATTGTTTGCTGAGCATGGTGAAGAGTATTTCCGTACACAGGAGCGGAACATGCTTCATGAGGTAGGTGAGTTCGAGGATGTGGTTATTTCAACAGGGGGAGGTACACCTTGTTTTTTCGATAACATGGATTATATGAATAGTCAGGGGCAGACCGTTTTTCTGGATGTTGAGCCTGATATTCTCTTCCGTCGTTTGCGTGTGGCTACTCAGCAGCGTCCCATCCTTCAGGGTAAAACCGATGAGGAATTACGCGCTTTTATTCTTCAGGCTCTTGAGTCACGAAAATCTTTTTATTCGCAGGCACGTTACCGTTTTGACGGGGGACATTTGGAAAGTCGTCGTCAAATTGCTACTTCTGTACAGCAATTGCGTGCATTGTTGGGTATTTAATAGGCATAGAGATACCTTTTCGTTGTGTCTGTGGCAGTATATATCAGATTTATTGTGTATTTTTGTTTCCATTATTTATAAAAGTATTAACCCTTTGTAATTTCCAGCGTAACAGAAAATGAGAAAATGGCGTATTGAAGATTCGGAGGAGCTGTACAACATAACCGGTTGGGGCACTTCCTACTTTGGTATCAATGAGAAAGGACATGTAGTGGTAACCCCCCGCAAGGATGGTGTGGAAGTTGACCTTCGTGAGTTGGTTGACGAGTTGCAGCTGCGCGATGTTACGGCTCCCATGTTGGTGCGTTTTCCCGACATTTTGGACAACCGCATCGAAAAGGTGTCCTGCTGCTTTAAGAAGGCGGCCGAGGAATATGGTTATAAGGCCGAGAACTTCATCATTTATCCCATTAAGGTAAACCAGATGCGTCCGGTAGTGGAAGAAATGATTAATCATGGAAAGAAATTCAATCTCGGTCTGGAAGCCGGTTCCAAACCCGAATTGCATGCCGTGATTGCAGTCAATACCGATCCTGATTCGCTGGTAGTATGTAATGGCTACAAGGATGAAAGTTTCATTGAACTGGCTTTGTTGGCCCAAAAAATGGGTAAACGAATCTTCCTGGTGGTGGAGAAGTTGAACGAACTGAATCTTATAGCCAAAATGGCCAAGCAGCTTAAGGTACGTCCCAACATAGGCATACGTATCAAGCTTGCGTCCAGTGGTAGCGGCAAATGGGAAGAAAGCGGTGGTGATGCCAGCAAGTTTGGCCTTACGTCGAGCGAGTTGCTTGAAGCCCTCGATTTCCTTGAGAAGAAAGACATGAAAGACTGTCTGAAACTCATTCATTTCCACATTGGCAGTCAGATAACCAAGATACGCCGCATTAAGAATGCTTTGCGTGAAGCATCTCAATTCTATGTGCAGCTTCATAAAATGGGCTTTAATATCGAATTTGTCGATACAGGTGGTGGCATGGGTGTAGATTACGATGGCACGCGCTCCAGCAACAGCGAGAGTTCTGTGAATTATTCCATACAGGAATACGTTAACGACGTTGTATCTACGTTTGTTGATGCTGCCGACAAACATGGCTTCCAGCATCCTAACATCATTACCGAGACCGGCCGTAGTCTGACGGCACACCATTCTGTTCTTATTTTCGAGGTACTGGAAACGGCTTCACTGCCTCAGATGGATGACGATTGGGAACCGGGTGAGGATGCTCATGAATTGGTGAAAGAACTTTATGATATTTGGGATAACTTGAGCCAGCGAAGCATGCTTGAACCTTGGCACGATGCCCAGCAAATCCGGGAAGAGGCGCTCGATCTTTTCAGTCACGGCATTGTCGACTTAAATACCCGTGCACAGATAGAGAAACTCTACTGGAGCATTTGTCGTGAAATAAACTCCATTGCCAGTGGGTTGAAGCATTGTCCGGAAGAATTCCGTAAATTGAACAAACTGTTGGCAGACAAATATTTCTGTAACTTCTCATTGTTCCAGTCGCTTCCCGACTCATGGGCCATTGACCAGATGTTTCCCATCATGCCTATCCAGCGTCTGGATGAGAAACCCGACCGTGAGGCTACCATTCAGGATATGACGTGCGATTCTGACGGAAAGATTGCCAATTTTGTTACTTCCCGTCCCGATGCCACCACTTTGCCCCTGCATTCTTTGCGCGATAAGGAGCATTACTATGTGGCTGTATTTCTGGTGGGTGCTTACCAGGAAATTCTGGGTGACATGCACAACCTGTTTGGCGATACCAATGCCGTACACGTATCGGTAAGCTCCAAAGGATATTCCATCGACCAGCTTATTGATGGTGAGACGGTTGCTGAGGTACTTGATTATGTGCAGTACAACCCTAAAAAACTGGTGCGTAAACTCGAAACGTGGGTAACCCAGTCTGTTAAGGAAGGCCGTATTTCGCTTGAAGAAGGCAAGGAATTCCTGGCCAATTACCGTTCGGGACTCTACGGATACACTTATCTGGAATAAACTTGTTTCATCACTGAGGACACAGAGTTGCACGGAGGGAGAATGAACTCCAGTGCGGCACTGTGTCCTTTGTGGTAAATCCATAATACAAAGAAAGATGAAAGAAAAACTCACAGTAATCAAAGTAGGCGGAAAAATAGTAGAAGAGGAAGCTACGCTCCATCGGTTGTTGGATGACTTTGCTGCAATTGAAGGTTATAAGGTGCTGGTTCATGGTGGTGGTCGTTCGGCTACTAAGTTGGCCGAGCAGTTAGGGATTGAGAGCCATATGGTCAATGGCCGTCGCATTACTGATGCTGAAACCTTACGGGTTGTTACGATGGTTTATGGCGGTTTGGTGAATAAAAATATTGTAGCCGGTTTGCAGGCTCGTGGTGTCAATGCTTTGGGGCTGACAGGTGCTGACATGGATGTTATCCGTTCGGTCAAACGTCCGGTGAAAGATGTAGATTACGGTTTTGTGGGCGATGTGGAACAGGTAAATGCAGGCTTGTTGTCCGAACTTATCCATAAGGGTGTGGTGCCGGTAATGGCTCCACTGACGCACGATGGACATGGAAATATGCTCAATACCAATGCCGATACCATTGCCGGCGAGACAGCCAAGGCCTTGTCGGCATGTTTTGAGGTTACGCTGATGTATTGCTTTGAAAAACGCGGTGTCTTGCGTGATGAGAACGATGATAATAGTGTAATAGCCGAAATCGCTCCCGATGAATTCAGGCAGCTTGTCGATAACGGCGTGATACAGGGAGGTATGATTCCTAAATTGGAAAATTCGTTTCAGGCTTTACAGGCAGGTGTTTCCGAGGTCGTGATAACGCAGGCATCGGCTATTGCCGATAAGCGGGAGGGGACACATATCCGGCTCCGTTTCTGATTTTTTTCAAAAAAAGTTTTGTTTAGCTGTAACTTTTCATTTGTTCAACCGTCATCTAAAATAGAAACCCAAATGCAGGAAATCAGTTTTCGTAACGATATCCTACCGCTGAAAGATAAACTTTTCAGGTTGGCTTTGCGAATAACTTTCGACAGGGCTGAGGCTGAGGATATAGTGCAGGAAACAATGATACGCGTTTGGAACAAGCGGAATGAATGGACACAGTTTGGATCCGTAGAGGCTTATTGCCTTACGGTTGCACGTAACTTGGCTATTGACCGCAGTGAGTTGAAAGACGCTCAAACCGTGGAACTTTCTCCAGAGATGGAGCAGACGGATACAACGTCAAATCCTTATGAACGATTGGCCAGTAAAGAACGTATGGCGTTAATTCATCGTCTTATCGGTCGTTTACCTGAAAAGCAGCGCACGGCGATGCAATTAAGGGATATTGAGGGTAAAAGTTACAAGGAAATAGCTTTGTTGCTGGATATGACTGAGGAACAAGTGAAGGTGAATCTTTTCAGAGCAAGGCAAAAAGTGAAACAACAATTTTTGGAAATAGAAGGTTATGGACTCTAGATATATAGAACAACTTTTGGAACGGTATTGGCGGTGCGAAACTTCGCTGGAAGAAGAGGCCTCCTTACGTCGTTTCTTCAATAGCGGAGATGTGCCTGAGCATTTGCTTCGTTATAAAGATTTGTTCGTGTATCAAGATTTGCAGCAGGAAGAACATTTGGGTGAAGACTTTGATGCTAGGATATTGGCTCAGATAGAGGCTCCCGTAGTAAAGGCGAGACATATGTCATTGGGGGCACGTCTCATTCCTTTGTGCAAGGCTGCTGCCGCTGTTGCGGTGGTGCTGATGCTGGGAAATGTAATGCGTCATTCCATGCTATCGGGGGTGAAGGAAGTTGCTGCTGCCGATACCATAAGCGAACAGATTTCCGCTCCGTCAGTAGCCCTTTCGGGGGAAGCTGCCGTTGCTCATGAAAAACAGCTGATAGATAGTTTGCATCAGCAAGTGAGTAAGGTAAAAGTGGAAGTCGGACAGTAATAGTGAATCATTGCTTTTATAAAATAACATTTTCATTTGCTTTAAACATAAGATTATAGTTAGTGTGCTTTATTAAAACAACAAGAGGCTGTGAAGTTTCAATTATCTCTCAAAACTTGTGAAAACTAACTAAGCTAAAAGGGACGCCGCGTGATGCAGCGTCCCTTTTAATTTTCCCTTCGCAGGGGTTTTGAATTGAACGGCAAAGATGCCGTTCTACTAGTGGAAAGTAATTTATTAAGAGAGAGTTTATAGTTTGTAAAGTCCTTTCTTGGGGATGTCCAGTTCCGGATTGCCTTTGTAGCCCACACTGCCACTACCGCTATTGCGTACTTTCAGGAAATCGGTAGCATGGCATTTGATGTCACCCGAACCTGCAATGGAAGTATTCACGCGGGCTGCCTGTAGGTCGGCTGCCAGAATGTCGCCCGATCCGGCAATGCTATAGTTGGCTTCGTGTGCCTTTCCACTCAGGATAAAAGTGCCCGAACCGGCAATAGAACTTTTCACTCCTGCCGAGGCGTTGATATTTTCTAGCTTTGTGTCACCCGAACCTGATATGGACGATTCGATGGAGGCACACTCGATACCGTTGCTTTGGATGTTTCCCGAACCGGCAATGGATGTTTTCAGATTGCTGCATTTCAGGTTGTCGGCATAGACGTCGCCCGAACCCGATACGCTGATGTTCAGATTGTCGGTTTTCAGACCGTTGGTCAGTTTGAAGTCACCTGATCCGGCGATGGCTATACCGTTCAGCGTCTCGGCCGAAAGGGTAACATCAAGTTTGTTGTACGTTACGTTTACCCCTTTCTTGAAGCCTATTTCCAGTTTCTTATCTCTGACGCGGATGTCAAGCAGGTCGACGATGTTGTCCGACGTATAGACTTTCACTTTGGGCTTACCTGCTTTTTGAGTAAAGCTTACATTGATGCCACTGCTGACACATACGCGGTTGAAGTTATCTACCCGGATATCTTTGGTTACGTAGTTTTTGCTGGCTTTCACCTTTTTATTGAAAAAGCCACCCGATGAATACGTTTTTTGCGAATAGGCTGTTGTGCCGAAAGCCATGCACAAGGTTGTGAGTAAAATAGCTACTGTTTTCATATTGTTTCGATGTTTTTTTGAGTTGTCTTTATCTATTAGACGTAGTGAAAGCCGATATAGTTGCATCCTTTGCAACTTTTTTCTTATGTCTGTTTGTTGCTTTTTTAAGTTCAATTTCTGTGCCAAACAAGTAATCGGTTGAAAAACAGTATACTATCAGTTTAAGCATTGTCCGTTATCGGACATCCTGTTCGTTTTTGTGGTACAAGTATTTGCACATACGGCCAAAAAACAGTTCATTTGTTTGCCGGATTTTAATATTGATTGCAGTATATGGCTAGTGAATATACCTTGACCGATCGGGAGTTGGGCGAGTTGCTGATACGTCCCGATTCCCGTGCCCGTCGCCTTACGTTTCGTATGAAAGAAGGACGGCTGCATGTCACCGTACCGCCGGGTACTTCTGTAACAGCCTTGCGTCGTGCCATAGACGAGTTACGCCCGCGTTTGCGAAAGGCCTGTCTGGCACATACCCAAAAGTTGATAGATTTGGATTACCGGATTGATGCGGAATATTTCAAACTCTCGCTGGTGTGTGGCAACGGGACGCGTTTTTTGGCGCGTTCCGAGCCGGGAGTCATGCAGATTATCTGTCCTCCCGATACCGATTTTGCGGATGAGAATCTTCAGACATGGTTGCGTAAGGTTATTGTAGAGGCCTTGCGAAACAATGCCAAAGCGGTGTTGCCTGCCCGCATGCATGAACTGGCACTCCGTCATGGCTTGGAATGTACTGGTGTGAAGATAAACACCAGTCGGAGCCGGTGGGGAAGTTGTTCGGCACGGAAGAGCATTAACCTGTCGTGCTACCTGATGTTGTTGCCTACCCGTCTGATAGACTACGTATTGTTGCACGAATTGGCACATACACGTGAGATGAATCATGGTGAGCGTTTCTGGGCCTTGCTCGATGCAATGACCGGTGGTAAAGCCCGCCTGTTGCGAGAGGAAATGAAGCAATACCGGACAGATTTACCAGACGATTGACAATCAGGAAGATATGCCTATGCTGGAAGGCGTTTGCTTCCGATCTGTTACAAGCGTGCTTCCAACAGGTTGGAAGTTTGCTTCTGACCTGTTGCAAGTTTGCTTCTAACCTGTTACCTTGAAGTATCCTTATTCCTGCGAGAGCAGCTTCACCTCTTCGCCTTCTTTTTCAAAGCGATAAGTACCTCCTTTTTCACTCAGTTCAAAAAGTGAAAGCTTTTCGGTGCGGTTGTCCACAATCATAAGGGCGCTTTGTTCGGCAAAGCGTTTCACGTCGATGCTGAGCGGTTCCTGCGTTACGGTACAGTTCAGCAGCAGGCTGTCGTTGACAAATACAGAGGTAGAGTCGCCAGCAAATCCCTTCTCCAACGTGATGGTGTATGTTTCCAGAAAGTTGCGTTCGGCCTCCTTTTGCCGTTGGAGCCTCATGCTCATGTATACAAAGATGACGACGACAAATATCACGGCAAAGGCCAGAATGCCGTTGCCTATCATGAATTGCTTGTTGGTGTTGAGACGGTGTGCCATAACTGTGCGTTTTTATGGATTGACGGCTGCAAATGTAATGATTTTAGTCTGTATTTGCCACATCAGGAGCGTCGGGAGTGCGATTCTTGTCTTTCGGTGCCTGATATTCGCTGGGAGACACTCCGAACTGTTTGCGGAATGCTTTCGAGAAGTACGAGTGTGTACTGAAGCCCGTCATGTCGGCAATTTCGGACACGTTGTACTTGCCGCTGGCAATCAACTCGGCCGCACGGTTCAGCTTGTAGGTTTTGAAGAAGGTGCTGGGATTCTCGCCCGTTAGCCCTTTGACTTTATAGTAGAACTTGGTGCGCGAGATATGCAGCATTTCCGTCATGTGGGCAATGTCCAGTTCCGGGTTCGACAACTCTTTCTCCATCAGCTGGTACAACTCGGTCATAAAGGCGTTGTCCTGTGGGGTGAGCATGTTTTCGTCTATCTTGTCCGTCTGTGTGGCGGTAGAGAGCAGGCTGCGCACTTTCTCGCGGTTCTTAAGTTGCGATTTGAGCAGGGCCAGCAGATAGGCAGGGTCAAAAGGCTTGGTGACGTAGGCATCGGCTCCGGTGTTGAGGCCTTCCACCTGGTCGTCAATGGTGGTTTTGGCCGTTACCAGAATCACCGGGATGTGGCACAGTTGCAGGTCGTCCTTGATGGTTCGGCACAGCTGGTATCCGTCTTTTCCGGGCATTACTACGTCGCTTATCACCAGGTCGGGGGCTTCCTCGCCGATGGCTTTCAGGGCAGTATCGGCATTGAAGCGGCACACGGTACGGTAGTAGGGCGATAGCAAGGCTTGCAGGTAGTGTGCCACCTCGGTATCGTCGTCTACTACCAGAATGGTATACGGCTTTTCATCGTCCTCTTTCCTTTCGGCAGGGGTATTTTGAGGTGCTTCCTGTGGCAGCGGGAAAGCCTCGGGCTGCATCTGCTTGTCGGAGGTGCGTTCTTCTTCGGTGTAGGCACCGGTGCCGGTAGGCAGAATGAAGGTGAATACCGCTCCGGTTCCTTCCTCGGGTTGGCTGGCTTTGATATGCCCGTGGTGGAGTTCCGCCAGGCTGCGGGCGTAATACAGGCCGATGCCCGTGCCCCAGTTGTACACGCCTTTCGATCCATTTCCTACCTGGTAGTATCGTTCGAAAATCTTTTCCAGCTTATCGGCCGGGATGTTGTCGCCGGTGTTGCTCACCGATACCTGGGCATACTGTGCGCACCGGTCGTTTGCGTTCAGTGTAAAGAGGTGTGCGGCTTCGTCGCGCGTCACCACATCGAAAGTAACCTTGATGGTTCCTCCGGTAGGGGTGAATTTCAGGGCATTCGACATGAGGTTGCCGAATATCTTGTCTATCTTGTCTTCGTCGAGCCACATCAGGAAAGTATCTTCCAGTCCGTAGGTGCACAGGTTGATACCTTTGTCGCGGGCATTGACACTGAATATGTCGGTTTGCCGCCTGAGCACGGCAATGAGGTCGGCATGCTTCACTTGCAGTTTCAGCGTATCGTTCTCCAGCTTGTTGAAGTCGAGCAGCTGGTTCACGAGTTTAAGCATACGGTCTACGCTACGTTGCACAATGCAGAGCAGGTGTTTGTCTTCGCCGCCTATGTGCGGGCTGTTGCAAAGCTGTGATACCGGTCCGGCAATCATGGTAAGCGGGGTGCGGAACTCGTGCGACACGTTGGCAAAGAAACTCATGTTCATACGGTTTACCCGTTGCTCCTGTTCCTTCTCTCGCTCGGCTTGCAGGGCGGCGGCTTTTTCGGCACGGATGCGCATGCGTGCCCTTACAAATATGCCAATGAGGCATGCACCCAATACTACGTAAAGGGTATAGGCCCACCAGGTGGCCCAAAGGGCGGGTGCCACGTGGAGCCGTATGCTGTTTTCGGCCATTACTGCATGCTGGTCGTTGTCCATGATACGCACTTTGAAGGTATAGCAGCCGGCGGGCAGGTTGGCATAATAGGCTTCACGGTTATTGCCGGCATCTATCCAATACTGGTCGAAGTCTTCCAGTTTGTAGTAGTAGTGCACACGTTCGTGTTCGCTGTAATCCAATGCCGCAAACGAGATACTGAAACCGTTCTCATTGTGCTTTAGCCGGATGTCGGGGTTGAGTGACAGCTGCTTGTCGATGGCTGCGCCTTTTCCGGGGTGTACCAGCCGGTTGTGTATTTTCAGGTTTTCAAAGAGCAGGGGAATGTTACGTCTCACCTGTACGTCGATGGGGTTGAACAGCGTGAGCCCGTGTGTACCTCCAAATACCAGCGTACCGTCGGGCAGGCGGCACGATGCCCGGTCGTAGAACTGGTTGCCACCTATTCCGTCGGCCTCGTAGTAGTTGGTGAAGTGTCCGGTTGTCCGGTCGTATTTGCTCAGACCGTAGAGGGTACTTACCCACAGGTTGCCCTGCGCGTCTTCTTCAATGCCCGATATGTCGGTGCAGGCCACTCCGGGCATGGGCTCTATTTTCCCGTTGGCGGGCGAGTACCGTAACAGGCCGTTGCTCACTGTGCCTATCCAAACATCGCCTTGCGAGTCTTGGTGAAGGGCGGTAGGTATGAAGACGGAACGCCTGATGCAGTTCTTGAAATCATTCTCATCCAGCTTCAGTTCGGTGATCTTTTGGGTTTGGGTATTTATCAGTTGCATTGGCTTATAGAAAGCCGCCGCCAGCAGATTGCCGTCTTTCAGGGGCAAGAGTCCGGGGATGAATACCAGGCTGGAACCACTGTTGGAGTCGAAGGCTTTTATCCGGCTGAAATCGCTTTCGCCGGGCTTCATGGCATAGATGTAGGCCGAAGCCGTACCGATCCAGATGGTTCCCGTAGGATCTTGGGTGATGGACATGGGCAGGTAGACTTTGTAGCGGCTTTCCACTTGCAGGTTGTTATTAAGATACCGGCATTTCAGGACTTCGTTGTTGGTAGCGGTCATCCAAAGATTATTGTCAGCGTCTACCATCAGCTGGTTCACCCGTATGGCTTTCTGCTTGAATTCGGGGAAAAGCTTTTCCATGTCAATGGGGATAATCTTACGGCTATTGACGTCATAGCGGTATACGCCGTCGATAAGGGTCGTTATCCACAAGATATTTCCTTTTTCAACATCCACCGATGTAACCGATTTGTTGTTAAGGAACGACCGGAGGAAGTTGCTGTTGTTGAAACGCTCTTTATAATGGTAAACAACGGTGTATCCCTGGTCGGATGAGCCGATCCACAGGTTTTGTTGTGAGTCGGTGAACAGGCGGCTGATCTGGAAGCCGGGAACCTCAAAGGGAAAACCTTCTCCGTCCTGATGCACCACGGTGTTGTCGGTATAGTTGTAACAGAACATGCCGTGGCGCGATGTGTTCAGCAGCAGGCAATTGTTGCCGTAAGGGTGGATGTTGGTAATCTCGCTTTGTGAAAGTACGGCGTTTTTTCGGATGATTTCGGGTACTTCGATAAAACGCTGGCTCCGGGTGTCGAACAACAGGATGGTCCGGTTGCCCGTCAGCCATAGCACACCGTCTTTGTGCAGGTAGAAGTACCAGGGATAGTTTTCTACTTCCGTGCTGCTTTTCAGTTGGAAGGTGGACAAGTCATAGCAATACAGCGTTTGGTGAGTCACTACCCACACATGGTTGTCGGGAGTTACAAAGCATTTGATGTTCAGGTTTCCTTTGGGGTCGAGTTGCGGAATGACACATTCCATTTTTCCACTGCTCGGGTTATAGACCGAGAGGTGCGACACATAGTTCAGAAAAATGCGTCCGTCGGTGCTTTCCAGTAGCTGAATCCCGTTTTTATTCGTCCGGTCGGTAGGGATGTGTTGGAAATTGTCCTGGTCAGTGTAGCGGCACAGGCCGTTGACGGTCGAAATCCAGAGCTTTCCTTTCGAGTCGCGTAAAATGTCCTTTATCTGACTGTCGGGCAGGCTTAACGAGTCGTCCGTACAGAAGTATTGGTGATATTCGTGTACATTGTATTTGTTCAGTCCCCTGAACGTACCAATCCAGATGTGTCCCTGCGCGTCTTCGGCAAAAGCATTAATCTGCTGGTTGGAGATATTGTTTGCAATGAGAGGATTTCCGGCGGTCGTATTTTGTGCCTGGAGCGAGGTGGTATGCAGGCACGAGAGGGCTGTGCACAGGAAACACAGAAGCGGAAACAGGGAAAAAGTAAGGTGTGTTTTCATATCTGTCGGTATGTACTTTTCAGGTCTTTGAATTCAGGTTTCTGATGCGAAAATAGCAATAAAATCCGCATCCGTTTCTGCTCTAAAACAATTTTTGAACAAAAATGCCAGCTTTTGAACAAAAGTACAAGCCGCTTTGAACGCCTGAACCAGCCTTTTGTACAAACCGGACAGGCCGGGAACTGTAATTGGGCTAATATTGCAATCGGAAATGAGAGGCATTTCTTCCTTGTGTCGCAATGCCTTGTTCCGATGCCCGAACACCTTTAATTGATATAACTTATGAAAAAACATTTTCTCTATGTAGCCGCTGCCGTTCCTTACTTCTTCCTGGCAGCATGCACCTCTGCCGGGGCGTCGCCCAAGCAGAATACACCCGAAGTGGCAGGCGAGATTACAGCATCCAGTACGCAGGGAATTGTACGTACCCAGTCCGGTCAGGTAGCCGGCTATGTGGAAAACGGCATTTATATATACAAAGGTATTCCCTATGCCAAAGCCCAGCGTTTTATGGCGCCTGTGGCACCCGACGCGTGGGAAGGCATACGCAGCAGCCGTGCCTACGGACCTACCTGTCCGCAAACCAAACGTATGGGCTGGTACAGCGATGAGTCGGCTTTCGCCTTCAACTGGGACGATGGTTTTCCCGATGAAGACTGTCTGCGTGTCAACATCTGGACACCCGGCGTGAACGACGGCAAGAAACGTCCCGTCATGGTATGGCTCCACGGTGGAGGCTATTCGGCCGGCTCCGGTCAGGAATTGCCTTCGTACGACGGTACCAACCTGGCCCGTAAAGGCGATGTCGTAGTGGTGACGCTCAACCACCGGCTCAACGTGTTGGGTTTCCTCGACCTGTCGGCTTTTGGTGAAAAATATGCCCAGTCGGGTAATGCCGGTCTGCTGGACCTGGTGGCTGCCCTGCAATGGGTCAATAAGAATATAACTGCGTTTGGGGGCGATCCTTCCAACGTCACGATATTCGGGCAGTCGGGAGGTGGCGGTAAGGTTTCCACCCTGCTGGCTACTCCTTCGGCAAAAGGGTTGTTTCATAAGGCCATCGTGCAGAGTGGTTCCATGCTCCGCACGATGGATGCCCGATACTCGCGCCGCATAGGTCAGGCCACCCTCGAGGAGTTGGGCATTGCTCCCTCCAACGTCGACGAGCTGGCCAAGGTGCCTTATGAAAAGTTGCTGGCTGCCGGCGAGAAAGCTGTGGCCAAGGTACGTGCCGAGGCTGAGAAAGAAGGTGCCGTGTCATCGTTCATTTTCGGTTGGGCTCCTACGGTAGACGGTACCGTGCTGCCCGCGCAACCTTTCGACCCACAGGCACCGGCACAGTCCAAGGACATTCCGGTGATGATTGGCACCACGCTCCACGAATTTACCGCAAGTACCTACGTACCGGCTTTCCGTTCGCTCACCGAGGCACAGGCCCGCGAGCAGGTACAGAAGAAATACGGCAACCGTACCGACGAATTCATACAGGTCTTTGCCAAGACCTATCCCGGCTACCAGCCCAAAGACTTGATTGACGTGGACTTTGTTTTCCGTCCCAGTGCCGTAGAACAAGCCCGCCTGAAAGCTATTCAGGGAGGCGCACCGGTCTACATGTACCTGTTTGCCTGGGAATCGCCTGTTATGGACGGCATCCTGCGCAGCACGCACTGTATGGAGATTCCCTTTGTGTTCGACAACGCCGTGCGCCACGCCTCAATGACCGGCGGCGGTAAGAAGGCTCAGGAACTGGCCGACAAGATGAGCTGCGCTTGGATAAACTTTGCCCGCACCGGTAACCCCAATGCCGAGGGGTTGCCCCAGTGGGATGCCTATACGCCCGAGACGGGTGCTACCATGTTCTTCAACAACCGGTGTGAAGTGAAGAACAATCATGACAAAGAATTGCTGGATATTGTACGCTCCTTCCCGGTAAGAGGATTCTGATTGATAATAAGGATGTTAAGTTGGATGTACCGGTAGGATGGGGAGCCTGCGCAGGGCAGGCAACTTAGGCTGGCTGGGTAGGGTGTCTATCCAGCGTGCCTGAGGCCCTTACCCAGCGTGCCTCGGGAATGAAGCCTTTTGTTCAGACTTTATTTTTTGGTATTAATTCATTGATTATTACATAAACCAATCTTTACTAATAACTAAAGAAAACCTGAAAATGAAAAACATTATGAGAAACATGAACGTGAAGCGGCTTTCGGCGCTTGCCGTGCTGCTTTTGTGGTGTGTCCCCTTCCTGTTGGCCCAGGGTTCGGTGAAGGTGACAGGTAAAGTAACAGACACAATGGGAGAGCCCATGATTGGTGTCAGTATTCTGGAAAAAGGTACTTCGAACGGTGTAATTACCGACATTGACGGAAATTATACCATTTCGGTAGGTGAAGGTGCCACGATTGTTTATTCCTACATTGGTTTTGTGACGCAGGAAAAGGCAGCCGTTTCCGGAGTGATGGACATTGTATTGGCCGATGATACACAGGCTCTTGAAGAGGTAGTGGTTGTAGGTTATGGCGTGCAGAAAAAGAGTTCGGTAACCGGTGCTATCTCGCAAGTAAAGGCCGAGGATATGGAAAACCGTACCATCGCCAGCCCCATGCAGGCCATGCAGGGTAAAACAGCAGGTGTGACCATCTTCCAGACTTCCGGTGCTCCTGGACAATCGCCTACTATTCGCGTACGTGGCGTTTCGTCCAATGCCGGTAGTGACCCGCTCTATGTAGTCGACGGTGTACGTCTGTCTGATATCAGCGGTATCGATCCCAACGACATCGAAAGCATGGAAGTTTTGAAGGATGCCGCTTCGGCCGCTATTTATGGTGCCGAAGCCGGTAACGGCGTGGTGTTGATTACGACCAAGAAAGGTAAAGCCGGTCAAGGCAGTATCACTTACGATTTCCAGATTACAGCACAATCGCTGGCCCGCAAGCCTAAGTTGCTCAACGCAGAGGAATATCTTACCTACATGGGAGAAGGTGTGCATATCAGTGCTGATCAGATTGCACAGTGGGACGGTTCCGATACTGACTGGATTGACGAGACTTTCGGTACCAGCTATATGCAGAAGCATAACTTGGCTTTTACGGGTGGTAGCGAACAAGGTAATTACTACCTGTCTTTGACTTACCTCGACAACGATGGTATCGTGAAAGGTAATGCCGATACGTACCAAAGATTGACAGCTACAATTAATGCCGAATATGAAATCAAACCGTGGATGAAGGTAGGTACTACAAACCAGATTGAAAAATATAATGTACGTACCGTCAGTGGACAGAACGAATATGGTAGCCTCATTGGAGGTGTGCTGAGAATGGATCCTACTACGGCTTGGACGTATAGTCCCGATAACCTTCCCGACTTTATGCAAAGCCTTTTGGCTCAGGGCAAGCATCTGTTGACTGATGAGAATGGTAACTATTACGGTATTTCGCGTTATTATGACGGTGAAAGTTATCATCCCATGATCATGCGCGATAATAGCACTACGCGCAATAGTGGTTTCAATGTCAATGGTTCTATTTATGCAGATTTCAAACCGTTCGATGGATTTACTTTCACTTCACGTTTCGGCTATCGTTTGTCAGCTGGTCGTGCAGATACACAGAACCTGCCTTTCTATGGCAATGCGGTGCAGAGCCGTGACTATGTGAGCATAAACAGTAACTCTTCGAGCACTATTTATTATCAGTGGGAAAACTTTGCCAACTACATGAAGACATTCAATAATGTACATACGTTGACTGCCATGCTCGGTATGTCGTACCAAGAGCAGAGCTATCATTATGTATATGGCAGTTTGGATGCTAATGGAGAGGATGCCGTGCAACAGAATAATCCGTTGTTCTATTATTTGAACTATGGAGTTGCTTCTGCTACCAAGGGTGTTCAAGGCGAGAAAACCCGCGAGGCTAAGATGTCCTACTTCGGTCGTGTTGGTTACGACTATATGGGGCGCTATATGGTACAAGCTTCGCTTCGTGCCGATGCTGCCGACTTGTCGTTGTTGCCAGTGACCAATCGCTGGGGGTACTTCCCTGCTGTATCGGCTGGATGGACTGTATCTGAGGAGGCTTTCTTTGCACCTTTGAAAGACTACGTGAGCAGCTTCAAACTGCGTGGTAGCTGGGGACAGAACGGTAGTTTGGCTGCTTTGAGTAATTATCCTTATAGCACAGATATGGCTACGGGTGGATATTATCCTTTCTGGAATGGAAATCAGTATGTTACAGCTGTTAGCCCCGCTACGCTAGGTAATGATGAACTGAAGTGGGAAACTTCTGAGCAGTGGAACATTGGTTTCGATGCCCGCTTCCTGCGCGACCGCTTGACATTTAGTATGGATTACTACAATAAGAAAACCAAAGACCTGCTTATTACCGGTACTACTCCGTCTCTGGTTATCGGTGGAAGCATTTCACCTATCAATGCTGGTAATGTAAGCAACAAAGGATTTGAGTTTGAAGTAGGTTGGCGTGACAATATTAAGGATTTCAATTATAGCGTTCGTGCCAACCTGGCTACACTAAAAAACAAGGTGACTTATCTTGATCCTTCATTGGAACGTATTCCTGGTACAACATACCATACCTATCAAATCAGTTATTTTGAAGAAGGTTATCCTCTTTATTACTTCCGCGGTTATAAGTTTACTGGTGTAGACCCTGAAACTGGTGACCCGACTTTTGCTGACCTTGATGGTGATGGCGAAATTACTGCTGACGGTGATCGTACCTATATTGGCGACGCTATGCCTGACTTTACATTTGGTCTGACTATGACTGCTGCTTGGAAGGGTTTTGACCTTACGGTGTTTGCGGCCGGATCAGTGGGTAACGACATTTTCCATGCTTCTTATCGTCCCGACCAGACCCAGGCTAACTTGTTTAAAGAGGTATTCTATGACAACCGTTGGACAGCCGACAATCATGCTGGTACAGTACCTCGTTCAGGTGCTACAAACATGGATAAGTACATCACGTCTGATGCTATGATATACGATGGCTCTTACCTTAAGTTCAAGCAGATTCAATTGGGCTACTCTTTGCCTAAGTCGTTACTTAAGAAGGCTTTCATCAACAATTTGCGTCTTTATTGTTCATTGGAGGATTTCTTTACCATTACCTCTTATCCGGGTTTCGATCCCGAAGCTTCAGCTAATTCTATTACCGGTATGGGTATTGATAAGGGTGGCTATCCGACTTCCAAGAAAGTCATGTTTGGCCTGAATGTTACATTCTGATTGTTTCACTTTAAAAACGATATGCAATAATGAAAATCAAACATCTATATATTACATTGTTAGCGGTTTTGGCTCTTGGCGTGAATACGAGCTGTGAAGACCGACTGAATATTGAAAAGCACGGAAGTTTGGGTGGCCCTGAGGAGTATTATCAGACGGATGATGAAGCTCTTTCTGCCGTAGCCTCCATGTATGTTACGTGGCGTGGCATGTATTTTAACTGGTATTTCTTGAAAAACTCTTTGTCCGATGATGTTTGGGCCGGTGGTGGTGCACGTGGTGACAACTCAGAAATTGAAGATTTGAATGAGTTTACTTACGATTCAAGTAATGGCTTTATAAAGAGTGTGTATCAGAGTTTGTATTCTTTGATATACAAGGCTAATTTGATTATAGAAAATGTAACAGGCACTAGTGACGCGATGAAGCGTGCTGTTGCTGAGGCTAAGGTGGTAAGAGCATGGGCACATATGGAATTAGTTAGCTTGTGGGGAACAGCCCCGGTAGTAGACCATGTACTTGCAGTAAGCGAATACCATCAAGCTAATGGTACCTCCGAACAGGCTTGGACCTTAGTGGAAGAAGACTTACAGAATGCCATAAACTCGGGTGCACTCCCTTCCAAAACTTCTGTTAACGATCAGGAAACGACTATGCGCATGACATTGGAGACTGCCAAGGCATTGCTGGGCAAGGCCTATCTATTCCAAGGTAAATATGCGGATGCCGGACAAGTGTTGGATCAGGTTATCGATTCTAAGCTCTATGAACTTTATCCTGACTATGAATATTTACTTCATGCGCGCGCCAATAATAGTTGCGAAGCCATGATAGAATTGCAGATGCGCAACGATCCAGAACAGGCATGGGCGCAGGGTAATTATAGTAACAGCGTAGAGATTATGACTGGCTGGCGTTCTAATCAACTTGATTTTACAAGTGAAGCTTCTTCAATCTTTGCCATGGGGTGTTATGGCTTTTTTTCTCCTCGTCAGTCTCTTTATCAGGCTTTTGTTGAGAGAGAAGGTGAGAACGGATATCGCCTGAAATCTACGTTGCGTACTTATACGCAGATGCAAGAAGCCGGTGTGTCGATAAAGGATGGACAAACTATGATTGGTAATGAAGGCTATTTTATGTGGAAGATTCGTCCATTACAGGAAGATTTGGTTATTAATAATAGCGGTTGGCAAGTACTTCAGTACGTCAATCATCGCATTATGCGTTATGCCGAAGTATTGCTGATGGCTGCCGAGGCTCATGTAATGGGTGATGGTGACAATGCTAAAGCTACAGAGTATATCAATGAAATTCGTCGTCGTGCACAACTTCCCGATTTGGCGAGTGTTACAATGGAAGATGTGAAGATAGAGAAACAACTTGAACTTTGTGTGGAAGGTGTACGTTATCAGGATTTAGTGCGTTGGGGTGGTGCTGAGGCAGTAATGGGTGAACAAGGTAAGCAGGTTGCTACTTATGATGGAGCAACTATAAACTATCCTTATACTAATCCTACTTACGGTTTTAAGGCTAAGCATAAACTTTTGCCTATCCCGTTGACGGAAATGGAGGTAAACTCCAACATGAGCCAGAACGAAGGTTGGTAATCGTGTTGTATAAAAAGGTATAAATCGGTACATTCAATCGAAAAACCGATGTAATTTTGCAGGAGAGAGTGGTCCGGGAAACTTTGTCTAGGAGGTTAGTCAAAACCGGCCGGACAAAGTTTTCCCGGTTCTCGCTTTCGTTACAAGGGCGATTGCGGGCCGTTTGGATTTGGAATATATAATTGAGAATAGCGATGAAAAAGATATGTTTACTGATATGTATGTTTGGGGCTGTGGCCTTGACACGGGCCGGCAATTCGGTAGGTTACGGAGAAGATAAAGCGGCCGTGGAGGCTTGTCAACCGGCCGATGATACAACGTCTCATGCTTTTTCGTTGGTCCGTTTTCCCGGTCTGAAACAGGACGCTTTTATCTATCGTGACACCTGCCGGCAAGTGGATGGACGTTTTCCGGGTTTTTCGCCTTTCTTTCTGGTCTATCCCGATAAACCCTGCAATCTGGCTGAAGCATCGGCCTTGCTCGAGGAAATGGGTATGCAGGATTACCTGCACAAGTATTCGGCTACCGTATGCGTGATGAATCCCTCGGGAAGGCAGTATCACGCCGAGGACGATGGCGAGGCTTTCAGAGACTTTATCAGCAGAATGCGGGTCATCAGTAATCTCAAGGTAGTGGGCGTGGGCGAAGGAGCTACGTTTGTCAATCGCGTTGTCGCCCGTCTGGCAGAGCCCGTAGCGGGTATTGCCACCATGGGCGGAAAGCCCTTGAAAGGTAAACCGGGAGAGGTTGCCGTGCCTGCCTATATAGCCGGTAGCGGTAGCAAGCAGGTGGCTGATGCCTACATCCGGCAGAACAAGGCCGTGAAAATAGGCGAGCAAGGCACTCTTACGTTTTATGCCAACCGCGAAGAACCGTTGCAACAGGTGGTGGTAAGCCGTCGACGGGATGTTTCGTTAAAGGAATTCTTCAAGGTAGCATGGGATAACCTGCTGAGTAAGAACTATCGTTTCAATAACTTCAAGCATACCTGGTACACGGGTTGTACCTTTGGACAACATGGCCCCTACGAACTGGAGCCTTATATCATGCCCGAGGAATGGGGCGTTACCCGTCGGGTGGTGCAAAAGGATCTTTTGGGTACAGGCACGTGCTTGTGGTATGAATACCATCCCGAGGCTACGTTGAAGGCCGGAAAGGGAACTGTCCCCCTGTTGCTATTGTTGCACGGCAATAATAACGATCCCCGCACACAGGCCGAGACATCGGGTTTCATCGAGTTGTGTGCCGAGAAAAACTTTGTGGTAGCCGAGCTGGAATGGCAGGGAAACGGTTATGCCTATATGGGTATGGACGGCATTGAGCAGGTGGTTTACGATCTGTTGGCCACATATCCGCAACTGGACCCTTCGCGGGTGTATGCCGAGGGACTTTCGGCCGGATCGGCCACTGCCACGGGTCTGGGCATACGCAAGTCGCATGTGTTCGCGGCTGTGGGAGGTTTTTCGGCCGGTGTGCTTCCCGGTGGATACCGGTTTGGTTATAGCAAGGAGGCCTTGTTGAACGAAGCTATCCAAAAGCGGGGAGTTGTGGAAATGCCCTATTTCTCGATAACCGGTACAGATGACGATGTGGTGCCTTTCCTGAATAAGGACAATTGGCGTGAAAACTCCTTCTTCTGTGCCTGGCAGGTTTACCAGACCATGAACGGTTTGCCGGTGGCCCAGCAGCCCGATTTTACTGCCGATGCCACCTTTGGCATAGCTCTGGAGAACCGTGAAACCATTGAGACCAATAAGGGTATATCCATGGAAACGGGTGTACTCACCAAGGCGGGGGTGCCACTTATCAGACTGGTGGCTGTCAACGATTATGGACATTGGAATTTCAAGCCAGCCGCCCGTATGATGTGGGACTATTTTATGATGTTTTCTCGCGATCCTGAAACCAGGAAGCTGGTGTATCACAAACCGGTTGTAACAGATTCGGATTATGAAAAATAACAGACTTGTAATGAAGATAATTATGAAGAATATATTATTGATGTTGTTTGTTGCTTGTTTGGCTTTTTCGGCCAATGTGCAGGCTCAATGGGGCCCCCGTAGTAAGGTGGTCACCGATACCATTTACAGTGAGATACTTAAGGCCGATCGGGCTTATACCATCTATCTGCCCAAAAGCTATGAGGTGGACAAAGACCGCAGTTATCCCATTCTTTACCTGTTGCATGGTGTAATGGGCGTTAATACAAGTTGGTTCAGAGACCAGCGTGCGGGCGAAGTAGCCGACCTGCTGATGGCTTCGGGCGAGGCATGTGAGATGATTATTGTCAGCCCCAATGCCGGTGGAAATATCTATGAAGGTGTGTGGAATGGTTATTTCAACATGCCGGGCTGGGCATACGAAGACTTTTTCTACAAGGAATTTCTTCCTTATATAGAGAAAACCTATCGTGTGAAAGGCGATAAGCAACACCGCGCCATTGCCGGGCTTTCGATGGGTGGTGGCGGAACGGCCAGCTACGCCCAGCGTTATCCCGATATGTATTGCGCCGCCTATGCCATGAGTGCGTTGATGGATATTCCCGAGGTAGGTGCTGCTCCCTCCAAAGAACCGGGCGACAAGATGGCTATTCTGACCAAATCCGTACAGGAAAATAGCTGTACGAAGTATGTGCTCAATGCCGACGAGGCCACCAAAGAAAAATTGCGTACGGTACGTTGGTTTATAGATTGTGGTGACGACGATTTTCTGCTCGACCGCAACATCGAATTCTTCCACGCCATGCGTCAGGCACAGGTGCCGTTGGAGTTCCGTGTGCGCGATGGCGGACATGTCAATGAATACTGGCATTCTGCACTTTACACATGCTTGCCTTTCGTAAGCAGGTGTTTTGCCAAATGAACTATCAATCTTAATCTTAAATAAAAACTAGCATCATGAAAAAATTATTCTTTTTGTCAGCCCTGTTGCTGATGTGTGTGGCTGCCTTTGCCCAGCAGGCACTTTGGGGAGGTGCCCCGGTTATTTCTCCCGAAATACACGACGATAACACAGTTACTTTCCGCCTCAAAGCTCCTAAAGCGGTGCGTGTGCAGGTTACCGGCGACTTCCTGCCCGCCACTCCCATCGAGACTCCGCGTGGCATCTGGGAAGGTCCCGGTATTGCCGACCTGAAGGAAGGCAAGGACGGTGTATGGGAATATACTACTCCCGAACCTCTGGCTCCCGAACTGTATATGTATTCTTTCATTGTAGATGGTCTGAAAATCATGGATCCGAGCAACGTGTACATGATTCGCGACGTAGCCATGGTGACCAATGTATTTATCATCGGCGGTGGTCGTGCCGATTTGTATGAGGTAAAGGATGTTCCTCACGGTACAGTACGTCGTATGTGGTATAATAGTCCGACACTCAAGATGGACCGTCGTCTGACAGTTTATACGCCGGCCGGTTACGAAACCAGTGGCAAGCGCTATCCGGTGTTCTACCTGTTGCACGGTGCCGGTGGTGATGAGGAAGCTTGGATTAACCTGGGTCGTACTTCCCAGATCCTGGACAATCTCATCGCACAAGGCAAGGCCGAACCCATGATTGTGGTAATGACCAATGGTAATGCTTGGCAACAGGCTGCTCCGGGTGAATCGGCAAAAGGCTTTGTGGTACCCTCCATGCGTTCGGAAGAGGCTAAGAATGCTCCCGAAGGAGGCTTTGAACTGGCTTTCCCTGACGTGGTGAAGTTTGTGGAAAAGAATTTCCGCACGAAAACCGGTCGTGCCAACCGTGCTATTGCCGGCTTGTCGATGGGTAGCTTCCACTCAGCCAACATCTCACGTTATTATCCCGACATGTTCGGTTATGTAGGTCTGTTCTCGGGAGCCGCATCCAAGAATGAGAAATCTACTTGTCCTGTATACACCGATTTTGAAGGCAAGTTGAAAGTGCAATTCTCCAAGAAGCCGTTGCTTTATTACATTGCTTGCGGTAAGACCGACTTTGTATACAAAGGTGTGACCGATTACCGTAAATTGCTCGACGATAACGGTTATAAGTATGAATATTATGAAAGCGACGGCGGACATATCTGGCGTAACTGGCGCATTTATCTGACTGAGTTCGCTCCGAAACTTTTCAAATAAGGACGCCTGACATTATATTGCATCGAACATTAAATAACAATTGATATGAGAAAACTTTTTTTCCTGTCAGCCCTGTTGCTGATGTGTACGTTTGCCTTTGCGCAACAAGCCCTGTGGGGAGGTGCTCCGGTTGTATCTCCCGAGATTCACGATAACAATACGGTAACTTTCCGCCTGAAAGCTCCCAAGGCCATAAAGGTGCAGGTAACCGGCGACTTTTTGCCTACCCAGAAAATCAAGACACCGTTTGGTGAATTTGACGGACCCGGTGTAGCCGACCTGAAGGAAGGCAAGGATGGTGTATGGGAATTCACGACTCCCGAACCGTTGGCTCCCGAACTTTACAGCTATTCTTTCCTGGTAGACGGGTTGAAGATTATGGATCCCAGCAACGTCTATATGATTCGTGATGTGGCCAGTGTAACCAATGTATTTATCATTGGCGGTGGCCGTGCCGATCTGTATAAGGTGAACGACGTGCCTCATGGTACTGTATCGCGTATCTGGTACAATAGCCCTAAACTGGGTATGGAACGCCGTATGACGGTTTATACTCCGGCTGGTTACGAAACCAGTGGCAAACGCTACCCCGTGTTCTACCTGTTGCACGGTATGGGTGGTGACGAAGAGGCATGGATTGCCTTGGGACGTACTTCCCAGATTCTGGACAACCTCATTGCACAGGGCAAGGCCGAACCCATGATTGTGGTGATGACCAACGGCAATGCTTCGCAGGAAGCTGCTCCGGGTGAAACCCAATACGGACTTATTCCTCCCAGTATGAACCTGCCCAAGACAATGGAAGGTAGCTTTGAAACCGCATTCCCAGATGTAGTGAAGTTCATCGACAAGACTTACCGTACGAAGGCCAACAAGCAGAACCGTGCTATTGCCGGTTTGTCAATGGGTGGATATCATTCTTTACACATTTCCAAGCAATATCCCGACATGTTCAACTATGTTGGTCTGTTCTCGGCTGCCATTATGCCCGACCAGAAAGTTCAGTCGCCCATTTACGACAATTTCGATCAGAAGTTGAAAATCCAGTTTGACAAGAAACCGGCCCTCTATTGGATTGGTATCGGTAAAACCGACTTCCTTTATCAGGCCAATGCTGATTTCCGCAAGATGCTGGATGAAAAAGGCTACAAGTATACCTATTACGAAACCGGTGAAGGCCATATCTGGAAGAACTGGCGTATTTACCTGACGGAGTTTGCCCCGTTGCTGTTCAAATAATGGCTTATTATTTATAAATGTCTTAATTACATATGAAAAAACAACTCTTTTCAATGGCGGTAGCTGCCGCCGCATTGTGCTCTTGCGGAACAGGTGCTCCGCAATTGGGTAAAGCTTCGGTTGACGAAGTGATCGGTGCCATGACACTGGAAGAAAAAGCTCACCTGGTGGTAGGTACCGGCATGGAGGGTTTCTCGGGTGACAGTGCCGTTATTGGTGAAACCAAGAAACTGGTGCCCGGTGCTGCCGGAACCACCTATCCCATCGAGCGTCTGGGCATTCCGGCCGTAGTGCTGGCTGACGGTCCTGCCGGATTGCGCATCAGCCCCACACGCGAGGGTGATGAGGCTACTTACTATTGTACCCATTTCCCCATCGGTACCCTTTTGGCTTCAACCTGGAACCAGGAACTGGTGGAAAATGTAGGTAAAGCCATTGGTAACGAAGTGCTGGAATATGGTGCCGACGTCTTGCTGGCTCCGGCCCTGAACATCCACCGCAACCCGTTGTGCGGCCGTAACTTTGAGTATTATTCCGAAGATCCGGTGGTAGCCGGTAAGATTGCCGCTGCTTACGTACGTGGGGTGCAGAGCAACGGAGTAGGTACTTCTATCAAGCACTTTGCCGTAAACAACCAGGAGACCAACCGTATGGCCAACGATGCCCGCGTATCGCCCCGTGCCTTGCGTGAAATCTACCTGAAAGGTTTTGAGATTGCCGTGAAAGAAAGTCAGCCTTGGACGGTGATGTCATCTTACAACTACGTGAACGGTAAATATACTTCCGAGAACCCCGAATTGCTCACTACTTTGTTGCGCGACGAGTGGGGCTATCAAGGTATGGTGATGACCGATTGGTTTGGCGGCAAGGACGCCCTGGCACAGATGGTGGCTGGAAACGACATGTTGCAACCTGGTCAGAACAAACAGTTTGAGGCGATTGTAAACGGTGTAAGGGAAGGCAAACTGGATGAGGCTGTACTCGACCGCAATGTAAAGCGTATTCTGGAAATGATTCTCCAGACGCCCAAATTCAAAGGCTATCAGTTCTCTAACAAGCCTGATCTGAAAGCACATGCCGAGGTTACCCGCCAGTCGGCTACCGAAGGTATGGTGTTGTTGAAGAACGACAATGCAGCCCTTCCTCTGGCACAGAATGTGAAGAACGTAGCTTTGTTCGGATGCACTTCTTACGACTTTGTAGCTGGTGGTACCGGTTCGGGCAACGTAAACCATGCCTATGTGGTTTCTTTGCTCGATGGTCTGAAAAATGTGGGCTATAACATTGACGAAGGTCTGAAGAATACGTATGAAAGCTATCTGAAAGCCGAAAAAGAACGCCTCTCCAAAGAAAAGAAGGGCTGGTTTATGCCCGATGAGCGTCCTGCCGAAATGGCTCTCAGTGCACAAGTCATCAAGGAACAGGTTGCCAAATCGGATGTAGCCCTGATTACTATCGGACGTACTTCGGGTGAGTTCCTCGATCGCAAACTGGCCGACTTCAATCTTTCCAAGGAAGAACAGAAAATGTTGCAGGATGTAACCAAGGCATTCCACGCTGCCGGCAAGAAGGTGATTGTGGTAATGAACATCGGTGGTGTTATCGAAACTGCTTCCTGGAAGAACCTGCCCGATGCTATCCTTTGCGCATGGCAAGCCGGACAGGAAGGTGGCAATAGTGTAGCCGATGTATTGGCCGGCAAGGCTTCTCCTTCGGGCAAGCTGACCATGACTTTCCCGGTTAAGTTTGAAGATGCTGCTTCGTCGGCCAATTTCCCGGTTGACATGGAAGCCAATATCGACATCACCAACAAGAATACCAAGAAAGGCAATGTAAAGAATGTAGACTACACCAACTACGAGGAAGATATCTACGTGGGTTACCGTTATTTCGATAGCTTCAACCAGCAGGTATCTTATCCGTTTGGCTATGGTTTGTCGTATACTACCTTCGAATATGCCAATCCGGCTATCAAAGCCGAGAATGGTGTTTACACCGTTACGGTTGATGTGAAGAATACCGGTAAGATGGCAGGTAAGGAAGTTGTTCAGTTGTATGTGTCCGCTCCCGATGCAGCCGCCAGCAATAAACCCGACAAAGAACTGAAGGCATTTGCCAAGACTAAAGAACTGAAACCGGGTGAAACAGCTACCGTTACCCTTACAGTGAAGGCCTCCGATCTGGCATCGTTCGATGAGGAGACTTCTTCATGGGTAGTTGAGGGCGGAAGTTACAAGTTCCTGGTAGCCGCTTCTTCGCGCGACATCAAGGCCGAACTGGCAGCCGATGCCGAAGCCGCTTCGGAAAAAGCAAACGATATTCTGAAGCTGGAAGGACCGGTGAGCATGCTGCACAGATGACATTTTAGACCCTAAAAAACATCTTGTTATACCCACGGGTATGGCAAGATGTTTGTATTTTTGCCACGCTAAACCAAATTAATGACCATGAACAGAAAGTTGATTTTATCATTGGCCCTTTCCGGGCTGTTGTTAGGTGCCAACGCGCAGACTGCTGTCTCTCCCGCCATTCCGCGTGACGAGAAAATCGAGCAGAACGTAGAGGCATTGTTGAAAAAAATGACCCTTGAAGAAAAGGTTGGGCAGATGTGTGAGCTGACTATTGACCTGCTTCAGAAACGCACCAATCCTTTTGCAGGAATGGATCCCAAGAATCCGGATGTGAAAGCTTTGAAAAAGGTGCTTAAGAAGTATGGCATCGATAAGGAGTTCGACCTCTCCAAAGGTATGCCCGACCAGCAGGTGATGATGCAGATTTTCATGCGTATCCAAGGCATTGAGGCTCAGAAAGGCTTCCAGATTGATGAGGCCATGCTGGACAGCGTGATAGGTAAGTACAAAGTGGGCTCTATCCTCAATGTGCCCAACGGACTGGCCGTTACCCCGCAGGAGTGGCACCGTATCATCAAACGCATACAGGACAAGTCGATGGAAGAAATCGGCATCCCCTGTGTGTATGGCGTTGACCAGATTCACGGAACTACTTATACCCTGGGCGGTACATTCTTCCCGCAGGGCATTAATATGGCGGCTACCTTTAACCGCGCCCTGACGCGTGAAGGTGCCCGTATTTCGGCTTATGAAACCCGTGCCGGAAGTATTCCTTGGACGTATGCACCGGTAGTCGACCTGGGTCGTGATCCGCGTTGGCCGCGCATGTGGGAGAATTACGGTGAAGACGCTTATGTCAATGCCGAAATGGGTCGCGAAGCCGTATTGGGTTTCCAGGGTGAAGATCCCAACCATGTGGGTGATTACAACGTAGCTGCCTGTATGAAACACTTCATGGGCTACGGTGTGCCTGTGTCGGGTAAAGACCGTACACCTTCGTCCATCACCGAGCAGGATATGCGCGAAAAGCACTTCGCTCCCTATGTGGAGATGGTGAAAGCCGGTGCCCTCTCGCTCATGGTGAACTCGGCCATGAACAACGGCCTGCCTTTCCATGCCAACTATGAATTGCTGACCCAGTGGCTGAAGGAAGACCTGAACTGGGACGGTATGATTGTAACTGACTGGGCTGACATCGTTAACCTGTATAGCCGCGACCACATTGCCGGTAGTAAGAAGGAAGCCATCAAGTTGGCCATCAACGCCGGTATCGATATGAGCATGGACCCGTATAGCTGGGACTTCTGCATCCTGTTGAAGCAATTGGTAGAAGAGGGTGAAGTTCCTATGAGCCGCATTGACGATGCCGTACGCCGCGTGTTGCGTATGAAGTACCGTCTCGGTCTGTTCGAGAAACCTTACAGTAACCTCGAAGACTATCCGCTCTTTGGTAGCAAGCAGCATGCCGATGCTGCCCTTCAGGCTGCTGAGGAATCGCTCGTGCTGCTGAAGAATACCGATGGTATCCTTCCGTTGGCAAAAGGCAAGAAATTGCTTGTAACCGGTCCCAACGCTAACTCTATGCGTACCCTTAACGGTGGCTGGTCGTACTCTTGGCAGGGTGACAAAGCCGACTTGTGTGCCGGCGATTACAACACCATTCTCGAAGCATTGACTAACAAGTATGGTGCCGACAATGTAGTGTACGAAGCCGGTGTTACCTACAAGCAGGGCGGACAATGGTGGGAAGAAAACGCTCCCGAGATAGAGAAGGCCGTAGCTGCCGCCGCCGGCGTAGACGTGATTGTAGGCCTTTATACCGGAAGCAAAAGCTGGGCAAAAGCGGAAGTGAGACTCCGGGTAACCTTACCAACCTGTTCCTCTCCGAGAATCAGACTAATCTGGTAAAGGCTCTTGCCAAGACCGGCAAACCCGTTATTCTGATTCTGAACGAAGGACGTCCGCGTATCTTGGCCGAAATTGAACCGCTTGCCCAGGCCGTAGTCAATGTCATGCTGCCGGGCAATTATGGTGGTGATGCCTTGGCCAACCTTATGGCCGGCGATGCCAACTTCAGCGGCAAGATGCCTTATACTTATCCGAAGGAAATCAACTCGCTCATTACGTACGACTACAAGCCGTGCGAGCACATCGGCAAACCGATGGAAGGCGCTTACAACTACGATGCCCAGGTAGCCATGCAGTGGGCTTTCGGCTATGGCTTGAGCTATACCACTTATGCATACAGCAACCTCAAGGTTGACAAGAGCCAGTTTACGGCTGATGATGTGCTGACCTTCACCGTCGATGTGAAGAACACCGGTAACCGTGTGGGTAAGGAAAGTGTCCTGCTCTTCAGCAGCGACCTGGTAGCTTCGCTCACACCCGACAACCGTCGTTTGCGTGCTTTCGAGAAGGTAGAGTTGCAACCGGGCGAAACCAAGACCGTAACACTGAAGGTGAAGGCTTCCGACCTCGCTTTCGTAGGTTATGACGGCAAGTGGATTCTGGAGAAAGGTGACTTCCGCATCCAGGCTGGTGACCAGACAGTGAACGTAACCTGCACCGCCACTAAGAAGTGGGAAACACCTAACCGTTGACAGATGTTCCGGTAACGGAATTCCGATAGACTGATCCGAAGGGGCTGGTATTTGTGCCAGTCCCTTTTTTGTGCTTGTTGGGAAGATTATATTGCTTGCTTCTAAGGGAAATATGTTTTGAACGGATATAAACTTTAACCGAAGATTACGGTTGTATAACCGAAGTCTTCGGTTTTATAACCGCAACTTCCGGTTTTATAACCGTAGCTTTCGGTTATAGATTGCCAGGCAGGAAACAAAGGTTGCAAACGTGGTTGTAATCTTTTTCTGTCTGATTGGGAGAAAAAACGGAACCGTTTGTGCTTTAGCACCGTGCTTGAGGATGCGGGCCGGGTTTTGAAAAAGATTGAAGGAACTGTAACGGAAATTTAAAAGATTCTTTCACCCGTGTTCCGATGCTTCCTGCTCTAATGTGGCTTTTCCTGCTTTTTTTTTCTAATATTTTGTAGTTGAACAGATTATTTTTATCTTTGCAACCGAAAAGGATGATAGGTGGAGGGGCGATAAAGCTCCTCTTTTTTGTTTCCAAAGGTTAATCTATGATAGAAAAGAAAACAGTTTGCCAAATTGTTGAAGAATGGTTGGAGGGGAAAGAATATTTTCTGGTGGAAGTGACCATCAGTCCCGACGACAAAATCGTGGTGGAGATAGACCACAAAGAAGGTGTTTGGATTGAAGACTGCGTGGACCTGAGCCGTTACATCGAGTCCAGACTGAACCGTGAAGAGGAAGACTACGAGCTGGAAGTTGGCTCGGCAGGTATCGGACAGCCGTTCAAGGTGTTGCAGCAGTATCTCAATCATGTGGGCGAGGAAGTGGAAGTGCTTACAAAGGACGGCCGCAAGCTGGAAGGCGTATTGAAAGATGCAGACGAACAGCATTTTACGCTTACCATTCAGAAAAAGGTAAAGGAAGAAGGCATGAAACGTCCCAAAATGGTGGATGAAGACCTGGAATTTTCGTACGACGAGATAAAATACACTAAATACTTAATCAGCTTTAAATAGAATTATGGCTAAGAAAGAAGAAACTGTCAGCTTGATAGATACATTTTCGGAATTTAAGGAATTGAAGAATATTGACCGCACTACAATGGTGAGTGTGCTCGAAGAGTCGTTCCGCAGTGTGATTGCGAAAATGTTTGGTACGGATGAGAATTACGACGTAATCGTGAACCCCGACAAGGGCGATTTCGAGATTTGGCGTAACCGTGAAGTGGTGGCCGACGAAGACCTGGAGAATCCTAACTTGCAGATTCCTTTGAGCGAGGCACAGAAAATTGACGCTTCGTATGAGGTAGGCGAGGAAGTGACCGACGAAGTGAATTTTGCCAAGTTTGGCCGCCGTGCTATCCTGAACCTCCGTCAGACACTGGCTTCCAAAATCCTGGAACTGGAGAAAGACAGTCTCTACAACAAATATATCGACAAGGTGGGTACCATTGTCAGTGCAGAGGTGTACCAGATATGGAAGAAGGAAATGTTGTTGCTCGATGACGAAGGCAATGAACTGCTGTTGCCCAAAACCGAGCAGATTCCGAGCGACTTCTACCGTAAAGGCGAGACGGCCCGTGCCGTGGTGGCCCGTGTGGACAACAAGAACAACAATCCCAAGATTATCCTGAGCCGTACATCTCCGGTGTTCCTGCAACGCCTGTTCGAGATGGAGGTTCCCGAAATCAACGACGGTCTGATTACTATCAGGAAGATTGCCCGTATCCCCGGTGAACGCGCCAAAATTGCCGTTGAGAGCTACGACGACCGCATCGATCCCGTAGGCGCGTGCGTAGGTGTAAAAGGTAGCCGTATCCACGGTATTGTTCGTGAGCTGCGTAACGAGAACATTGACGTTATCAACTATACGTCAAACATCCAGCTCTTTATCCAGCGTGCCCTGAGCCCTGCCAAGATTTCTTCTATCCGCCTGAACGAGGAAGAACGCAAGGCTGAGGTGTTCCTGAAGCCGGAAGAGGTTTCACTTGCCATTGGTAAGGGTGGCTTGAACATCAAACTGGCCAGTATGCTTACCGAATATACCATAGACGTATTCCGCGAACTGGACGGTACAACCGAAGACGAGGATATTTACCTCGACGAGTTCCGCGACGAAATAGAAGGTTGGGTTATCGATGCCATCAAGGGCATTGGTATTGACACAGCCAAGGCTGTACTCAACGCTCCCCGTGAAATGCTGATTGAAAAGGCCGACCTGGAAGAGGAAACGGTAGACGAGGTATTGCGGGTGTTGAGACAGGAATTTGAAGAAGAGTAACTAAATGTGCTAGGTGGTTTGAATGTGCCAATGTGCTAATCAAGGCAGCAGGGCACATCGAGGGAGAGAGACGCAACTGGTCAGCACATGAACACATTGGCACATTGAATCATTAAAAGTAATATATGACGATAAGGTTAAATAAAGTAACAAGAGATTTGAACGTAGGAATCACGACGGCTGTCGAGTTCCTGCAAAAGAAGGGGTTTACCGTAGAGGCTAATCCCAATACGAAGATTACGGACGAGCAGTTTGAAATGCTCAAGAAGGAGTTTAGTACAGACAAGGATTTGAAGATAAAGTCTGAGCGTTTCAGTCAGGAACGTCAGAGCAAGGAGCGCAATAAAGCTTCTGTTTCCATCGAAGGCTTTGGAAGTGAGAGTACAGAGAAAGGAAAAGCAGAAGAGATAAAGACAGTTGTGCCTGATGAAGTGCGTCCCAAATTCAAACAAGTGGGAAAGATTGATTTGGATAAGTTTAACCGTAAACCGGCTGCTGCTCCTGAAAAAGAGAAGACCGAACCGGTTGTGGCTCCTGAAGCTCCGGCCGAAGAGAAACCGGCACCTGTGGCTGTCGAAGAACCGGTAGCACCAGAGGCTCCGGCAGTTGAACCTGTTGCCGAACCTGCAAAACCCGTAGAGGAAGAGATGCCTGAAACTCCGGTTGTGGAGAAAATCGAGGAAGAACAGCACGAGGAAAAAGCTCCCGAAGCAGAAGAGGAAGTAGAGGAAGCTCCGCAGGCAAAGACCGAAGAGAAACCGGCAGAGGAAGAGATTTTCCAGATACGCAAGCCCGAATTCATCTCTAAAATTAATGTTATCGGTCAGATAGACCTGGCTGCCCTGAATCAGTCTACGCGTCCTAAAAAGAAATCGAAAGAAGAAAAACGCCGTGAACGCGAGGAAAAGGAAAAACAGCGTCAGGACCAGAAGAAACAGATGAAAGAAGCTATCATCAAGGAAATTCGCCGCGAGGATAGTAAAAATAAAGATACAAACGACATCGACGGAGGCAAGAAGAAGCGTAACCGTATCAACAAGGAGAAGGTAGACATTAACAATGCCGCCAACTACCAGAAGGGCGGTGAGCACTCCAAAGGTGGCAATGGTGCTTCCGGCCAACAACAGCAGGGCGGTGGCAAGAAGAATAAGGACCGCTTCAAGAAACCTGTTATCAAGCAGGAAGTAAGCGAGGAAGATGTTGCCAAGCAGGTAAAGGAAACGCTGGCACGCCTTACGTCGAAGGGTAAAAACAAAGGTGCCAAGTATCGTAAGGAAAAACGTGAGCAGGCTGCCGACCGTATGCACGAACTCGAGAATCAGGAAATGGCCGAAAGCAAGGTATTGAAACTGACCGAGTTTGTAACGGCCAATGAGTTGGCTAGCATGATGGATGTGCCTGTAACACAGGTTATCGGTACTTGTATGAGCATCGGTATCATGGTATCCATCAACCAGCGTCTGGATGCCGAGACCATCAACCTGGTGGCCGAGGAATTCGGTTTCAAGACCGAGTATGTGAGCGCCGAAGTGGCTCAGGCCATTGTGGAAGAAGAGGATGCCGAAGAAGATCTCGAACCCCGTGCACCGATTGTTACCGTCATGGGTCACGTAGACCACGGTAAGACCTCGTTGCTCGACTATATCCGTAAAGCCAATGTAATTGCCGGTGAGGCAGGTGGTATTACCCAGCACATCGGTGCTTATCACGTGACATTGGAAGACGGCCGTAAGATTACGTTCCTCGATACGCCGGGTCACGAGGCATTTACCGCCATGCGTGCCCGTGGTGCCAAGGTGACGGATATTGCCATCATTATTGTAGCAGCCGATGATAATGTGATGCCGCAGACCAAAGAGGCTATCAACCATGCCATGGCGGCAGGTGTGCCCATTGTGTTTGCCATCAACAAGATAGATAAACCGACAGCCAATCCCGACAAGATTAAGGAAGAGCTGGCCAACATGAACTTCCTCGTTGAGGAATGGGGCGGTAAGTATCAGTCGCAGGACATTTCGGCCAAGAAAGGTATCGGAGTGCCCGAACTGATGGAGAAAGTGCTGCTTGAGGCTGAAATGCTGGAATTGAAAGCCAACCCCAACCGTAAGGCTACGGGCTCCATCATCGAGTCTTCGCTCGACAAAGGACGCGGTTATGTGGCTACGGTGCTCGTATCCAACGGTACTTTGAAGGTCGGCGATATCGTATTGGCCGGTACCAACTATGGTAAGGTGAAGGCCATGTTCAACGAACGTAACCAGCGCATGAAAGAAGCCGGTCCTTCGGAACCTGCTTTGATTCTGGGCTTGAACGGTGCTCCTGCCGCTGGCGATACCTTCCACGTTATCGAAACCGAACAGGAGGCGCGCGAGATTGCCAACAAGCGTGAGCAATTGCAACGCGAACAGGGCTTGCGTACGCAGAAGATGCTTACACTGGACGAAGTGGGTCGCCGTTTGGCATTGGGCGATTTCCACGAGTTGAACGTCATCGTGAAGGGCGACGTGGACGGTTCGGTAGAGGCATTGAGCGACTCGCTTATCAAGCTTTCCACCGAGCAGATTCAGGTCAACGTCATCCACAAGGGTGTGGGCCAGATTTCCGAATCCGATGTTTCGCTGGCTGCCGCTTCCGATGCCATCATCGTGGGCTTCCAGGTACGTCCGTCCAGTTCGGCTGCCAAACTGGCCGAGCAGGAAGGTGTGGACATCCGCAAGTACTCGGTAATCTACGACGCTATCGAGGAAGTGAAGTCGGCTATGGAAGGTATGCTTGCCCCGACGTTGAAGGAGCAGGTTACTGCTACCATCGAAGTGCGTGAGGTGTTCAACATCAGCAAGGTGGGTATGGTAGCCGGTGCCATGGTGAAAACCGGAAAGGTGAAACGTACCGACAAGGCTCGTCTGATTCGCGACGGTATTGTAGTCTTTACCGGCAATATCAACGCCTTGAAGCGCTTCAAGGACGATGTGAAAGAAGTGGGTACCAACTTCGAGTGCGGTATCAGCCTGACCGGATGCAACGACATCAAGGTTGGCGACGTTATCGAAACCTACGAGGAAATAGAAGTGAAGCAGACGCTTTAAACGCGACTGACATCCGATAATAAGTGAAGGCGCGGATTGCGCGGAAGGAAAAGATTTCATACATTGGAACCTTCGTCCTTCGGCGTAATTCGCGCTTTTTTTGTCATTGCTTTTCATGTGTCTGGAGGACCGTCACAAGGCCTTCTGGTGCGGGTTTGGTAGTAACCTGTTACGAGCGTGCTTCCGACCTGTTACAAGTGTGCTTCCAACAGGTTGGAAGTTTGCTTCTGACCTGTTACCGTCAGACGGGACTATTTCAAACCACAAAGCTACGTTTGGCATTTGCTTCTGCGCTCGCCTTTCGTTATCTTTTCATAAGACAGGATACGGCTCGGTATAGCCAAATATGAAAAACAATGTTTTTCTATTTGTCTCTGCGCTCGCCTTTCACTATCTTTGTCCCTCGTAAGCAAGAAGATATCACATGACAACCATTGACATCATCATACTCGTTATTGTAGGCGCCGGTGCCGTACTGGGTTTTATGAAAGGGTTTCTGAAACAGTTGGCCGGCTTGCTGGGACTGGTAGCGGGATTGTTGTTGGCCAAGGCTCTTTATGCTACGGTGGCCGAGCGGGGGTTTTTGCCACTTACCGATTCGTTGACGGTAGCGCAGGTCATAGCCTTTATCGTTATCTGGCTGGCAGTGCCGCTGGTGTTTCTGATGGTGGCTTCGCTGCTCACCAAGGCTATGGAGGCAGTAGCATTGGGAGGCGTCAACCGTTTGCTGGGCGCATTGTTGGGTGCCTTGAAATACGCTTTGCTGGTGAGTCTGCTGATTTGTGTGGTAGAGTATATTGATGCTGATCACACCCTTCTGAAGAAAACAAAAAAGCAGGAGTCGGTGTTATATTATCCGATGGAGAAGTTTGCAGGTATGTTTTTGCCTGCGGCCCGTGAAGTGGCCGAGGAAATATTCTGAGCTCCTGAATATGAAATAGAATCGTAAGAGAGATATGCAACAAGAAGAACCGAATAAATTTGTCAAGGAACTTACACAGGAGAAGTACAAGTACGGCTTCACGACCGACGTGCATACCGACGTTATCGAGAAGGGCCTGAACGAGGATGTTATCCGTCTTATTTCCGAGAAAAAGGGTGAGCCTGACTGGATGCTGGAGTTTCGCCTGAAGGCTTATCGCTACTGGCTGACATTGGAGATGCCCACATGGGCACATCTCCGTATTCCCGAGATAGATTATCAGGCCATTTCTTATTATGCCGACCCTACCAAGAAGAAGGAAGGCCCCAAGAGCATGGACGAAGTGGATCCCGAACTGATTAAGACTTTCAATAAGTTGGGCATCCCGTTGGAAGAACAGATGGCACTGAGTGGCATGGCGGTAGATGCCGTGATGGACTCCGTGTCTGTAAAGACCACCTTTAAGGAAACACTGATGGAGAAAGGCATCATCTTCTGTTCCATGAGTGAGGCCATACGCGAACATCCCGACCTGGTGCAGAAATACCTGGGTTCGGTGGTACCTTACCGCGATAATTTCTTTGCCGCCCTCAATTCGGCCGTATTCTCTGACGGTTCGTTTGTGTATATCCCTAAAGGCGTGCGTTGTCCCATGGAACTGTCTACTTACTTCCGTATCAACGCGCAGGGTACCGGCCAGTTCGAGCGTACATTGATTGTGGCCGACGACGATGCTTATGTGTCTTACCTGGAAGGCTGTACCGCTCCTATGCGCGATGAGAACCAGCTTCATGCCGCCATTGTGGAAATTGTGGTACACGACCGCGCTGAGGTGAAGTACAGCACCGTGCAGAACTGGTATCCCGGTGATGCCGAAGGAAAGGGTGGTGTGTATAACTTCGTAACCAAACGCGGTATCTGCAAGGGTGTGGACAGCAAACTATCGTGGACGCAGGTCGAGACGGGTAGTGCTATCACGTGGAAGTACCCTTCGTGCATTCTGGCAGGCGATAATTCCGTGGCCGAGTTTTACAGCGTGGCTGTGACCAACAATTACCAACAGGCCGATACGGGTACAAAGATGATACACATCGGCCGCAATACCCGCTCTACCATTGTGAGCAAGGGTATCTCGGCGGGCAAGAGCGAGAACTCTTACCGTGGACTGGTACGCGTCAGTGCAAAGGCCGACAACGCCCGCAATTATAGCCAGTGCGACTCATTGCTGCTGGGCGACAAATGCGGGGCGCATACGTTCCCTTATATGGACATCCACAATGAGACGGCGGTAGTGGAACACGAAGCCACGACTAGTAAAATCAGTGAAGACCAGATATTCTATTGCAACCAGCGGGGTATTTCGAGTGAAGACGCCGTGGGTCTTATCGTAAACGGCTATGCCAAGGAAGTGCTCAACAAGTTACCCATGGAGTTTGCCGTCGAGGCTCAGAAGTTGTTGAGCATTTCGCTGGAAGGAAGCGTGGGATAAATAAAAGCGGGTAGTACGGTATGAAAAGACTGGTATTGGCATGTGTGTTTGTACTGACAGGTCTGCTGCTTGTGCAGGCTAGGCCGGAGGATGGAAACCGCCGTTGGGCACTCTATGGTGGAGTCGGTTCAAGCTTACAGACCATCAGTCACAACGACTACCCGGGCAGTGTAAAGCAGCCCGGAGTAGGGTGGAACATTCATGCTGAGTATCATCTGCCGGATGTACCTTTCTCGGTAAAGGTGGGATACAGCCGCGAAGAACTGGCCCTCTGGCACGGAGAAATTAGTACCAAACTCAATCAGCTGAACCTGGGCGGCCGCTGGCATATGCTTCCTTCGCACTATGTGGTGCAGCCCTTTGCAGGTGTGGATGCTTTCTTCCACCTGGGCAGCCTGAACGAACAGGGTAGCTCTGAGTCGTGGGTGTACAGAGGAAATGAGTGGGTAAAGAATTATGAGACCAGCTATTCCATCCGTGTCCCCCGTTTCAGCGTTGCTCCGGTCATAGGGGTGGATATGTATTTGTTTTCGTGCGTGGCCTTACAGTTAGGTTATGGCTATGCCATAGGGGTTGATTCGCACTTCGATGTTTATGCCCGGAATTGTCTGGCAAACAAAGATTATGTGACCCGGACCAAAGGTAACCGCCATGTACTGAGCATCGGGTTGAAACTGAACTTTCCTTTCAGTTTCTCCGATTCGGATACGAACAATCTGATAGACTGGATACTGAGGCTTTGAGCTGAGGTAATAAATATATAGTTTAGAATTATAAAGAGATAAAAATATGTTAGAGATTAAAGACCTTCATGCCTGCATCAATGGCAAAGAAATATTGAAAGGCATCAACCTGACTATCCGTGACGGTGAGGTACACGCTCTGATGGGACAGAACGGTGCCGGAAAAAGCACGTTGAGCAATGTCCTTGTGGGTCATCCGGCCTATGAGGTGACACACGGCTCCATCACTTTCAACGGTAAGGACTTGTTGGCACTTTCGCCCGAGGACCGTGCCCACGAAGGTATCTTCCTGTCGTTCCAGACTCCGGTGGAGATTCCCGGTGTATCGATGGTGAACTTTATGCGCACGGCCGTTAATGAGCAGCGTAAATACCGTCATCTGCCCGCTCTTTCGGCAAGCGAGTTCCTCAAATTGATGCGTGAGAAGCGTGCCATTGTCGAGCTGGACAGCAAGTTGGCCAACCGTTCGGTGAACGAAGGTTTTAGTGGTGGTGAGAAGAAACGTAATGAGATTTTCCAGATGGCCATGTTGGAGCCAACCTTCGCTATTCTCGATGAGACTGACTCCGGGCTTGACGTGGATGCGTTGCGCATCGTAGCTGAGGGCTTCAACAAGCTGCGCACACCGCAGACCAGTGCCATGGTTATTACGCACTACCAGCGTTTGTTGGACTACCTGAAGCCCGACATCGTACATGTATTGCTGGGCGGCCGTATTGTCAAGACCGGTGGACCGGAACTGGCAACAGAAATCGAGAACCGTGGCTTTGACTGGATAAAGAAAGAACAGTTAAATGAAGAATGAATAATGAATAATGAAGAATTTTCCTCCAGTCCATGTGCGAAAGGCGGTAACTCTTCATCCTTCATTCTTCATTCATAATTCTTCATTGGATTTATGAGACCCGAACAACAATACATCGACCTTTTCTCGCAATGCGAGGCCATGATATGCCGGCACAGCTGTGAGGTCATGAACGCCCCGCGTGCTGCGGCGTTTGCTGACTTTGAACGTCAGGGCTTTCCTACCCGCAAAGACGAGAAATATAAATATACGGATGTCAGCAAGTGTTTTGAGCCCGATTATGGCCTCAATCTGAACCGTCTGGACATCCCTGTCAATCCGTACGACGTGTTCAAGTGTGATGTGCCCAACATGAGTACTTCGCTCTATTTTGTCGTCAACGATGCCTTTTATAATCAGGCGTTGCCTAAGTCGCATTTGCCCGAAGGTGTACTGTTTGGTAGCCTTTGCCAGTTGGCTGCCGAGCATCCCGAACTGGTGAAGAAATATTACGGTAAGCTGGCCGATACTTCTAAAGATGGAGTGACAGCCCTTAACACGGCCTTGGCGCAAGATGGTGTGCTGCTCTACGTCCCTAAAAACGTGGTGGTGGAGCGTCCCATCCAATTGGTCAACATCCTGCGCAGTGACGTCAACCTGATGGTGAACCGTCGTGTGCTGATTGTACTCGAAGACGGTGCCCAGGCGCGCCTGCTGGTGTGCGACCATGCGATGGATGCTGTCAATTTCCTGGCAACACAAGTTGTGGAAGTCTTTGTGGGGCAGAACGCCGTGCTCGACTTGTATGAACTGGAAGAAACGCATAACAGTACGGTACGTATCAGTAGCATGTATGTCCGTCAGGAGAGCGGAAGCAATGTTTTGCTTAACGGCATGACACTTACGGGCGGCACTACACGTAACACCGTCAACGTAACTCTTGCCGGCGAGCATGCCGAAATCAACCTTTGCGGCATGGCCATTGCCGACAAGAACCAGCATGTGGACAACCATACTAGCATAGACCATGCCGTGCCAAGCTGCACGTCGAACGAACTCTTCAAGTATGTGCTCGACGATCAGGCCACGGGTGCTTTTGCCGGGTTAGTGTTGGTACGTCCCGGGGCACAACACACCAGTTCGCAACAGACCAACCGCAACCTTTGTGCCACCCGTGAAGCCCGTATGTACACCCAGCCGCAACTTGAAATCTATGCGGACGACGTGAAGTGCAGTCATGGTGCTACGGTCGGCCAGTTGGATGATGCGGCCATGTTCTATATGCGTCAGCGCGGTATTCCGATGCACGAAGCCCGTCTGTTGCTGATGTTCGCCTTTGTCAACGAGGTGATAGATACCATCCGCCTCGATGCCCTGCGCGACCGCCTGCACCTGTTGGTAGAGAAACGTTTCCGTGGTGAACTGAACAAGTGCCAGGGATGTGCCATTTGCAAGTAAAGTATCTGTTTACAGATTTCTGGAGCCGCATCATCGGTGGCTGAAGAATAAAAACTCTTAACTGTTAGCACGATGTATAATGTAGAAGAAATAAGGGCTGATTTTCCCATCCTTGGCCGCGAAGTGTACGGCAAACCGTTAGTGTATTTCGACAATGGCGCTACGACTCAGAAACCCCGTTGCGTAGTCGATGCCATTACCGATGAGTATTACAGTGTCAATGCCAATGTGCACCGCGGGGTTCATTTCTTGTCCCAGCAAGCCACCGAACTGCATGAGGCCAGCCGCGAGACGGTGCGCAAGTTTATCAATGCGCGCAGCACCAACGAGATTGTCTTTACCCGTGGTACAACTGAAAGCATCAACCTGCTGGTATCCAGCTTTGGCGAAGCCTTCATGCAGGAAGGAGACGAGGTGATTGTTTCTACCATGGAACATCATAGCAACATTGTGCCCTGGCAGTTGTTGCAGGCACGCAAGGGCATTGTCCTTAAAGTTATCCCTATGAACGACCGTGGCGAGCTGTTGCAGGATGAATACGAACGGCTCTTTTCGCCGCGTACCCGGATAGTCAGTGTGGCCCATGTGAGCAACGTGCTGGGCACGGTCAATCCCGTGCGCGATATGATAGCCACGGCCCACGCCCACGGCGTTCCCGTGCTGGTGGACGGTGCGCAGAGCATCCCGCACATGCCGGTGGACGTGCAGGCGCTTGATGCCGATTTCTATGTCTTTTCCGGGCATAAGGTTTATGGTCCTACGGGCGTGGGTGTGCTCTACGGCAAGGAAGACTGGCTCGACAAGTTGCCGCCTTATCAGGGTGGAGGCGAAATGATTCAGCACGTTTCTTTTGAACGTACTACGTTCAACGAACTGCCCTTTAAGTTTGAGGCAGGTACGCCCGACTATATCGGTACCACCGGGTTGGCCAAAGCGCTCGATTATGTTTCGGCATTGGGCATGGACCATATTGCCGCCTACGAGCACGAACTTACCGAGTATGCCACCCGCCGGCTGAAGGAAATTCCCGGAATGCGCATCTTCGGTGAAGCTTCGGAGAAGGGCAGTGTCATCTCTTTCCTTGTGGGAAACATCCATCACTTCGATATGGGCACGTTGCTCGACCGCCTCGGCATTGCTGTGCGCACGGGTCATCATTGCGCCCAGCCGCTGATGCAACGGCTCGGCATCGAGGGTACCGTCCGTGCTTCTTTCGGCCTGTACAACACGAAAGAGGAAGTTGATGCGCTGGTAGCCGGCGTGGAGCGGGTGAGCAGGATGTTCTGATACTGAATGTAGTAAAATACAAAGAAAAAGGCTTTGAGATTGATTGTGCTATCATCTCAAAGCCTTTCTTTTATTTAGTCATTATTGTTTAGAAGTCAAAACCGACTTTGATGCTGAAGCCTCCGCAGTTCTCCGAGCCCGAATAGTCATAACCGGCGTAATAGAAATCATAGTTGACTTTTTGCATTGTATATCCTAAACCTACACTGATACCGCTTTTATTTCCAATAGCGAAGCGGCAACCTACGGTAGGAGTCATGTAGAAACCCGTAGCATCATATACCGTATAGCCAACTTTGAAGTCAAGGAATGGTGAAATAGAGTTGTTTAAGAATTCGCTTCTCACATGGGCAAAGATAGGGATTTCGACAACTTCAGAGTCAAAGTAATAGTGAGCTCCTGCTCCTAAGCCTACATAAAGATAGGGATTGAATTGATAGCCGTGTGAAGTGGCAAATTCAACACGGTCTTCTCCAAAGTCACCAGTTCCAACTGTATAGCCCAAGTCTACAAATCCGCGATAGCCGGCTGTTAAACCTCTTCCATTAAATCTATCACCCATGCTTGTGTGGGTAGTATAACGGCGATTTTGTGCGGCTTCTTTGGTGATTTTTTCTACCTCATTCATTTTATAGGCAAAAATGCTTCCATCGGCTGTTTGTATCTTTAAGGATTCATTGGGGATTTGTTCAATAATGATGCCTCGAACAATGCTTCCGTTTTTTAGGTAAACAACTTCTTGTTGGTTTTGCGCCTGTATACTGATAGACGTAAAGAGTAAGATGGCAAGCAGGCACATGTTTTTTATAAATGCTTTCATAATATAAAAATATTAGATGTCCACCAGCTCCTTTGGACGTTTATAAAATACAGAAGCGTGGAACTGCAATGCCACGTTCTGATTTGGAGGTCGTAGGAAAACCTTTAGCACGAATATGGATATAGCAGCCCACGCTATTGCGTGAGAACCACTATGCTATCCTTGTGCTAAATTTGAAAGTTTCCTACGTTTCCAAATCACAAGATAAGCATAACGCTTCTTTTTAATTAATGTCTGATAAATGTGGGATAAAGGCGCTCCTTGATATTCCCGTAGCAAAGATACGAAATATTGTTTACAAGGCTCTGCATTTGGAAAATAATTTGACTACATTTGTCTTAAACCGATATTTGCTTATGAAACGCTTATTGCTTTTATGCTTTTTCCCGATGTTGGCTTTTGCCCAAACCCAAGACCGTTACCTTGAGCAATGTCGCGATACATTGCCCGCTGAATGTTTGGGTGCCGGTTTCTATCGCACCGCCTTCTCGAAAGCGCCGCAGGCTTTTTATCTCAATGAATCGGCGTGGGGCGACGGGCAGGCATGGGAGGTATGCCGACAGGGAGAGCGATATTCTTTCCTGGCGGCCGGAACGCGGCATGCTTTTGCCTCCTATGCAGAGGAGGGCTTTAAGGCCGATAGCGTGCGTGTGCCTGCCGACCGTGAAACGTACGAAGCATTGGGACGCCTTTTCCGCCGTGCCAATCGGTTGGCCGAAGATGTCGACGGGTGGAACAGCGGGCTGGACGGCTATACCTGTTATTTCGCTTCTTCCGATAGTGCGGGGCGTGTGAGTGTAGGCATGAAATGGACGCCTGCTGCCGGTTCGCTGACCTGTGCACTGACCAGCCTTTGCGATTCCATATACCGCCGTATCCGTCGGCATGAAACCGACTGGACACCGGTGCGCCTGAAGGCCGATAGTCTGTTGCA
>ENA-OOXJ01000210-OOXJ01000210.1-human-gut-metagenome-genome-assembly--contig:-NODE-210-length-54427-cov-6.934231_pt1 | contig 54427 bp, 54 predicted proteins | sample MGYA00241587_ERZ501343 | MGnify/ENA primary metagenome ERZ501343 (study PRJEB25962, sample SAMEA2042918) | human gut metagenome | biome: human gut; feature: human-associated habitat; material: faeces... | reverse complement strand
GTATAAGTTTTCGAACAAGTTCGAAACTTCTACACTCAATTTGCATTATCTTTGCGGTGTAAACTTGTATTTTATGCATCGATTTTTATCTTTTTTCGCCTGCTTGGCGGTGGCGGCTTTCATGGCTGCGGAAATACCCAATGGCTACTACGATGGCATTTCCGGATTGAAGGACAGTGCGCTCAAAACCAAATTGCACGAAATTATAGAAAACCACAGTAAAAACGACTATCAGGGCTTGTTTGCGGAAAGTTTTTGCTATACCGACGTTCGCAGCGACGGGACGTGGTGGGACATGTATTCCGACACGCGTCGTTACGTGCGCAACGGTTGGAGCGGCATGAACCGCGAGCACAGCCTTCCGAAAAGCTGGTGGGGCGGCAGCACTGCATCGCCGGCCTATACGGATTTGAACCATTTGTATCCGTCGGATGGCGATGCAAATATGAAAAAGAGCAATTATCCGCTTGGCGAGGTGGACGACAATAGCGACATGTACGACAACGGGGTGGTCAAAGTCGGTCCCCCCGTGCAAGGGCAGGGTGGCGGCAGCACGCGCGTGTTTGAGCCTGCCGATGAATATAAAGGCGATTTTGCGCGCACCTATTTCTATATGGTCACTTGCTACCAAGACATAGGGTGGAAATATACCTACATGACGCAAAACACAGCTTATCCGTCGTTGCAAGGCTGGGCTATCGACCTCTTGCTGAAATGGCATCGCGAAGACCCCGTTTCGCAAAAGGAAATAGATCGCAATGATGAAGTCTACCGTTTGCAGTCCAACCGCAATCCATATATTGATTTCCCCGATCTTGCCGAATATGTTTGGGGCGAAATGAAAGGGCAACCGTTTGAAGACGGCGAGTTGCCTCCGATTGGAGAGGGGTCGTTGGTGTCGCCCGTCAACGGGTCGACGGTCGATTTTGGTGATATTGTCGTGGGAAAGACGAAGAGCGTGACAATCAGCATACGCGGCAGCCTGACGAAAAATCTGCTGCTTTCGCTGTCGGGCAACGGGCGGGACGATTTTTCCATTCCCGTCACGACTGTGCCATGGGCGGAGGTGAACGAGAATGGCTACCGGCTGACGGTCAGCTACCATCCGGACGCCGTAGGCGATAGCGAAGCGAAGCTGTTGCTCTACGATGGCGGGCTGCAAGGCATCACAAGCTACGTGGTCAATCTGAAAGGCTCGGCTCATGAACAGCCTGTATTCGCTCCCATTACGGCTACGGCGGCATCGGAGATAACATCGACGGGTTTCCGCGCCAACTGGCTTGCGCCGTCAAGCCCCGACGTGGTAGACTACTACATTGTGAATATTTATGAGACGGTAGCCGGCAAGGAAATGATCCGATCCATATCGACCGATGGCGCCGAGACATACTACTATTTCACGGAAGCCAAGCAGGGTGCTTCCTATGCCTACACCGTGCAAGCCGTGCGCTACGAGACGACATCCGACGAATCCAATAAAATCGATGTCGATTTTGCGGGAGTGGCCGCCATCGACGGCTTGCGGCAGCTTGCCATCGCGCCGATTGTCGGCGGGTTGCGGTTTGTGTGCGACGAGCCGCACACCGGCGTGCGCATTGTCGACGTGTCGGGCAGGGTGGTGTCAGTGCTTCCGGAAGTGGTCGACGGGCAAAGCGTGTCGTTGTCCGACGGCATCTACATTGTCAGCAGCGAGCAATGCCCGCGTCCTGTCAAGTTCATCGTGCACCGTTGATGCGGTGCCGCTTCAATCCGTAATCGGCTTGTCAAAATGTTTCCGAAGCGTGTCGGCGATGCGTTTCGTGTAGATATATGCAATTTTTTCGGTGCAATATCGCGGCAATTGGAAAGAATTCGGGCTGTTATGGCGTTTATGTGTGCATGTGATTTTTGCGAAAGAACAAAAAAATGGCGGAAAAACGTTGAATATTCAAAAAGAGTGCTTATCTTTGCAACCGATTTTCGGACTCGGGGTGTAGCACAGTTGGTTAGCGCGCCACGTTCGGGACGTGGAGGCCGGAAGTTCGAGTCTTCTCACCCCGACAATCCAATTGAGGCCTTGCATGCCGTTTGGCGTGCGAGGCCTTGTTTGTTTTCGGAGCGTTTAGTTTTTAAGCCATCGACGATGCGTGCGGTTGCACATTCGCGCGATTTTCACAATTTGCTGAAAAAAGCGTAAAATATTTGACAAACGGGTGTTTGTGGTTGTATCTTTGTCCGCAAAAAGCTGCGTCTCGGCGTGATCGGTCAAGCGGATTTGGCGTTTGTCGCGAGGCGCGGAAACAGAATTTGCGGGCACATGGAAAAAGAAAAAAAATCGAAAATATCCTATTTCCAGTCGAACGTGACGGCGACGGTCAGTGTCGCGTTGGTATTGGTGTTGACGGGAATCATTGCTTTCCTCGGCATCGTGGGGAGCAACATCACGACCGACTTGAAAGAAAACATGGGCATCAGCATCATTCTCCGGAGCGATGCCACGCCGAACCAAATAGCCGAACTCGACAAGCAATTCAAGGCAGCCCCGTATGCGGCAAAAGTGCAATTCGTCTCCAAGGAAGAGGCGTTGGCGCAATGGCAGAAAGACACCGGCGAGAATCTGATAGAGACGTTTGGCGTGAATCCGCTCAGTGCGGAATATAAAATCAACGTGAAGGCCGAATATTCCGATTTGCCCAATTTGAGAAAAATTCGGGACGCCATCAAAAAGCATTCGGCGATTGAAGATGTGGAGCTTTACGAAGCGGAGGTGGAGGCCGTCAACAACAACATCAACAGCATTTCGGCTGTCTTGCTTGTAGTTGCGGCTTTGCTTATTTTCATTTCCTTTGCGTTGATCAACAACACGGTGCGGCTGACGGTCTATTCTCGGCGATTTTTGATCCACACGATGAAGCTCGTGGGCGCGAAGCCCGGTTTCATCCGCCGTCCGTTTGTCGTTCAAAACATGATAAACGGCTTGATAGCTGCATTCGCGGCCTGCTTGGTGTTTGTCGGGCTTTATTTCGCCGCGCAAAGTTTCGGCAACTTGTTTGCGGGGGCGTTTGCTCCGTGGCAGGTGGCATGCGTGTTTTTCGGCATGGCGGTGATGGGCGTGGCAATTTGCGGCCTGTCGGCATTCTTTGCTGCCGACAAATACATACGGCTGGATTACGACGATTTGTTTAAACGATAACCACAAAATATGGCAAATTCAAACAACACACGGGAGCGTTCCCATGAAAAGCGCGAAGACATTCGCCCTTTGGAAAAAAATAATTACGTGCTGATGGGCATTTCCGCAGCGTTGATTATTCTCGGCTTTTTCCTCATCAGCGGCGATCCGACCACGGAGGAAAAGTTTAATCCTGACATTTTCAGCACGGTGCGCACGGCTGTCGGCCCGACGATTTCGTTTCTTGGCTTCGTCATGATGTTTTTTGCCATTCTTTACAAGAAAAAATAGTCATAGAAATGGATATATTGGAAGCAATCATCATTGCGATAGTCGAGGGATTGACAGAATTTTTGCCGGTTTCTTCGACCGGACACATGATTATCACCGAAGGGCTGCTGGGAATGCAATCGACGCCGTTTGTGAAAGCGTTCACGGTGATCATCCAGTTTGGAGCGATACTTTCGGTCGTATGCCTTTATTGGCGCCGGTTCTTCTATCCGGAGACGATGAAGACGCATGGCTACACGTGGTGGCAGGCCATTTGGCGGTTTTACTTGCGGCTGATTGTCGGCGTCATTCCGGCCGTCGTTCTCGGCTTGGCATTTAATGATTTTATCGAATCCAACCTTGGCAATGTGATGCTTGTCGCCGTGATGCTTATCGTCGGCGGTGTCTTTATGTTGTTTTGCGATCGGATTTTCAACAAGGGGACAGACGCGACGCCGCTCACTTATAAGCGTTCGTTCGTGATCGGCCTCGTGCAGTGCATCTCGATGATTCCGGGCGTATCGCGCTCGATGGCGACGATCGTAGGCGGCATGTCGCAGCGCCTGACGCGCAAAGCGGCAGCCGAATTCAGCTTTTTCCTTGCCGTCCCGACGATGCTTGGCGCGACATGCCTTGAATTGTACAAGATGATCAGCCATGGCGAAGGCAATATATTGATGGAAGGCAACAATCTCGAAATATTGATTATCGGGTCGGTTGTGGCATTTTTCGTGGCAATTGCCGCCATCAAATTTTTCATCAGCTATGTGACGAAATACGGCTTCAAGATGTTCGGGTGGTATCGGATCATAGTGGGCGGCCTCATCGTCGCTTTGTCGCTGGCAGGGTATGAACTAACAATGGTCGGCTGATGTTGAATCCGGCGGAGGGCGAAATATTTTGTGTCGACAAGCCGCTTGGGTGGACTTCGTTCGACGTCGTGAAGCGGGTGCGCCATGTGCTTTCGAGGCGGATGGGCGTCAAAAAATTGAAAGTGGGACATGCAGGCACGCTCGATCCGCTCGCGACAGGCGTGATGATATTGGCCACGGGGCGTTGCACGAAGCGCATCGAAGAATTGCAATCGCATACGAAAGAGTATGTGGCTACATTGAGGCTCGGCGCGACAACGCCGTCGTTCGACCTTGAAACGGAAATCGATTGCGAGCGCCCGTGGGAACATATTTCCCTTGCCGACGTTGAAGCGGTGCTGCCCATGTTTGTGGGGCGCATCAGCCAAGTGCCTCCGGCATATTCCGCTTGCAAGGTCGACGGAAAGCGAGCCTACAAGATGGCAAGGAAAGGAAAAGAAGTGAGCATCCGCCCGAAGGAGCTTTTGATCGAGTCGATTGAATTGCTGCCTTCCGAGTTGCCGGAAGTTGCTATCAGGGTAGTGTGTGGCAAAGGCACGTATATCCGCGCCCTCGCTCGCGACATCGGGGAGCGGCTGGGATGCGGCGCGCATTTGACGGCATTGCGGCGCACGAAAGTGGGCGATATCGCCGTTGAGCAATGCGAAACGGCAGAGCGTTTGCTCGAACGTTTGCGCACGGAAGAACTCGCGATGATTGCGGAAGAATAAAATAGTGAATATCAAATAAAAAAGTAGCTTTATGAAGTTGTCACAATTCAAATTCAAACTGCCGGATGAATTGATAGCCCAATATCCGGCTGAAGAACGCGACGAATCGCGCCTGATGGTGCTCCACCGGAACACGGGCGAAATAGAGCATAAAATATTCAAAGACATCCTTGATTATTTCAATGAAGGAGACTTGTTGGTACTCAACGACACGAAGGTTTTTCCTGCGCGTCTTTACGGAAATAAAGAGAAAACGAACGCACGGATTGAAGTATTCCTGTTGCGCGAACTGAACGCGGAGCACAAGCTGTGGGACGTCTTGGTAGAGCCGGCGCGCAAAATCCGCATCGGCAACAAGCTCTATTTTGGAGAAGGCGACTCGATGGTGGCGGAAGTGATCGACAACACGACATCCCGCGGCCGCACGTTGCGATTTCTCTACGACGGGCCTCACGACGAATTCAAAGAAGCGTTGTTCAGCCTTGGGCAAACGCCGCTTCCGCTCTACATCGACCGTGAGCCGACCCCCGACGACGTGGAGCGCTTCCAATGTATTTTTGCAAAAAACGAAGGAGCCGTCGTTGCTCCTGCTGCAGGCCTCCATTTCAGTCGCGAGGTGATGAAACGCATGGAAATCAAGGGCATCAATTATGATTTCTTGACGCTGCATTTCGGATTGGGCAATTTCCGCGAAATTGACGTGGAAGATTTGACGAAACACCGCATGGATTCGGAACAGATGGAGATTCGTCCGGAATTGGTGAAAAGGGTGAATGAGACAAAAGACGGCGAGCGCGCCGTGTGTGCCGTGGGAACTTCGGTTTTGCGCGCCATTGCGAGTGCAGTGAGCATGAACGGGCATATCAAAGAATATAGCGGTTGGACCAACAAATTCATATTCCCGCCTTACGACTTTTCTGTCTGCACATCGCTTATCACCAACTTCCACATGCCTTATTCCACCATGTTGATGATGACGGCGGCGTTTGGCGGTTATGACGCTGTGATGAATGCCTATGAAGAGGCGGTGAAAGAGAAGTACCGGTTTGGCGTCTATGGCGACGCAATGCTGATTTTATAACGGATATGCAGTTGTTGAAAAATCGCATTGTGCAGGATGGGCGCGTGCTTGAAGGCGGCATCTTGAAAGTCGACAGCTTCTTGAACCACCAGCTCGATCCGAATCTGATGTTTCAATTGGCGGAGGAGTTCGGGAGACGTTTTGCGTCGGTCCCGTTCAACAAGATTGTGACAATTGAGGCGAGCGGCATTGCGCCTGCCGTCATGCTTGGCTATCAATTGCAGCTGCCGGTCGTGTTCATCAAAAAGAAGCAGCCGAAAACGATGGACAATATGCTGGTGTCGGAGGTGCGGTCCTTCACGAAGAATCGCGTCTATACGGTATGCATCAGCGCCAATTTTCTGACTCCTGACGATCGTATCGTCTTTATCGATGATTTTCTTGCCTATGGCAATGCCGCCATGGGGATGCTCGACCTTGCACGGCAAGCCGGCGCGACAGTCGAAGGCATGGGATTTATCATCGAAAAAGGTTTTCAGGGAGGCGGCGACCGCTTGCGGCAGATGGGCATGAACGTGCAGAGCCTTGCAATCATCGACAGCCTTGACGATTGCCGTATTCGTTTTCGAGAATGAGCCGCAAATCTTTACACACAAAAGAATGAAAGTGGAGAAAGCAAAATTAAAACAATATTTCGGGGATCTCTGTAAGATAGGCATCCCGATCGCTGTGGGCGTCGGGTTGTTCTATTGGTTGTTTGACAACGTCGACATCGACCGGATGAAAGAGGCGTTGCGCAACGACGTCGACTATACGTGGATTGGCGTCATGCTTGTTGTCAGCATATTCAGCCATGTGTTTCGCGCGCTTCGTTGGCGTTTGCAGTTGCGAGCGCTCGGCATTGAAGCGCCGCTTGGCGTGCTTGTCGTGTCGATATTCGGCACTTATGCTGTCAATTTGGTGTTTCCGCGTTTGGGCGAAGTGTGGCGATGCGGCTACATTGCCCGTCGGCAAAACGCTTCGTTTACGAAGGTGGTGGGCTCGATGGTAGCCGACCGGTTGACGGATACGCTTACCGTGCTTGTGCTCACGTTGGTTGTCATGCTGCTGGCGCGACATGCGTTCATGCAGTTTCTGGCCACATTCCCGCAAGTGGAAGCCGGCTTGTCGAATCTTGTGTCGTCGCCCGCGCTTTGGATTTCTTTGGCATTGGCGGCAATCGTGATTGTGGTTTTGTTCAAGGCTGGCAAGCGCAATCGTTTCATTCAGCGGATTGACAATGCGATAGCGGGGCTTTGGCAAGGCTTCTATGGCATTACGAAGATGAAAGGGAAAGGGATGTTTTTGCTATATACGCTGTTGATATGGGGATGCTATTTCATGCAGCTCTATGTGTGCTTCTTCGCATTCGATTTCACTCGCGATCTCGGCATCCTTTGCGCGCTTGTTTGCTTCGTGCTCAGCAGCATCAGCATGGGCATTCCCACCAATGGAGGTTTGGGCGCTTGGCACATTGCCGTCATTTTCGGGTTGTCGCTTTACGGCGTGGGCAAATTCTCCTTTAACTCTCCCGACCCCGAAGCTTCGGCTTTCGCCATGCTCGTTTGGGGGGCGCAAACGCTGTTGCTTGTCGCGTTGGGCATCTACACTTATCTTTACATACTTTTTGACAAATCGGGGAAGACGCAAAAGTCGAGCCCTGCGAACAATGAATCTCAAAATTAAACAACTGTGGCAATTAAATTAGACGATTATTTCGACGACGACGCTGCCGAACAGCAAGCGCCATCCGGCGTGCAAGAACCCGTTGCCGCTGAGCAGCCCCAGCCGAAAAGGGTCGTCGTGAAAGAATACGATTCGGACTACATCATTACGAACGGGCAGCGACGGAAAAAACGATTCCGCAAATGGCTCCTTTGGGCTGCCATTGCGGCGGTTGTGCTGATTGCCATCAACATGCTCTTTTTCTCGAAAAAAATATCCGGCGGCCAAGTCAGAGGCTACCTCATTGCCATAGAAAAGAGCGAAGGCATTGTGTTCGATTCCTACGAATGCACTTTGATTGTGGATTATCCCGACAGCATTGTCGATACCGATCGTCTCGTGTTTCGCTTTTCCACGACCGACCAGCAAGTCGGGAAACGCCTTTACAACGCTATGAAAGGCGACAGCATCGTGCTCGTGGAGTACGACCGCTACACGACGAACATGCCGTGGCGCGGCGAGTCGGACAATATCGTTTCCGATGCGATGCTCGTCAAGGCCACGCCCGTGTCGCGCTCAGTCGGGAAAGTGAGGAGCGAACGCGATTTGTGATGTTTTCGGCAAGCGTTTGCGAAAAAGCGAAAAACAGAAGAATTTATCCGCAACTCATTGCATTATTGTCGGAATTTGGTATCTTTGCGCGTTAATTTTCCGCAGATAGCTGAAAATTTGAATTTTAGAAAATTTAAAAACAAATAAGATAAATGGCAACATTAGAGAAAATTCGGAAAAAATCCGTATTATTGCTCGTAATCATCGGTGCTGCGCTGATCGCGTTCATCATCGGCGATTTCTTGAACACAGGTCAATCGATTTTTGGAAACGCCACCACTGTGGCAAATGTCGATGGAGAGAAAATCGACTACATGCAGTATCAACAACGTTATAGCGCTTTGACTGAAAACAATCAGCAAATGCGCGATACCGATCCGGCCATCATTCAAAATCAAGTGTTGGACCAAATGATTGGCGAAATCCTTTTGAATGAGGAATACGACGCTTTGGGAATCGATGTTTCCGACAGCGAATTGTCGGACTACATGTTCAAATACATGTTGCGTCAGGATCAAAACTTTGCACAATCGTTGCAATACCTCTTGCAAGCGACGCAGGCTCCCGTGGAATTGAAAGATCCGTCGAAGCCGGAACAACTTGTGCAAGATTTCCATGCATTCATATTCAATCCTGCAAAATTCGGCCGTCAAGAAGACGAAATTATCGCTCAGGCGAAAGCATGGTGGCTTTCCAACGAGCAAAATGCGGTCGAGCAGCTTAAACAAATGAAATTCGGCCGTCTTTTCGGCAGCTTGGTTGCGGCCAACGATCTCGATCGCGCAGCTTTGAATGCCGACATGGCAAATTCCTACACCGTGCGCATGGTGGCTGTGCCGTATTCGTCGCTCGACGACAAAGACTACAAAGTGGGCGAAGCGGAAATAAAGGCCGTTTATGAAAAAGAGAAAGAGCGTTTTGCGCTTAAAAATGAAGTTCGCAGAGTTCATTATATAGCTGTGGCAATTACGCCCTCGAAAGCCGACAACGAGAAAGCCGACAAATTCATGGAAGAAGTCGATTCCACGCTCCATGCTACGGAAGGCGTTGAAGGAATTCGCCATTATTCGGAACTGACAATCGCAGAAACGGAAGCTCGCGACCAAGATCTCGCTCGCGCTACCATCGCGTTGAAAAACTTTGTCGATACGGCAGCGGTGGGACAGATTTCTCCAATCACACGCAATGGCGACGATCGCATCATCTATCGTCTGCTCGCCAAAAAACAAGCTGTCGATTCCGTTCACATCACGCGTGCAACTGTGATGGGCAACAAGGCGATGCAAGACTCTGTGATCGCGCTTTTGAACGGAGGAAAATCGCTCGACGAATTGGCCAACGACTCGACGGTTAGCAAACTTGAAGAAAATATGCCGTTGGATTTGATTGCGTCGGTTGCGCAAGGTGTCATCACGGAAGATATGAGAAGCCAAATGCTTTCTGCCGGCAACGATTTCTTCATCCAACAATCGGAAGATGAGGGAGCCTTGATTTGCCGTGTAGACAGCAAATCTGCGCCGAAGACGGTTTATGAAGCGGCTACCATCACTTATACGGTGACGGCAAGCAAAGACACGCGCAATGACCTGTTCAGCGATTTGCAAAAATATGTCGATGCCAACAATACGGCTAAGGCATTTGTCGAAAATGCTACAAAATCGTCGCGGAACTATTCCGTCATGACAGTGAACATTGACGAGACGACTCCGGCTCTTGGCTCGCAATACAATTATGTGAAATCGTCGTCGAAGATGATACAATGGTTGTTTAAAGAGGCCAAAGAAGGTCAGGTTTCTGCCATTCAGGGCGACAACGACCAATATTTGGTGGCAGCCCTCGACAAGGTTTACGATGGCGACTATTTGCCGTTGGAAGATCCCGACGTGAAGAAATATTGCGAAACGCAAGCCCGCAACGAAAAGAAAGGCGATGCCCTTGTGAAAAAATATGCAGGCAAAGCGAATGATATCGACGGCTATGCGAAGTTGCTGGGCAAACCGGTGCAAACGCAGCGCGTGGGCGGCGGAATGCCGGCGTTTGAGCCGGCGTTGGGCGGACAAGTGCCTTATGCCGAAGTGGGCAAAGTTTATGGTCCTGTGAAAGGCGCCGGCATGGTATTTGTCTACACTGTCGACAAAAAAGAAGAAGCGGCCAACGCGATAGAGAACGACCGCCTCGATGCGGCATTCGTGCAACAGTATGCAATGTTTGGCAATCTGCTTCAAATATTGGAAAACAACAAGGATGTCGAAAACAACATCATCAATTTCCGTTAATCGACGGAATATCGGATATTAGATACGAAAACAGCGGCGCTCGAAGCGTCGCTGTTTGTATTTTCACGTGCAAAACATTAATTTTGCGGTAACTTAAACACACAACAACATGTATAGAACCAATACCTGCGGAGAACTTCGCTTGTCGGATGCCGGAAAAGTCGTCACTTTGGCCGGCTGGGTGCAGCGTTCCCGAAAAATGGGAGGCATGACTTTTGTCGATCTTCGCGACCGTTATGGCATTACGCAACTTGTTTTCAACAATGAGACAAACGCTGAGCTTTGCGAAGCGGCCAATCACCTTGGGCGCGAATACGTCATACAGGCAGAAGGCGTCGTTTCGGAGCGTTCCAATAAAAATGCGAATATGCCGACCGGCGACATCGAGATAATAGTGGATCGCCTCACAGTGCTGAACAAAAGCGAGGTGCCGCCTTTTACGATTGAAGACAATACCGATGGCGGCGACGATTTGCGCATGAAGTACCGCTACCTTGATTTGCGGAGAAATGCCGTTCGCAAAAATCTTGAATTGCGCCATAAGATGACGATGGAGGTGCGTCGCTATCTTGACAGCAAAGGCTTCCTCGAAGTGGAAACGCCGATGCTCGTAGGCTCGACGCCGGAAGGCGCTCGCGACTTTGTCGTTCCGTCGCGCATGAATCCGGGGCAATTCTATGCTCTTCCCCAATCGCCGCAAACTTTGAAGCAATTGCTGATGGTGTCGGGATTCGACCGTTATTTCCAGATTGTGAAATGTTTCCGCGACGAGGACCTGCGTGCCGACCGCCAGCCGGAATTCACGCAAATCGACTGCGAAATGAGCTTCGTGGAGCAGGACGACATTATCAATACGTTTGAGGGCATGGCCCGCCATCTCTTTAAAGAACTTCGTGGAATCGACTTGCCCGATCCGTTCCCGCGCATGACGTGGGACGACGCCATGAAGTATTATGGCAGCGACAAGCCCGATTTGCGTTTCGGAATGCGTTTCGTGGAATTGGACGATATTTTGAAAGGCAGCGGATTCTCCGTGTTCGACAATGCAGCTTATATAGGCGGCATTTGCGCGGAAGGCGCCGCATCCTATACGCGCAAGCAACTCGACCAATTGACGGAATTTGTCAAACGTCCGCAAATTGGCGCAAAAGGAATGGTCTATGCTCGTGTCGAGGCCGACGGCAATGTGAAATCGAGCGTCGACAAATTCTACGCGCAAGAGACATTGCAACGCATGAAAGACGCGTTTGAAGCGAAGCCCGGCGATTTGATTCTCATTCTCAGCGGCGACGACGCAATGAAGACGCGCAAGCAGCTTTGCGAGTTGCGTCTCGAAATGGCTCGTCAGCTCGGTTTGCGCGACAAAAACAAATTTGCATGTCTTTGGGTTGTGGACTTCCCGATGTTTGAATGGAGCGAGGAAGAAGGCCGCCTGATGGCAATGCACCATCCGTTCACGCATCCGAAGAACGAGGATATTCCGTTGCTCGATACGAATCCGGAAGCTGTCCGCGCCGATGCCTACGACATGGTTGTCAATGGCGTGGAAGTGGGCGGCGGCTCCATCCGTATTCATGATTCCGCTTTGCAACAAAAGATGTTTGAGATACTTGGTTTTACGCCCGAAAAAGCTCAGGAACAATTCGGCTTTTTGATGAATGCGTTCAAATACGGCGCGCCGCCCCATGGCGGGCTTGCCTACGGGCTTGACCGATGGGTGTCGCTTTTTGCCGGTTTGGATTCGATTCGCGATTGCATCGCGTTCCCGAAAAACAACAGCGGGCGCGATGTCATGCTCGATGCGCCTGCGCCGCTCGAACAAAAGCAACTCGACGAATTGCAATTGTCGGTCGATTTGAAAGAACAATAGAATTACATTTTCTTTCATACGCTCGAAAAGGAATATGCCCGAAAAGCATATTCCTTTTTTCGTGACATTTCGATTGTCGTGCCGCTTGCGTTCATGACGAAAGATGTTTTTTCACTACTGTCCACTAAAAAATGGACGGGGTTAAAAATTAAATAAATTGGGTTCACTTGAACCATAGAGGACATTGACATTTTTGAAATTCGATTTGTCGAAGAGGTCGCGCAGAGTGGCCTTGCTAAGATTGCTCCGCGTCACGGACTTCCCGATGCCGAGATGGTAGAGTTTGCCTGCATGAGCCTCCATCGCAACGATGAGATCACGCAGGCTCTCGCGGTTCGACAGTTGCCCGAACATTGGCGTAAGTAGTTGATTCCAACAAGTATAACTCTTTACATACTTGTCGCCGTCATATTTCTTCACGATGCGCAGGAACTTGAAGTTGTCAAGAAAACCAACTAATTGGGCGAAAACATATTTGTCTTTATTCATAACAGTCTGTGTCAGACTGCAAAAGTAATTTCAAATCGTTGCGCCTCAAAATCTCTTATAGCAAATTGAAATTCAATAAATTCAAAGAACTCTTATGACTTTTCAGTGGACACTAATGATGTTTTTTAACAGTTTTTCAATCAAAAAGAGTGCAAAATGTTCGAGATAATGCCAATTTGATAGAAAAATGCCATATCTTTGCAAAGCCTGCGCGATACTGTCGCCATGCGTAAAGTAAATGACTCTATTATGGAAAAAATTGACAATCTCGACCGGAAAATATTGGAAATTATAATGAAAAATGCGCGTATCCCATCGAAGGACGTTGCTGTGGTGTGCGGCGTGTCGCGTGCGGCGATCCACCAGCGCATACAGCGGCTCTCGGATATGGGTGTCATTGTCGGGTCGGGATATCAAGTCAACCCGAAAATGCTCGGATATGCCACATGTACTTATGTCGGCGTCAAATTGGAGCGCGGGTCGATGTATCGCGATGTCGTGCCGGAGTTGGAAAAAATTCCGGAGGTGGTGGAATGCCATTTCACGACAGGGTCCTATACGATGCTCATCAAAGTATATGCCCGCGACAACCAGCATTTGATGGAATTGCTCAACGATAAGATTCAAATGATCCACGGCGTAGTTGCCACCGAGACGCTTATATCGTTGGATCAAAGCATCAATCGCGAGATTCCCATCCGCTACGAAGAATAGCGAATCGGGGCGTTTGCATTTTTGCAAGTTCCGGTTTTTCGGAAGAATCTAATCGATGCCATGTTGCAGAAACGGGGGCTTTTGCGTACTTTTACGCGAATTTTCAAAACAATCCCGTTATGCAGAATTTTGATTGGAACGCAATACCGAAAGGCTTTAAAAAGATAACCGGCAATCGTCGTTTTCTCGAAGCATTGGCAGGCGCGGCCATCATATTGGTCGTGTCGTTGCTTTATTTTTCCACCAGCTTTGGCGAAGTCCTGAGGCAGAACGACATCATGCAAGGCTTGGCAAATGGACAAGAAGCCAAGGCTTTTTATGAGGAAACCGGCGAGAAGACGTATTGGACCAACTCCCTTTTCTCAGGAATGCCCACATTCCAAATATCGCCATCCTACGGCAGCTCCAAATTCATATCGTTCGTGCAAAGCATTTATGGAGCAGGGCTTCCCAGTCCTGCCAACTTGTTGTTCATGATGACGATCGGATTCTATATCCTGTTGCTGGCATTCGGCCTTCGTTGGCATTTGGCATTGCTCGGAGCGTTCGGCTATGGCTTTTCGTCGTATTTTCTCATCATTATCGGGGCCGGCCACATTTGGAAGTTTTGCGCGCTTGCCTATATCCCGCCCACAATAGCCGGAATCGTGTTGTGCTATCGGGGAAAATTGCTTGCCGGAGGCGCATTGACGGCGCTTTTCGCCATGATGCAAATCGTGTCGAACCATGTGCAAATGACCTATTATTTCCTCTTTGTCGTTGCCGCATTGATGATTGCTTATTTTGTCATTGCCTATCGCAACAAGGCGGTAGGGCAATGGGCGAAAGCGACAGGCGTGCTGTTTGTGGCTGCGGTCTTGGCAATTGGGGCTAATTCGTCGAGCCTTTACAACACTTATGAGTACAGCAAGGAGACCGTGCGCGGGAAATCTTCGGAATTGACTCCTTTGAAACCTGCCGAAGGGCCGGATTCGCACAATGTCAATGCCAACGGCATCGACCGCGACTACATTACGGCGTGGAGCTACGGCGTGGATGAGACACTGACGTTGCTCATTCCGAACGTGAAAGGCGGAGCGACTGTGAAACCCAACGACGTGGACGACAATGGAGGGCTTGTCGCAGCGTCTGTCGGCGATCTGCCGGAGGCTCAGGAAGCCATCGGCAATGCCGTGATTTCCGACAATCCGGAAGAAAATGCAGCGCTTCAACCGCAATTGGAAGCGACGGTGGGGCAATTCCGCCAATATTTTGGCGATCAACCCATGACTAACGGCCCTGTTTATGTGGGCGCGCTGATTTTTGCGTTGTTCATTTTGGGATTGTTTGTGGTGAAAGGCCCTGTGAAGTGGGCGTTGTTGGCGGTTACAGTCCTTTCCATCCTTTTGGCATGGGGACACAATTTCCATCAGTTCACCTATTGGATGATCGACCATTTCCCCATGTACGACAAATTCCGCGCTCCGTCGAGCATTCTTGTCGTTGTGGAATTTACCATGCCGTTGCTTGCGGCAATGGCTGTCAATCAAATTTTGTCGACTCCCGACTTTTTCTCCCGTCATCGCCGCGCACTTTATTTCTCATTCGGCTTGCCGTTGTTGATTTGCGTGGTGGCGATGCTTTTCCCGTCGATTTTCGGCAACGGGCTTTCTGTCAATGAAAACGAAATGCTGAACGAAGCTGCTTCGCAAACGGCAGGCATCGAGCAAACGTATGTCACCACGGTGAAGGGCATTGTGGCCGATGCGCGGCTTTCGATGGTGGCTGCCGACGCGCTTCGCAGTTTTGTCGTCCTTGCCATCGGACTGGCTGCGGTGTGGCTGTATTTGTCGAAACGCATCCGTGGCAATGCATTCGCGATAGCTATGGCTGCAATAGTGTTGATCGACCTTGCGGCTGTCGACAAGCGTTATCTCAATGCCGATGTGTTTGTGCCGAAATCCGCCCTGCCGACAGCAACGTTCGAACCGACGGCAGCCGATTTGCAAATACTTCAAGATACGACCAACTATCGCGTGATGGACGTGACGAATTTCGGTTCGGCCGTTCCTTCCTATTTCCATAAGAGCGTGGGCGGTTACCATGCCGCAAAACTGACGCGCTACAATGACTTGATAGAGCGGCAAATCGATCCGGCGAAGAATGCCATGCTCAACTCCATTCAGACAACCGGCATTTTGTATCTGCCCGAAGGCAAAATGAATGCGCTCGACATGCTCAATACGAAATATCTCGTTTTTGGCAGCGACTTTGTGGCTCAAAATCCGGGAGCATTGGGCAATGCATGGTTTGTCGACAAAATTTCTTACGTGAAAACGCCCGATGACGAAATGAATGCGGTTGGCCGCATCGACGTGGCAAATGAGGCTGTGGCCGACGAGAAATTCCGTGACGTGCTCGGCGCGGCAGGAAAAATTGCGCCAAACGATACCATTTATGAAACGCTCTATCGTCCGAACGAACTGCACTACAAGGCAGTGTCGCAAAACGGTGGTTTGGCGGTCTTTTCGGAGATTTATTTCCCATGGGGCTGGACGGCGACAATCGACGGAAAGCCGGCCGACATCGGGCGTGTCAACTACATGCTTCGCGCGCTTCGCGTGCCGAGCGGCACACACGACATTGTGTTCCGTTTCGATCCGCAATCGATTCACGTGACTGAAAATATTGCTTATGCTTCCATATTGCTCATTTATCTTGGGCTTGTGGTCGCTTTTGTCGCGACGCTGGCAAAATATGGGAGAAAGGAAGACATATATCCGCTTTGACGAAGTTTGAACGATATCTCACCGCGTGGCCGCGCTATCACAGGAGCAAGGGCTTTGGCATCCATTCGCCTTTTGCCTTTCGCTTTGTGTTGCGTGTGTTGAGGGAGCGTTGCCCGTATTATGCTTATGCTTCGCTTGATGCCAAGCGCGGCGAAGTGTTGGCAGTGCCGAAAAGGGTTAGGGGGAAAGCGTCGCATGTCGTTTCCCGAAACGAAATGAGGATGTTGTTCAGGATTGCCAATTGTTTCAATCCGCAGCGGATGCTTTTGTTGGGCGAGCATTGCGGCTTGTCGGCCTTTGCGCTGCTTTCCGTTTCGTCGAAGTCGGAAATGCGCATGTGGAAAAGCGATTACGAAGGAAGCCTTGCCGCTGCGACGTTGCTCGGTTTCGGCAATCGGATAGAAGTCGATTCTTCTGTGGAAAAAGCGATTGATGCGTATCTTGACGATTGCGGCGGGAGTATGCCTTTTGTGGTCGTTTCTCATGTCCCGTCGGACGAGGCAGCGGTATCGGAAAGATTGCTTGCTTTGGTTTCCGGCGAGCGCGATGCGGTCGTTGTTGTGCGCAATTTGTCGACCGACGACGCTGTCCGGCGGATTTGGAAATCGATGCTCGGCGCTTCGCAATCCGGCATGAGTTTTTCAAACGGCAAAACAGGCGTTTTTGTCGCTTCTTCCAAATTGCCGTTGCAGCATTTTTCGCTTTGGTTCTGAAAGAAAAAGGACGGACATGCCGAGAGAAGGCATGCCCGTGGAAATCAAGGATGTGTCTTGCATGGAATGCTATGCCGTGCAGACGATGCGCATGTGGGCTTTCGGGTAGCGCAACGTCATGCAGGAAGCCTCTGTGAGCACGATGGCATCGGTGTTGCGCACGCCGGCTTGTTTCAGGTTGAGCGATTCTGTCGTGAAAGGAATGTGGCTGTATTTTTGCAGATATTCGGGATCGATGATCATGCCGTTGTCCTCCATTCCGCATTCGTCGAACACCTCCGACAGCAGCACATACAATTTTCCGAATTTCGACCGCATTTCGGAGAAATCGATACCCCATTTCACGATGTTTTCTCCGGCCATCACGACTTTGGTCGATTCCAATTGGTTTAATTGCTCGATCAAGCCGGAACCGCCAATCAGGATTTTGCGCTTGTTGCCGGCATTGCCTGTGAAGGCCTTGCGCATCATTGAAATGACGGCATTTTGATTTAGCGCCCCTTTCTCGTATGTGAATTCACTTCCGGCTTGGTCCCAAATTCCGCCTGTGAGCATGACCGTTTCGCGTTTTTTCGTGTCTTCCACGCGGGCTTTCACTCCAAAAAGGAAGTTTTTCTCCATGCCGAGCCGCATGTCGTAGATGGCAGCCTCTTCTTGGTCGCTGAAAGTCCAGCCGACTTCCTTATTGGCAATTTTTTGCAACGTGCTTTGCTCGATTTGCATTTTGAAAATCTGGCAGTAGTTGCGCGATTTTTTCGGCAATGCTTCGAATTGCGGCGTTTGCACGTCGAGTTCGGTGGCGGCGCGTCCCATTCTCACGAGCGTTGTGCCCGAAGGAATCGTCGGGATGCAATTTTCATATTCGCCGATTGTTTGCCCATTGACGGTGACTACGTTGAGCATTCCGGTAGAGGCTTCTTTTTCCACGACATACAGCACCAAGTCTTGCGAACTTTGCGTTTTTCCGTCCGGTTGGTATCCCGCTACGCCTTTCACGAGAATCGTTTCCGAGGCTTCAAACAAGTCGTTGTTGTCGGTCGAGAGGCGAGCTTTTTGGAAACGGTCGCTTCCTTCGTCGTCCGTGCAGCCGGTGAATGCGCTTACGGTCAGGGCGGTAGTGGGGCGCGTGTCGACGGAATAATAGTCGACGATCATGCTTCCTGCGTGTTTGGCTCCTGCCCAACGCGAAAGTTGGTCGATGGGCGTGGCCATCGGTCGGATTTTCACGATTCGCCGGTCTATTTCGTTGCGCAACAAATCCGGCGATTCCGTTTTTGCCAATTCCACGGTCAGCGGTTCGCCCGCGATGTGCTTGCCGCCGGCTGTGCCTGTCACGACGGCCATCGCCGTTATGCAACCGATGCCGGCATCATCGTTGCAGGTTGCAAACAGGGCTGCCAGACAAGCCAAAGGCAGAATCGCTTTTCTCAATTGTTTTTTCATGTTGTTTTTCATGGCTTTGATTTTTGATAGTTAAGGTTTTGTTGATTTTGATTAGTCCCATACGCTGCGGCGAATGTGCCGCAGGAGCGGAATGCTGCTGTCGGCAAAGTCTTCGCTGTCGTCGGCAGGTAGCACTGAATGGATTTCTGCGCGTCTCATTTCGATGGCTTCGTTTTTGCCGCGCAAATAACCGGCATTTTCTGCGTCTTTCGCGTTTTGCTCGCTTCGTATTCCTCGATAGACGGCATCGAGGAGTGCTTGGCTGTCCGTCGCGCCATCGAGGAGCGCAGTCATTTCGGATAACGCGTTTTCGTCATCGGGATGATTTTCCGCAAGATATTTCAGTACGGCATCCTCATGTTTTTTGTCGGGTAGTTTTTCTTCGATTTCGGTTGATTCTTTCATGGAACATAAATTTTGGTTTCGGTGCAAAATTACGTTCCGACCGATTTCGTCGATCGGTAAAAAGAGAAAAGAGGCTGCGTCAAAATGGCAAATTTTGGCTCAGCCCCTTAGGCGGGTTGGAATTGATAGGTGAGGGCGAAAGAGTTTGCTTTCGTAATCGGCTTAGCCCGAATAAATAACGCGGCAGTTTGCAATTATGACACGCCGCCTTCAAACAGTGTCGCCACTTCTTTCAAATATTCCGTGATGGGAAGATGTTGCGGGCAAATGCGTTCGCATTTCCGGCATTGGATACATGCGGAGGCTTTTCCGTGGGTGCCGGCATACGAATCGTAGTAGGCTTGCTGGATGGAAAAGCCTTGGTTGACCGATTGCTTGTCGGCATTGTACAACGCGAAATATTCCGGAATGGCGATATGTTGCGGGCAGCCTTCCACGCAATACCGGCACGCCGTGCAGGGTATGGCTATCGAGCGGTTAATGATGCCCACAGCTTGCTCTATGGCGCGTTGCTCGTCTTGGGAAAGCGGCCGGAAGTCGCGCATGAACGACGTGTTTTCGTCCAATTGTTCTAACGACGACATGCCGCTCAACACCATCATCACGCCTTCCAGACTTGCTGCATAGCGGATTGCCCACGATGCGGGCGACATGCCTTGGCGTGTATTCTCGAGAAGCATTTGCGCCTCTTTCGGCACTCGGGCAAGCGCGCCGCCTTTCACCGGCTCCATCACCACGATCGGTTTGCCATGGCGGCGGGCCGTTTCGTAGCATTTGCGCGATTGTATGCTTTCATTATCCCAATCCAAATAGTTGATTTGAAGTTGCACGAATTCAACTTCCGGATGGGCCGTCAGTATTTCGTCGAGCAGTTCGGCTGTGTCGTGGAAAGAGAAGCCGACATGGCGGATTTTCCCTTCTTTTTTCAATTGCGCCACGAAGTCGAAGCTGCCCAAACGGCAAGCAGTCTTGTAGTTTGCCTTGTTCAAGCTGTGCAAGAGGTAGTAGTCGAAATAATCCACGCCGCATTTTTGCAGTTGCTCGGCGAAAATGCGTTCTTGGTCGCCTTCCTTGGAAAGCATCATCGTGGGCAGCTTCGACGCCAATGTGAAACTGTTGCGTGCATGGCGTTTCACGAGCGCGTCGCGCACTACGCATTCGCTCAAATGGTTATGATACATGTAGGCCGTATCGAAATACGTAAACCCTCTGTCGATAAACATGTCGACCATTTTTTCCACTTGCGGGATGTCGATTGCCGAGAAATTTTCAGGTTCTGTCAGCGGCAACCGCATCATGCCGAAACCCAATTTCTTCGTCATGGCTTATTTGCGGATTATGAAGTTGATTGCAATCCAGCCGCCAACTATTTGCAACAGCATTCCTGGCAGTCCAAGACGGAAATCTTGCATGGCAGCGTCCAAAGAACCGGTCAGCGCCCATTCTCCAAGACCGCCCACCCCTTGGTAGAACGCTACGATGGCGATGAATACGGCGAGCGGAGCGCGGCGCAAATGCGATGCGGCAACGCCGGCGGCAATTGCCAGCAATCCGGATTTTATCAATATGGCGGGAAGCATTGCCGCAGCCGGCATTCCGAATATGGCGCAATTGGCGAGCGGCGATGCGACAGCTGTCAGCAAGCCGACGCGCCAGCCGTATTTATATGCTCCAATGAGGGTGAAGAAATAGATCGGGAGCCAAGTTTGCCCGCCCATGTTTGCCAAGTGGCAAAGTTGGGGGAAGATGATGTTGCAGGCGATGAATGCAACGGCAACTGCATAGGTTTTCAGTTGCTTATAATCTAATGCGTAAAGTTTTAAAGTTCCTGTTGCTTGCATGATTGTAAGGATTAAATGTTTTCGCAAAATTACGGAAAATCATGCTTTGTAAATATAGAGGCGACTGCAGATGCAATGTTAAATCTTATAAATTCTTGTCTGTCGTGTTTTTTTCGCATATTCGTGTCACAAAATCGGAATATGTTCGTCTTGTATGTGAGAGTCAACCAATGAATGCGGATGAATTCAAAGAGGCATTTATGCCGTATCGCCGAAAGCTGTATGCAGTGGCGCTACGCTTGCTCGGCAATCCCGAAGATGCCGCCGATGCGGTGCAGGATGCCTATGTCCGCTTTTGGAACCATCGGGACGCAATAACGCGGAAAGATTCGCCGGAGGCGTTTTGCGTGGCGGTCGTGAGAAACATTGCCATTGATTTGTTGCGGAACAGGCATGTCGCAGTGCCAGTCGAAGCCTTGGCCGATTTCGCTGAAGAAATGGACGATAAAGCTGCCGTAGCGGAAAAGGCGAAGCGGGTGGTGGAATTAATGAGGCAATTGCCGCCGCGCCAAAGCGAAATGATGAAGATGCGCGATATACAAGGCTTGACTTTCACTGAAATTGGCTTGGCGATGGGCGAAAGGGAGGATAATGTGCGCGCTCTGCTTTCCAGAGCGCGGAAAAAAGTGAGAGAGTTGTTTTTTAAAACAGAAAGCACGCAATAATGGAGAAAGAAGAAATTAAATTGTTGCTCGAAAAATACTACGATGCAACGGCCACTGTCGAGGAGGAACAGCGTTTGCGCGAAGCTTTGCTGTCAGGCGATGCGGGGAGCGAATTTGAAACCGACCGGCAATTGTTCGAGGCATTGGAGGCATCTGCTCCGGCGGAGAAATATCCCGACACGCTCGATGCGCGGCTCGACACGCTTGTAGGCCGTCTCGACAGGAGGCGCCGCGTCGTTCGCCGCCGTCGTTGGGCGATTTTTTCTGCAGCGGCTTCGTTGCTTGTCGTTTTCGGCATCGCCCAATTTGCATTTCGCGGCGGCCATGCAGAGCCGGAAGCGGTGGAAACGATGGCTCGCAACGTCAGAATCATTGACAATGCGAAAGATGCCCGTGCGGTGTTTTATGCTGTCAATGCCGATTATGAAGAAGCCATATCGATGTACGACGACATTATGGCGGAAGCCGATAGCATTACCGCTGCATCGCAAGCTGAATTGGAACGGAATTATCAAATTATTAATGAATTAAGCAATATTGGAGGCCTATGAAAATTACAAAGTTTTTAGTCATCCTATTGGTCATTGCTGCCTATTTTCCCGCACACGCGCAACGCAACGACATCGTTCGCGAAATTGCATCGTTTAAAGGCGCCGAGGTCATATACATGTCGTCGGAGTGGATTAAATACAACGACGACAAGCGTAATTTCGAATATGGCATCGACGAGCCGAGCGGATTGTATGTGGTCAATATCACGAACAAGTCGCAATTTCCGGAGGCAAAGCGCTTGCTCGACAAAATCTTTAAAAGCAAGGATTGGCATGTGTTGGAAAAGATACGCCGCAACAATGTCTCGGTCGATCGCCTTGTCAAGAAAAACAAGCAGGGGAAGGTGACGGAAGGCATTCTTGTGATAGAGCGAAGCTGGCGCATCAGCATAACATACGTGGAAGATTAACTAAATTTATATGCAAATGAGAACTTTAAAATTTTTTGTCGTTTTTATTGCCGCGATTTGTTGCAGTCATGCTTTTGCGGCGCAAAACAATCCGAGAATCCAAGAAATGCGTGAAATAGAAGGCGTTTCCTACACGGAAATGCGCATCGACAAGCTTGCCGAGCTCATTGGCGAAGAAACGCTTGATATGATTGGAGTGGACCGGCCTGCTTTTTGTTGCACTTTTATGTCGGATGGCGACGAGGCGTCGAAGTCGCTTAGGAAAGTCATAGAAGAGATTGTTGCCGATCAAGCCTATAAAGTGGTAAGCGACATTGTCGATGGCGACGATGGCGATCGTGTGCGCAGGATTGCTTTGCCCAACGACGCGGGTGGCAATGAAGAAATGCTTATCGAAGTGTCGAGCGGCAACTCGCCGAAAACCATATTGGTATTTGTTTCCGAGTGACATTCGGCATTAAGAAAACATGAGAAACACATTGGCAATTAATCCCGTGTCGCTGTCCGGGGCGATACGGGATTGTTGCGTTTGCCGCATTGCGGCTGTGGGTATTATGAACAACTTTGCTTTTATTCCAGCCGTCCGACTACTCGCAAATATTCGGTTTCGTGTATCTTGTATTGCGTCTGCGCTTCTATCATGTTGCTTTGCGATTGGCTCCATTGCGATTGGGCGTCCAGCAAGTCCGTCAGGCTGCACATGCCGCTGTCGTAGCGGTCGCGCATCATGCGGAGGTTTTCTTTTGCCTGTTCGCATCCCAATTTTGCCGTTTCTATCAAGCGGTAGCTGTCGTCTACGTTTTGCATGGATTGTTGCGCTTCGATGCTTAGCAGGCGGGTGTTTTTCTGCAAATCCAATTGGGCGTTTTGCAGATCGAGCCGCGCTTTCTTGATTTTTTTGGTCCCTTCTCCCCAATGGAAAAGCGGAATGTTGACCAACACCGATACCAAAGCATTTCCATCTTCGATTTTTTGCGTAAACGATTGGCCTCCGACTTCGCTTTTCATTTTGATGTTGCCGAAATACATGTATCCGGCAGAAAGCCCGATTGTCGGCAATACTTCCGCCCGCGACATTTTCACTTGTTGCTCTGCGGCTTCTACTTGCTTGTGGAGCAATCGCAATTCGGGGCGCATGGAAATGTCGGTGTCCAACTCGGCGGGCAGCGAAACTTTGATGACGGTGTCGGTCGGTTCGATCGACGTATCCAAATCGCATCCCAAGACGTTGCACAACGCAAGGCGGCACAAATTCGCTCCATTCTCGGCTTTTTGCAATTGGTAATGTATTTCGCTTTTTTTTGCCGTGATTCTCAGCAAATCATTTTCTGTCGCCATGCCTGCCGAAACGCCCGATTCCGTCTGCCGGAAGAGCGTGTCCATTTGCGCTTTGTAGCTTTCCAGCATTCTCACTTTCCACAAGACGGCGATATAGGTCCAATAGGCATTGTCGGCATCTGCGATTACCTGCATCCGCGCTTTCCGTTGGTTTTCCAACGCGCAATCTTTCCCGATTTCCGATAGCCGGTTTCCGGCACGGATTTGCCCTCCGGCATAGATGGGCTGCGTCAGGCTGATTCCTGCCAGATACATCCCTCGCATTTGGAGCTTTGCCCCCATCATGTCCATGTCGGGAAACATGTAGGTGCCTGTTGCCGTGGCGTCCAGTTTGGGCAAGTAGGCGGCAAAAGCGATGTCTTTGTCCAACTCGGCTTGCATGACGGCGTTGTCGGCTTTCTGCAAGTCTTCGCTGTGGGCAAGCGCCATTTGCCGGCATTCTGCTTGCGTCAATGTTATTTTTTCCTGTGCGATGGCAATCGGCAACGACAATGCCGCAACGCACAATACGATGATTTTTTTCATATATCGCGATTTTTATTGTCGGTATTTGTTTGTGGTTGTTTGATATGGAACAATGCTGTATAGAAAAGCGGCAACAATATCAATGTGATCATCGTGCCGATTGTCAATCCGCCCATGATCGTGATAGCCATGGAGCTGTACATGGGATCGCCTATCAACGGGATCATGCCGACGATTGTCGTGAGCGATGCCATCAAGACAGGGCGCACGCGCGACACGGTTGCTTCGACGACTGCGTGATACGGCTCCTGATGTTCTTCTTTTTGCAGGCGGTTGATTTCGTCGACCAGCACGATGGCATTTTTCACCATCATCCCGATCAGTCCCATTACGCCGATAATTGCCATGAACGTGAATGGCTCGTTGAACATCAGCAATGCCGGCGTGATGCCGCAAAAAACGAATGGGAAGCAAAGCAATATCAGGATCACTTTTTTCCAATTGTCGAACAGCAGCAAAAGCGATATCAGCACGATGAAAATCGTGAGCGGCACGTATTTCATCAATCCGCCGATTGCTTCGCTTTGCAATTCGTTTTCTCCGACCCATCTCATTTTGTAGCCTTGCGGCAATTGGATGGATTCGATTTCGTCTTTGATGTCCGCGATGACTTTCGCCGGAGTCGCTTCGTCCAAATCCGTGTTAGGATCGCATTGGGCTTCGATGGCGCGTTGGCCGTTGATGCGGTAAACGACGTTTTCGTCCCATGTCAGGCGGATGCTGTCGGCGATGCTGCTCAAAGGCACGCTTCGGAACATGTCATCTTGCAGTTTGTCGGAATCCACGCCGCCTCCCAAGGCGAGCGCCGGATTGATGTCGGGTGCATGGAGGTTGATTGTGCTCCAAACGGGTATGTCGTGCAAGTCTTGAATACGGCTTCCGTCGCCGTTTCTGACTTGCATGTTGACAACGACCATTTGGTCGCGGTCGTTGATTACGCCTATCGGCATGCCGTCGGAAGCTGCTTTCAATGCGTTCCCGACATCGCTGCGCTCAATTCCGGAGCGCAAAGCGTCGTTGCGAACGTAGTCGACTGTCAGGGACTTGCCGCGCGGCTTCCAATTGTTTTCGACAGAATAGGGGTCGACATAACGGCTTTTCCGCATGATGTTTTCCGCTTGGCGGCTCAGGTCGCGAAGCACGGCGGGATCGGGACCGCTAAACTCGACTTCTACCGTGTGGGACGTGGAAATGGAAAAATTGTATTTCCGGATGCGTATGTACGCGTCAGGGTATTTTTCGCGCAATTGCTTGCGTATGACAGGAATTTGCTCGACGACGGTTTTGTAGTCTTTGCAATCGACCATCAATTCTCCATAGCAGTCGCCTCCGGATGTCATCGGGCGCACCAAGCAATAGTAGGCAGGGGCGCTGCCCATGCTGGCGGCAACGCGTTCCACTTTCGGGTTTTTCTGCAACAGTTCGCTCATTTCGAGCAGGTCGTGCCTGACTCTGTCGGGGCTTGATTGCGGGGGCAGGTAGTATTCCACGACAAATTGCTTGTAGTCGAAATCGGGGAAGAACAGGTTTTTGACTTGCGTCATTCCGCCGATGCAGAGCAACAGCACGGCGACTGCGATGGAAATCGTCGTTTTCTTGTAGCGGATGAGGAAGCCGATGGCGCGGCGCACGAAGCGGTGGACCGGCGAATTCATCACGCCATTGCTGCCACGTTTTTCTTTTTCTCGGCGTGGCAGCCATGAGTTGGCACACACCGGCACTTGTATCAATGCCAGCACCCAACTTACGAGCAAGCTGACGCAAAGCACGAGAAACAAGTCGTTTGCATATTCGCCCACGGAGCCTTCCGACAAGAAAACGCAAATAAACGTGGATGCTGCTATCACGGTTGCTCCCAAAAGCGGCATTGCCGTGTTGCGTCCGATGCGGTAAAGATAGGTTTGGGGCGGAAGCCCGCGCTTTTTGTCGATTAAAATGCCGTCCATGATGACAATGGCGTTGTCGACCAGCATGCCCATGGCAATGATGAACGCGCCCAGCGAGATGCGTTGCAATGTCGTGCCGCATACCAGCAATATCGGGAACGACAGCGCAATCGTCAGTATCAGGCCGAATCCGATGATGATGCCGCTTCTGAGTCCCATTGTGAAAATCAACACAAGGATGACGATCAACACGGATTCTACCAAATTGACCATGAAGGAATTGATGGCATCATCGACTTTGTCGGGCTGAAAAAATATTTTTTCTGTTTCTATCCCTGCGGGAATTTGTTTCATGACTTCTGCAAGGCGGGCATCGACGAGCTTGCCGACATCCGGCACGATGGCATCGGCTTCCATGGCCACGCAGATGGCCAAGGCTTGACGGCCGCCGACGAAAAATCCGTTGCGCTGCGGCTCGGAAAATGTTCTTTCGATTTTCGCGATGTCGCCCAAGCGGAATTGCTTCCCGTCTGTCGTTTTGATGGCAATGTCGGCAATGTCTTTTTCGTCTTTGATGAGGCCCGACACGTTGATGCGCAATTTGTCGCCTTCATTTTGGTAGGTTCCGGCGTCGACTGTCTGCCCCGAGCTGCTGAGGGCAGTCATGATTTGGGTGGGGATTAGCCCGTTGCGCGACAATTCTTCTTTCGAAAGCACGACGTTGATCACTTCGTCGCGGTTTCCGCCGATGATCACGCGCTTGACGCCGTCGACTGCCAGCAATTCCCGACGGATGAGTTTCGCATATTTGTATAGTTCGGGGTAGGAATAGCCGTCGCCGGTGAGCGCGTAGAAAATGCCGTAAACATCCATCATGTCGTCCACGACAATCGGCTCGTAGCACCCTTGCGGAAGTTTCGACCGGACGGCGTTCGTTTTGCGGCGCAACAAATCGAAATGTTGCTCCAATTCGCTTAGCGGGACTGTCATTCGGAATTCTACCGTGAATGTTGCCGACCCGTCGTGGCATTCGGTTTTTATTTTTTTCACGTCGGGGAGCGTGCGTAATTCGTCTTCGACCACTTGCGCCACTTTCAGTTCCACTTCGTGCGCGCTCGCACCCGGATAGGGGACGACCACCATTGCCTGCTTTGTCGCGACAACGGGATCTTCCAGTTTTGGCATTTGCATGAACGCAAATACGCCTCCCAATATGATGCCAATCATCAGCGACCAAAACAAGGTGGTGCGCCGCATGAAAAATTCTGTGATTTTCATCAGAGCAAATCTCCTATGTTAGTGGCCGATTTCTTGATTATGTTGACTTTTTCTCCGTCGTGCAGGGCATCGACGCCGGCTTTTACGATTTGCTCGCTGCCTTTCAGTCCGGAAACGACGATGGCTTCGCCCGATGCGGTTACGCCGCCGGTTTCGACTTGCCGTTTCCTTGCAATCGACTTGTCGTCGACAACCCAGACGTATGTTTTGCCGTTTTCTTGAAATAAGGCATGCAGCGGGATTGTTTTTGTCGACAAATTGCCGTTGCCGGCCAAGCGGATGCGGATTTCCACATTGGTTCCTGCCGACAATGCCGCTCCGTTCGAGCCGGAAAAGGCCAAGCGCATTTTAAATAATTGGTTGCCATCGGCTTTCGGGATGATGCTGATTATGTTCATGTTTTCGGTCCTTCCATTGTTGGGCAGGACGCATGATATTTCCTTGATGCTGTCGCGTGCGGAATATATCGTGAATGGGATGTCGGTCTCGACTTCCATGCGGCTCATGTCCATCAACGTGACAACCGGCGTGCCGGCATCGACCATTTCCGTTTCTTCAAAATTCACGGCTTGCACGTATCCTCCGGTTGGGGCATAGAGGCGTGTGTAGTCCAATTTGTTTTGATTCGATTGCAATTGTATTTTCACTTGCTTCAATCCCGACAGGGCTTTTTCATAGTCGTTTTCAGAGATGCTTTTGTTGCGGTAAAGGCGTTCGATGCGCTGAAACTCGTCGTGCAGTTGGTCGTATTGCACTTGCGCGGCTTCTACGCCGAGCTTGTAGTCGGCATCGTCCAGCGACGCGATGAGTTGCCCTTGACGCACATAATCGCCTTCGTCCACGGCGATGCGCCGGATTTGCCCGGGCGTTTTAAACCCTAAATTGATGGTTCCGGCTTCTTTGACAACTCCGGAGAATGTTTTCTCCGTGTTGCCTGCCATGTTTTTGGGAGTGACAACTTCCACGCTGCGCACGAATTGTTCCGGCTGTTTGTCGGAACATCCGACAAGACAGCAGATTAACAATAAAGCTATCGGATAATTATTTTTCATTGATGGATTGATTTTTAAATTTGCTTCAAAGGTCTGCATTTTAAATAGGGCGCATCCTACCTATTTGGATAGTAAAATGTTCCGAAAGTCGAATAATCGCAATTGTTTGGCGCAAATGGGTGGTTTTAATGGTTGAAATGGCTATTTTTGTGAAAAATAGAAAAGATGAAAGAGACGTCTGTTTTTAAACAATTGGACTTCATGATGCTGCCTACATCCGAGCATACCTCCATTTTTGAAAATGAGTTTATGCTTGCCGACAACTTTGGCATGCCATCGAGTGAGATAAAATATAATGATTTCGCAATAACGAGTGATCCTTTTAAAATCGATTTCACGCTCATTTTGTTTTGCACGCAAGGCCATATGGATTTGCGCTTGAATTTGCAGGATTTCCGGTTGCAAGCGGGCAGCGTGCTGGTTGTGCTGCCCAATTCAATCGGTGAATGCATCGAAATAAGCGATGATTTTCAATTGGCTTTAATTGCCTTTACCAATGAAAAATATACCGACAACATTGATTTGGAATCGTCCATCCGGTTTATAAAATACTTGTCGACCGATTCTTTGATCCCTTTGACGAAAGAGCAAATGGACGAATCGCTGTTCATCTACAATGCCATGCAACGCAAGATGCGTCAACGGCGGTCGGCGTTTACGCGCGAAATATTGAGCGGCTATATGCAAGTGTTGTGTTACAGCGGATGCCAGTGGATGTCGGAATTTAATGAAAAAAAGGGTGACAAAAGCCCCAAGAACAGGCAACAGAGCTTGTTCGAACGTTTTTTGGAATTAGTGAAGGCGCATTATGCGAACGAACGGTCGATTTCTTTTTATGCCGGCAAAATGTGCCTCACGCCCAAATATCTGTCGTTGGCGGTTCGGCAGGCGAGCGGCCGTTCGGCGGGCGATTGGATTCGTGATTATGTCATATTGGAGGCGAAAGCATTGCTGAAAAGCAAGACATATACGGTGCAACAAGTCAGCATAATGCTTAATTTTGCAAATGCTTCGTTTTTTGGAAAATATTTCAAATCGGCTACGGGTGTATCGCCACGGCGGTATATGTTGGGATAAATATTGAGAATTATGGAAAAAACATCTATCAAGCTTGCTCCGCAGCCTTCGATGGCGGCGATGGTCGAGACGCTTCATGCCGGCGGCTATTCGCTGGTGGTTTCAAATGGCGGCAGCGCGTTTGCTTTTGTTGGGCGTGGCGTTTCCGATTTGTTTCGTTTGCTTTCCGAACAGCCGGAATTGCTTCGGGGCGCGACGGCCGCCGACAAGGTGGTGGGAAAAGGAGCGGCGGCGCTCATGGCGCTTGGCGGGTTGCGTGAGGTGTATGCCGATGTCGTCAGCGAGCCGGCATTGGAATTGTTGCAAAAATCGGGAGTGAAGGCAACCTACGGCTCATTGGTGCCAATGATATGGAATCGCGCCCGTACCGGCAGTTGCCCCGTCGAACAGCTTTGCAAGGATGCCGAAACGGCCGAAGAGTGCTTCCCGCTGATTCGCGATTTCGTCGAAAAAATGCGCGGCTGACATCTCCGTTTTTTTGCCTCCGCATTTTTGATTTTAACGATACAATCGTTACATTTGCAAAAACCTGCCCAAAAATCAACGCTATGAAACGAGAATCTTTGTCGGCGAAATTGGGGAGCATCGCCGCGGTTGCCGGAGAGGACGGCGCGGCCGTGCAGCGCGTGTGGTACTTCGCTTCGGGATTGCCCGTGACGGAAAACGCCGCGACGACGGCGGTGAACAGCCGGCTCCACATCGGCAAGGAATTTACGGCGTTCGACGGGTTGTGGTGGTACGACAACGACGCCCGTCAGTACGACCCCCTGACGATGCGCTTCACCACGCTCGACCCGCTCGCCGCCAACTACCCCTCGCTCTCCCCCTACGCCTACTGCGCCAACAACCCCGTCAACTACATCGACCCCACGGGAGGGTGGAATGTCCGAGTAAGCGCATCTTCTGACCGCGGGAAGCATCCATATGCGACATTCACCGCTTATGACAGAAACGACAATATTATATTTTCAACTATTGTCAAAGTAAGAGGGGACGGCAGGATTCGATCTAAAACAAATCACGATACTCCCCAAGGCATATATAAAATTTTAGAATGGCGGGAGACGGGAAACGACCGATATTCTGCTGTAAAATATGGACCTAATGATTTGCTTGCATTGGATTACCAATCAGGCGAAGGAAAAGGAAGAAACTACATGCATGTGCATGGTGGGAGAGATCAAGGCCCTGAATTGACCGATACATGGGGATGCCTTCGAATGGCAGACCAAGACATCAAAGAATTGAAACAAGTCGTTGATTTTGTAGAATCTTCCGACCCGAATGAATCCCCCGGATATTTGACAGTGAAGGACGACATACCCGCGCCTGTCTCTTTCAGCGATAGAGACGATATGAAATTTTCCATATTTCGGCATGTACGTCTGGACGAAGTTATTTGCATCGGTCAAAAATTGCCGATGCCGGAATCAAGGAGGCCATCCATTGTCGACATCGTAAAACCTGTTACAAATCCTTCCATAAAATAATCAATCTTAACCGCAAAAGCAATGAAAACCATACCAACCGTAATGATCATCTTGTTTGTTGCCATCTCATTTGCATGCACGCAACAAAAGCAGAGCGCGCCTTTGCAACAAACCCGCCATTCTCAACAAGAAAAGCGGCAACCTGCGACTGCCGATACCGCCCTTGCTGTCGACAGCACGCTCACAACCAAAGACTATATCTATTGCCTGCCGGATTCTTTCTATAGCAGATCTTACGAATCGCAAAAGTCTTCATACACCGAAAAATGGCGTTCCTTGCCGGAAGAAGAAATGAAGCGATTAAGTCTGCAAGACTCCCTTGCCATTGAATACATCATCCATAACACGGACACCGCATCTACCGCAAAATGGACAGAACTCGACTATCAAAACATTATTTTCCACCTAAAAGCGCCTTTTGGATTTGATGAATGTTTTGATGAAACACTTGCTTGGATATTGTACAACCATTTGGGCGACAACTACGAGCAATGGAATGAGTTCTTAGGCAAGTTATCCATGCTTCCGGAAATGGAAAGTGCTTTCATTGTCAACAGAACTTGCTCGTTTGTCAAAAGGGAATATATCTATTCCAACTATATGGAGCCCGGCAAACAAAGATACCCGACTCCGGAAGAATTTAAAAAAGAGATGAGCATCGTTTACAAATTGACGGGCATGAGATATTATTATCAGAACTACGGACTATATTAGATTGGACGATTTCTCAATCCAAAGAATTAATTCGAAAAGGAGGTACACGAATATCAACATGCGCCAAAACAGATTTTCAAAAATCATTCACAATCTCATAAAATGAAACGGAAACATGGCATAGCAATCGCAATGACAATGCTTTATTTGCTCACATTTTTGTGGGGATTCAATTTGCCTGTCACGGTACGGCAAAAATTAGGCATCCTTTTGCTTTTGCCATTCGGCATTGCCGCGGCTGCAACAATAGTTTTCGATTGGAGCGTCGGGCGGCGACACTTCGGTATTAAAAAGGTAATACAAGCCGAAATTCTGCCGGTTGCGGCATTGTCTGTGTCGTGGGCGATCTGCTTGTGGGGCAGTCGTGAAACATTGTCGGCCGTCGAAGACTCATTTTTCTGGCAAATTCTTTCCACATGCCAAACATACTCTTTGGAAGCTATCTTTTGGTTGATGGTTTACTCACCTGCCATATTGATATGCATCGGCATTATCGGATGGATAATAATTTATAAGCGGAACAAATTACCCAAAAAGCCCAATTGACATGAAAACAAGCGCATTCATCATCGCAACAGCAATGATTTTGGCGGCATTTTCGTGCACCAATCGTGCCAATAAAAACGAAAATGCTCCTGCCGTTGAAAGCAACGATGCAGAATGGGTGACGACGGCAGAGGGCAACAAGATGTGCGTGGTGGACATGGATGAAACGTTCGGGTTGTTTACAAAAGGGGGATTGTTCGACAAATATTATTTGGAGGATTCAATTCCCTTCCCGAGATTCATCGTTCGCAGCAATTTTGAATTGCCCGATGATATAAAATGCGTTCGCATTACATTTAATTGCTACTTTTCTTGGACCGAAAACATGGATACATTTACGATGGTAATGACACCTCGCTTTGCCACAACGTTTTATTACAAGGATGGAACGAATGAGTCTCGACCTAAATTAGGTTACTTAGATTATTATAATTACCTGTTTACAAAGGACGATAAATTCAAAATAAAATTCAAAGTAGCCGAGAAAGTTGAACAATACGCGGAAAAACTGATTCGGATAGATAAAAAATCAAAAGAAGTTGGAGAATATTACAAATTTCTGCTTCGAAAGACATACTCAGAAAGTCGGATTCCCACCCACATGGGGAATTGGCCGGTTGCTTGTTACATATATAATCCGGACATAATTCGAGATCGGAAAATGTCGTTGGAATACCAATACCCCGAACTCCGATTCTGATTCCGTCGCGGAGCACGACGGCGAATGTTGCGGGATGCCGGCAGTTTCGAGATTGTGCAGGTTTATCGAACGATGACTTTTGCCGTGGTTTCGTCGACGCGAACAACGTAGAAACCGTGAGGCACTTTGATTTCGGCATCGGTTCCACGGTAGATCGTTGTGCCGGAAAGTGAAAAAATTGCAATTGAGTCGAAACGTCCGTCAATCTTGATTGCGCCTGTGCCGCCGACAATGGTCGGCGCATCGAGGGGCACGGCATTTGCGCCGGAATGTCCGTTGCTGTCGGAAATGACGAAGCTAACCGTTCCGGTGTCGCTGTCGCGATGGATGTTGCGAATCGAGAAAGAGTCGAATTCTATTTTTGTTTGGCGTTTTGTGCCCGGCAGAATCGGGAAATAGCCGGAATCTTCCTCCTCGCATATATATGCCACTCCGTGCGGGCTTGAATAGTTCACCATGTTGGTTTCCCATTTTTGCTCGTCGTAGATGATTTTTGTGATTAGAAGTCCTTCGTCGCCGTCGCGGTCGTAGAAAGGAGCTGCGCTGTCGTTTAGAAATTTGTCCCAGCCTTGTCCTGATTTGTTTTCGAGCAAATAGAAGATCTTGGGATAGGGATCGGACGCATCCATGTTGTGAGCAACGCTACCGGAGGTGAAAAGCAATGCCGTTCCCTCATCGATGGAGGGAAGCGATGCGGTGCATCCTTCTTTGGGCGGGTTGATTTGTTGCGGGCGCAGCCATCCCATCAGCATTCGCTCGTAGGCGGAGAGCGATGCCGGAGTGCGGTTGAAGTTGAGGCGAAAGCCGGAGTCCATCAAGTCGTAGATGCCGGGCGTGTGGCGCGTGTTGTAGCGGCTTGTGCTGTAAAGGTAGGGAAGCCCGATGGCGTGGGCGAAGTTTTGCACGAACTGTCCGATTCCGGCAAAACTGCTTCCGATTTCCCTTTTGAACGCTTCGCAGGACGCATTGCAGCAGGTGTATTCCCCGATGGATATGCCGTCGGCAATTGCGGCGCTTGTTGTCGCATGTGCAGGGCGGACAGCGTCGGACGAACCGTCGGCGGATTCACCTTCGCCTGCATAAATCACGTGCACGCAATCGATCGTGCCGTCGAAGTCGTGGTCGTATTTGCTCAAATCGATGCCGTCGGCAGCAGCAAGGCGGCATGCTTCCTCAATCATCTCGTCTGCACGGCGGTCGTTGCCGGAGATGTCGTTTTCTCCGTAGTATGTGCTGTTTTCCGGCAGCGTATAGATGCCAAACACGTCGAATACGGGGCGATATGCGCCATGCGACGAATTGTCGAAATAGTCGGCGACGCTTCCGGTGGAACATTCGCCATCGTATTTTTCTGCATTGAGCGCGTTGCGGAAAGTTTCGGCGCTGAATTGCATTCGCGAGTCGGGGAAATCGACAAGTATCACCAACTCATGCTGCATTTCTCTCGCGGATTGGAATTGCAAGCTGTCGGCAGCCGCGGAGTTGCAAAGACATAAGGCCGCCGAAAATAGCGCGGCATGGATTTTCGAATGAGCAAACATGTGATGGGTGTTTAATAATTGAAAAAGGCTGTGTCGGAATTTTGTTGTTTCGACACAGCCTTTGTCGTAAGGCAAGCAATACCGGACGCTATTTTCCGGTTCCTGCGTTGGCCTCGTCGGTCATTGCTTGGAGTGGGTCAAAAGCAATCCAACAAGGCTGTGGCAGATGCTGCTTTATGCCATTATTCGTCGATATTCGGGTTGAGCGAATGCCATTCGGAGATCGGAGGAAGCACGCCCATGCCAATCACTTCGTCGCGAAGCGCGCACAAGTGCTTGTAGCTTTCGCGCAAAGCTGCCATTTCTTCCGGTGTGCCGACGATTTCTTCATAAGCGCAACCTTTGGATGTGATAGTTGCTTCCACTGCCATCATCACGTGGTCGAATCCTTTGAAAGAAACGTAGCGACCTGCCGGCCAGCGGAATGCTTCGCCGCCCATTGCTGCACGGATCATTTCTACCGACACGTAAGCCGGGCTTTGGAACGAAGAACGGCCGCGCAAGTTGATGATGTTGGCTCCGCCTTTGATCACCTTTTGTTGGATTTCAGCCCATTTGTCGGCCGGAAGTTTGTCTGTGCCGATGAGGTCGAGCAGCGGAGTGCCGTCGACTTTCGCCGTCGAAGCGAATACTGCCATTTGCTCGCCGTGTCCGCCATAGGTGCGGCAACCTGTAACAGCGCTTTGGGGAACGTTGAAGAATTTGGCGAGTTCGCTTTGCAAACGCGTGCTGTCGAGAGCAGCAAGCGTAGTCACTTGCGAAGGTTTCAATCCGGAGTGGAGCAATGTGATCAAGCCGGTGATGTCGGCAGGGTTGAAGATGACAACGACGTGTTTCACGTCGGGGCAGTATGCTTTCAAGTTTTTGCCCAATTCTTCAGCGATGGCTGCGTTGCCTTTGAGCAAGTCTTCGCGAGTCATGCCGGCTTTGCGGGCAGCGCCTCCGGAAGAGATGACGTATTTTGCTCCTGTCAGAGCTTCTTTGATGTCGGTGGTAAAGGTGACGTTGCAACCTTCAAAACCGCAATGGCGCATTTCTTCGGCCACGCCTTCCAAGCCCGGTCCGTAAGGATCGTAGAGGCAAAGGTTGGGGGTGAGGCCCATCATGAGAACAGTTTGCGCCATGTTTGAACCAATCATGCCGGCAGCGCCGACGATTGTCAATTTTTCTTCAGTAAGAAACTTCATAATGTTGAGTTTTAGATGTTTATAAGTTAGATGATTTGTATCTTTTTGTTTTGTGTTCTGTTTCTGCAAAGATAAGGCAGATCTGTTAAAAACGGATGCTTTTTGTGTTAAAATAAGTGGATTCTCACAAGACGGGACTCATCAGCCTGACGCAAGATTCTTTTAGCTTTTGCACGAAGGGGCGTTTGCGCCATGAGGAGATGGTGACGCAAGTGGATTGGCGGATGTCATCGAAGAAAATTTCTTTCATCCGGCTGTTTATTTCTTTGCTGTAAATAAAGGCGTTGCATTCGAAATTGTATTCCATGCTGCGGAAATCGAAATTGGTCGAGCCGGTTGTGGAAAATTCGTCGTCGATGACGATGGATTTGGCGTGGAGCATGCCGGCCTCGTAAAAGTAGACTTTGATTCCGGCGCGCAGGCAGTCGGCAATGTAGGAGCCCGACGCGAGTTTGAGCATGGCGGAGTCGGGACGGCGGGGAATGAGGATGCGCACATCGATTTTTGCCAACGCTGCGCTTTGAAGCGCGCGCAACAGCGCTTCGGTGGGCAGGAAATAGGGGGTTTCGATGTAGATGCATTTTTTTGCGTTGGCGATGGCTTTGTTGAACATGAGCGCAATGTTGTGCCATTGTCCGATGGGTCCGCTTGAAAGGATTTGCACGCCTGCTCCGGTGTTTTTTCCGTTTTGGAAGATTGCGATGTCTTCTCCGTCGTCGAAGTGGGGTAGGTCCATGAAAGCCCAATCGGTGTGGAAAGAATGCAGCAATCCGAGCACCGATGCGCCTTTGATCCGGATATGGGTGTCGCGCCATACGCCTCCGTTTATCCCGTCGATGTAGCGATCGGCTATGTTCATGCCGCCGATGTAGCCTATTTGGTTGTCGATTACCGTAATTTTCCTATGGTTGCGCCAATTGACGCGCGTGGCAAACTCCGGAAATGTCACTTTGAAGAAGGGATATGCTTCGATTCCGGCATCCTGCATTTTGCGGAAAAATTGCTTGCTCGCGCCGAAACTTCCCACGTGGTCGTAGATCACTCTGACTTTCACGCCTTCCGATGCTTTCCGGATGAGGATGTCGCGAATTTCAGTGCCGATGCGGTCGTCGTTGAATATGTAGAATTGGATGTCGATGCATTTGGAGGCATTTGAAAGGTCGGCTTTGTAGGCGTCGAAAAAATCTTTTCCGTTGGTGAAAATGTCGATGTCGTTGTCGGGAAAATAGACGGCTCTTGCCAGCGTGTGGCCCAAGCGGATTTGCTGGCGGCTTTCGGGTGTCAATGGCAGTTTGGCTATGTCGACTTGCCTGATGGCGCGGTTATGGGCAAACCGTTTTTTCAGCCTTTTGGATATGAGCGCTTTGTTTTTAATGCTTCTGCCGAAAAAGAGATAGAACACCAAGCCGACAACCGGCAGGAAAAAAAGCACCGTGATCCACGCCAGCGAACGGACAGGATTCCTGTTTTCTTTCAGGATGACGTAGATAATGGAGAGGATTGTGGCGGCATAAATGGCGCAACAAATCAGAAAGAACCAATGTGAATAGATGAATTCCGGCATAGGTTGGCATTAAGTCAGTGCTAAGTTACAGCTTTTTATTCGAAGCAAAGATGAATTTGTCGGGAATTTGCCAAAAGAAAAGCAAAATTTAACGAAAATATCGCCGTGCCAAAGATTTTCTTTGTATCTTTGTGTGTGGGATAAATTGCATCTCAGCATGCGCGTTTGCTTGTTGGCGCTCGATTTTCAGAGGGGTTGCCGGTTTAGAGGGAAGCGGATGCCGGTTGCATTTGAAAGAATAGGCATGAAGCAAATTTTGTTGTTCATATTTTTATTGCTGTCGTCGGCTGTCACGACGCAGGGCGCGGAAGCTCCGGAAAAGAAAGAGCCGGTGCGCTATGTCGTTTCGGAGGCAGGAGGCGGAAAGGGCTGCCTTTCCGTTGAGAACAACAGTGGCAAAGATTGCAAATTCAGGGTTTATTCGATTACAGGCCAGCTTGTCGCTGTGGTGGAAACTACGGGGAAGGATAGCGCCTCTGTTGTTCTTCAAAAGGGCTTCTACGTGGTGAGCAGCGAATTTGGAAACAGAAAAATCGTAGTCAGGTGACATCGCGAAAATATTAATTGGGGAAATACGATGTACGACAAGGAAAAGCAGAATGTCACGCTGAATATTGCCGGCGAACAAGTGAAGACCGTCATCAACCGTTCGGAAGAAGAAGAATTGCGCAAAATTGAAAAACAAGTGACCGGATTGTGGAAGCAATGGAAGCAGATGAATCCGTCGAAGACAGATTCGCAAGTGCTTGCCATGGTGGCTTTCCAATATGCCAAATTGTATTACGACGAACTTTTGGCGGGCGAAAAAAGAGAAGCAGCTTTGCAGAGTTTTATAAAAACTTATGAAGAACGGCTCAATAAAATTGTCATAGACGTTTGAAAAAGTAAGATATTTGCCGTTTTGCTTTCCGGATTCGGAAAAAAAGCCTACTTTTGTGGAAATTTGGGTTCGGAATGGCTGAAAGTTTGTCGGAAATTTTTGAACGATTGCTAAGCAAACAGCAAATTCTTGTGGAGCGTTACCGCGCCCTTGAAGAAAAGTTGAATGCAGCCGACGAAGCAAATCAAAAATTGGCGGAGGAAAATCGCAAGCAAAAGGTTTTGATAGAAAAGCTTGAAACTGCCAATCAATATTTGCGCATTGCCCGTCGGATAGCTCCGGATCAAGAAGCAATAGGCAAAAGCCGTGAACTGATAGCCCGATTGGTGCGGGACGTCGATAAGTGTATCGAGCAACTTAATGAATAGGCATAGAAATATTTACGATATAGAAATGACATATTTAAGCAATTGTCCGTTTGGATATTAGCCGGACGAGCAAGTTGCCAAAGTTCGCGAAATATACCGACAGATCGGAAAACGAAGAGATAACCGCGCCGATGAGGTGTGCAGATGCACACGTTGTTGGCGTTTTTTATATATAAACAAAAATACAAACAGATGACAATAGAAATCGTATATGTAGCAGGAATAGCAATCGCAGCCATAGCCGCAGGCGTGGCGGCGACGTTGCTTGTGGTGAAACGCATGGCTCGTTCGAGCGCGAAAAATATCGTGGAAGAAGCGCGCGTGGAAGCCGACATTTTGAAGAAAAACAAGCTCCTTGAAATCAAAGAGGAAGAAATCAAAATGAAAGCCGAAGTCGAAAAACAGGCAAATGCGCGGATGTCGAAATTGCAATCGGCCGAGGCCAAAGCGAAACAACGGGAAATGCAGCTGAACCAGCAACAATCGGAACTGCAACGCAAGCGCAACGAGACCGACAATCTTCGCGCCACGCTCGATTCGCAGCTTGCCGCCATGGAACTGCGCCAAGCCGAAGTGGAAAAGATGCACAAGAGCGCACAAGAAGCGTTGGAGCATATTTCGGGCTTGTCGGTGGAAGAAGCCAAAGAGAAATTGGTCGAGTCGTTGAAAGACGAGGCGAAAACAGCAGCGGCATCTTATATCAACGATATCATGGACGATGCGAAAATGACAGCAACCAAAGAGGCGAAACGCATCGTCATCCAATCGATCCAGCGAGTGGCAACGGAGACGGCGATCGAAAATGCCGTGACGGTGTTTCACATCGACAGCGACGAAATCAAAGGTCGCATAATCGGACGTGAAGGCCGCAATATCAGGGCTTTGGAGGCTGCCACAGGCATAGAAATCATTGTGGACGACACGCCGGAAGCCATCGTGCTTTCCGGATTCGACCCCGTGCGCAGGGAAATCGCGCGGCTTGCTTTGCACCAATTGGTGGCCGACGGCCGCATTCATCCGGCACGCATTGAGGAAGTAGTGGCAAAGGTGCGCAAGCAGGTGGAAGAAGAAATTATTGAAACCGGAAAACGGACAACCATCGACCTTGGCATTCACGGATTGCATCCGGAATTGATTCGTTTGGTGGGAAAAATGAAATATCGTTCGAGCTATGGGCAGAACTTGTTGCAACATTCCCGCGAGACGGCGAATCTGTGTGCGGTAATGGCATCGGAACTTGGGTTGAACCCTAAAAAAGCGCGTCGCGCCGGCTTGTTGCACGACATAGGCAAAGTGCCCGACGACGAACCGGAATTGCCGCATGCTATCATCGGAATGAAATTGGCGGAGAAATACAAAGAAAAACCGGATATCTGCAATGCCATCGGCGCTCACCACGACGAAGTGGAACAAGCAAGTTTGCTCGCGCCGATTGTTCAAGTTTGCGATGCAATTTCCGGAGCGCGTCCGGGAGCGCGTCGGGAAGTCGTAGAGGCATACATCAAGCGGTTGAACGACCTCGAACAACTTGCATTGTCCTATCCGGGTGTCATCAAAACTTATGCCATCCAAGCAGGCCGCGAACTTCGTGTGATAGTCGGGGCAGACAAGATTACGGATGTGGAGACGGAAAAATTGTCGGCCGAATTGGCACAACGCATCCAAGACGAATTGACATATCCGGGGCAAGTGAAGATTACCGTAATCAGAGAGACACGTTCGGTTAGTTTCGCAAAATAATAGGATTAGCCTATGGATTCTTTGAATAAAGAAGCGGAGGCATCCGTCGAATTGAAATTTACTGAGCCGCGAGGCAAGTTGAATTGTTTTGATTGGCTGGGCAATGTGCCGGGCAAGAAGAACACGTTCGACATGGTCGAGGTGCAGTTTAAGAATACGCGGAAAGGCTACTACAAGAATGTTTCGAATTTGAATCTGAAAATCGGCGATATCGTCGCTGTTGAAGCAAGTCCGGGGCATGATGTGGGGCGCGTGTCGTTGACGGGAAAGTTGGTCGCTTTGCAGATGAAAAAGGCCAATTTGCGTCCCGATGCGGAAATACGCCGCATATTCCGGAAAGCAAAAGCTGCCGATATGGAGAAATTCGAGGCGGCGAAAGCGAAAGAATACGACACGATGATTCGCTCGCGCCAAATCGCGAAAGATTTGAAATTGGACATGAAAATCGGCGACGTGGAATATCAGGGCGATGGAAACAAAGCCATATTCTATTATATCGCCGACGAACGAGTCGATTTCCGGCAATTGATAAAAGTGCTTGCCGATGTGTTTCACGTGAGGATAGAGATGAAGCAAATCGGTGCGCGCCAAGAAGCAGGGCGCATCGGCGGAATCGGGCCGTGCGGCCGTCCGCTGTGCTGTGCCAGTTGGATGACTAATTTTGTGTCGGTGGCGACGAGCGCGGCGCGATATCAAGACATTTCCCTCAATCCTCAAAAATTGGCAGGGCAGTGTGCAAAGTTGAAATGCTGCCTGAATTATGAGGTTGATACATACGTGGAATGTGTGAAGCAGATGCCTTCGAAAGAAATTCGATTGGAGACCAAGCAACATACTTATTATCTTTTTAAGACCGACGTGTTCAATAAAATGCTGACATATTCGACAGAAAAGAACGCGCCGGCAGATTTGGTCACGATTCCGGCAGAACGCGCTTTTGCCGTTATCGCGTTAAACAAACGCGGCGTGAAGCCCGACAATCTGTCGGAAGGCGGAGACTCGGAAAAAACGTCGAGCGAATTTGTCGATATTGTCGGGCAAGATAGCGTGACACGTTTCGACAAAGCGAAAAAGAAAAAACGTAAAAAGTCCAATGGGGGGCGTGGAAATCGTCCGTCCGGCAACAACGCTTCCGCCAATCAGAAGCAGGAGGGCGACAATGCCGAACGTCAATCTGAAAGGCGACCGCCCCGTCGGAATCAAGGAAGGAGAAATGGTGGGCAAGCGCGCAAAAACGACAAACCTGCGGTTTCTGAGAAAAGCGGCGAATAGCTTAATAGCCTTTTCTTTTTTATGGGCGGGAGTTGCTTGCTCGGATGGCGGCGTTTTCGACAGCGAATTTCGTCCGATAGACGAGTCGGGCTGGTCGAAGTCGGAGTCGTTGACGTTCGAATTGCCCGATACGGTTCCATGTGGCAACAAAAAAACGTACGATGTGGAATTGCATGTGCGCCACGATGGCAGATTCCCGTATCGCGATTTGTGGCTGTTTGTTGATTTTGTCGGCGGTGGCGTCGTTCTGGAACGCGACACGGTGGATGTCGAACTTGCCGACCAGTATGGAAATTGGTTTGGTTCGGGATTTGGCGGCATGATGCAAAAGAGCATGATTTTGAAAAGTTCTGTTGAGGCAGGGCAGTATGAGAAAGTAATTTTGTGGCATTGCATGCCGGTTTCGTCTGTGCAAGGTTTGACAGACGTGGGATTGAGTTTTGCAACGAATGAATAAATTTAAGATATCGAGATGATAGATTGGAGCCGGACTGACGCGATAGTTTTCGATATGGACGGGACGCTGTGGGATGCGGTGGATTCGTATTGCGAGATATGGAACAGGTGTTTTGCCATGTTCGATACGGATTTACGCATTCATCGGCCCGAATTGCTTGCTTGCATGGGAATGCCGTTGGATGAAATTTATCGGCGCTTGACGGCGGGCAGAATCGTTCCCGACGCCTCTGCTTTCCTCCCTGCCGTCGAGCGGGAAGAAGCGCAAATGATGTCGAAATTGGGAGGCCGTCCGTATCCCGGGATGCAGGAAGGCATTCGCCGGCTTTCGGAATCCTATCCTGTGTTTTTATTGAGCAATTGCGGCGTTTCCGGATTGGCAGACATGATGCGCTTCACGGGGATAACGCCCTATGTGCGCGAGGCAATCACTTTCGGCGCCACGCAGCGTCGCAAAAGCGAGAACCTTCGTTGGCTGAAAAAGAAATATGGATTTATGCAGCCGGTGTATGTGGGCGATACGGAAGGCGATTGCCAAGAGACGCACCTTGCCGGCTTGCCATTTGTCTATGCTTCATACGGCTTCGGAACTTGTAGCGATGCCGATTTGGCGGTCGATACATTTCAAGAAATAGTAGATTACTTTTTAAATCTGAAAAGGTGATGAAAGAACGTGCAGATATTGAATTCGCGAATCGTCAGGATAAAGTGCGCGCATTGATGCGGCAAGAGAATTTGGATGCCGTGCTTGTGTGTACGAATGCCAATGTCTATTATTTGGCAGGACGCGTATTTTATGGTTTTGTCTATATCGCCGCCGACGGCCAAACGCTGTACTTTGTGCAGCGGCCTGTCACGGCTGAGGGCGACAATGTGGTGCATATACGCAAGCCGGAGCAAATTGCCGATGAGTTGAAAGCGCGAGGCGTGGACCTCCCGAAGCGAATAGGCTTTGAACTTGAAGGCATATCGTATCTCGAAGCCATGAGATATGCAAAGGCCTTCGGCGACGCGGAGATAGCAAATTGCTCTGCGATATTGTCGCAAGCGCGAGCCGTGAAGACGGCTTATGAAATAGAGCGATTGCGAGAGTCGGGGATGCGCCATTGCGGTTCATACCGTCGCATACAAGGCTTGTATCATGAAGGCATGACCGATGTCGAACTGCAAATCGAGATCGAACGGGTGCTGCGCTTGGACGGTTGCCTTGGCATATTTCGCATCGCAGGGCGCTCAATGGAATTGTTTATGGGCAATTTGCTTGCAGGCGACAATGCCGATGTGCCAAGCCCGTACGATTTTGCCATGGGCGGGGAAGGCCTTGACAGCTCCCTTCCGGTAGGATGCAGCGGCTCGATTATCCATGCCGGAAACACAGTCATGATAGACATGAATGGAAATTTTACAGGCTACATGACCGACATGACCCGTACATTTTATGTCGGCCGGTTGGATGCTCATGCAGAAAAGGCGCATCAATTGTCGATCGACATTCATAAGGCATTGCGCACGTTCATGCGTCCGGGCGTGGCAGCAAAGGATGTCTACGAAAAAGCGGCAGAGATGGTAAGCAAGGTCGGCGAAGACGCATTTTTCATGGGCCATCGCCAACATGCCGGATTCGTAGGGCATGGCGTGGGAATCGAAGTGAACGAATGGCCGGTGTTGGCTCCAAAAAGCCGGCATGTCTTGGAAGCGGGAAATGTCGTGGCGATCGAGCCGAAATTTGTCATTCCGGGCGTCGGTGCCGTGGGTGTGGAAAATACCTATGTCGTGACTGGCAACGGGTTGGAATGCTTGACTCCTTTCCCTGAAGAAATAACGGAATTGTTGTAAGCGAAATGAATTTAAGCAGTCATATAAGCGGAGAAGTGTTTCGGCTTGTCGGCTCTGTTGCCGACGAGATGGGGCAGCCGTGTTATGTGGTAGGCGGTTATGTGCGTGACATTTTTTTGAATCGCGAATCGAAAGATGTCGATTTTGTCACCGTGGGCAGCGGGATAGAGCTTGCGCAAAAGATTTCAGACAAAATCGGCCGTCATGCGCCATTGACCGTGTATCACAATTTCGGAACGGCTCAAATCAAATACCACGGGCTTGAATTGGAATTTGTCGGTGCCCGAAAAGAATCTTACAGCCACGACAGCCGGAAACCGATAGTCGAGAATGGAACGCTCGACGATGATCAGCGGCGTCGGGATTTTACGATAAATGCGTTGGCAATCTGTTTGAATGCAGGCGCATTTGGAGAACTGGTCGACCCTTTTGGGGGCATTGCCGACATAGAACGGCGCATCATCCGCACGCCGCTCGATCCTGACATCACTTTTTCCGACGATCCGTTGCGAATGATGCGGGCAGTGCGCTTTGCTGCGCAATTGGATTTCGACATTTATCCTGAAACATTCGATGCAATTGCCCGCAACAAAGAACGCATTTCCATTGTGTCGCGCGAGCGTGTTGCCGACGAGTTGCGCAAAATGGTTCGGTCGAGCCATCCGTCGAAAGGCTTCTTGCTGCTTGAAAAAAGCGGTTTGTTGCAATTGATATTTCCGGAACTTCAAGCTTTGAACGGGACAGAAACGATCGACGGCCATGGGCATAAAGACAATTTTGCACATACGTTGCAGGTGCTCGACAACGTAGCGCGTGTGTCGGACAACGAATGGCTGCGTTGGGCTGCCATATTGCACGACATTGCAAAGCCCTCGACAAAGCGCTACGTGCAAGGCATAGGGTGGACTTTCCATAACCATAATTTTATCGGGAAGAAGATGATACCCGGCATCTTCAAGCGGATGCGTTTGCCGATGAACGAAAAAATGCGTTATGTGCAGAAATTGGTAGAACTTCACATGAGGCCGATTGCATTGGTCGAAGACGAAGTGACCGATTCGGCCGTGCGGCGCTTGTTGTTTGAAGCAGGCAATGATATTGACGACTTGATGACGCTTTGTAATGCCGACATCACCTCGAAAAATCCGGAGAAAGTGCGTCGCTTCCTCGACAATTTCCAGATAGTCAGAAGGAAACTTGTCGAAATAGAGGAGAAGGACAGAATCCGCAATTTCCAACCGCCTATCGGCGGAGATGAAATCATGCAGATTTTTGGATTGTCGCCGTGCCATTTGGTCGGGGAGATAAAGGAACGTTTGAAAAATGCGATTCTCGACGGCGAAATACCAAACGAGCGCGAGGCAGCCTACGAATTGATGCTTCGCACGGCAGCGGAAAAAGGCCTTTCTCCTTGCAAAGATGCCGAATGAACAAGGTAAATCCTTATTTTTTAATTTTTTATGCAAAAAAGGCGGTGAAAGTAAGGGCTAATTGAAAAAAATGTGCGATATTTGCATTCGCATTTTGCCACTGCTTCCTTGTAGCGGCGCATGCGCGAAAAGAATTAATAACTAATAAAATATAGAACAATGACTAAAGCAGACATCGTTAATGAGATTTCGAAATCGACCGGTGTGGAAAAGGCCGCTGTACTCGAAACAATTGAGAAATTCATGGAAGTCGTAAAAGACTCGTTGGCAAATGGAGAAAATGTATATCTCCGTGGATTTGGCAGTTTCATTGTGAAAGTTCGTTCGGAAAAAACAGCTCGTAACATCTCAAAGAATACGACAATCATCATTCCGGAGCATAAAATACCGGCATTCAAACCGGCAAAAGTGTTCATGGAAGAAGTAAAATAAAACGGTTTAATTAAATTCTTACAACAATGCCAAGCGGAAAGAAAAGAAAAGGTCATAAAATGGCCACACACAAACGTAAAAAAAGATTGAGAAAAAATCGTCATAAGAAGAAATAAGCCCAAACCTTATTTCTACGAATTACACAAGAACAAACCTAATGCGGAAAATTCCATAAGTGTTTGTTCTTGTGTCTTATAGGGACGATCGATAAGTATTTTTTTAATTTGTGATTAAAACAGAATGAGAAGTGAACTGGTAGTTGATGTTCAGCCGAAGGAAATTTCTATCGCCTTGCTGGAGGACGGCCGATTGATGTCGCTCCAAAAGGAAGCGCGAAACATAAAATTTGCCGTAGGCGACATTTATTACGGTCGGATAAAAAAATTGATGCCGGGCTTGAATGCGGCTTTTGTCGACATCGGTTCGGAAAAAGATGCTTTTTTGCATTATCTCGACCTCGGTTCGCAGTTTTCCAGTTCAAATGCTTTTATTCAAGGCGCTATAAAAGAGCCGCAAAAAACACCCCAACTCTCGAAATTCAAATTAAGTCAGGATATCGACAAGCAAGGGTCGATTAGCAACATCCTGACGCTTGGGCAGCATGTCGTGGTGCAGGTGTCGAAAGAGCCGATATCAACGAAAGGTCCGCGTCTGACGACGGAATTGGCTTTTACCGGCAGATTCATGGTGTTGATTCCGTTTTCCAACAAAGTGTCGATTTCCCAAAAAATCAAATCGACGGAAGAAAAGATGCGTTTGCGTCAATTGATGGAAAGCATTCGCCCGAAAAACTTCGGAGTGATTGTCCGCACATCGGCAGAAAACAAACGTGTAGCGGAATTAAACAATGAATTGAACACATTGCTGAGAAGTTGGGAGGAAACTATTGAAAAGTTGCAAAAATCGACACCGCCGGCCCTTTTGCATGAAGAAGACAGCCGTGCCGTCGGTATTATACGCGATATTTTCAGCCCTTCTTTTGAAAATATCTTTGTGAACGACGCGGAAACATATTCACAAATCTACAACTATGTGAGCCTGATTGCTCCGGAACGGAAAGATACAGTGCAGCTTTATGCAAAGGATGAGCCGATATTCGATGCCTACAACGTCACAAAACAAATCAAATCGTCGTTTGGCAAAGCTGTTTCTTTCAAATCCGGTTCTTACATTATTATTGAACACACGGAGGCATTGCACGTGATCGACGTGAATTCCGGAAATCGAAACAAAAATGCCGACAATCAGGAAGAAAATGCGCTGGATGTGAATCTCAGAGCTGCCGACGAGATAGCTCGCCAATTGCGTTTGCGCGATATGGGGGGCATTATCGTGATTGATTTCATCGACATGAACTCTGCCGAGCATCGGCAAAAACTTTACGACCACATGAGGGAAGTGATGGCCAACGACCGTGCGCGCCACAACATACTTCCTCTTAGCAAATTCGGATTGATGCAAATCACGCGTCAGCGTGTTCGCGCAGCCCTCGACGTTGAAACGTTGGAAAGCTGTCCGTCGTGTTACGGAAAAGGATTGGTGCAACCCTCCATACTATTTACCGACCGGCTGCGGGAAAAAATCGATTATGTTGTCAACACATTAGGCATTAACGATTTCATACTGTATGTGCATCCTTATGTGTACGCCTACATCCGCCAAGGATTGTTTAATTCGATTTATAAGAAATGGCGAAGCGAGTTCGGCCGAAAATTTAAAATTGTGTCAAACCAAGCATTGGCGTTCCTCGAATATAAATTTTTGGACGGAAGCAGGAATGAAATAGACGTGCGCGACAATAAAGATTCCGACCAAAGCACGGACGAAAAAAAAGCAAGTAAAAGCAAACGAGCCTCGAAAGAGGATTAATTGATTTGGAAAACAAAATGCGAACATGCGTGGCCGCCTGCAATATTGGCTGCCACGCTTTTTATTTTGTGTTGCCGCAACGGAGGATGCAAAAAAATGGGGAGCACATTGCTACGCTCCAACCGCGCCCATAAATTTCACAGCGTATTTGCCAACTTCACTGCTCTCAATCCTATGAGCAAATCGAGTAAACTCTTTGCATTCCGCTCGGCTTGCGCGATATTTAGATAAGATTGGCTGCGGTTCGGAAAAACAATTTCAAACAAGTTTGATTGTTTTCCACTCACCTTGCACTATATTTGGATAATATCGGCTGCGCCTTGATATAATAAAATGAATAAATTCATTTTCTTCTATGCTCGGCTTGCACTATATTTGCGTTATGAAAGTTTAAAGGAGTGGGAAACGCGACACGTCGGACATACGGACATATTCTTAAATGGACGAGCTTTTTCGGGGGCATACAGATTTTCAGTTTGTTGGCGTCGTTAGCCCGAAACAAGATTGCCGCAGTGCTTCTCGGCCCTATGGGATTGGGTTTTATTTCTTTGTACAATGCAGCCATCAAATTATTAAACGAATCGACCAATTTCGGGATATCGTTTAGCGCGGTGCGCACTGTGGCGGAATATGCTGATGGGAGCGACGACGCGCGATTGCTGTCGGCTGTGCAAACGATTCGTTTGTGGAGCGTTGCGACTGCATTGTTTGGAGTCGTTGTATGCTGCCTATTGTCGCCATTTTTAAGTATGATTTATTTTGAAACGCCTGTCGAATGGGGGCGTTTCTTGTTGTTGTCGCCGATTGTCTTTTTGCTTGCCGTGACAGGCGGCGAGCTTGCCATTCTGAAAGGCATGCGCTGGCTTCGGCAGATTGCCATGCAGTCGGTGGTCAATGCGTGCGCGTGCATTTTCGTGACTGTGCCGTTCTTTTATTTGTGGGGATTGGACGGCATCATTCCGGCTTTGATAGCTGTGTCGGTCACGACAGCAATCACTGTGTTGTGGTTTTCATTCAATCTTTTTCCCTATCGGTTCTCGTCGCCTTTGCGGCGAGTGTTTCACGACGGTTTTGGGATGCTTCGCATGGGCGTTGCTTTTGTTTTTGCCGGGATTCTCGGGGCCGGAACGGAGTTTGTGGTACGAGCTTTTATTATGCAAATTGGTTCGGTTGCCGATGTCGGCCTGTACAATGCCGGTTATGTGATTACGGTCACTTACGCATCAGTTATATTCACGTCGATGGAGTCGGATTATTTTCCTCGCCTGTCGGCCGTGAACCGCCATAAAATCAAGGCGAACGACACTGTGAATCGCCAAATTGAGGTGTTGATGCTTTTGTTGTCTCCATTGCTGTCTGCTTTTCTATTGTTATTGCCGATTGTATTGCCGCTTTTGTATTCGACTGATTTTTTGGTCGTGACAGACATGGTGAGGTTTGGCATTCTGTCGATGATGTTGAGGGCAATAATGCTTCCCATGGAATATCTGTCGCTTGCCAAAGGCCGGTCGAAAGTGTATTTGATAACAGAAGCATTCTACGACATAGCAATGGTTTCTGCTGTGACGATTGGTTATTATTTGGAAGGGCTTACGGGTGCGGGCGTCGGCTTGCTTGTCGCGTCGGGACTTGGATTGGTGTTCGATTGCTGCGTGTGCAAGTGTTTCTATCGCTTTTTCATTGATAAAAGCGCAATAAAAATCATTTGCATCCAGTTTCTCATGATTATAGCCACTTATTGCGTTGTTGTTTTTTCGCACGGTGTGTGCTATTGGGTATTTGGCGGATTGTGCTTCCTGCTTTCGGCCATTGTGTCGTATTGCATTTTCCGAAGAACAAATGATACCCCCCCCATATTCGCTCATAAACTATTGATAATCAAAGAAATATTTGTAGGAATAATGCGTGGCTGGAAAAAGAGTCGCAAATGAATTATGAAAATATCGGTATTGACAGCGGTTTATAATACGGCCGCATATCTTCCGGAGTGTCTTGATTCGATTTTAAGGCAGACCCATGAAGATTGGCAACTCATTTGCATTGACGACGCGTCGACCGACGGCTCATGGGATATATTGCAAGAGTATGCGGCAAGAGACCGTCGCATTACGTTGCTTCGAAACGAATGCAATATGGGGCAGGCTAAGGCGCGAAACAGAGGGATTGCCGTTGCCGATGGCGACTTAATCACAATGGTGGATAGCGACGATTGGATTTCGCCGGACGCCTTTGAAAAGATTTGCGCGGTTTTCGAAAAATATCCGTCGACAGATTGCGTGCTCTTCGAATTGGAAGAGGTTTCCCCGAATGGCGAATGCCGCCGTTATCCGCTTCCGGGGCGACGCTGCTATTCCGGCGAGGAGGCATGCCGGTTGAGTATAGATTGGACCATTCATGGCGTTTACACTGCTCGCCGCGTGTTGTTTGAGCGATGGCCCTACGACGATGCCTGCCGTGTGTTTAGCGACGACAACACGACGCGCGTGCATTATTTGAAAAGCCGCGAAGTGCGGGTTTGTGATGCTGTCTATTATTATCGCAAACATGCAGTCTCGGTGTCGCGTCAACGCGGAATAGGGCGTTTGGAAATATTGCCGGCATTGCGCAGCTTGCGGCAGACGCTTTTGGTGGAAGGGTTGCCTTCTGGCGATGTTTGGTTGGTTGATTTGATGCTTTGGCGCAATGTGATGGGTGGATGGATGTACTATTATGCTTGTCGGAAAAAAATGACGTCCGACGAAAAACGTCGGGTGCGCGAGATGTTGGGGGCTTACTATCGTTCGACCGATACCTCCCGATTGCCCATAGGCATCAAATGGCGTTTCGGCTACGCGCCATTGAAGTGTTGTCCGCCGCTTTATCGGATGCAAATGCTTGTTTTCACCCGATTGCGCTTGCTGTTGGGGTTGGATAAGGACCGTTATTGACGGTCTGTGATTTTTAATTTGTCGAAAGCATTGTTGCTCCAATATCCGAATTGCCCGTCTCCTTCGGTAATGATAAACATGACGGCCAATTCCGGATGCCGACTCAGCAGCACTTTGGATTTTTCAAGTCCGAGCACCATGAATGCCGTGGCGTATGCGTCGGCTGTCATGCAGTCGGGGGCAATGACGGTTGCGCTGAGGATGTCGGAACGAGCGGGAAAACCTGTTGCAGGGTCGATGATGTGGGCGTAGCGATGTCCGGCGGAATCTGTTTTGAAATTTCGGTAATTTCCGGAAGTGGCAATGCCGCAATCGGTTGCAGCGAATATTTCGGCAGAATTGTGGACGACGGAATCGGTGCCGGCAATTGGCTTATCGATGGATATGCGCCATTTTCCTCCTTTGGGATTGCAACCGCTTGCTGTTATCTCTCCGCCTATTTCTATCATGTAGTTTGTCACGCCGTTCCGTTCAAGCATCCGGCCAATTTCGTCACATCCGAATCCTTTGGCGATGGCGCTGAAATTGAAGGTTGTGCGCGAATCGGATTTGACAATTCGGTTGCCATCAATCCGTGTCTTTCCAATTCCCGTAAATTTGAGCAGGGAATCGACGGCAGCAGAGTCGGGGAGTTGCGTTTCGTTTTTATATCCGAATCCCCAAGCGTTGATCAGCGGCGATACAGTCGGGTCGAACGCTCCGGCTGTTTCTTCGGCTATTTTTTTTGAAGCGGCGTAGAGTGTCGTCAGGTAAGAGTCGGCTTGGTCGGTTTCGTTGTTGTTGATGGCAGTGATGCGCGATGCCTTGTTGAATGGCGACACGCTCAATTCCACCTTGCGGAAAGTGGCTGTTATGGAATCCGACAAATCGCGATCGGCGGCATAAACGATATTATATTCCGTGCTCCAAACGATGCCGTTTTGCCGGAAAAATTTTGTTCTGTCCGGTTTGAATGTAAAGACGAGAATTATTCCGACGACGCCGATGGCAGCAAGAATGATGGCGCGTTTGCGTTTGTGCTTGAAATCGTTCATAAACGTGATTTTTACGCAAAAGTATTATTTTTTATTGGAAAACGTTGCAGGCTACAAAAAACGTGTTTAAATTTACATGATAAAAGCGATAGAATTTAAATTGTTTATAAACAGGAAACCTATGAAAAGAGCTTATGTTTTTTTTGCCGACGGATTCGAGGAATTGGAAGCAATAGGCACGGTCGATATGTTGAGACGTGCCGGGATGGATGCCGTTTCGGTGTCGGTCACCGGGTCGCCGTATGTAACGGGCGCTCATAACGTGACAGTTAAGACAGATATTTCCATCTCGGAAGTGGATGCGGAAAATGCAGAATGGCTGGTTTTGCCGGGGGGAATGCCGGGCGCGGTGAATCTGTATGATTGCGCCGAATTGCAGGCATTGCTGAGAAGCCAATACGACCGGAATCGGAACATCGCGGCGATTTGCGCTTCTCCGGCAGTGGTGTTGGGACAACTTGGAATGTTGAAAGGCAGAAAAGCGACATGCTACCCCGGATTTGAGGGCAAATGCGAAGGCGCGGAAATGAAAGATGAGCGTTGCGTCACGGATGCAAACATTGTGACTGCCAACGGGCCATCGTCGGTGACCAACATGTGTTTCGCCATCATATCGATTTCGAAAGGACGCGAAACGGCAGTGCGCGTCATGAACGACATGTTGATTTATCCGAAAGAGCAGCCATATTTCTTTTGATGGCATTCGGTTGCTTTCGCGACATGCACAATTGCTTGCAAAGGCGAGCGGCATGCCGGCATGAGTTGTTGGCGATGTCGCGACGGTGTGCATGCGCGTCATTAAAAAATTAATTGCGAATATGTCATTGCTTGCATTGGGAGAATTGGCCACATTGGCCACGGCAGAAATGATCGCCGCGGCTTGCAACGCGTGGATTCCTATTGCTGTCGGCACGTATACTTCGTCCGGCAGCGAGGGCATTTACCTTTGTCGTTTCAATCAAGAAAGCGGCGAGGCGGAATTGATGGCAACTGCAGCAACCGATAATCCATCCTTTTTGGCGGCATCTCCCGATGGGAGAATAATTTATGCCGTCGACGAATCGGGCTTGGATACCGACGGCGTGAAGGCCTTCGCCCTTGCAGGAGAATCCGCTCTTTCGTGCATGCGCAGCGTCCCTGCGGCCGGCAAGGCACCATGCTACATGCTTGCCGGTGAGCATTTTGTGGCAACCGCAAATTATACGGACGGGAGTATTTCTGTGTTCTCTCTTGACAATCAGGGATTTTTGGAGAAGCGCATACAGAAACTTGATTTCGCTCTCACCGGTCCAGCTACGGACACTGTCAGGCAACAAAGTGCGCATCTGCATTGCCTGCAAATGTCGCCCGACAAGCGATACATGTATGCTTGCGACTTGGGAAATGATTGCATTTATGTCTTTGACGTGGCGGAGAGCGAAACGCCGTTGAGGCAGGTTGGCCGCATTGACGTTGCGGCAGGTTCCGGTCCGCGGCATATCGTGATTTCCGCCGATGGGCGGTTTGCATACGTCGTCACCGAACTTTCCGGCGAAGTGCTTGTCTTTGCTTGCGAAGGGAGCACGCTCGTGCCGTTGCAAGCGATTGAATGCGACAAAGCGCATGCGCGCGCAAGTTCGGCCATCCGCTTGTCGCCCGACGGACGTTTCCTGTATGCCGGAAATAGAAAGAAGAACGACGGAATCGCTATTTTTGCAGTCGACGAAAAATCCGGTTTGCTCGCCGATGCCGGTTACTGTCCGACACGCTTGCATCCGCGCGACTTTGCGATTTCGCCCAATGGGAAATTCTTGCTTTGCGCATGTCGCGACAGCAATGTTGTGCAAGTCTTTTCCGTCGACCGGCAGACGGGCATGCTTTCCGACACTTGTCAGGATATCGCCATCCCGATGCCGTCGTGCATACTTTTCCTTGATGGCAATGTTGAAGAATAAAATCGTAAGAAATGGCAACAACGAAAACCAATGTGGCTCGATTGCTCGACAAGGCAAAAATTAAATATGAATTAGTCCCTTACGTCGTCGACGAAACGGATTTGAGCGCGACACACATTGCCGACCAGCTCGGCGAGAATATCGGACAAGTGTTTAAGACGCTCGTGCTTGTCGGCGACAAGACGAAATACATCGTCTGCGTCGTCCCTGGCGATATGGAAGTGGATTTGAAAAAAGCAGCGAAGGTTTCGGGCAATAAAAAGGTGGAAATGCTCCACATGAAGGAGTTGCTGCCGGTCACGGGATATATTCGCGGCGGATGTTCGCCAATAGGCATGAAAAAAGCATTTCCGACCTATTTCCATTCCACGTGCATGGATTTTGAGTATATTTATGTCAGCGCCGGCATGCGCGGGTTGCAACTGAAAATCAATCCGAAAGAATTGGTAGATTATGTTCGTGCCGATATTGCCGATGTTGCTGTGAAATAAGTGATTGATTATGAATAGTTTTGGAAATATTTTCAGGCTGACGTCCTTCGGCGAATCCCACGGTGCGGCAATTGGTGGCGTGATCGATGGCATGCCTGCTGGCATCGGCATCGACCTTGAACGTGTACAACATGAGCTTGATCGCCGCCGGCCGGGGCAATCGGCTATCGTGTCGCCACGGAAAGAAAAAGATTGCGTCAGAATCTTGTCGGGTCTTTTCGAGGGGAAGACAACCGGCACTCCGATTGGATTCGTCGTTGAAAATCAAGATAAAAAATCGGGCGATTACGACGATTTGCGCGATGTGTTTCGCCCGTCGCATGCCGACTATACATACATGGAGAAATATGGACTGCGCGATCATCGCGGCGGCGG
>ENA-OOXJ01000209-OOXJ01000209.1-human-gut-metagenome-genome-assembly--contig:-NODE-209-length-54540-cov-12.544755_pt1 | contig 54540 bp, 50 predicted proteins | sample MGYA00241587_ERZ501343 | MGnify/ENA primary metagenome ERZ501343 (study PRJEB25962, sample SAMEA2042918) | human gut metagenome | biome: human gut; feature: human-associated habitat; material: faeces... | reverse complement strand
CCGGGACCGCAGCGACTTGGTGCGGTACGGCTACTGCCGTTAATGGCTGTCCTCGCGGTATTCGAGGATGTCACCGGGCTGGCAGTCGAGGGCACGGCAGAGGGCCTCGAGGGTGGTGAAGCGGATGGCGCGGGCCTTGCCGGTCTTGAGTATCGAGAGATTTGCGGGGGTGATGCCGACTTTTGCGGCCAGCTCGCCGGAGGACATCTTGCGGCGGGCGAGCATTATGTCTATGTTTACGATTATTGCCATGACTGTTCGTTTAGATGGTGAGTCTGTTTTCTTCGCTGACTCTGACCGCAAGGCCGTAGATGAGGGAGAAGGCGAAGAGTATCAGCGGAGTCAGAAGCATAGCATCAGTGATGTTTTTGTATGTGTCGTAGATTAGAATACGGATATTCTCATTGCAGAAATTGTACAGTAGGTTGCATACTGCGGCGGATATCAGTATGTAAGTGTTTGATTTAAGGAAAAATGCTCCGGATTTGAGAGCAAGAATGGACTTGATCATGAACAGGAGCAGCAGAGCGTCGAAAGCGATGCCGAAGAGCAGACGTCCATAAAATATAAAGTACTGCCAGCCGAGGACATCGTCGCGCCATACGATTTTGCTGCCGTTCTCAGCTGCGCCGTCTCCGTAGACAATATTCCTGTAGTCTGTAAACCATCCGGCTACGCTTCCGCTTTGCACGATAAGCCATACGGCATTTACAATGCAGATGATGCCGACTATCACTGTTACGGCAATCAGTAGATTTTTAGTGTTTCTTTTCATAATTCGGCAAATTTTTATTGTTAATCGATATGCAAATATAGTGATTTTATCGAAAAACAATAAATAATCTGAAATTTTCTTGATGTTACGTCTTTTTGCTGTCATAGAGCGTAATCCGTATATGCGGTGCGTACCCTCGCAGTTTTTGAACGCGTACAATTTTGCGGTAAAAGTTTTACTTTTGCGGTAAAAGTATCCACAATTATGGCAAAAAGGCTTCTCACAATCCTTATTCTAAGCACGGCTGCAATGCTGGCATCTCAGGCGCAGAATGCCGACGGGCGCATCGGGACGTGCATGAACGAAGGCCGTTGGTTCGACCTGGCACACGAGCTGAATGTTACTCCGGCGGATTCCGTCAACCCTATTTTGTATAAGATGGCTGTGGCAATGACGCACCATTATTTCAACCGCCCTGACTCAGCGTGCACCGTGCTGGGAGATCTGCTGAACAATCATCAGGAGGAGTTGGGCGACAATACTTTAAGCATGGCGGTGCTGATGGGAATGAACCTGGCGCGTACCGACCGCTATGCGGAAGCGGCAGATCTGATGCAGAGCCTGTGCGGCCAGTTGGAAGCAATGGGTGCGGACAGTACGCAGACCGCAGGGCTGAGTATCATGGCGCGGCAGTACCGCGTTTTCGCCGAAAACGGCCCAGTCTGCCGGCCTCTGCATCCCGCAGGCACTTACCGCGTTCCGATGAAGATTGATAATGCGATGCATACGGTCAGGGATAAAGCGTCCGAAGGGCATTTTATAGCAATGGACGGGCGCATCAATGGAAGGGAAAGTCCTCTGGTGTTCGATACCGGTGCCGGTGTCAACATCATATCCTCCAGGCAGGCATACGAAAGCGGCTTGCGTCTTCTGGATGCAGTCATACCGATGGCGGGGGTCGGTATGCAGCAGGGGCGTCTTGCAATGGCGGATACACTGCGTATTGGTGACATGGTGTGGGCCAATGTCCCGTTCCTTATCGTAGACATCCGGACGGGTAATGCGGAATTGGACAGTACTGGTGTGCTGCTGCCTCCGGTCATCGGTCTGCCACTCATGCTCCGTATGCGGGAAGTACAGCTGGATTTTGAGCACCGCCAGTTCATCATCCCGGCCGTGCCTTCTTCAAATCCGCTGGGAGAGAGCAATATGCTGAGGACGGACAGTGAGGGCCTGCACGTGGCTGCTGCAGACGGAGACGGGCGGCCTCTGTATCTGCATTTTGATACAGGTGGATACGGGACAACGCTTCTTCCGCATTGGTACCTGCAGCACAAGGAGGAGGTTGTGGCTGCGGGAACACCGGATTCCCTGAGGGTTGCCGGTGTGGGCGGTGTCAATATTACCCGCGCTTACCGTCTGACGTATAAAGAGTTTCGCATAGGAAACGGTGAGGCTGTTCTCGATTCGGTGACAGTGGATACAGGAGTCGGCTTACATACAGGCGGTGAGGAAAGTCCTCAATATCTGGGAGGAGAAGAGGACGGTACTTTGGGGCTGGACCTTCTGGAGCAATTCAGGACGGTGATACTGAACTTGGAGGAAATGTATCTGAACGGGATACCGTATTAGCTCGATTGCAGGCAATGCAGGCCAATCTTCACGTTGCTTTTTAGTTGTGACTGATATGGCTAAAAATTAAGATGTTGGCAAATCACAGAATTTTAAATGCGGCTAAAATCAGTCTGTTTTGTGAAAATTTGCATAAGTAACTGTTGTGTAGACGCTTATCTGAATAGCTCCAGAACAGACTCAAAGGAGAAACGATGTCGTACTGAAGCTGACCCATCCCCCCGCCCTTCCCGTGGGGAAGGGAGCTGGTCGCTGCGCTCCGATGTGGCCACCAGTGGGTGTTGCTTCTGGGCTTTTTGTTGCCGTGCGTCAGTGGTCTGTGGTTCGTCCTTCTTGCCGGCGGTATGCCGGTGGGCGGGCGAGCTCCGTGCCGGTTCGTGCGTCGGTTCCCGGCTTTCCGTCCCCGCACGCCCTGTTTCTGTAATCCCTTGAAGGTCAGTTCGGAACGATATGACTATGTGCTTTCGTCCGTTTTGAAAACTGACGCGTCCACGGCCGCTTTCGCTAAGTTGTAGGGTATCAGAGTGTTATAGAGTCACCATGTGCGCACAGTTCATTTTCGTTCTCTTGCCGGCGCGTAGTGAAACCGCAACGGCAGCAAATCCCGTGATCCGGTGCCGTTGTGGGATGCCTGTTTCTCTGTCCTTATGCCGACGGCCCTTTCCGTGCTGGAAGGTGCCGGGTGAAACGGCCTTTCTCCACCACCTTCTCGGATTCGTTATAAGTGGACCTGCCTCAGAAGCGTCTCTCGCCGGCCCTGCCCGAGAACCACATCCGGAAGGTGCCGGGGCAAACGGCCTTTCGCCACCACTTTCCAGTCAACCGGAATCAGGAATACCGGCGGGAATGCTATAGGACGGGGGCGACGCAGAGAGCATGCTCGCAAAAAGGTCCGAAGTCCACATTCCTAAGGTGAGAAGACGGAATACTCCGTAAATTTTCGTAAATTTGCCCAAGTGCTTGTAGCAGACATTATTTCGAGTTACTGATATTATGACCTGAGCAAAATATGAAACAGTTACGCAAAATATTCAACATCGTGTCGGCGGCTGTGCTGCTGACCTCTTTCTATCCGCTGCTGTTCTGGAACAGGCTGGAAGGTGTGCTGATACCTACCCGTTTCGGTATAGACGGGATGCCCGACCGCTGGGGAAACATGACATCGCTGCTGATTCTCTGCGTTATAGCAACGGTTGCGTATGTGTTCTTCTTGGCGTGTCAGCGTGCTCCGCAATTGATGAACACGTTGGAGCCGGAGCCGGCGAAGATTACCCATGGGGTCAGTTCCGCAGTGAAGGACTTTATCTCGCATCTGTGCCTTGTCTGCATGCTGCTTCATTCGTCCATTTCCAATTCCGGACTGGCGGTAGCTCTCGGAAAGGCGCAGGCCATGCCCTCCTGGATTTACGCAGTACTCCTCGCTCTTATTGTGATAGCGGCAGTTGTTCTGATTGTCCGCGTGATCGTTGCGGTGGCTGCTCAACGAAGGGGGTAACGCTCTCTGGCAAATGTGTTAATGGCTTGGAGGGAATCGGAAAGGCCGTACTATTAAGCAGAATAGTTATGTACATGTGACAACATCATCCCACCTTCGGAAGGTGTGCAGAAAACCCCGAGAATCGTCTCACCTTCGGAAGGTGGGACAGCGGGAGAGTTGGCTGGCTCAGTGCGCCTTGAGAAATGTATCCAGCGCGGTGAAATATTCTTCTGTATGGGTGAATGCGGCCTGGAGGTGCTTGCAGTCGAATTCCCGGAGGGTGACGAGCGGGGAGGCGGTCAGGGGCTCGAGCAGGCGGCGGGGGCTGACGGTGTCTTCCGTGGCGTGGATCAGCAGCATGGGGACGGAGATGTCCTGAAGGCGGAAGCCGGGGGAGAGGAGGGGAGTTGCCGGCAGTTGCACGGATTTTCCGTCACTGCCGGAATTGGCTGCATTGCCGTTATCGCTGCCGTTGCCATTGTCATTGTCATTGTCCCCGTTCAGAATCCTGACGCTCTCCGCCGGATCGGAGATGAACCCGTCCATGACGCAGCTCCGGATGAGCGACTTCCTGCCGGGGTATTGCCGCAGATGCTCCCCGACCATGATGGTGCCCATGGAGAATGCCAGCACGTCCACCGGCCTGTCCCGGAGGACGGCGACATGTTCCAGTACCGCCCCGAAATCCCGCAGATACTCGCTGTGGTAGAGCATGTCCAGGTCCGTCGCGAAGTCCTGGCTCCCTCCGAAACCGCGGTAGTCGAACATCCATACGTCGTAGCCTAAGAAGCAGAGTGTCGCTCCGATTCCCAGCCATTGTCCCATATTGCCGGCGTCGGCGCAGGCTATCAGTACGGACCTTCCATTTTCTCCGGTGCCGGGCAGATTCCAGATATTGATCCTGTACCCGTCAGAGGTTACCACCGAGTCCTCGACGTACTCGATGCCGAAGTCCTTCGGGGTGTAGGCGTAGGCTTTCTGCGGGTTGATGGCGCGGGCAGCTGTGAGGCTGAAGACCAGGATGAGGGCCGAGGCCAGGAGTCGGGATATCGTTTTCATGATGATGGGTTAATGGTGGTTGAACTTTCGGCCGCATTTACGGCACCGGTAGTTGGCATTAAGGTATTTGGTGGACATGGCCATGAAGATGGCGAGCAGCAGGAATATTCCAGCTATGATGCTGCCGGTGCCGGACTGGATGCCGAGCTGCAATGACCACCAGGGGTAGAAACCGGAGCCGAGTCCCAGGATGACGGATGCGATTATGACTGCGGTGGTGTACCGGGAAGGGGCTATGGGCGTGACGTTGTCGCTGCCGCATTTGGGGCAGAAAGGGATGGCGTCGTGCATCCTGTCGGCGATGGGGGCTATTATCTCCAGGGCTTTTTCGTAGTCCTTGTCGGGTACGTACAGTGCGGTGCCGGAGTCAGGACCATGTGTCCCGGTCCGCCGGTCATTGCTTTCATCGACGTGCCTGCGCACAGTGATATTGTTGGCCTCCAGTACGCTCGAAATGTTGTCGGCGTAGATGCTGCTGTCGCATTTTATCAGAAGTCTCTCGTCCATGGGTGATGCTTTATCAGCAGACAAAAGTACGGAAAAATTCTGTTGCCGCAATGGCAGTGTTTCGCGTTAAACTGTGCCGTCATGGGTATCGTAGAACGGTTTCTTTATCATTGACTCTACTTGTTGTAATAATTCATTATGGTGGTTTATATTTCAACATTTTTATAAATTTGCAGAAGGATATGGATAACACTCTATTTCAGAAAAGAGGCATTATGCTGGTCGTGTATTTGAAAACGTAGGACATTCTCAAATAGGAGATAAAGATTGCAAAGTGGTTCTTATGCTATAGAGTGTACAGTTACTTAGAGTGAGAGTGCGGCATAAAAACCAAACATACTATGGACGCCTAGGATATATATAAAATAGATGATTATGAGTAAGTTTGTTGTATTTTTTGCATTAATGGTAATTACTTTGACATCATATGCTCAAAGTGATTCTGAGCATCTTAATTTTAAGGGAGTGCCTATTGATGGAACTCTAGGTGAATTTGTCTCAAAAATGGAAAGTGCTGGGTTTAAGTATTTAGCCGAGCAAGACGGCATAGCTATTTTGCAAGGTGATTTTGCTGGATTTAAGGGTTGTACCATCGTTGTTGCAACTCTCAAATCAACAAATATTGTTAATACAATAGGAGTTATGTTCTCTGAGCAAAATGATTGGGCAAGTCTTGAAAACAGTTATGGTCATTTGAAATCAATGCTGACAGAGAAGTATGGAGAACCATTAGAATGTGTAGAAAAGTTTCAAGGATATGATCCTCAAACTGATAGTCAAAAATTAAACAAGCTCAAATTTGATGAATGTACCTGGTACACTACATATAGTACGCCTAAAGGCGATATTCAACTATCTATTGATAACCAAAGTGTAATGAGTTGCTTCGTTGCGCTTAGATATTTTGACAGGATTAATACAGAAGCAGTTAGAACACAGGCAATGGAAGATTTATAAAATATTATGACAGAAGAATCCCTAACTGTAATAGCGGCAATCATAGCCATAATATTGATCTTATGGCTGTATATTCTTCTTCCTGTAAGAATGGCAAGGAAACGTGGCCGCAGTGCCATTGGATGGGTTTTGCTATTTTGGATTATTACACCACTATGGGGAATTATTGTACTGCTGGTATTAGGTGATAGCAAACGAAAAATCCGTGAAGATATAATGGATGAACTTTATCGTAATTAGTTTTTGAACTGATATATGAATCTTCTGCTTGCAGTAGTTGGCCTTGTTACTATCGTTAGTTTAATAGCTATCCGAAGACGACTTAGAATAAAATTAAACAAATTATCGGAGCAGATAAAAGCATTGCCCTCGTATAACGATAAATTGAATAATGAGCAAACTAAAGATAGGAAGGCAGCATTAAGCGATGGTGCATTTGTTGATATTAGAACTGACCTCAATAACAGTTTTTACGGTGAAATAATTTCTGCTAGGCAAGAAAGTGATTTTTTCAATTATTATAAACCATATTCTCAAGAGGTATATTCTCTTCTGAAAAAACTTGGAACTTTTATCATTGCTCCTCCTGAAACCATAACCAAATTTATCAATGATTTTGGATCTATCAGTGATCTTGTGAGGCAACATAATGAGGATGTCTTTGCATTTCTGCTTGACGCTCATAAAGATTTTTTTGACAATTGTCTGCAATATCCTTTAGACAGACAACAAAGACGCTCAATCATTTCAGAGGAAGATAATTGCTTGGTTATTAGTAGTGCTGGTAGTGGTAAGACCTCTTCTATTGTGGGGAAAGTCAAATATCTAACAGAAATAAAAGGTGTTGCGCCTAATCGAATCTTACTAATCAGTTATACACATAAAGCAGCAGCCGAACTTACAGAAAGAATTGCGACAGAGGGGTTGTGTGGTTACACATTCCATAAGTTGGCTATTGATATTATCGGAAAAACAATAGGCATAAAACCTTCTATTTGTGACAATAGTGATTCTTTATTTGTGGACATTTATCACAATCTGTTGGCGAAACCGTCATTTAAGAACAGTGTCGTGAAGTACTTTTTTAACTACCAGACAAGTGAAACCGATTGGGTGAAACGCAAAAATGAAAAACTGGAGCAATTATCAGAACAAAAGAATGTGCGGTTAAAAGCGCAGTTCACTGATATGGATGGCAGAGTCGTATATGTAAGAAGTGAGCAGGAACAAAAAATATGTTTCGTGTTATCATCACTTGGGGTGAAATTCAGGTATGAGGAACCCTACGAGCACCAATTGGCTGATGAGATGCCTCAATATACTTTGAACAAGAAGGAGTCACTAAGCGCATCTATCTTGAGCATTTTGGAGTTGATGAACGTAGTAATGTCCCTATTTGGTTTGCAAAAGAAAAAAATATAACATACGAAGAAGCCAATCAAAAATATAATGATGGAATAACTTGGAAGAAAGCAGTTCACGAGAAATTTGGAACTCAGCTTTTAATAACAACAAGTGCTGATTTTCATAATTCTGACATAAAGGATAAACTTCGAAAAGTATTAGATGATGCAGGTGTGCCTATTCAGGAGAAAACAGATGACGAATTATATGAGATGCTTTTACCAAAAGATAGTAAGCAAGAAAAAGCGTTTATACGACTTGTCATTACTTTCGTTACATTGCTAAAGTCAAGTTGTAAATCAGTTGAAGAAGTTCTGATTCAAGTTCAGGATGCGGATGATGAACGAAACGTTTTTATGATCAAGAATATATTTCAGCCTGTGTATGAACGCTACATAAGTGCGTTAAGGAGTAGTAACCAAATTGATTTTACAGATGCGGTTCTTCAAGCTACTGAAATATGTCGTACTTCTCACCCTGTTGAGTATGATTATATCATTGTGGATGAGTTTCAAGACATATCTATTGACCGTTATAATTTTTTAAAAGCATTGCGAGAGGGAAATCCTCCTGCAAAGTTATATTGTGTTGGCGATGATTGGCAGTCAATATATCGCTTTTCAGGAAGTGATATGGCTCTGTTTAGCCAATTTTCAGAGTATTTCGGAGCAACAGAGATTAATAAAATAGAAACAACATATAGATTCGGAGAGCCTTTAGTTTCGTTGTCTTCTAACTTTATACAGCGAAATAAAGCACAAATACAAAAGAATATACACTCATCCAACTCCAAAATGAAAACGGAACTGGAGTTCTATTCTTATGAGAGGCGGGATTATTGTAATATGGTGGGACAACTGGTTGCGTCTATTCCATCAGATAAATCAATATTCTTGTTGGGACGTTATTCATTTGATGATTATTACCTCTCTTTTATGTATAAATCCATTAAAGAAGGTAATAGGTTCTATTATATTATAAAAGGACGTAAAATAGAGTTTTTAACTGTACACAAATCAAAAGGTCTTGAAGCAGATTATGTAATACTTCTACAATGCAATAAAGATACATATGGATTCCCATCTCTTGTGTATGACGATCCAGTGCTTAACTATGTACTCACTAAATGCGATCAATTTCCGTATGGAGAAGAGCGAAGATTGTTTTATGTGGCGATTACAAGAGCAAGAACTAAAACATTTGTATTATATGATAAGCGTTTTCCCTCAGTATTTGTGAATGAGTTCGTGAGCTCTGAAAACACTCTTGATTCAAAGAGATATTGAATAAATTCTGGGACGGTGAGGCAATGCCGTCCAGAGCGCCTGTGACAGCGGTTGTGCAGAAAAGTCATTACCGCAACGGCAGTGTTTCGCAGGATTTGCTGCCGTTGTGGCAAGGGCGTGGTGAGGCAATGCCGTCCAGAGCGCTTGTGACAGCGGTTGTGCGGAAAAGTCATTACCGCAACGGCACCGAATAGTGGGATTTGCTGCCGTTGTGGCGAAGAGGCGGCGGGGCAATGCCGTCCAGAGTGCCTGTGACGACGGTTGTGCAGAAAAGACATTGCCGCAACGGCACCGAATAGCGGGATTTGCTGCCGTTGTGGCGAAGAGGCTGCGGGTCGATGCCGTCCAGAGTGCCTGTGACAGCGGTTGTGCTGAAAAGTCATTGCCGCAATGGCAGTGTTTCGCGGGATTTGCTGCCGTTGTGGCAAGGAGGCTGCGATGCGATGCCGTCCAGAGCGCCTGTGACGGCGGTTGTGCGGAAAAGTCATTGCCGCAACGGCAGAGAATAGCGTGATTTGCTGCCGTTGTGGCGAGGGCGCGGCTGGTCGATGCCGTCCAGAGCGCCTGTGACAGCGGTTGTGCGGAAAAGTCATTACCGCAACGGCAGTGTTTCGCGGGATTTGCTGCCGTTGCGGCAATATTGAGTGGAAAATGCCTATATTTGCACTAACCAAACAAACAGCAATCAGCCCATGGACAGCCGTAAATACTTTTTCTTTCATCTCTCATCCCTTGTCGATGTCTGCAAGGACGGCCATGAGCCGAATCCGGATACGAGATTCAAAAGCCTGATCTGGGATGACAGCATCAGAGGCATAACTCTTCAGCAGGAGGTGTTTAGTAACGGGAACCTCAATGAGGAGAAGACGGTCAGGATAAGAGTCGCGATTTTCAAGGACGAGGACTGCGCGGCTTATCAGCATGACGTCAGCCGGTTCAATGAATGGGAATATAAGGAAGGCCAGGTGTCCGAGTCCATAAAGATGGACCGCTCCTCGTATCGGAAGATCCTGGATATGTACAGCGAGGCCTCTAAAAAGGCGACGGAGGAGATTCCACGGAAGATCGTCTGTAAGATGGATGTGGATTATTCCATGCCGGTCGGGCAGGAGGAGGACAAGCTGACGCTGACTGTACCGGTGAGCAGCGGGATGCTGGAGCCAGGGGTTCTCTACGATATAGGAATCATTGAGGAGGGAGAGGTCCCTGTGCAGTGGAACGAGTGGGCTTGCTTTAAATTTTTCCGTATGACAATGCCGGTGGAGGAGATGTTCATCCCTTATTCCGCCTGTCTGAAAGTCATGACACCGATAGGCGGGGAGATATGTTTCAGCAAATCTAAAGATTATCGTCACTACAACGGCTTCTTCTCGGACATTCATTTCGACCCGGTAAGCGACGAGGTCGAAATCAACCCGGCGCTGCTTTGTTTTGAAGTGGAGGTAAAATGCGGCAAGGACGACCTTCCATTCTTCAATATTGTCCTGAAATCGGGGGATGCTGTTATTTTCAACAGTATGTGCCGGCTGCTCGATGTGGAGGGAACGGACCGCATATACGCTTTCTGCCCGCTCTCAATGGAGAAGGTGCATGTAAAACAATATCCGGAGGTTACGGCATCGCTTCATGTCTTTGACCGGGAGATCGCCTCTTTCCGGTTTTTCACGGACAGGACGGAGCGGGGGAAATACCGATTTGACCGCATGAATAAATAAATGATTTTTTAGTTGCGCACGCCGGGGATTTTCCTTAAATTTGCTTGAGATATACTAAAAGGCAAAAATATGAAATCGGTAAAATTTTTCCTGGCTGCAACGGCGGTGCTCCTGGCAGCCTCCTGCGGCAGGGGAGGGCTCGGAGAGGGAGGTCTGGTGACTTTCGACTATTCTCAGATGACTGAGGGGCAGGATACTCTGGTGTTCTCGGACCTGGCGGAGGAGCCGGAGTTCATCGCGCTGGACAGTGATACTTTAGATGCTTTCGCTGCGGCGAAAGTGCTGATTACGGAAAAATATCTGGTCAAGGACGCTTAGGCTATTCTGAGCAAGGCTCCTGTCAGGGTGTTCGACCGGCATACCGGGAAGTTCATCTGCAATGTGGGACATCTAGGGCGCGGTCCCGGGGAGTATCTGAATTCCTTGCAGACTTTTGTGGATGAGGATGGAGGCAGGGTATGGATAATGGATGGGACTGACCACATAAAGTCGTATGACCTGACTTCGGGAAAATATCTTGGGGATGTCCCGCTGGCATATAAACCGATGGATGAGTTCGGAGCGGGCTCGGCCAGTTTTATGGTGGACGGGCGGGCCGGTACGATGACGGTCGTGGCGGTACCGTACGAGGAGGATTCCAACCCGGCCATAGCCTGGTGCCAGGACATGTCGGGCAAAATCCTGTGGGAGATACCGGAGACCGGAAGGGAGCGTTCGCGGCATCCCTCCAACACACTTGTCAGTACGTCGTTCAATGTGGACGGTGTGCTGGATGTGTCGTTCAGCTCTCAGGGAGACTGGCCTGATACCCTGTATGTCCTTGACGGAGATATGCTGCGGCCGGTATTTACGGTAAACACCAGGACATTGAAGGACGGCTCCAGCATGATGAATACGCTGTTGCCTGGCAAGGTGCTGTCCACCTTGATAGAAATGCGGGAATATATGCCGCGCATCATCATAGGGGAGCCAGTGGCAAGTGTCATTACTGACCTCAGGACGGGAGAGTGTGAAAGTTACCCTACCGAGATCCTCAATGACTTTCTCGGCGGGTATCAGGGAGACAACTCTATCCAGTGCGGCTATCTGGTCCAGAGCATACCGGCGGAGGAGTTCCTGGAAGCAGCCCCTGAGGCCCTGAAACAGGGGACTCTGACCGGTTCTGCGGCAAGGCAGGTACGTGCAATCCTCTCCAGCCTGCAGCCCACGGACAATGACGTGCTGATGCTGGCACGGCTCAGGGACTGAACATTACAATTATATGCTTACCTGACCATTTCTGCGATTGCCCTGGCCATGCGGCGTTCGGGGTGGTCGAAATGATTGCCTGGGTTCCATTTGAAGACGGTGTCGATGCCCCTGGTCTTTACTGCATCAACGACGGCAGCGGTGCAGGTGTCCACTTGGCTCATGAGGGGATGTCTGGTGTGGTTCTCCCGGTCTCCGAGAGAAATGCAGACCTTGCAGATGTGGCCGGTCGGGGCATTGTCCCTTATGAAATCCGTGAATCCGGGATACCAGAGCGAGCCGGAGACACTCGCCACACGGGCGAAATTCCCACTTGTCCAGCCAGCCCAAAGGGCGAACAGGCCTGCGAGGGAGTAGCCGGCAATCATCGGAATCTGCTGCAGGATACCCATTGCCTTGAGACGGCCCTCTACCTCAGGCATGCATTCTTCCGTCATCCATTTCAGATGTGCCGTTGCCTGGCCCTTATATGGAGCCTGCCCCTTCCAGACTGCCGGAGCGGGCCACGGAGACAATTCGTCGTCCAGCCCTCCGCCCGGATTGTTGACAGACACCAGCACCACCGGAGGGCAGTCCGGCAATTCACGGCAGGCCCGCCATACATCCTCCCCGTTTCCGCGGAACGAGTGTATGTAGATTACCGGTATGGAGGTGGTGGCGGTCAGGCCGGCAGATTTGTCTGTCCATATAGTGTAATTCATGGTCTTGTCGGGTGCGGTACAGTTGTCAATCAGTCGGTGAGGTTCTGGTAGAACTCGAGGACGTCCTGCCATACGGCTTCCTTGCCCTTCTCGTTGAGTATCTCGTGGCGCATGGAGGGATAGAGTCGGGATGTGATATGGGTGTATCCGGCTCTTTGCATGGTTCTGACCGCTTGCATGAATTTTTTGCGGCTCAACAAGCAAGGGTCATCTTCACCGGAGATGAACAGCACCGGCATATCGGGGTTGCGTGGCTTCCACCCTGAGATGCTGTAGGCGTCCTGCATGAGAGAGAAAAGGTTGAGGAAACCGTGTGCCGTGAACTGGAAGTTGCACAGCGGATCGGCATCGTAGTTCCGTACAATTTCCGGATCAGAGCAAATCCATGCGTTGGGAGAGCCTTCACTACTGAATCGGCTGTTGAAGGAACCGAAGGCAAGGGACTGGATGATCTTCGGACGGCATTTTTCTCCTGCCAGAGAGGCATAAGACCGTGCGACCAGCTTTCCGATTCCCGCTCCGGAATTGCGGCTGGGGCTTCCGCAGACGATCAGACCAGATATCAGGTCATCATAGCGTTTTGCGTATGAGCGGACAGCCATAGATCCCATACTGTGTCCGAACAGTATCAGCGGCAGTTCAGGATGTTCTGTGCGTGCTCTGCCAGTGACGGCATTGATATCATCGATTATGGCAGTCCAGCCTCCTTCGTAGAAGTACCCGAGGTCTTCGGAGGAGCGTATGGATTCTCCGTGTCCCCGGTGGTCGTGGATGATGCTGTAGAATCCGTTTTCGGCCAGATATTCCATAAACGGAAGGTATCTTTCCTTATGTTCGCACATTCCATGCACTATCTGGACAATGCCTTTAGGAGTTCCTATAGCTGGTCCGCACAGCAGGATGCTGATCTCCAGTCCGTCCGATGGAGATGCGATCTTTTCTTTCTTTATGATGGTGTGTTCTGTATCTGTCATAATGATTCTGTCTCTATCGAAAAGTGTGCCATCCGTACAATCTGCAATCGCAGTAATTTGTGGAGATTATCTGCGTGGCTTTAAGGAAGGTTGTATTGCCGCAGGAGCACCTTTCTCAGCACTCCATATCAGGAGCAGGATGCCGGTCAGTATGAATGGTACGCTCAGCCATTGTCCCATGTTGAGGACCATGCCTGCTTCGAAGGCGGACTGGTCCTTCTTGATGAATTCTATGAGGAATCTCATGCCGAACAGAACGATGAGGAAGATGCCGAAGATGGTACCTGTGTGCAGCTTGTCGAGTCTGGTGCGGTACAGCCACAGCAGTATTAGCCCGAGGATGCAGTAGCTGAGTGCCTCGTATATCTGGGTCGGATGATGCGGCAGGCCGTCTGCCCAGGGGTCTCTTACGAATATGAATCCCCACGGGAGGTCTGTGCAGGTACCGTATATCTCGGAGTTCATGAGGTTGCCAAGGCGTATCATCATTCCGGCGAAGCAGACGGGAATTACGAGACGGTCGATGATCTGGATATATCCGAACCCATATTTCTTTCCGTATTTGTGTACGTACCACCACATGGCCAGCAGGACGCCTATCGCTCCTCCGTGCGAAGCCAGGCCGCCTTCCCGTATCATCAATATTTTCCATGGATGGGACAGGTAGTATTCCGGATCGTAGAAGAGGCAGTGGCCCAGGCGGGCTCCGGCGATTGTACCTATGAAGAGTGCTATCAGGAGAGGGTCAAGCGATTCGGTCGGCAGGCCTTCCCTTTTGTAGAACGAGCGCATGATGTAGTAGCCGATAGGGAATATTCCGGCTACAAAAAACAGACTGTACCATCTTATGCCGAAGTCTCCGATAGTGAAGATGAATGGGCTGACGTCCCATGTGACTGCGAGTAGGTTGAGCATGCCGGTTCGTTTTTCTGTCTGTAAATATGCTTGTCAAAGATAATGGAAAATCTTCAATGTAATGCATATGCCATTGTGAATTGCTTTCAGACTTTGTATCTTTGACGGACTGCAAACAGCGAATACTGGATTATGCCCTTATCTGTGATAGTTGTGAATTGCTTTCAAACTTTGTATCTTTGACGGACTGCAAACAGCGAGTTATATTACCTGTAAACACAAACGAAAGTTGTGAATTGCTTTCAAACTTTGTATCTTTGACGGACTGCAAACAGCACAGAGAGCCATGAATACAAAGATTAACAAGTTGTGAATTGCTTTCAAACTTTGTATCTTTGACGGACTGCAAACAGCTAAGAGATATGCTCAAAGGCAATAAATTTAGTTGTGAATTGCTTTCAAACTTTGTATCTTTGACGGACTGCAAACAGCCAAGGGTGACGATGGTATCCCGGAGCAGAAGTTGTGAATTGCTTTCAAACTTTGTATCTTTGACGGACTGCAAACAGCGGGAGCCGGTGCGCAAGGGAGGGCCGCGCAGTTGTGAATTGCTTTCAAACTTTGTATCTTTGACGGACTGCAAACAGCTATAATCTATTATTAGAGTCAGCTAAATACGTTGTGAATTGCTTTCAAACTTTGTATCTTTGACGGACTGCAAACAGCCATGATGTCTTTTTGCATTTGAGCATGTCAGTTGTGAATTGCTTTCAAACTTTGTATCTTTGACGGACTGCAAACAGCCTGAATTCGTCCATCGAAAGCACGAATCCGGTTGTGAATTGCTTTCAAACTTTGTATCTTTGACGGACTGCAAACAGCCACTATCCTTTTCGGCAAGATCCCTTAGCAGTTGTGAATTGCTTTCAAACTTTGTATCTTTGACGGACTGCAAACAGCTGTCGAGCAGGGACGGATATATGCGATATCGTTGTGAATTGCTTTCAAACTTTGTATCTTTGACGGACTGCAAACAGCTTAGATACTTTTTAATAAAAATTAGATACAGTTGTGAATTGCTTTCAAACTTTGTATCTTTGACGGACTGCAAACAGCGTTAACACCCCGGACGACCGGAAGATTTGAGTTGTGAATTGCTTTCAAACTTTGTATCTTTGACGGACTGCAAACAGCCCACGATGCTGGAGGCTGTCAAGTATGTGAGTTGTGAATTGCTTTCAAACTTTGTATCTTTGACGGACTGCAAACAGCTATAAATCTGCACTCGTAAAAGCGGCTACTGTTGTGAATTGCTTTCAAACTTTGTATCTTTGACGGACTGCAAACAGCGCTTGCCATTCTGTCCGGGCGTACCGAGGAGTTGTGAATTGCTTTCAAACTTTGTATCTTTGACGGACTGCAAACAGCACTATGCCAAACTTCAATCATACGGCATCTGTTGTGAATTGCTTTCAAACTTTGTATCTTTGACGGACTGCAAACAGCACATTGTTTGACTTAATAGGAGCATAATATGTTGTGAATTGCTTTCAAACTTTGTATCTTTGACGGACTGCAAACAGCAGAATGCCAGTAATGAACACAACAATAGGTATTTATGAGGTGTTTGCAGAATTAAAAATCCGGCATCACTGCCGGATTTTTTGTTTGCACTTTCGGCATTAAAAGAGTTCCAGTTGAAGATAGTCAATGGGTGGTTGCCGCTCCTTCTTTTCTGAGAAAAGCTCCATTGCCCCGAATTGTTTGTCGGTTATGGATAGAATTCCAACCTGACCCAACGGCGGAAGAATTGATTTCACTCTACGGACATGGACTTTTGCGTTTTCTGCACTTGGACAATGGCGCATATAGATTGAGAACTGGAACATGATGAAGCCGTCCTTGATCAGTTGTTTCCTGAATTCAGCCGCCGCTTTACGTTCTTTCTTCGTGTCAGTCGGCAAATCGAAAAAGACCAGTACCCACATGACTCTATATTCGCTTATCCGTTCATTCATATTGGCTTAAGTCATGATAGGATATGAGATTTTTCTCATTTCCCCTGTAAAACACTTTACCAAGGAAGCCGTTGTCGTAGTGGCAGCCACCATCAGCGGGTTGCGTTTGTCGTTGATGATGACATCAATTGTTGGAATGGAAAGTAGTTCCCGCTTGAGCTCAGTCGTGAGTTTCAGAGGATTGCCTTTGCGGCAGATGTCAAACACAGTTCTGTCAACGTAAGGACGGTATGGCTCCATGATGTCGTCTGCAAGGCAGTAGGCGTTGTAGCGGTTGTGGTGATGGATTCCGAGTGTCGGCAGCAGGCCGCTGGAAACCAATGCGCGGGCAATGACAGCACGGACTATGGCGTATCCGTAGTTGAGCAGATTGTTGGGCTCGTCCTCGTCCCTGCCCCTGACAAATCCATCGATGTCCTGGAACAGTGTTTTCCAATAGTATGCGGCAGCCCTTGCTTCCATGTTGGCCGAGTCTCCGCTGCGGACATCTGTGGCCCAGACCTGCATGTTGTTGTGAATGGAGCTGGTGGCATATTTGAGGACTGCGGCCTGATTGGCTATTTTCGCCTGAACAGTCTGCTGCCATAGTTGTTTGCGGAGGGGTAGGGATGCATCCAGTTGGTATCGGAAACGCTCATTCTGGATGGTGTTGCCGTATAGCGGCAGCATCAGACCTACAGGCAGGTGGTTGGACGAGCAGGTAATCAGGGCGCAGTTGTTGTCCAGCAGTTTCTCTATAAGACCTTGTGTTATGGTTATCTGCTTGTGGTCGAGGATGACGATGCCTATGTCCTCAATAGGAATAGTCCGGACAGTCTCCATGCAGTCAAGGCTGTCGGGTATTCTTACTACCAGTTGCTCCAGTTTAAGTGACAGATATGCCGGATTGCCAAAATATAGTGTGCGCTTTATCATATCAGTATTCTCCTGTCTGGACGATGTTGCCCAAGTGGTCTATGCGTACTTTCACGATGCCTTTGAGTCCATTCACGTTTTGTATTCTTTTCCAGGTAATATCTTTTAGGGCTTTGTTGTCAACAATACTGGTCTCCAAGTGATGTCGGAAAAAGTAGTCTTTGCTCGTAAGTTTCTGAACCCTGAAAAGATTCTTGCTGATTACTGGATAATTGACTGGATTCAGCAGGTCAATGGAATTGGGGTCAAATCCAGTTTCCTTATTCGGGAATACGAAATATTCGTTCTGTTTCATGGAAAACATGAACTTCCAGCCATCCTTGACCTTATAGGTCTTGTCGATGACCGGGTCTCCCAGGCTGACTCTTGCTACTGCTTCCATGAACGGTACCGGCTGCTCCTGCAGATTGCCGTCGGAGTCCATGAATATGGCGATGTGGTGATTGTTGCTTAGACTGACGAAGTCTGACGGTATGGTGGCTCCGTCGCAGTTTATAATGGGTGCGCCGAAAATATTGCGCTTGTCGTGCAGTGCGTAGACGTTTGTGGGACCACTGATTGTTACCCGTTTAATCTGTATGCCCTTGTCCTTGTTCAGCCATATGGGATTCTCATCCAGGTTGGAAAATGCCTTCTTAGGATCATTTCCAAATTCTTCCAACCTGTTGGACAGAATCTGCCTGATATGACTGTCTATGACCTTTTCGATTTTAAGAGTGGAATCAATTTGTTTACGTATTGTGTAGACTGGAATGAGCCTGACTGTTTTTACTTTTTGAGGAACTTCCTCACTGTGCAGGATGTCTGTGAAAAGAGGATTTTTATCCAGACTGTTTGAGCCGGAGAAAGCCTTTTTAGGATTCCCTCCGTATTGCGCGAGCCGTTGGTAAAGTGCGTTGCGGAACCGTTCGCAGGCTACAGTGGCGATTTTGTCCGCATCAAAGCTGCTTCCGACCTTTTCTTCTTTGCAATCGTACTGAAGTATTCTGCCGTAGACAGTTTCGTTGTGGAGCTGTCCTCGGGGAGTCAGTTGGACTTTCTCGTTGAATCCGCCTTTTCGTTTTGTCTTGTTGGTGTTGCGGGTTGCGACCTTGTTCTTGGCCTTTATAGAGACAAGGATATCGTCCAAATGCTTTCTGGCTTCGCACCTGAGCTCGTCGAAAGGCATTGGAGGCAGCAGCCTGCCTTTTGAGGCAATCTCCTGCTGTAGCTCTTTGTCTTTGGCATTTAGGGTGTTTAGGTACTGGATAATGCTCCTTTTCGTAAAAGCGACGGTCAGGGCATCCATCGCATGGTGGCGGTGGTCGTTACGCTTTGTCCAATCCTTGATCCGGCTGATTGTGCGGCCGTCGGGGTCGTTGTAATACTCGGTCATCCCCGATTTGTCGTATTTGTCCCAATTCAGCTCCTTCATGACGTCAACCAACCCCCAGTCCTCGCGTAGTCTGGCTGTTATCTCTCCGGAAGTGGCAACGACGGATTTGACGATGTCGCCTAATATCTCCAGGGCTTTTCTGGAGATATATTGAGTGTCCCGCAGGTCTCTTTGGATGAAATTCTCCGGGATGTCGTTCTGGGTTCTGAGCAGATTGTGGTATTTTGTCTTACTGATTGCCCCTTTGTCCAAGAGCATATCTACAGTGGATTTGTATCTTTCAACTCCTTCCTGACCGTATTTGTCGGTGACAAAGTCCAGAGCAGTCATGTCGCCTTTGGTGATATTGATGTCCTTGCTTTCCAGAGTCTTGTTGGCGAATGAGTCGTCGAACAGCCTTGACTGGGGGATTATGTGCTCGATGTCAAAACGTTTGCTGAACAGATCCTCGTAGGGGATGTATGTGTTGCTGTACAGAGTCTTGAAGCCGTTGTCCTTCAGTTCCATATAGAGTTTGTACCGTATGATGCTGGTGCGGGAAACATGACTCATGCCGAAGTCTTGTTTCAGCTTCTCCTCGATTTCCTTATTCTCCTTGGCGGACCTGTTGATGGCCTCGGTCATGCCTTGGCGCTCAGCGGCATTCTTTTTCAGTTCTCTGGCCAGCTCTATGCGGATTTCATCAGGCTTCCCGTAAGTATCGATGACCCCGTTTATAACGTTGATCATCTGGTTGAGGATTTTCTCTACAACGGGATTTCTCAATGAATTTTTAGGCAGAATATCCAGCCTGTCCCTATATTCCTTGTTTTCTATTTCATCTTTTGTCAGTGATCTTTGCGAATGTCTGTAGCCGGCCTCGGTACATGCCGCGCTGTATTCCATTCCTTCTTTCATATAGGGAAGTATTCTGCACATGGCCTTTGTGCTGAGACTGCCGTAATCGTCCTCAAAAGTAACGGATGCGAGAATCTTCCCATATTCAGGGGTGAAACCGAATTCTTCTTGCAGTTTGCTGACCAAGGAATCATAGCCTGTTTTAGAGTTGTCCTCGGTGTAGGAATACATGAGGTGCCATAGTCTGTACAGTGGCTCGTTTTCCATCTCTTTCCCGGATTTTGATGAGTCGAAGGCAAGAATGTCAGTATTGATACCAAGGGCAGAGAATACTGATGCAGTCTTGTCCATAATTTCGTCAATGCTTTTTGAAAAATCAACCTCATCATGCCCTGAAAGTGAGAGAATCTTGGAATATGCCAGGAACAAGGCGGCCTGAGTACGGTTGCCTTCCAGTTTCCGGAAATTCATATCGTGGCCTTTGGACTTGCCGAAAAGCAGTTTTAATGTGTTGGTCTTGCTCAGCTCTTTTCGTATGCTCAGTTCTTTGAATAACAGTTGCTTGGATTTGAGGTCAAGATATTCCCCATCAACTTTGAGGTTGTTGAGCATCTGCCATATCTTGAAATCCTGGAATACGGGAGAGGATTTAGGACACACTTTCCGGCCTTTCTCAAACTCACAGTAGGAAACAAGGCTCTTCTGACTTTTTAGCGGTCTTTGGTAAAATATGATGATGTCTCTGATGTTCCTTTTTTTGTCTGAGGTCATTTCCGGATGGAATCTGGACTGGGTCTCCCATATCCGGTCGAATTCCTCTATATAGTCCTGTCTGTAGAATACCTGATTCTTTAGACTTGAATGCGGGTCTTTCATCAGTTGCGCCAACTGGTATTGTCCGACTGTCCGGTGCTTGAAATAAAGTTCCTTGCTACGGTCGCTGATTCTCCCCAGGTAGCTGTCTGAGTTCCTGAGCTGTGCGTTTACCTTCTGCAGGACTACTGCGAGCTGCTCCAGATTCAATTGCTCTTTAAGAGCCTGACTTCTCCATAGGTAATTCTCTATTACCAGCTCTTTGCCTTTTGTTGTGCGTTTTGTGCCGGCAATGTTGAAAGGCTTTTCACAGATGGCCCATGTCTGTTTCTCGTTCCTGTCTTTTAGGTTCTCTTTTAAAATATCAGTCAGTATGTCCGGGTAGAATTGTTTTTGGAATGCCCATATCCGTTCAAACTCGTTTTCCAAGTCAGATTTGTAGAATTCCGGCAGATTCTTCTCTTCTTTGCCTTCGCATAAAAACCGGTAGGAATATTCTCCCGGAGTGATGCTTTCTTCGCTCAGAATCCGTGCGGTCTCCATGCCGTCTATGAGGCTTCCCTCATCGGTGTTATCACTCTTGTTGAGCTTACGGGAACTTTTGTATCCGCGCTTCTTGTTGATGTTCAGAAATACTCGAGCCAGTTCCTCCAGTGAAATCTCCTTCTCTGCGGCTTTGGCCCGCAGTTTCAGAGTCTGGAATGTGGTATCCTTTCCGGATTCTGCAAGGATACTGCCCTCGTTGATCCATCCGTATGACATAAGGGTATCTATAAGTGCGGCTCTGCGCAGTTTGTATCTTTGCAGGTTGCGGCGCATACTGCGTTTCAGTGTGCGGTCGGCATTGGTTGTAATTGACTTGCCGGTTTCGAAATTGCCCTTTTCATCCACGGTCAGAGGATTGACTCTGACTCCAAGTCGTATGATAGACGATTTCTCAACTTGATTTTCCGCTTCGTTAACGAGTGCCCATCCGATGCTTGAAACTCCGAGGTCCAGGCCTAGTATCTTTTTCATAGTGTATTGGCATTAAATGAATATGCTTCAAATTTAAGAAAAAATTGCTCATTTTGGAAAAATGGGCTATATTTGTTTTCAAGTTTGAAGCAATTCACAATAAGGATTATTCCGTTGTGAAAACATTTAAGGCGGGCCTCACGGTTCGCCTTTTTATGTTGTGCGCGTAATTGGTAGAAGTTGAGTAACGGTAAGCGCAGGAGCGGTCCGTTTTTGTAATGCGCAGAAAAACAGTGGATTGTGAATTTGACTAGAACTTTTCGTAGGTTTCGGACAGGCCCTTGGTGACAGGGTGTATTTATAACTAATTGAACGTTAGTGCGTTGTTGAATCGGGGCGCTGCTCTGCTTACCGTTGCTTCGGGTCTCTCAGGTGGCTGGAGCCGCTATCCTACTTTGTGTGATTACGGTATGGCCGGTGTTGGCCGGTAGTTGCTTTTGCGGTTGCCTCTGCTGTCGTTTCAGCAGCCGCATCCGTCCAGGCTGCATGATGTCCCTTCTGTGGCTGTGTTTCCGGTATCTTCCATCCCGGAGCGTTGCTTTGTATTTGCCTGAGTATTTGAGGTGCACCGGTGCAGACCTGCCTCTTCGGGGGAGAGGGTGACTCTTCCGTCCTCCAGTACGAAGCAGGGAATGCCGATGCTGCCGTTCCTGCGGGCCTCGTCGAAGACCGGGCTGCTGTCCCTCAGGCGGAGGAAGGCCTTGAGGTTCCGTACGTGTTCTCCGATATCGATTATCCTGTATCCGTCATTATCCCTGACCTGTTCCTCGATACAGGCGCAGTCGGGGCAGGTGTGCATTCCGTAGATTCTGATCATGGTTCTGATGTTTTGGATTTCTTCCGCGAAAATAGGCATTTAAATGAAAACCGACAAGGAAAGGCCCTCCTCCGTAATGCAATTTTAACAGTCCGGAAATATTTATGACAACGTACTGTCATATTTTTGAAACCCCGACTCCATACTTTTGCGGCCGTTATTTACGTTATGGATAAGAACAGGTTAATTTCAGCTGCAGCTGCAGTATCGATGATGTGTTCCGCCGCCGTTACGGCATCCGCACAGTCAAATGGCAGGGACACTCTCACATCAGGCCCCTGGCTTCAGGGACTGGAGAACAGGGAACTGAAGGCCGGAGCCTATATCAAGGACGGCAAGCTCAATTTCTCTACGAAAGACAATAAGTTCCATCTATGGTTCGACAACCGCATCTACACGGATGTGTCGTTCTATCTGCCTACGGAGTCCGTGGAGGGACTTACTTCCAAGATCAACAACGACTTGGAGGAGGACGACGGGGTGTTCCGGTTCAGCAACGGTGCCAGTATCCGCCGGGCGAGGTTCGCGGTCAAGGCTGAGTTGTACGGGAAGTGGTTTGCGGAGTTCGACCTGGATTTTGCGTACAACGAGGTGGAAATCAAGGATATGTACTTAGGATACAATTTCAGCGAGCATCTGTCCGTCCAGGCCGGTCACTTCAAGGAGCCGATGAGTATGGAGAGAGTGACCAGCTCCCGTTATATCATGGCAAATGAACGGCCTATGGCGGTCGAGGCTCTGGCCGGAGGCCGTCGTCTCGGTGTGGCGGTGACATGGTGGGGCAAATATTGGTGGGTATCCGGCGGAGTCTTCGGACAGCAGGTCGATATCATACAGAAGGAGCGCAACAGGGGCAGTGACGGTTACGGATTCACTGGAAGGGTGGCCGTGCCCATTATAAACAATGACGATATCACCCTGCACGTCGGCGGTTATGCAAGCTGGCGCAGACCGGATGCCGGCGGCGAGGAGGACCGTATTGCTCTGTTCCGGACTTTCCCCGAGAGCCGCACCGACCGCAGGCGTTTCGTGCAGGCTGAGGTGGGCAACGTGAACCATTACGCCACTTTCGGGGCTGAGCTGGCCTTCAGGTGGAACAAGTTCCTGGCATACGGCGAGTATCTTTTCACTACCCTGGACCGCTACAAATACAACGGGGATGTCCGCGAGCCGCTTGCGGATGCGGAGTTCATGGGCTGGTACGCCACCGCGTCATACATGATCATAGGGGAGCAGAGACGTTACAGCCAGGCGGATGCCGAGTTCGGAGGAGTCAAGGTCAACCGCAAAGGAGGCAACCTGGAGGTCAGCGCAAGGGTCAGCCATTTGAACCTCAATGATTTTCACGACATGTCATCACCGATAACCGGCGGCTCGGCCTATTCCTACAGTGCCAACCTGAACTGGTATCCGGTAAGCAATATTCTCATAGGTCTCAACTATCTGTTCATGGACAACGACAAGTACGCTGACTCCAAGGGACAGATTACCGCCGGCAACATGCCTCTGAGCCAGGCCAGGCCGGAGGGCATCGACTTCCATGTGCTGCAGCTTAGGTTTATGGTGTCATTCTAATAGTAAAAAGGTTAAATTCAAATAGATATGAAAAGCAGTAGATTCTTTTTCATGGCCGCGGCACTGACTGCGGCACTTACCCTCACAGGCTGCAAGGACGACAGGGAGCCTGGTACAGAGCCTTCAGACGTTCAAGGTCTTTTTATCAATGAGATATGCTCTGGCGGTATGGACTGGATAGAACTGTACAATGCCGGGGAGACCGAGATGGACCTGACGGGCTTCCACTTGCAGGACAATAAGGGAACCGATGAGGAATACACATTCCCTGATGGCTCCACTATCCCGGCAAAGGGCTTTTTAGTGATTGAGGAGGGTACTTTCCAGTTCGGAATATCGGGTGACGGAGATGCCATCACAGTGCTCGACGTGACCTACGCGAAGATAGACGAGGTCATCGTACCTGCGATGGAGGACGGTTTCACTTACGCCAGAACAGAGGATGGCGGTACTTCATGGGATGTCATCGAGGGCGGCACAAAGGGCCGTTCCAACACCGGCACTCCTGACGAGATTCCAGATCAGCCTGGGGACGAGCCGGGTACATCCAGCTCTCCCGTACTGATCAATGAGGTTCAGGGCGCCACCATCGACGGGGAGCAGACTGACTTCATCGAGCTTATCAATACTTCTGCAGAGGCAGTGGATATCAGCGGCTACAGGCTACAGGACGACAATGGCTCAGAGGAGGAATATGTAATCACTGACGGTACAGTCCTTGAGGCCGGGGCCATAATGGTCTTCTACAAGGACGAGACCTTCACCTTCGGTCTCAGTGGCGGCGGAGACGTAGTGACAGTACTGGATGCCAATGGTGATATCGTGGATACGGTAGAGTATCCCGCAATGGACGACGGCTCCTCATACGCCCGTATTCCCGACGGCTCCGACAACTGGAGCGTATGCACCGAGCCTACTCCCGGCGAGAGCAACTCTTCCGCTGGCGGGGACGAACCCGGTACGACCGATTATACAGCTTTGAGACTGAACGAGCTGAACGGCAATGACAAGTTCATCGAGCTGTACAACACTTCCGATGCCGACATTGACATCGCCGGAGTGTATTTCACCAAGGATGACGAGGATATCTTCACGGCTGCGGCCGGAACAGTTGTGCCTGCCCACGGCTTCCTGACCGTCTGGTCCGAGAAATCCGACAAGGCTGAGAGCACCGAGAATCCGGATTTCCCGATTTTCGAGTCCGGTCTCTCGGCCGACAAGTCGGTGAAGATCGAGCTGTTCGCTCCGGACGGAACCTCGATAGATCTGTTCAAGAACCTGAGCAAGGCCCTTGACGAGACCTGGGGCGAGGATGACGGAATGTACGACAGCAAGGACAAAGGCTCCTTCGCCAGGGATGTGGACGGTACCGGTGACTGGTACATCATGACGGCAACCGAAGGCAGCAGTAATGCTTCGGCCGAGAAAGTAGAGGATGAGAAGATAGAATGGTAAAAAGGTTAGTATTAGTGTTAGTGTGTATTTCCCTGTTCTGCGGCTGTGTTGGGGCGCAGGACGGGGAAATTCTCCGTTTTGTGTACTGCTCCGACCTGCATTACGGCATAGACAGGGAGTTCCGCGGTGCGGAGAGTGTTCCGGCAGATTCGGTGAGCCGGGCGATGCTGCGGTCGTTCGGCCTTCTGGAAAATGCGGTGCTGCCGGATGACGGCGGAGTGGGAGGGGGCTGTGTATTCGGAGAGCCGGATTTCGTCGTCTGCACCGGGGATATCGCCAATAGGATGGAGCGCGGGGTACAGCCTGCCTCGGAGTCGTGGAGGCAGTTCCTGCGGGACTGGGCTGAATATCTGGACCGCCTGTACCTTGTCCCCGGCAATCACGACATTTCCAATGCCATAGGCTATCCGAAGCCGATGAGCCCTGAGCGGGATGCCTCCAGTGCTGCGGGTATCTACGATATGATGATGCATACGGATACTACGGTCAGTGCGGAGACTTTCGATTACGGGACGGACAGGACGCATTACACATTTGTCATGGACAGCGTGCGCTTCGTGTTCATGGGCATGTGGCCCGACTCGTGCATGCGGGAGTGGTACGGCAGTGCCGTGACGGCAGGAGATGACCTTCCCGTGCTGCTGTTCACACATGATCCTCCTGGAGCGGACGCAAAGCATTTCACCAACCCCTATTGTCCCTATGACATCAATCCCGCAGACCGTTTCGAGAACCTGCTGTCCGACACTTGCGCCGTCGGGAGCATCGACAGCCTGCCATTAGAGAACTGGCGTGCCCTGGAGCGATTCATCGCGGGACATCCGGAGATAAAGGCGTATTTCCACGGCGACTGCAACTACAATGAGTTCTACACCTGGCACGGGGTGGACAGCACCGTCGCCCTGCCGGTCATCAGGGTGGATTCTCCCATGAAGGGGGAGTTTTCGGCGCAGGACGAGACCCTGCTCTCGTACATAGTGGTCGTACTGGACACCGCGACAGGCCGCCTCACCGCCCGCGAATGTCTATGGAACACTGACGGCGGCGCCTCCCTTGTCTGGGGTTCCTCCGTCACCCTCCTCTATTAACCGGCTGCTGTTCAACGCCGCTGACAAAATGGTTGTCAGATGCGAGAGAAAGGTTGTATAGATACAACCATATTGAAAACTTTTGAATATTCGCATCGTTGATAATAAATGTTCAGGCGTATGAAATACCTAAATATTAAGAAAGCATGAACTGAAAAAGCCCCGGGCTTGATTGTCCGGGGCTGCATCCATAGATGAAGTCGTCAAACAAAACATCACATGGAAATGGCCAGAAGCCTGCGGCCTAATTCGTGGGCCGCTCTTTCAATCTTCTCCAGCTGCTTCTCAGAGATGTACTGGTCGCCTGATTTGTAATGTCTCATCAGTGACGGAGATATCCCGGCGAGTGCCGCAAACTTTGATGCGTTGATACAGTCGAACTGGTTGAAGAAGGCCGACACGTCATATTTGTACTCAAATGCCAGGTCCTTCAGCTCGTCAGGAACTGCCTCCCCATTCTCAGTGTAGCTGTCCAGGACTTCTTTGTAAGCGGTCAGAAAGTCTGCTTTTGCATCTTCTACACTCATCCCTGAACCGCTAATGACCGTGTCCTTCAGGTCAGGGGTATAAATGCCGTATCCGTTCTCGTCTTTCTCAATAATAGCCAATGTCTTTTTCATATCCTTTTTGTCTTAGATATGGGAATCATTCTTCCCCAATCTGTTTCATCAATCTTTTCATTAGTCCGGGCCTTATTTCCTGAGACCAGTGCCGCTCTATTACGAGGGAACCGCTCCGCTCGGGATGTCGGTAAATGTCGTGGTTGCCGCCGCTCCGGTAGCAGTACCACCCTCTGCTTCTTGCTAATTTCGCAAATTCATTCCATTTCATAGAACTTATGATGTTTTGTTTGACAATGCAAATATATCACAAAAATGTGAGTTACTGAAATGTATTTGCCGTTTTGCGGTAAAAAGTTGAGATTTTTCTAATGCTCTCGCGCCTTGCTGTTCTATAGTACTCTGCATTCCGTTGCAAAGACCTATTGATTCTTTCGAAATCCGTCTACAATTGAGCGAGTATATGTATTTTTGCGGCCGTTTTCAGCAATAGTGAGAGATGAGAGCTGCAACCAAAGATACATTGACCGGCAACCTGGCCTGTTTTACGGCTTACCTGATATTCGGGTTCAATATAATTTTCTGCAAAAACATTGCCAATGACGGCAATGTGTCGCCGATGTCGCTGTTCCTGCTGCGCTCGGCCGGGGCCCTGCTGCTTTTCTGCATAGCCTCGACGGTGACCCGCACCAAGGAGAGGGTGGAGGTGAGGGACCTGTGGAAGATTGCGCTGGCGTCGATGCTGGGGCTGTTCCTGACGCAGTTCTCGTTTTTGGAGGCGATAACCATGACCACTGCCGTAGATGCCTCGGTGCTGAGCCTGATGACCCCGGTGATGACGATGATTGTGGCGGCCATCGCGCTCAAGGACCGGATTACGGCGCACGGGATTATCGGACTGGCTGTCAGTTTCTCCGGGGTGCTGTTCATCGTGCTGAACTCGGTCGGTTCTTCGGGAGGGGCGGACAGGACCACCCTCGGCGGAGTGTTGCTGATGTTCGTCAATACCCTTAGCTTTGCCTGCTACGTGGGCATTTTCAAGCCGCTTATCCGGAAATACAGCGTTATCACCTTCATGAAGTGGATGTTCGTCTTTTCCACCGTGTATGCCCTGCCGTTCGCACCCGGCCTGCTGCGGACGGATTTCCAGTCAATGACCCCGGCCATCGTGTGGCAGGTCCTCTTCGTCGTGGTGTGCGCGACCTTCATCTCCTATTTCCTCATACCCATAGGGCAGAAGCGCCTGAAGCCCATGCTGGTGTGCATGTACTCCTACGTGCAGCCGGTGGTGGCCATGTGCATCAGCCTCGCCGCCGGCTTGGACACAATGACGTGGGCCAAGGGTGTCGCAGCGGTGCTGGTCTTCCTCGGGGTGGGGATTGTCAATTTCTCACCGCACAGGCACAATACTTGTACAATAAAGTGCTGATTAGAACAGTGCTCTCCGTGTGCATGCTGCTGGCCTGGCTCGTCTACGGTCTTTCGCCTGAAAAAGGGATATGGACGGTCTATCTGTTCTCGATACTGTTCATTTTCGCCATCTCAGGTTTCGGCCTCACCATCTCCAACTACTCCGACACCATGCAGCAGGCCATGTTCGTGATGTTCTTTTTCATCCTGATATTCATGCTCATGAGCGGACTGCTCACACCCATATCCTCCATGCCCCGCTGGGCTCAGGTCCTGACATGGCTGAACCCGCCCCGCTACTTCATAGAGATGCTCCGCGGCGTCTACCTTCAGGGCTACACCCTGACCGACCTCGGCACACAGTTCCTCGCCCTGCTCGGGTTCGATGCCTTCTTCGGCACGTGGGCCGTGCTCAGCTATCGGAAGACCGCCTGATGAAAGTGGTTCAGGACTGATGAATATGGGCTGTTTCTTATTTCAGACGGACAGCGGATGAGAGATTGCTGATGAAAGTTGGCTGATAGAGTAACGGTTATAGGAGCACGTCTCTGAAAAATGATCATTTACAAGCACTACCCACGAGAGTCTGGATAGTTGCTGTTACCACTGTCTTTCAGCTGTTTTTCAGCTGTTTTCACTGCCTTCACTGTTTTTCACTAAACATTTTAGTTAAAACGAATTTCTTAAAAACCAAAGAGTTGCAGATTCGTAAAAAGTTATGTGGTGAGAAACATCGCAAATAAAGCACTTTTTTGACTCACTAGACAGTTTAGTTATGTGTAAATGCAGGAAGCCCAGATACTTATGTATAACTATTATGTTTAGTGACATTGCTTCCGGTTAATTGACCCTAATTGACCTTACATCATTACATAACCTGAACAGCCAAATCTTCTATTTGTCGTTTCAGCCGAGAGATAATGAGCTGACTGTATCGTACCATAGCCACAGAACCCTCATAGTGTGTCCGCTGATTGTTGTCCAACTTGTTTTGCAGTCAACTTGTTTTGCAGTGAGGCGAAAAACAAAAGAAACATACATTGGCATCATTAGCAGCCGCCGTATCCGTTTATAAACGGTTATAAACGTTTATAGACGTTTCAACACTGGTTATTATTCTCTGGAATACTTATCTTTGTTCCGTCAACCCGAGTATGAATTTAAAACGTGAGGAGAGAATTTATGAAAAAGTATCTTGATCCGAAGGCCGACTTGACCTTCAAGAAGGTGTTCGGCGAGCACAAGGATTTGGTGATCAGCTTTATGAATGCCCTGCTGCCTTTCGAGAGCCCTGAAGAAGAGATCAGGAGCGTGGAATACCTCAATCCTGAACTTGTTCCGATGAATCCTCTGCGCAAGGACAGCATAGTGGATGTGCGCTGCGTGGACGGCCGCGGACGTCAGTTCCTGGTGGAGATGCAGATGATGTGGACCCCGGAGTACAAGCAGCGCGTGCTGTTCAATGCTTCCAAGGCCTATGTGAGCCAGCTGGACAAGAGCCGTCCTTACGAGCTCCTTCAGCCTGTATATTCCCTCAATCTGGTCAACGATACGTTCTCGGAGAGCCCGGACTACTATCATGACTACCGCATTGTAGAGGTGGCCGAGACGAAGGAGGTGATCGAGGGCCTTCGCTTCATCTTCATCGAGCTTCCGAAGTTCACCCCGAGGAGCTACAGCGACCGTAGGATGCAGGTGCTGTGGCTGCGCTACCTGACGGAGATAGACGGGAAGACCCGTGAGGTGCCGGAGGAGCTTTTGTCAGTTCCGGAGATCAATAAGGCAGTGGAGGAAGTGGAGGAGTCGGCCTTCACGGAGCAGGAGCTGCTGACCTACGAGCATTTCTGGGACATGATAGGTGCGTCGCGCCTCCTGATGGTGGGAGCGGAGCGCCGTGGCCTGGAGAAAGGTATGGCTAAAGGTATGGAGAGGGGTATGGAAAGAGGTATGAAGCAAGGGCTGGCTAAAGGCTTGGAACAGGGTATGAAACAAGGGCTGGAGAAAGGCATGAAACAAGGACTGGAGAAAGGCATGGAACAAGGACTGGAACAAGGACTGGAACAAGGACAGCAGGAGGAACGCATAAGGAATGCCAGGGGAATGAAAGCCAAGGGGATTCCGGTGGAGGTCATATCTGAGATTACGGGTCTTACGGCAGAAGAGGTCGGGAAGCTGTAGGGTGTGGATGTTTCCCGAGACGTGAGCTGATTCCGTGAAATTGTTACTTATTGCCGGGAAATATCTACTCCTGTGTGGTTGTCGGCGGGTAATTTTGCATTGTGTTTTTTAAATACAATGCAATATGAGAAGAATTTTCCTTATACAGATGATGCTGTCGGCCGCTCTCGTCAGCACGGCATCATGTACTGCCGTCGGCCCCGGGACGGACGGTCAGGAGCAGTCTGAGTCCGGCAGCTGTATTGTACTCTACTGCTCCCGTACCGGCAACACAGAGCGTATGGCGCAGACTATAAGTACAGTTTTGGGCTGCGATATGATAGAAGTCGTGCCGGATACACCGTATGAGGACGACTACAATGCCATGCTTGACAGAGCCGGTGCTGAGCTTGCGGCGATTGAGCAAGGCGATTATCCGGCGGTCGCCACATCCGTTGAAAATTTTGACACTTACGACATTGTGTTCGTAGGCTACCCTATATGGTACGGACACATGGCCACTCCTATGCAGGCATTCCTGCATGAGCATGCCGATCTGCTGGCCGGCAAGCGTATAGCCCTTTTTGCCAGTAGCGGTAGCAGCGGCATAGGTACCTCCGAAAGGGATGCCGCATCGCTTGTTCCTGATGCCGTTTTTACAGAATCACTGCTGCTCACATCAAGCTCGCTGAACAGCATGGAATCACTCGTCTCCGTCTGGTTGGATGAGATGCAAATTTCAGATAATCAAATAAATGCAGATATGGAAAACAACAAGATCAGACTGACGGTCGAAGGAGGCCGGACATTTACCGCAACATTGGTTGACAACACTTCCGCACAGGCATTGGTGGAACAGCTTGCCAAAGGCGACATCACCGTGGATATGGAGGACTATGCTGATATGGAAAAGGTCGGTACGCTCGGTATAAGTCTGCCGCGCAATGACCGGCCGACTACCACGGGCCCCGGTGACCTAATTCTCTACCAGGGGCACAACTTCGTCATCTATTACGACACCAACTCGTGGAACTTTACCCGCTTGGGAAAGATAGACAATGTCTCGCAGACAGAGCTGAAGGCTGCATTGGGCGAAGGCGATGTGAGAGTGACGCTCTCGCTGGAGCATTGATTTCAGTGGACTGCTCAGCGGGAATGGAGGCGTTGGCGGTATTCCGACGGAGTGATACCCTCTGATTTTTTGAACATACGGCTGAAATGCTGGGTGTATTCGAAGCCGAGCCGGTCCGATACCTGCGACGCGGTTTCACCGGAAGCAAGCCCGTTCTTGGCAAGCTGGATAACGAACCGGCGGATATGGTTGCCTGCCGTATCCCCGGTTGTCTTTTTTATCACGTCCCCGAAATAGTTGGCCGACATGCACAGCTTGTCCGCGCAGTACTGCACGGTAGGCAGGCCGTGAGAGAGCTGGAGCCCATCCTCGAAGTAGCTGCGGAGCAGGCTGTCGAAACGGACCAGGATGTCGTGCTCCTCATCGGTCATGTGCAGGGCCTCGTTCACCCGGTAGTCGAAAAACGAGTAGCTCCTGATGTGCCGTTCGAGCGGAAAGCCGTGGAGCAGGTCGGGATGGAACAGGAGCGCCCAGCCGGTAATGGACATCCGCTCTCCGTTATCCTCCTTGCCGCCATGCAGACGCTTCCGCAACTGAAGGCCCATGCGGGAGCAGGAGTCTTCCCGTCAGACAGATGAGAGGGCAGCGTACATCCTCATATCCCGTACAGTCCCGTTCTTCACGGCATTGCAGCGCAGTATGCCTTCCAATGAGAATCCGCAGTTCTCGAGTATGCGGCAGGACGCGGCATTGTCATCGAACGGCATTGCGAACAGACGGATAATGTCGGTGTGGGAAAAGATGTATCTGCGCAGCTGCCGCAAGGCGGACGTACCAATACCCAACCCCCAGAACTCCTCAGCGATGTAGTAGCCGGCTTCTGCCGTTCTGCTGTGGATGTCCTGCTGCCGGGTTGCGGAGATGCTTCCAACCGCCCTGCCGTTGTAGTCTATTACGAATGAATATATCTGTCCCTGACCTGATTTTGCCAGAAAGGACATGTATTCCAATGCATCCGAGGGAGTGTAGGGGAAAGGTATCCCGTCGCGGAGGTTGTCCAGCACATTCCTGTTGTTCATCGCGTATGCAATGTCCTCGGCATCCTCGGTTCTCCACGGCCGGATTACGCACGGCATTATTTCGCAGGCATCCTTTTCCTGAGGTGTACGGCACTCCATGTGGCTGAATATCTCGCGGACTACTTCTGACTTGGCATCCGCATAGTCCTGGAGATACTGCCATTCTCTTTGGACAAGAGCCTTTTTGGTGTTGCCGTACAACATTCTGTCTCCTTCATTTGTCCGCAGCCAGTCTCTGAAGTCGAGCATTCTTTTAGCTTCACTGCATCCGTATGAGAAAACATGGAGATTGACTTCCGGATTATGTTTTTTCAGCATTCTGTGCCGGAACCATTCAGGCTCCCTTATCCTCATAGTGTATCCCACCCGTTCCAGTTGCGGGACATAGGCATTTTCATCTGATGAGTCTCTGACAATCAGGAGTATGTCAATGACGGGCTTGGCGCAGAGACCTGGAACGGAAGTAGATCCGACATGTTCCGTCACGATGCCGTTCCGGCCCAAAGCCCTGCCTATTTTCTCCTTTTCCTCCTCGAAGATACCTTTCCATGCGGCATCGTATTCTTCCAGAACGACTTTGCCAGACAGTGCGGACACCGGTCCCACAGTCACCTCTTTAAGGTATTTTTCAGATGTCATTGCCAGATATGGATTTTAGGATAGGTTTTACGTCGGGAACAATCATTGATTTCCCTTTGCAGGCTGTCCAGAAAGCGTGAAGCGTGTGCTCCGTCCATCTGAGTGTGATGAAACTGAAAAGAGACTGTCAGCGTACGCTTCCACAAATGCCGCCTGTATTTGCCCCAGATCATAAAAGGGTTATTGAACACGCCGCTGTACATGCCTACCGCCCCGTCTATCTCGTATTGTGCAAGTGCAGAAGTGCCTATCACCATGCTTTCCGTCAGGTCATGATTCCGGCAGCTTTCTGCAACTTGCCTGGTCAGCCGTAAATAGTCCTCTCCGAATCGTTCCAGATCATCGGAAAACGGTATGTCGCAGGAACTTACCTCACCGCTGCGGTTGGCTACAATGGTGTTTACGGCTATGCTGTCATACTGCATCAGCCTGCGGCCCACCGGCAGCATGTAGAACTCCCTGATGCCGCTGGCAGCCTTGCCTATACACCAGCACATCAGCATGTTGAACTTCATGCCGCTGCGTCTGCTTAGCCTGGTGATCCGGGTGACGTCGAGTGTCTTGAAGAACGTGACCATGGGCATCGGCGCATCCATCCACATTTCAAACGCATATGCCCTGGTCGTCTCTTTCGGGTCTATTTCTCTCATGTGTAGTTTTTATAATTAGTGCAATCCGCGTACAAAAATAAACTCTGCAGCATGATCCGGCAAATTAATCGTGTATGAGAATATGGGATTACATTTACTTGAGGATCATACGTGCAGAAACATCGTCAGGACTGATATCATGGTATAATTGCCCCCATTGAGAATTGCGTGCCGTTTTACAAGTGATTATAAACCAGAATATTACAAATTGGCCTGCAATTTTCACCGCCTAAAAAGTACCCGAAAAATGCGCCTCCTTTTAAAACTTATTGGTTATTAGACACTTGCAAAGCGCCCTGCATTTCCACTCAGTCTGTCTCATAGTTTACGCTGTCCAGCCGCCTGATGACCCTGCAGGGATTTCCTACGGCTACGCAACCGGCCGGTATGGAGCGGGTCACCACGCTGCCTGCCCCGATATGGTGCTGTCGCGTCCTATGGTCACTCCGGGCAGGATGATTGCTCCGCCTCCGATCCAGACATTGTCCTCTATCCGGACCGGCAGGGCGTATGTGCGGCAGATGCTGCCCTCCTTCCAGTCTTGTACCAGGCGTTCCCGTACGTCGGTGGAATGCGTAGCCGTGTAGATCTGCACGTTGGACGCTATCATCACCCCGTCCCCGATGTCAATCCGGTTGTTGTCCACGAAGGTGCAGTTCATATTGATGATGACGCGGTTGCCCAGGAAGATATTCTGCCCGTACTCGCAATGGAAATCGATGTCCACATGGACTCCCTCGCCGACACTGCCAAGCATCTCGCGCAGCAGACTGAGCCTGCGTGCGGTGTCAGTATAATCAGTGGCATTGAACTCGGCCAGCAGGCGTTTTGCCCGTATGGTCATTGCCGCCAAATGCAAGACTCACACCGCATCCTCTCCTACGGCCTTTGGCAGGAAACTGCTCTGTCCGGGCCTGGACGGTGAATGTAGAAGTTTCTACGGCAGTTTCATGAGTGCCGCGTGAAGTCCATGCCGCTGGGTCTCTGGTACAGGCGCAGGCCGAAAGAGGGCAGGGTGGCTATGAGATGCTCTATGACGTCGGCGGCGATGTGCTCGTGGGGGACCCAGTCCTTTTCACGGGTGAAGAAGTAGAACTGTACCGGCAGGCCTTCCGGGGTGGGGTCCAGCTGGCGGACGAGGATGCGCAGGTCGGTGTTGACCTGGGCCAGGGTGCGGAGGTAGTGCTCGGCGGCGGCTCTGAACAGTCCGAGATTGACCGTAGTGCCGTCCAGGGCAAGGTCTCCGGCCCATTCCTCGGAAGCCATACGGTCCAGTTCCTCAGGAGTGCAGAAACGTATCGAGTTGACGTCTATGTTCAGGGAACGGGCCACACGGCGGCCCTGGCTCTCGCGCATGCCTCTCCAGTTCTTGAAGGAGTCGCTGACGAGGACATACGGAGGGACGGTTGTGACGGTATTGTCCCAGTTGCGCACCTTGACAGTATTCAGCGTCACCTCCTCCACCGTGCCGTTGACCCCGTATTTGTCCATGACTATCCAGTCTCCAGGCCGGAGCATGTCGTGAGCCGAGAGCTGCACTCCCGCCACCAGTCCTAAAATCGTATCCTTGAATATCAGCATCAGCACTGCCGCCGAGGCTCCGAGTCCGGCGAGAAGGGACGTGAAATTCTTGTCCAGCAGGACCCCGACCGTGAGGATTACCGCCACACACACCACTAAGATCTTCAGCATCTGGTACACCCCTTTCATGGGTTTGTCCCGCAGCAGGTCCGAGTCATTGGAGATGGCGTAGAGGGAGGATATGAATTCCATTACCAGCCGGCTCGCTATGACTATGACATAGATGTAGAGGATCTTGACGGCGAAGGGAGTCCATCTCTGTTCGGGGAAGAGCAGGGGAAGGGCCACGAGGAAGGCTACGGGAGGGATGAGGTGGAAAAGGTTGTGCAGGACTTTGCCTCCGGTAAGGTAGTTGTCCCACCGGAAGGCCGTCTTGACGGCAATCTTGCGTATGACGGGGATAATCAGCTTGCAGCATAGAAAATCAACCAAATAGGCAGTTACAACCAGAGCGCAGGTTATGAATATGCGCATCTGCTCGTTCATCTGGGATAATACTTCCTGTTCCATAGGGGCAAAGTTACGCGAAGCCGGATAAATATGCAAGCCGTTCCCGCTTACCGCGGGCCCAAAGACTCCCTGTAGGCATTGGGAGAAATGCCGAAATGCCTGGATACGTACCTGCTGAAATAGGAAAAGGACGAGAAGTTCAGCCTGGCGGCTATCTCCGACAGCGGCAGCTCCTTTTGGCACAGGAGGTTCGCAATCTCATGCAGGGTGAAGCGGTCTATCCAGTAAGTGGCCGGTCTGCTGCAGGCTTTCCTGCAAATCTCGGAGAGGTAGTGGGGAGTGACGCAGAGGCGGGAGGCATAGTAGGGGACATCCCGGTGCTGGATGTACTCCCCGTTGTAAAGCATTCCGATAAACTGCTGCAGCAGCCTGGCTGTATGTTCCGAGACCTGCCGGACAGCCTGGCCGCGAGCGTGGATGTCGTACAGGTCCAGGATGTGCGCCGTCATAAGGCAGCCCAGCATTTCCTCGCGGAACAGATGCGGCCCTCCGTCCGTCAGCCTCTCCCGGAGCCGTTCCATGTCGCAGACGCATTTACGGAAGTCGTGGGGCGAGAGCTTCATCACCGGATTCTGCAAGAGGCTGAGGTGTCCGATGATGCCGTAGTTGTTGCGTATGGCCATCGACATCACGAACTGTGCGGACAGTCCCATCGTGAGGGCGCTGTAGTCATCCGATTCTGAGAAACCGGATGCCAGCGACATATTGGTCAGTATGACGTAGTCGCCCGCAACGATGTTGTAATTGACATTCTGGAAGCGGAAACTCATGCTTCCCCTCGTGCAGAGGATATGGATTACGCTCTGAGGATGCTGCCTGACATCGAAGTCCCTGATCGAGTCCATGAAGAATATCCTGTCCTTTTCCTGATGTTCCATACGTTTCCCCTGTTTGCCGGTCTGCGGTACGAATGTAGGCAAAAACCACGAAATGTGAAAATATATCCCCCGATTTTGCAACATCCGGATCACCTGCAGCATGTAATTTTGCAGCATGATTCAAAACAAGACAACAGTATGAGACAAGTAAGACTGAACAACGGAGTGATGATGCCGTCCATCGGTTTCGGCGTCTTCCAGATTCCCGTGAATGAAACGGAACGTATCGTGACCGACGCCCTTGAGGCAGGGTACCGGATGATTGACACTGCTGCCTCCTATTTCAATGAGGAACAGGTGGGAAATGCCCTGCGGCACAGCGGTCTGAAGCGTGAGGATGTCTTCGTGACCACCAAGCTGTGGGTGCAGGACTATGAGTACGACGATGCCCTGCGTGCCTTCGACCTCTCGATGAAGAAACTCGGACTGGATTACCTCGACCTGTACCTGCTGCACAAGCCTTACGGCAACTATTATGCGGCATGGCGGGCAGCCGAGCGGCTCTACAGGGAGGGACGCATCCGTGCCATCGGAGTGACGAGCTTCAGCAACGAGCGCCTGCAGGACCTCTTCCTGCACAATGAGGTGAAACCGGCCGTCAACCAGCTGGAGACCCATCCGTTCTTCCAGCAGAAGGCAGCCAACACATTCCTCCGTCAGGAAGGCATACAGCACGAGGCGTGGGCTCCGTTTGCGGAAGGACAGAACGACATCTGGAACAATCCCGTCCTGAAAGCCATTGCCGCCCGGCACGGCAAGACGGCGGGCAACGTCGTCCTGCGCTGGCTGAACCAGCGGAATGTGGTGATCATCCCCAAGACTGTGCGCCGCGAGCGCATGATAGAGAACCTGAACATCTTCGACTTCACCCTGACGGAAGAGGAGATGCGGGCCATTGCCGGACTGGATACCGGCCGCAGTCCTATCTATGACGATATGGACCTGCAGACAGTAAGAGGAATAGGAACTTATAAAATACACGAATGATGAAGAATACCATTACATTGAGCAACGGCGTGGAAATGCCGCTTTTAGGTTACGGTGTGTTCAAGGTCGCCCCGCAGGAAAGCGAGCGGTGCGTGAGCGATGCACTGAACGTAGGTTATCGCCTGATTGACACGGCGCAGGCCTATTTCAACGAAGAAGGGGTAGGAAATGCCATCAGCAAGAGCGGGATTCCCAGGCAGGACATCTTCCTGGTGACGAAAGTGTGGATTTCCAATGCAGGTGAGCAGAAGGCTGCGGCAAGCATCGACGAGAGCCTGCGCAAGCTGAAGACCGACTACATCGACCTGCTGCTCATCCATCAGGCATACGGCGACGTGTTCGGCTCGTGGAGGGCCATGGAGAAAGCCTACCGCGCAGGCAAGGTGCGAGCCATCGGCGTAAGCAACTTCCAGGCAGGCCGTTTCTTCGATTTCGCCCACTATGTGGACATCAAGCCGATGGTGAACCAGCTGCAATGCAATCCCCTTGTCCAGCAGCAGGGCATCGGACCGGTTCTTGCGGAACACGGCACGAGGATGATGGCCTGGGGTCCGCTCGGCGGCGAGGGTGCCGACGGAGTGGTAAGGAACGGAGTGCTCGCCTCCATCGGTGAGGGCTACGGGAAGACCGCCGCACAGGTGGCACTGCGCTGGCTCACGCAGCGGGGCATCGTGGCCATCCCCAAGAGCACGCACGTGGAGCGTATGCGTCAGAACCTGGATATCTTCGACTTCACTCTGAGTGAGGAAGAAATGCGGAAGATCAGTACGCTCAACCAGCATGACGCCGGTACTGTGAACTTCTCGGACCCTCAGTTCGTGAAATACCTTATCGAGACTTACGGGTAGGGGAGGACGGCTGGCTATCTCTCCAGTATATCTGCAAATTCGGAACCGGATTTCCATTCAGGATATCCGGTTTCCTGTGCCAGCCGGTATCCGAGGTCAAAGAACAGGTGCACTTCCTGCAGCAGGCCGCTGTAGTCATCGGTCTCAGGATGTGTCTGGTCGGTCGGCTTATGGTAAGTCTCTGCCCAGTAGCGTGCTATCTGCTCCCTGGACCATTCTTTCCCGTGTATCCGGTTGTCATTCCAGCCTTTTGCGAACATGGCGGGGATACCTTTCCGGACGAAAGGGAAATGGTCGGAACGGTAGAACATCCCGTTGTATGCGTCCGGGTCAGGCATGACGTAGCGGCCGTATTTCCCGGCAAGGGCTGCAAGGGTCCCGTCCAGGTCCGAATGGCCGTAGCCGGTTATGGTGACATCGTTGTTCTCGCCCCAGAGCGGGAATACATCCATATTAATCACCGCCGCCGTCTTTTCTATGGGGAAAAGAGGATTTGCGACATAATATTCCGTACCGAGAAATCCGGATTCCTCGCAGGTAGGAGCGATGAAAACTATATTGCGGCGCGGTTTCTCTTTCAGAGCCTTGAAGCATCTGGCCGTTTCCAGAAGCCAGGCCACGCCTGCGGCATTGTCAGTAGCTCCGTTGATAATGCTGTCTCCGTCTATGGGTGTGCCGTAGCCGAGATGGTCCCAATGGGCGATGTAGACAACACTCTCATCGGTGTTGCCGCTGCCGGGTATGTAACCTATCACGTTCGGACTCTGCTGGCGGTCAAATGTGAGACCGATGGATACGCTTACAGTGGAATTGAGGGAGAAGGGTCTGAAATCCGGAGAACCGGCCATCTTTGTCAGACTGTCCAGATCGTAGCCGCAGTTGCCCAGCAGCTGCCTTGCCGATTCCTGGCTTATCCATCCGTTCAAGGGGCAGTGATACCCGTCATCAGCATCCACATACATCTTTGCACGGCCCGAAGCCCTCACCACCGACCATCCGTAGCCGGCGCCCCGGTCATCGTGGATGATCAGGACACCTTTCAGCCCCTGTCTGGCAGCCTCCTCGAGTTTATAGGTCCATCTTCCGTAGTACGTCATATTGTCCCCGTTGAAATAACCGGGGTCTCCACCTCCAAGTCCCGGGTCATTGACAAGGACTACCGCAACCTTCTCCTCCGGGTTGGCGATCCCCCTGAAATCATTTTTCCCGTATTCCGGAGCTGATATCCCGTAGCCGGCAAAGACCAGCTCGGAGCCCCTGATGTCTATCCTGCTCTCGTTGCGGGCGGAAAAGGCCACATAATCCTCCTGCCACTCCAGGGAGATGCGTCCCTCCGGAGTCTGCATGACCATAGGTCCCGGACATTCGAACTGTGCCGCCTTGATCCTTACCGGCTGCAGGTAGGAGTCCCCGTCGAACGGCTCCAGGCCTATTGCCTTCATCTGCCCTGCAATATAGCCCACAGCGCGGTCAGCCCCCGCCGAGAAAGGTTTGCGCCCCTGACAGGAATCATGGGAGACAGCTTCCGTATGCATCCTGAGATTTTCTTCCGTCGCGGCCTTCCTGGCATTGTCCGTATCGCGGTTTCCCGTACAGGCCGCAAGAGCCAGGACCGCGGCAATGATAACAGTTGATCTTGTGTTCATGGAGTGTGAGGTTAAAATCTGCCCCAAGTTACGAAAAATATTGAACCGGATATTCTTTCTCATGCATATTTCGGGACACAAGCGGTCTTATCGTGCGGTTGCAGGAGATTTTGTGCTACATTTGCTGAGTTAAAATCATCTGTATGAAGTTTTATATCGCGGATTGTTTCGCAGAGGCGAAATACCAGGGCAACCAGTTGGCCGTGCTCATTCCCGACCGGCCGGTGGACGATGGCGAGATGCAGCGTATAGCCATAGAGACAGGCTTTTCCGAGACGGCATTCATCATGTCCGGCCGTCGGAGCAACGGCGGCTACGACGTGCGGATATTCACGACCTCCTGCGAGGTGCCATTTGCCGGGCATCCTACGCTCGGGACAGCGTATGTCATAAGGGAAATCCTGGAAAGCGGACGTCCGTCGAAGGTGATACTCAATCTGAAGGCCGGACAGATACCGGTGGAGTTTACCCCGGACGGCAGGGGAATCATGACCCAGAACCAGCCCGTATTCCGGGAGGTTCTGCCCAGGGAAGCGGCGGTGGCAGCCGTATCGCTTTCGGCGGACGATGTCCGGGAGGATTTCCCGGTACAATGGGTGTCCACCGGGCTGGAGGCAGTAATCACCCCTCTGAAGTCGGTGGAGGCACTTGAGCGCTGCAGGGTCAATTACGACGAGCGGCAGAGGTTCATTGACCGGCACTATGCGTGCAGTCTGCTGTATTTCGCGCCGTCCGAGGACGGAAACCTGAGGGTGAGGGTATTCATGGAGGATCCCGGGTTTCTCGAGGACCCGGCCACCGGCAGTGCCAACGGCGATCTGGCATGCTGGCTGCTGCGGTACGGCTTCTTCGGGGACAGACGCAGTCTCAGCTATACGGTGAGTCAGGGCAGCGAGATGGGGCGGCCTTCGCGGCTCTATGTAGATGCCGTGTACGATCCTGTTTCCGGACTCTACTCGACGCACGTGGGCGGACGGGTCTTCATGGTGGCAGAAGGGGAGTGGAGGTGATATTCTGCACATCACTTGCCCAAAATCAAGATACAGTCTTGACTTTCACATAGTTATTTTGCAGATAGCCTGCCTGTCAATGGTCAGCTACTGAGGATCCCGGGACATGCCGACTTTAGGCAGGCAGCCAACAAACTCTCCTATGACCCTGAACTCATCCGCTTCATCTTCGTGTATGACGATGGGTACTTGCAACAAAAGGGTATCAACCCACGGACTTTAACTTTGTTGTACCGCCTTGCACTGGTGCGCTCGCCGTGGCATTGTAGTTCCGTCCGGCGGCAAATTGCATGTGGCCTGCATGACTGGCCTGGCCGGAGCCGATTATCGTTTGCGCCATGCTCACACATAGTGTGGACGAGCTGTGGAAGTTTTTCATAGCTTACGAAAAATGGTGTCATGCCATCAATAGCCTGAATATAGTCGCTCACTATGCATTCTGCAACTTCGTGTCCCTTTCTCATATATGTTGCGAAATCCTGCATAGTCAATCGTTTTTGTACAGGTTGTACATACCAGATACCCATTCTTTCATTGTCTTTCTTAAAGATACCGGAGAAATGACTTCTATCATGGCTCCTGCGCTAAGTAATCTCATTATAAAATCGAATGTGGGAGCAAGGAATAACTCAAAGTCGGCATATTCACCGTTATCTTCCAGCAACCTCTGGCTATGATGCAAGGGAAGCGAGTTCATATATGGAATATGGTCACGGTAGGCTCTGATAACCATCTGTTCGGGCTTTATATCGCTGCCGGCTATAATTCCGTAATAATTCGAGAAATAATCCGATGCAGAAAAAGTCTTTGGAATTTTGAATGTATCCGCTGTAATTTCCAAATCTTCAATTCGGTCAAGCCCGTAAATCCGGCAGTCATCATAGCGGGTATTGTGAGCCAGCACATACCAACGGTTTTCAAACAGCTTTACACAATAAGGCTCAATAGGAAACTTATGGCTTTCAGACTTGTTGAATCCGCAATAAGTGATTGTCACGACATGGTTTTCCCTCATCGCTTCAAGCAATGTTGCCAAGTGGTTACGGGCAGATGGAATCTGTGAGATAAGAATCCGGTCTTTCAGCGAAAGGTTCTCACTTATAAGGTTGCTTACGGCAAACGAGTCGAGCATCCATTTTTTCAGTTCATCCTCGTCAATATCTTCCGGATTTTCTATATAATAGAGATAACCGCCAGCCCTTTGGCAAGAGATGATAATCCCGAACTGACTGAAAATAGCATCCTTCCAGCGGTTGAAGGTAGCACGGCTCAGAGGTTTGTAATCACTCAGATCCTTATTGCGCTCCCAACGGTCGGAAATCTCTTCCAAAGAAATTTTTCCCGCCTTGCGGATAGTCTCTATCAGCCAGGTGTATTTTTGAAGTTGCAGCATATCCTCTATATTGTCCGCTGTAAAGTTAATAAGAAGCAGTAATATTCAATGCAACTTTTTCCCGCAATAATTTTAGAGATGTTGCCCGGAGTCGGTGTCCCCCTTTGGAATCCAACAACAACTTGTAACCGGCTTCAAAAACCAACGCCATGTTGTCAAGCATGTTTGCATCACCTATTAATTCATCATGAACTGCAAACAAGGCATAGCTCCTTATTCCGGCTATAGCCTTGTGGGTCTGAGTGTATTCTGTGAAACGTCTGCAAATTTCCTCATCAAGTGTGTATTCAGTCTTACCATCCTGACGTTCGACAAAATAAGAATATGTTCCGAACCCTATCTTATAACGGATAAGTTCCGCTATATTCATTGCCGGGTTACAAATTACCTTTGTCGCACATGGAGCATCGGCATAAAAAACATAATACCCGCCTAATGAAGTTCCCATCAATAAGTATGGATTGAATTCACTTACAGCAGAATTGATTTTTTCTACCGATTCAAATGGATTCTCATTTACCTCAATTGCTATCCACTCGTATTCAGAGAAGACTTTACGCACTGTGCAAACTGTAGTTGATGTGGCTCCAGAGCCAAGGCCATGCACGTAGATGGCAATTTGCTGTACTTGCTTCTCTTGAATCAATGTCGTATACATAATTTTATATGGATTATTTAAATACATCGCAAAATTGTCCTCTACATGTCTCACTTTCATATACAGCATCGTAATTGTTTCAGCCTGTATCGCAGATTGAGCCAGCAATCTCTTATCTTTGTAAGCGGTAAAAGATAGAATATTGCAATATGGCTTTATCGTTAAACGACTTTCATCAATTGATCGAATCCGTTAAGGAAATTGTATCCAGATATAAGGATGATGCGGTACAATCCGGGGCCGATTTCAACATTTTCCAAATCATCGGTATGACAAGCGATGAGGTCCGGGTACACTCGGCATTTCTGGCAACTTTGCTTGACCCGAGAGGTTCACATCGACAAGGCGACCTGTTCCTGCAATTATTTACGAAGCAACTCAGTCGAATCGTGCATGATTTCGATACGAAATCAGCTGTCGTAGAATGTGAAAAATATATAGGCCGGATGACAGAGACAACCGGAGGCCGGATTGACATCCATATTTCGGATGAGAAGGGACACAAGATTATCATAGAGAACAAGATCTATGCACCCGACCAAACCAACCAATTAATCCGTTACCATAACTATGCGCCAGATGCCGTGCTATTGTATCTTACACTGGATGGTAGGGCTCCGGGTAAAAATAGTGTTGGCGATTTGATAGAAGAAGAACAATACTATTATCAGATTTCTTACTCCAATGAGATTTTAGACTGGTTGACAGAGTGCTACGAAGCTGTTAAAAAGATACCTACGTTGGCAGAGGGAATAAATCACTACATAAACCTTATAAAGATCATAACGAACCAATCGACCAATATCATGATGACTAAAGAAATTGCCGAAGCTATAGCTTCCAGCTCTTCTAATATTCAAGCAGCTATTGAAATTCAGCGGGCGTTGCAGGACGTAAAGATCAATATCCAACAAAAATTCTGGAACAAATTGATAGAAAGATTTCAGTCAGAGAATTATAAGGTAAAAACATATTTTTATGATACTGAGGTCGATGATTTATCCGAATATATTCGGAACTTTGTCAGAACCAATGCATCAGGAAACGGGGATATACATAAGAACAAGTGGTATGGGATAGAAATCCCCGTAGCAGAAATAGATAAATATTCAATCCAATGGCGGATAGAAGTGGAGCATAATATTTATTTTGGTTTTAAGATCCATAAAGACAACCATCTGGTCCGTAGTGGAGATAAGACCTACGATTATCTGCGTAAGCACCTGCCCGGCGATTTGTGGCAATATGGTGAAACGTGGTTGGCATGGAAATATCCGAATGACAACCGAATCAATTTTAGGGAATTCAATAATCCTGAGATTTTTGATTTGGCTGACAACAACTTAAATATGATTGATCGTATCGTAAAAGAAAGTATATACCAGATTAAAGACATGAAGGAATGGATTGACATATACAAATGCAAGTAACACAACCTGTAAAATGTGATTTTATAAACATGTATCGTTAAATGATACATCGTCGCCATACTTTTGTGCTGTAATCATAAAAGCAGCATAAAGATGAAAGAAGTAAAAGCGGGGAAAATCGAAATTGTAACGGACAGACTTATAATCAGAACTCCCGAGGATAAGGATGTCTATGATATTTTCGTTCTGATGAGTGACCGGGAAATTGCGTCAAGCACAGGATTCAGACCGATGAGCACAGAGAGCGAGGCGGAGGGGAAAATCCGCAGGGAGATGGATGGCGGGCTGATGTTCTGTATTTCGGAAAGGGGCTTTCCGGAAAAAGTTCTCGGTGTTTTTGAAATCACCCCGCACAAGACAATTACCGTTTCGGGCGAAAAATGCAATTACGAGATATGTTATTTTCTTCATAAAGAGGCTCGTGGGAAAGGCTATATGACGGAAGTTGCGGAGAGGATGAAACGCTATCTGTTCGATGAGCGGATGGCTGACTCGCTGACCATTGCAGTCCTGCCACGGAATGACGCCTCACGCAGAGTCGCCCTAAAAAGCGGCTTTACATACGAAGGTCTGGAAAGGAAATGCGGCATGAATTATCTTGATGAAGTTGTCGACCTTGAATATTATACCCTTTATAAGGAGGAATACCTCAATCCGAATGAAAAAGTACGTAAGGAAAAGCAGACCATCGCATCAAAGCAGAAATGGATTAATGACGGTGGTATTCTTTACCCGATTCCCGGATATGCTTCGTTGCTTACTTCTCCCGGCAACGGAATATTTCGCATCTATGAAAACCCGCAGACAAAACGCTTGGGACTGGAGAAGATAGATGATACTTTCCGGTTTGATTTTAAGATTTATGACCTTGACAGCGAAGAGATTATATCAAAAATCATAAAGACATGGACTTCTGACCTGTTCAGAGAAAGCAACAAAAATCTCGGAGTGATTTTCAACGGTTTGAAAGGAACAGGCAAGACAATCGCTGCCAAACTGCTCTGTAACCGCATAGGTTTTCCGGTAATTGTCGTCTCGAAACTCATTGACGGTATGCTGGAATTTATACAGTCGTTGCATTTTGAAAGCATAATCCTTATTGACGAGGCGGAAAAAACCTTCCGTGAGGAGCAGGAGGTTCTGCTCAAAATGATTGACGGAGTTTACAACGACATGCGGAAATTGTATATCCTGACCACCAACAAGCTATCAATTGACGAGAACCTTTTGGGACGTCCGGGGCGCATTCGTTACATCAAGGAGTTCTCCAATTTATCGGCAAAGGCTGTCAATGATGTTATCAATGACAATCTTAAAGACATATCTTTGAAAGAAGAAGTGTTGAAAGTAGTTGACAGTCTGGAAATTTCTACCATAGATATTCTGAAAGCCATTATAGACGAATGCAATATTATGGGGGCTGTTCCATCAGATTCGACTTTGAACATTCCGAAGGCTAAATACAGAATGCAGATTATCAGTTTCGACAGTCTTGACTTGAAGTCCCATCAGGAACTGAAAGACTATATTAAAGAGCATTTGAATTACAATGAAACGGTAGCAGGTTGGCTTCAGAAAGTTATCGGTACGGATGAAAGCAGGAAAAAGCCGAAAAAAAACATGGATTTGATAAATGAAATGTTTGATTGCGATGTGAATATAGAATGGCAGGCGACCTCATCGCTGGCTACATATATCGGCAAGCGAATCGGACATAGGACGGTCATTTCAGAACCTGACAGATATGGTTTCTTTACAGTCGAATCCGACTGGGACGGTACGGAATTATGGTGCCTATGCAATGAAATTGACATTCCATCACTTTATAGAGGAAACTTATAACCGAAAAAGGATAATGGCACATGCCTGGCAATGATAATGTATAAAATAAGATTATGAAAGTTACAGGGAAATACACCTCCGCGGAGATATTCACCGAGAATATTGAAGATGCAGCTTTACAATGGATTAAAGCACAATGCAACCATCCGGCTTTCGAGGGGGTAAGAATTGTGCAGATGCCCGATGTTCATGCAGGAAATTCCTGTAATGTGGGCACGGCGTATCGAATAGGTGCATACCTTAATCCCGACCATGTGGGTGTAGACATCGGATGTACCATATCCATGCACAGATTGTCTTCTGTAGTTGCACCGGAGGATTTTGCCTTGCTTGACCATAAAATACGTGGGACTATTCCGACCGGTATGGAAATTTGTGAAAAGAATAGTCTTAATGAAAAGGAACTGTTCCGCTTTCTCAATTCGCAATACCAAAGAGCGCGTTCATCTGCTCCCGACCTGATTAACGAAGTGCCACGCATAGATGCCCGTTTTGTTTCGGACTTCTGCCGCAGGATAAAGCTTCAAGAAGCTATCTTTTATAAAAGTTTAGGCACCCTCGGAGGTGGCAATCACTTTATTGAATATGGAGAGGATGACAAGACGCAGGAAGGATGGCTCACAATACATTGTGGCTCCCGGAATGTGGGAGTAAAAGTTGCCAACCATTGGCACAACATTGCGCAGAATCCCAAGCGGGCACAATTTATCGGCTATCTGTGGGGAGATGCGCTCAATGGATATCTGTCCGACATGATTGTGGCACAGGCGTATGCCCTATATAATCATCATATCATCCGTGACCGTATTTTTGCCATACTGAAGAAACTCTGCAAGGCAAAATGTGCGGAGTCGCTATTTACCACCCACAATTATATTTCTGTATGCGAAGACTATCCCATGCTGCGCAAAGGGGCAGTTGAAGCTGCAGAAGGAGAACGCTTTTGTCTGCCTTTCAACATGCGTGACGGCATTGCCATCTGTGTGGGCAAAGGGAATGCAGATTGGAACTGTTCCGCTCCGCATGGCGCAGGACGTGCCATGTCAAGAAATGCCGCCAAGAAGAATATCGGGATGGAAGAGTTTGAAAAGTCAATGAACGGCATATTCTCCACGTCGGTATGTTCCGGTACGCTCGACGAATCTCCACAGGCGTACAAGCCGATGGAAGAAATATTGCGCCTGATTAAGCCAACAGCCGAGGTCTTCACGATGGTCAAACCCCGCTTAAATATCAAAGATATTCCCAAATGAAGAAGTATATACAACTTACAGCCGGACGAGGGCCGGTGGAATGTGCCCGTTGTGTTGCACTTGTGGCCCGGGAACTATTGAAAGATTTCCCGGATGCAGAACTTGTGGAAAGCGAACCGCACAATACGGAGCAGAATTGCTATATGTCGATGCTGTTTCTTGCTGAAACCGATGCCGTTAAAGAGCTGGAGTGGGCGGGGACTATACTGTGGCGCGCAACGTCAAATCGCTACCGTCCAGGTTATCCTCGTAAGAATTGGTTTGTCGGAGTAGAATTTATCGAACCGATTACACTTCCGAAAGTGTCTGATAAAGATATTGTTTACGAGACGATGCGCTCCGGCGGGCATGGCGGGCAGAATGTCAATAAAGTGGAGACAGCGGTACGCGCCACTCATCTTCCTACCGGGCTTTCAGTCAAATGCGGTTCCAGGCGTTCTCAGTACCAAAACCGGGAGACAGCCCGCAACCTGCTTCTTATCAAATTGCAGCGTTCACAAAACGCTGCCACAATAGCCTTCCATACTGCCAATTGGAGTAAACATTCTTCGCTTCAGCGTGGTAATCCGGTGAAAACATTTTCAGGAGCATTATGAATTTTCACAACTGATGTCAACAAAAAGCATATCTTCTATTCTTGCGATTTTTACCCATAACACATCATTAAATAGATGAAAAGTAGTATATTTGGAGCATGTCGGGGTTTATTTCGCCAAAATGGGCTGTAAAATCGAGGGTGAACTCACGGATATTTTCGGATTCCAAGTGAGGTATTTTGTACTTGATTGGAGTGACCGTTGGGGACTGACCTTTACAACCGGATTGCATATAAAATTTGCAGCCAAAAGAGAAAAATGGCTGAGTCCATTTTCATGGCGCAGCCATCTCTTTTCTTCCCTTATTTTGACATTACTTTAATGAACGTATATATGAATACGGGGATAAAGTAAAGGTAATATAGCGAATAATCCAATATTATTTTCATTATAATATCCAAAAAAAGGTAATTTATTTACAAAAAACTAGAATATAATATTGCGTTTTCTCGTTTTATTTGATATTTTTGCAATCAAAGAAGAAATAGATTGATTATGATAGCAGAATTCACAGTAGAAAACTTTTACTCAATAAGGTCGACTCAAAAAATAAGCTTTGAACCTTCATCAGACAGTTTCATGTCGGATGAATACACTTATGAAGTTAAGGATGGTGTAAGATTACTGAAAGTAGGAATAATATATGGGGCAAATGCATCTGGTAAAAGTAATGTGCTGGGAGCTATAGAATTTTTCAAGATGCTGGTGTTAAGGGTGCCGAAAGGTCGTAATGATACTACTAGAGCTGTTCCCTTTTTATTAGACAAAGCATCAAAGACTAAAATGACAAAGATGTCTATGTCCTTTTATGTGAACCAATTGAAGTATATTCTTAGCTTTGAACTTGATAAAAAGCGTATATATTCCGAAACATTAACTGTATATGAATCTATACGTCCTACAAAACTTTATAGCCGTAGCTATAACCCTGATACAGATTCTTCAGTTATAGAATTTGGAACAAACCTGAAAATGGCAAAGAAAAATCAGGATGCCATAGCAGGAAACACCATAAATAATTGTAGTGTACTTGCTGCTTTTGGCAACAGTAATGTAGAGAAGACTAAGCTAAATGATGTCTATGACTATTTTGCAAAGCAGGTAAAAGATGTCCTTGCTCCTGGAATGCTTTTGTCGGGATATGTGAAACGTCATTTGGATAAGGACAAGGATGGAGATCTGAAAAAATTTATTTTGAACTTTTTAAAGGCTTCGGATTTTAATATTGAAGATGTTACTCTTCATGAAGAAGAGGAGCTTATCACACCCGAATTGGAACAACTGATTCAGAAAGCCCCTATTGATGATGATGCAAAATCAAAAATGTTAAAAAAAGGCAAAATTACAAATACAGAATTAACATTTACTCATAGGGCTGGGGATGGTTTGTATGAATTATCTGAAGAGTATGAATCAAACGGTACTATGAGATTTTTAGGAATGGCTGTAATACTGAATTTCCTTCTGAAAAAGAATCAGTTTGTACTCATAGATGAAGTTGAAACAAGCATTCATTATGAATTGCTATCTTATTTCATAAAAGTATTCTTGGCTAATAGCAATCAGACGTCACAAATGTTATTGACTACTCATGACATTAACCTGTTAAATGAGGAATTTATACGCCGTGATACAATATGGTTTACGGATAAAGATGAACAGGGAGAAACAAATGTAATTCGTCTTTCAGCTTTAGGGCTACATAAGAATCTCTCTCCTTATAATGCATATAAACAAGGGAAATTAGTGAAACTGCCATTCCTGGGTAGCCAGTATTTTGATTTAAATGATTGATGCGATGGTACAAACAGTAACAAAAAGTATTGCTATTATAGGAGAAGGAGAGACAGAATGGTTTTATTTTGATTCTTTGAGAATAGCATGTCGTTATCCATTTAAAGTGGCTCCTGATTTTCCACAGCATAGCGATATACGCCATATCTTGAAATTGGTTGAATCCTGTTTGGATAAGCAATATGATTATGTAGTATGCCTGTTCGATATGGACAGGCTATTGCAGTTTCCTTCTGAAATGCAGCTTTATAAAAATGCCAGGAAGAAGTATTCTGCCCAAAAGTATGGAGATAAGGTGAGATTCATTGAGACTAACCCCTGTACGGAGTTTTGGTTTTTGCTGCATTTTTTGCCTAATGTGGTTTGCCGTAAATATGAAAGTTACGAACAACTACTACCTGAACTACAGAAGTATATGCCAGGATATGAAAAAACAAAACGCTATTTCATTAAGACAAACCTCTATAAATACTTGACAGAGAATGGCGATTTGGAAAGAGCTATGAATAATTCGGAAAAACTGTGTCTCTTATGTCAAGAGACTCCGGAAGATTTGAAAGCTTATTCTGAAATTCATAAGATTATCGACTTGCTTGACAGGATTCGAAATAATAAAGCATATTAGAACATTTTTCAACAAGTGCTTATATTTGGTATCCGTAAGTTCGATACGTAAAAATACTTGGTGGTATTTCGTGAGGGAAAAATGTTATGGCAATAAACTCTTTCTTATGAATAAAATATAGCAATCAAATATCTTTAGATTAAATAAAATAAAACAGTCAACTTTTTATTTTAGTTTAAAATATTGAAGTCCCATCAACTGAAATAGTGAGATACATTTTGGAAAATTAAAGGTTAAAAAATAGAAGAAATATGAATCACGATCAAATAAGACATCTGAGAAGTTTAAGATTGTTATTGTCACAAGATAAGTCTCCACTTGGTTTTCTTCTTGCGGCAGGCTGTCCTTTGTCTGTTAAAGTAACAGGAGTCCCCCTGTTACCAGATATGGCGGGTTTAACCAAGATTATCAACGACGCGCATGCTGCAGATACTCCTACCGCACCATATAAGAGACTGATTGAAGAGTTGAAAAAGGCTGATAGAGATACTTCAAATTTGGAAGATGTTCTTACCTATATTCGATCTATGAAAGAAGTTTCAACAGGTGGTGGTACAGTAAGAGGGTTTACGGAAAGAGAATTAAATAACTTGGAAACAGAAATCTGCAATACAATAGCAGACGCGGTGACAAAGGACTTACCTGATGGAGATAATTCGTATCGAAGACTTGCAAGATGGGTGAGTTCTATCGACCGTGTTGTCCCAGTGGAAATATTTACAACCAACTATGATTTGTTGTTAGAGCAGGCTTTAGAAGAGCAAAATGTACCATTCTTTGATGGATTTTCAGGTTCAAGATACCCATTCTTTGACATTCATTCAGTAGAAGAAAATGAGTTACCTAATTATTGGGCAAGATTGTGGAAATTGCACGGTTCAGTAAACTGGAAAACTATGTCGGGGAGAGTTTATAGAGTATCTAAAGGCATAGCAGGCTCTCCAGAACTGATATACCCTTCCAAACTGAAATACGATCAAAGTAGAAAGATGCCATTCTTAGCTATGTCTGACAGATTGACAAGCTTTCTATTAAAACCACATGCTGTATTATTTGTTTGTGGTTATTCATTTGGTGATGAACATATTAATGACACTATTATTAATGCTCTGAAAGTAAATCAGAGTGCAAATGTTGTGGCATTAATGTATGGGAAGATGAAAAAGGATGCTTCTGGTACATTGGTAGCACCAGAAGCTGTAAAAAGAGCAATAGAGCGTCCTAACCTCAGCATTTGGTATGATGAAGAGGCTGTGATTGGTGCTCAGCGCCGTGAATGGTCAAAGTTTATAGATGAAAAGAATGAATTCTTAAATTTTAACTTTAAGAAGGTTGATGATCGTGTATCTTTTGGGGATTTCGCCTCTTTTACTTCCTTCCTTTCAGAATTAATAGGAGATAATCCAGATGCAGACAAAAAGTAATCCCGCAATTATAGGAGCAGTTAGAAGCATTTCTGGCACAAATGTTTCTGTACAGTTATACCCGTCACTCAATTCAACTATTTCCTATATTTACGGAAATGGTTATAAGGTTGGACAAGTAGGTGGTTTTGTAAAAATACCACAGGGCTTTGTTAACTTGTATGGCACCATTGTACAGGTAGGGGCAGATGCAGTACCCGAGTCCATGAAGGACGATGCCAATACGGGATTAAGGTGGATGACTGTACAACTCGTGGGAGAGGGCGCAAAAGGTCAGCCATTTGAAAGAGGTATATCACAATATCCTATGATAGATGACGAGGTACATATTGTTACAGAAGAAGACCTTGTGAATATATATGGTCGTGATAAAGGCGCTGAGTTTGTGCCTGTAGGCACTATTTCTGGAGCGGAGAATATTCCTGCTCTAATAGATATCAATAAGTTGGTGACTAGACATAGTTGTATTGTTGGTTCTACAGGAACCGGTAAATCAACAACTGTGGCAGGGCTTGTTAACACTCTAATAGATTCTACTGTTTTTCCCTCTTCTAGAATAATTCTTGTTGATATTCATGGTGAGTATGGTAAAACCTTTAAAAGTAGAGCTAATATATTTAGAACAATACCGGAAGATCGTACGGACAAGAAACTTGTTGTGCCGTTTTGGGCCATGAGCTTTGATGAATTCGTAAGTTTTGCTTTTGGTGATATTCAAGATAATGACAGATTTCCACTCTCAGAACTTATTCTAAAACTTAAGAAGCTTACTATAGAGAAGAACCCATATTTGTTCTCATATCTTAATGCTGATAATATAACAGCAGATACACCTGTGCCTTTTAGTTTGCAGCGTTTATTCCTTTATTTATATAGGTTGATGTTTGCAACACATTCCTGTACGGGAACAGGACAGAAAATATGCGCTATTGATAAGGATTTTGATGAAGTTGTGACAACAGAGGCTTTCGCAACAAAAGAAGACGGAAGTAAAATGACTGGATCAATAGATCCATTTGTACTGCCCCAATATAAGGAGCAACAGCAAGCAAAGATATTCTTATCTGCAGCTACAATGAATTTGAGAAGGCAGTTACTTGCATTACAAGCAAAAATGGCAGATCCTCGTTTTGATTTTGTCTTAAAACCGGAAGGTTTTATTCCAAGTTCAGATGGAAATATAACAAATGATATCCATTCACTGCTGAAACTTTGGATGGGAGAGAAAACTCTTTCTGTTTTTGATGTTTCAGGAGTACCAAGTGGAATTTTGCATGATATTATAGGAATTCTGTTGCGTGTCATGTATGACTCTATGTTTTGGGCGCGTAATCTTAAACAAGGAGGCAGGAAACGTCCTCTATTGATAGTAATGGAAGAGGCTCATAATTATCTTGGAAGTGACAATAATAGTAGAGCATCCAAAGTAGTGCGTCGTTTGGTAAAAGAAGGACGTAAATATGGTATCAGCGCGATGATTGTAAGCCAGCGACCTTCGGAGATTGACCCAACTATTTTATCTCAATGTGGTACAACGATAGCTTTGCGCTTGACAAACTCCAATGACAGAGGTATAATAGCAAATACTATTTCAGATAATCTTTCTAATTTGGTGAATATGCTTCCAATCCTGAAGACTGGTGAATCCATTATTGTTGGTGAAGCGGTAAGAATGCCTATGAGAGCAATTATTACATTCCCTGACAAAAAGAATAGGCCAGACAGTAATGACCCTATTGTAGCTTCTGACGAAAAAGGGAAAGGTGCTTGGAATAATAACTTAGATACTACAGATGACGAGTTTCAAAACATTATAAAAGCATGGAGATTACAACAAATTAATTTATACCTTAATTCCGCAACACTATTACAAATATAACTTTTTAAGTTCCTGAGCAACAAAAAGTTGCCCAGGATTTTGCCATGTCAGAATTTTCACTTATCTTAGTGTTGCAAAAAGAAAACAAGCAAAACTCTAATATGACATGGCAAAAATACAAATTAAATCTGAGAAACTCACACCTTTTGGAGGAATTTTTTCAATCATGGAGAAATTTG
>ENA-OOXJ01000207-OOXJ01000207.1-human-gut-metagenome-genome-assembly--contig:-NODE-207-length-54673-cov-6.209198_pt1 | contig 54673 bp, 57 predicted proteins | sample MGYA00241587_ERZ501343 | MGnify/ENA primary metagenome ERZ501343 (study PRJEB25962, sample SAMEA2042918) | human gut metagenome | biome: human gut; feature: human-associated habitat; material: faeces... | reverse complement strand
GAAGAGCAACCGAAACGCTCGCAAAGCTGTTTTGCAACTTCCTTATAGCCGTCTCTGTCAAGCTTGCCTGTCTCAACATCCGTCGATGCCGCCTTTATGCCGAAAACTTTATCGGCATCCTCTTCGTTTGCTATGCAGAGATCGACATAAGTCATAAGCTCGCCCATGACCTTGCCGGCTTTCTCGCTCGTCCACAGATTCTTGCGGAAGTTGAGGTCACAGCTTGTTTTTACGCCGAGCTTTTTAGCCGCTTTAAGCGCGTCAAGACATATCTCCGCCGTACCGTCGGAAAGGGCGGGAGTAATACCCGTGAAATGGAACCAATCGGCACCCGAAAGAATCTTTTCCCAATCGAAATCGGATCTTGCGGCTGCGGATACAGAGCTGTACTTACGGTCGTAAACAACCTTTGAGGGTCGCTGCGAAGCGCCTTTTTCGGCATAATAAATACCGAGTCTTTCTCCGCCGCGCGCTATATCGGAAACGTTTACGCCTTCCGCGCGAAGAGAGCGGACACAGCTGTCACCGATGGGATTTGCGGGAACTTTGGTTACGAAATGCGCATCCTCGCCGAAACGTGCGAGCGACACGGCAACGTTTGCTTCTGCGCCACCGAAGGTTGCACAGAACTTATCGGCCTGCTCAAAACGGAGATAGCCTTCCGGAGCGAGACGAAGCATTATTTCACCGAAGCTTACTATTTTTTTCATTATTATTTATCCTCCTTAATATCGTCGGGCGGAAGAAGGCGGAACTTGTCGCAGTCAAAAAGCACATGCGCGCCGAGACTGCCCTCCTCGCACGAAATTTCTCTTTTACAGCCGCATTTTTTGCAGGCTATTTCAACTCTGTCCGGATGCGGAGTCACAACAAAATCGCCGCCGTCCTCGCAATCGCAGATGATATCACCATCTTCGGCAAGCTCGCCGAGCGTGAAAAGTATAAGATCCTGAAGATGGGCGTCTCCCCATTCTTCGTCTTTGGGATTTTTCAGATCTTCTATTGAATTCTCTCCGAGAAGTTCCGAAAGCTCCTCGTCCGATTCTTCTATTGCTTTTATCACCTTATCTTCGTCGCCTATAAATAAAATATCTATTCCGGCATAAGCGCACGGAACGGTAAAAAGCTCACGCGAAGTAAGCGTTTTTCTGGATATGACAAACGAATGTGAAGATTCGCAGAAAGGGCACGGAACCGTAAAACGGTATTTGCCGTCCGAAGTTTTGTTTATAACAAGCTCGCTTCCTCCGCAATCGCATTTAAGGCGGAGCATATCGCCAGAGATAGCAAGCACGCCGACAACACTCCGAACTGTGCCTCCGCACTCGCTGCATCGGTAAGCTATCGCTATTTTTTTAGGTTCAAGGATCATTTCCCGTCCTCCCCGTTTTGTTTGTAACGTTCGTAATAAAACAGATATTGCTGAGCCACTCCGGCATAAGAGCCGAGATCGCCGAGATCTATTCCGTTTTTATAATATTTATCAAGCACACGGCGTATCCACACGTCTATCGGAAACGATGCCAGACGGTAAAATCCGAAAAGAAGCGTGCAGTTTGCGACCTTAGGTCCGACGCCGCATATTTTCGTAAGCTCTTCAACCGATTTTTCATCGCTCAATGAGGAGATATATTCAAGATCGGTCTCTCCGGATGCAACACGTTTCGCCGCATCGCTTATGTACTTTGCCCTGAATCCCGTCCCGCAGGAAAATATATCGCTTACGCTTGCGCCTGCCAGCGCCTGCGCCGTAGGAAAAGTATAATATGTTTCTCCGTCCGAATCAAACGGCTCGCCGTATTTTTCACAGAGCCGCGCGATTATCTTTTTTATTCTGCCGATGTTGTTGTTCTGCGAAACTATAAACGAGCAGAGCGCCTCCCACATGTCCTGCCGCAGAATATGTATTCCGCCGCCGACTCTCATTGCGTCAAAAATAACGTCTCCGTATTTTCCGAAATGCTCGCCTATATCTTTTTTTATCGCGTCATAGTCCTCATCAAGACCGAGATACCCGCGCCAAAACTCCGTATCTTTTCCGCCGTCTATCGTAAGCACGTCGCCGGAAACGGAGATCTTCGCGTGCTCTCTTCCGACCGTACCGACAGCCGAACCGTCCGCAAGCACGTCAAACCTGAAGCATTGTCCGCAGTCGAACGTAAGCGACGGAGAGAAATCTTTAACCCCTTCAAACACTATTCTGTCCGTGTCTGTAATAACGGATTTCATTTCAAACGCTCCTTTGCTTTCAGCTTATACTCAATTATGCTTTATTTTAAACGGTTTGTCAACCGAACAAAAGGAATTTTAATTATTATTTAATGATTTTTTATTGTAATTGATGAAAAAAGGTGATATCATATTGAAAGAAAACAAGACTTTGAATTTTCGGAGGAAAAGTTATGAAATTAAAACTTATGACATACAACATTGCAGCTACCAGAGACTTCGGCAAAGGCACGGGAAAGCCATTTGAATATTCTGTGGGAAAATATGCGGAAACCATAAAAGAACAGGCTCCCGACATCTGCGGCCTCAACGAAGTGGACTATATGCTCGTTCGCAGCGGCAGAATAAAAACCACTCAGGTTCTCGGCGATCTTATCGGCTATGAAAATGCGTTTGCTCCCGCAGTCACATGGCTCTACGGCGGAAAGCCCGGCAACTACGGAAACGGGTTCCTTTCAAAGCACCATATAAAGAATGTGCGCATCTGCCCAATTCCCGATCCCCTGACCCGCGACGAGGACGTTTACTACGAAACAAGAGTTATTCTCAACGCCCTTGTTGATTTTAACGGGGTTGACGTTGATGTATTCGTTTCGCACTTCGGCCTTGCAAAAGCGGAAAGAGCCAATGCCGTAAAGATAATGGCGGAACTTATAAAGGACAGCGAACATCCCGTAATCGTCATGGGCGATTTCAACGCTCAACCGAACGATCCCGTTCTCGACCCCATCCGCGAGCTGCTCTCCGATACGTTTGACGTATATCCCGATCAGAACGCAATAACTTTTCCCACAAACCCCGAATTCGGTCCCGATCAGAAGATAGATTATATTTTCGTAAGTAAGGAATTCAAAACCGAATCCGTTGAAATAATAAACAAACAGCTCTCCGACCACAGAGCATATGTTGCAAACGTTGAGCTGAACGTCTGATCCCGAAAGGAGAGGTCCGTAAGTGGCAGAAAAAATATATACCATGCCGATAAACGAGGCTTTTGACAAAACGCTTGAAAGCGAAACGCCCGACTGTCCGCTCTGCCTTATGCGCAGAATGCTTGAAAAAAACGAGCTCGACCGCATTATGGGAGCGGCAATGATGGAGCCGGACGTCCGGATCGAAACAAATAAAAAAGGCTTCTGTCGAAAACACTTCGATATGATGACGGGCGGCGGTGGCAGCAGACTTCCGCTTGCGCTTATGCTTGAAAGTCACATAGCGGAAACGGAAAAAGAGATATTTTCCGGCGGCACGCTTTTTGACGGCAAAGGACTGAAAGAGGAAGAAAAGCTGAAAAAGCTTGATGATTCATGCTATGTCTGCTCGCGCACCGAAGACGCTTTTTCAAAAATGCTCGGCACGGTGATATATCTTTGGGAAAACGAAGAAGAGTTCCGCGAAAAATACAAACGGCAGACCTGCTTCTGTCTGCCTCATTACAAGTTGCTTCTTTCAGCAGGAAGAAACAGCCTGCAAAAGAAGCAGTTCGGAGAGTTTTTCTCCGTTTCGCGCGAAATAATGCAGAAATATATACGCTCACTCGGAGAAGACGTCAGCTGGTTCTGCAAAAAGTTTGATTACCGCTACGATTCCGAGCCTTGGTACAATGCAAAGGACTCCGTTCCGCGCGCGATAAATTTCCTTTGCGGCGGAGTAAATTCGGAAGAAAAATAAAAAATCAAAATACAATAAGGAAGGCTAAAACAATGAAACAGTTCAGAAGAATAGGCATACTTACATCGGGCGGAGACGCTCCCGGCATGAACGCCGCATACAGAGCAGCCGCAAGAGCCGCTCTTGCAAGAGGCGTTGAAGTTTACGGCATTTATGAAGGCTATAAAGGACTTATAAACGACAATATGGTTCTTGTAAAATCCCCGTCCGACGTATCGAACATAATAACAAAGGGCGGCACGGTGCTTTACACCGATCGTTGCCTTGAATTCAAAACCGAAGAAGGCATGGCAAAAGCCATTGCCGTATGCGAGAAAAATCACATCGACGGTATCATTGCCATCGGCGGTGACGGCACATTCAGAGGCGCGACCGACCTTTCAAAGCGCGGCATACCCACAATAGGTATTCCCGGCACAATAGACAACGATATCACATCGACCGACTACACAATAGGCTTTGACACGGCGATGAACACCGTTATAGACATGGTTGACCGTCTCCGTGACACATGCGAATCGCACGCGCGCTGCGACGTTGTTGAAGTTATGGGACGCTGGGCAGGACATATTGCCCTCCGCACTGCTATTGCCACAGGCGCGACAGCCGTTGCCGTTGCCGAGATCCCGTTTGACGAGGACAAGGCGATAGAAGATATCAAGAGAGCCAGAGCCGGCGGCAAGAGAGCGTTCATCGTTATCGTTTCCGAAGGACTTCCCGGCTATGCCGAGCAGCTCGCAAAGACAATTCAGGACAAGACCGGTGTTGAAACAAAGTTCGCACGTCTTGCTCACGTTCAGCGCGGCGGCTCGCCTACTCTTATGGACAGGCTCGTTGCTTCCGAAATGGGCGTTTACGCTGTTGATCAGCTTCTTGCAGGACATTCAGACCTTGTTGTATGCAAGGTTGACGACAAGATCTGCTGCACGGATATAAAATACGCTCTTACAGTTGACAGAATGTTCAAAAAGAAGATCACCCCCGAAGAGATAGCAGCGCTTTCTCCCGAAGACAAAGCTGCAATGGAAGCCCGTTGCGCGAAGGTTCTCGGCGATATGCAGCGCCTCTATGAAATAGCCGGCGAAATCCAATAACCTACCTACTTTTCTTTGAAAAGAAAAGTAGGCAAAAGAAACTTCAGTTATTGAAAATGATATACAGTTTTTTTAGTAACTGCACAGACAGAGCTTGTTAAAAAGGCAAAAGAAACTTTAGTCGTTGAAAATGATATACAGTTTTTTTAGTAACTGCACAGACAGGGCTTGTTAAAAAAGCAAAATAAGTTTCTGTAAATCGGCTTATGCAAATTTTATAAAAAGAAAACAGAGGTGATTCTTCATCTCTGTTTTTGTTTTGAACCTTCTCGCACAAATAGAGCGTCTTGAAGCAAAAAAACATAATCGCGGCGGTAATGCTTACCGCCGCGATTTTATTTTACTGCTTTTTCTTTTTTGTTGCAACGAGCATTCCGACGCCAATCACTATAAGAACCGCTCCGGCGACTATCCAAACCACAGCCGAGCCTGATTTCTCAACCGTCACAAGACAAATCGGAGGAACGATAAGCGTATCCGCGCTTGCGCTGACAGTATAAGTCTTTCCGCCCTTGAGCGAAATTGTAACCTTGCCGTTTGAATCGGTTTGGTATTCTGTCTTTTCGCCGTCAACGGTTATTGTCGCGTCGGCGAGAGGCGAAACTACCGTCTGCCAATTTTCATCATAACCGAGTCCGGAAAGTGTAAGCGTTACTTCTTCGTTTGCTTTTACCGTAACAGAATTCTTGTCGAAGTAAGTGTATTTATCGCTGTATGCCGTTGCATCCGAATAAATATATGCAACAACGCTGTCGCCTGCGCTGACTTTATCGGAAAGTCCGCTTGACATTTTGTTGTTTACCGTATATCCGAACGCACCGCTTGTGTCACCCCACAGCTTTGTTATGTAAAGACCGTAATCTCCCGTAGCGGAAGCATAGCCTTTATCCGCGCCGCCATCATACTTTGCATCGTGAGCCGCTTTGAGTGCGTCATCGATGTTGAAGTTATCCGTTGATACAACAACCTTATAATTTTTCAGTACAAACTCACCCTTGCTTATGATCGTAACAGTTGCTGTCGACGGCTGAAGCGACGAAGCAAAAACAACTGTGCAAGCACAAAAAGCAAGAACGATTACAAGAATTGCAGCGCATAATCTTTTCATCTTCATAGTTTTTTCTCCTTATGTTTTTAATTTTTTCGGCGAAACAAAAGCGCCTTCCACATGAGAGAAAGGCGCCGATCTTCAAAAATTCCGCGCAAAAAGAACGCAGAGGGGTGATTTCTGCGAAAAAGCGGATATAAAAATCGGTACTGCTCTCCCAATTTGCCCAAAAGCGCCCGACAAAAGTCGGTAACCGAAAGGACGGCAAGCATTCCGACTTGGGGACAAATGAGTCCGATTACGGTAATGGCTGTTGCGACGGATTTTCACCGAGATTTCCTTTTTGACCCGCGCCGGGTTTTATCCTCGACGCGCGACCGCCCTTTTTATGATATTCTGTTTCAGTCTGCACGGTTTTCGTGCAATTACATTTTATCACTCAGAGCCTTCCGTGTCAACAAAACTTATAAAAAAAGTGCGTCTGCAAAAGCAAACGCACCAAAAATCGCAAATCCCTATTGTCGCCAAACAAATTGAATAGAAGACAGGGATAAATAAATATTATCTATCTACCGTGCATACTACACCTTTGGAATTTGCGTTTTTATCAAATTCATTAAGTGTATGGTATGCATAAAAAAGGTACGATATTCCCCCGAAAATAAAATTTACCCCTTTTTTTATATTCAATTTGTTTGGCAAGACCATTATATCACGGAGCTTAAAATAAAGTCAAGTACAACAGGCATTTTTTAATCGTCATATCGCTTAACATAAATAAACCGTTTTATTCTGTTGCAAAGCACTCCGACAAAATAAAAAATCGAATACACTCCTTTTTCATAACGATACTATTTCATTTATATGTTATTATAACTTTATTTGTAAAAAGCTCCTGCTTTTTTACGAGTATATGCTATACTATATCTAAACGATTAATCAATTATAAGCGAGGAATTTACATATATCTATGAGGACAGAACGTCAGCATAACGACAGAAAAAAAGAAATCATGGAAAAATGTTTTGATTGCTACGCCGAAAACGGATTGACCGGCACGGGAATCAAAACTCTTGCCAAAGAGTGCGGCTGTACATCCGGAACGCTTTATGTCTATTTCAAAAATCTTGACGAGTTGATTGTTGAGTCTACTGCCTACTGTATGGCAAAGGTAGAGGAAGACTTTATGTCAATATCGCCGAACAGCCCTTCAGAGCTTATGCGCTTTATCGATGAGGTTCCGTATTGGACAGCAGAAAAGCACGGAAAAAAGTACAGACTGATGTATCAGGTCTATACGCATCCGAAATACATCGAACACGGTAAAAAATTCTTTGACGGTGTCAACAAACGTTACACCGAATATGCAAAGAGCCTTGAAATAAAGCTCGGCATCCCGTGCGAGGTGCTTACGCCGCTTATCTTCGTCCTTGTCCGCGCCAGCGTTCACTACGCTATGTTTGAGGATGAATATTATCTGAAAGGCCAGCTTGAAGTCTTAAAGCAAAGCTCGGCAATGTTTATACAAAAATACAAAACAACGCCGGAAAGCACCGATTTATAAATTTCCCTCGCGGCGGCATATTAAACAAAAATAAACTTATTCAATGAAAGGATATAAAATTATGACCATAAACAAAATTTCCGAAGGCGAAAAGCTCACACTTGCATTGTCCGGAAGACTCGACACAAATTCATCCCCCTCACTCGAAGCGGAGCTCAAACAGTCTGTCGGCGGAGTGAAAGAACTGATCTTCGATTTTTCCGAAGTAGAGTATATCTCCTCCGCAGGACTTCGTATCCTGCTTGCTGCACAGAAAGTAATGAACCGTCAGGGCAGTATGAAACTGATCGGCGTAAGCGCAGACGTTATGGAAGTGTTTGAAATAACAGGCTTTTCCGATATTTTGACAATAGAATAAACGAGGAAATATGAAAACTTTCTTTTTGCTCTCTGCCGTAGCGCTTTTGCCAGTAGTTTTATCAACACTGATATATCTTGCGGAAAAAACAAAAGCCATAAGTAAAATTCCTTACGCCGTCAAACAGATAATTATAGGCATTCTGTTCGGAGGGCTTGCAATTCTCGGGACGGAATTCGGCGTCAAAACCGACGGCGCAATAATAAACGCAAGAGACGCCTCGCCTATCTGTGCGGGACTTCTTTTCGGCGCGCCGGCAGGAATCATAGCCGGAGTTATGGGCGGCGTTGAACGGTGGTTTGCCGTTCTTTGGGGCGCAGGCGAATACACCCGTCTCGCCTGCAGCATTTCAACCGTACTTGCCGGCGTTTTCGCAGCCGTATTGCGGAAGTATATGTTTGATGACAAAAAACCGAAATGGTATTACTGCCTTGCAACGGCGACCATAACGGAAGTCATACATATGCTTATGATATTCCTTACCAATATGACCGACGCAAGAACCGCTTTTTCGTTTGTGCGAACCTGCTCGCTCCCTATGATAGCGGTAAACAGCCTTGCCGTAATGCTCGCGGGAATTCTTCTTTCGATACTTTCCGGAGCAGACCGCAAAGGTGCAAAGCATGATCTTAAAAACATTTCGCAGTCATTTCAGCGTTTTCTTCTGATTTGTGTTACGGCAGGATTTTTAATGACAACGGTTTTTACATGGGCGTTGCAGACAGAGCTTGCAAAAAATGAGGCAAACGACCTTGTAAAACTGAATATTGAAGATGTAAGAGAAGATATTCTTGATGCTTCTAACAAAAACCTTCTTGATATCACATTGAAAATTGCCGAGCGCATAAATTCGGCTGATAAGGTTGACTGCGAGCTGCTTTGTGCGCTCGGAAAAGAATACGACGTAGCCGAAATAAACATCATAAATTCGCGCGGAGTTATTGTGGAAACCACATACGACAAATTTCTTTATTACGACATGCGCGGAGGAAGTCAGTCGGCAGAGTTTCTTGTTCTGCTTGACGGAAACACAAAAGAATACGTCCAGAACTATCAGCCCACATCGTCAAATCCGTCAATTTCCCGCAAATATGCGGGCGTTGTGCTTGACAGCGGCGGATTTGTGCAGGTGGCTTACGACGCGGAACGCTTCCAAAGAGATATTGACGATATTGTCGTCGGCGTAACGCGCAACCGGCACATCGGAGAAAACGGCTGTATAATAATCGCCGGCGAAGATTGGAATATCGTCAGCGACAGACACGGAAATGAAGGAAAAAACCTCGATGTTTCCGGAATTTACATAGATCGTGCCACAATGACCGAAAACGAATATTTTAACGCCGTCGTCTACGGCGAAGAATCGCTCTGTCGTTATATCGTTTCCGAAGGATACTATATAGTTGCCGCAATGCCTTATACGGAAGTGGTATTCTCACGCGACGTATCGGTATACGTTACGGTATTTATGGAATTCGTCGTTTTCGGAATGCTTTTCATAGTTGTTTATTTCCTGATCAAAAAGCTTGTCGTTGACAATATGGCAAAGATAAACAGATCACTTGCAAAGATAACAAGCGGAAACCTTGACACCGTAGTTGACGTAAGAACAAATGAAGAATTCGCTTCCCTTTCCGACGATATAAACTCAACCGTTCTGACGCTGAAACGCTATATTGCCGAAGCAGCTGCACGGATAGACAAAGAGCTTGAATTTGCCAAAACCATTCAGCATTCCGCAATACCGACGGTATTCCCGCCGTATCCCGGTCGCAGCGAATTTGACATATACGCAACAATGGATACCGCAAAAGAGGTAGGCGGCGATTTTTACGATTTCTATTTTGTAGGCGAAAACAAGCTCGGATTTATTATAGCCGACGTTTCCGGAAAAGGAATTCCCGCAGCAATGTTTATGATGACGGCAAAAACCATAATAAAAGGCTACGCAGAATCCGGCAAACCCATTGATGAGGTCTTTACCATCGCCAATGCAAAGCTGTGCGAATCAAACGAAGCCGGAATGTTTGTAACCGCATGGATGGGCGTGCTTGACATAACCACCGGAAAGATCGAGTTTGCAAACGCGGGACACAATCCTCCGCTCGTAAGACACGCAGACGGAACGTTTGAATACCTGAAGTCAAGACCGGGCTTTATTCTTGCCGGAATGGAAGGTATGAAATACCGCAAAAACGAGCTTGTCCTTTCTCCCGGTGACGAGATATATCTCTATACCGACGGAGTTACGGAAGCGACAAACTCAGCAAACGGGCTTTACGGCGAAGAGAGACTTGTAAAGACGCTTAATACCCTGCACGGACTTTCGGGAGAAGATATCTGTCGTGCAATAAAAGCAGACATAGATACTTTCGTGGGAGATGCCCCGCAATTCGATGATATTACAATGCTGTATCTGAAATATAACGGAGGTTCTGAAAAATGAAAGAAATGACTATTCCCGCAACAGTTGAAAACATAGAAAAAGTGACCGAATTCGTAAACAGCCAGCTTGAAGAGATCGACTGCCCGATCAAAGCGCGGATGCAGATCGATATTGCGATAGACGAGCTTTTCGGCAACATAGCGCATTATGCGTACAATCCCGAAACAGGTCCCGCCACGGTGCGAGTTGAGGTAACGGAAGCTCCGATCTCCGTCGTTGTCACATTTATCGATCACGGAATTCCCTATGATCCGCTGAAGAAGGACGATCCCGACGTTACCCTGTCCGCAGAAGAGCGTGCGATAGGCGGGCTCGGAATTTTCATGGTCAAGAAAACAATGGACGAAATAACATACGAGTATAAAGACGGTCAGAATATTCTTCGCATCAGGAAGGATATATAAAACATTCAGGTCCGATTAAAAATTTATTAACGAGGTAAAAGTATGAGCAATCCGATATTCCGCCAAAAAAGCATTGAAAAAATCTCTTCACCGGAGCAGATGAATGATTATATCCGGGTATCGAATCCAAGCGTATGGATAATCCTTGCAGCCGTTATCGCGCTGCTGGCAGGAGTATTCGTATGGGGACTGTTCGGACGTCTTGACACAGCCTTTCAGACGGGAGGCGTCTGCAAAGACGGATATCTTACCGTTTATGTAAGTGAAGAAGACTTTGCAAAAATAAGTGAAAAAGCTATAATTTCGGTTGACGAATCGGAGTTTGCGTTGTCGGAGATACCGGACTCTCCCGTTCAGCTCGACGACAGTACCGATCCGTATCTTCTTCATCTTATAGGAGTTTCGGCGGGTGATTGGGTATATGTTCTGAACATCAATGCAAGAGGCATAAAAAACGGAACATTCTCAGTTTCGGTCATCACGGAACGTGTCAGACCTCTCGACTTTGTGCTTAACTGAGGTGCGGAAATGAAGTCAACTGGAAAAATCAAATCTCCCGTAACAAAGGGCGTGGCAAAAGTGCCCGTTGTAATGCAGATGGAAGCGCTTGAATGCGGCGCCGCAAGCCTTACAATGATCCTTGCCTATTACGAAAAATGGATCCCACTCGAACAGGTACGTCTTGATTGCGGTGTTTCACGCGACGGTTCAAACGCAAGAAATCTTCTTCGTGCCGCAAGAAGCTACGGCCTTTCGGCGAAGGGCTATCGCTATGAGCCGGAAACTCTGAAAAAAGAGGGCAAATTCCCATGCATCATACATTGGAATTTCAATCACTTCGTAGTTCTTGACGGCTTCAAGGGCAACAAAGCAGTATTAAACGATCCCGCAAAAGGTACATATACTGTTCCGATGAGTGTTTTTGACGACTCGTTTACAGGCGTCTGCCTGTTTTTTGAGCCGGACGAAAGCTTTTTACCGGAAGGCAAGCCGCAGTCAATGCTGAAATATGCGAAAAAAAGGCTTGTCGGTGCAAGCACCGCGATCGTATTCGTAATTCTGACCTCCGTTATCTCATCTCTTCTCGGCATGATCACTCCGGCATTTTCGCGGATTTTCCTTGACAGGCTGTTGACAAAAGAAAATCCGGAATGGCTTACGCCGTTTATTATAGCCCTCGCGGGGATAAGCATAATACAGCTTATCGTCGCATGGATACAGGCAGTCTATTCTCTCCGTATAAACGGAAAGCTGGCTATGGTGGGAAACACAACTTTTATGTGGAAGGTCCTGCGTATGCCTATGGAATTTTTCTCTCAGCGCATGGCCGGCGATGTTCAGAGCAGACAGGCGTCCAACGCTATGATAGCGGAACGGCTTGTCGATACTTTTGCGCCGCTCGCACTAAATGCAGTTATGATGGTGTTTTATCTTGTGGTCATGCTCCGGTACAGCGTGATTCTTACGCTGATAGGGCTTTTTTCGGTGCTTGCAAATCTTGCCCTTTCGGGCATTATTTCAAAAAAACGTATAAATATCACCCGCGCGCAAATGCGCGACTCAGGTAAGCTCGCAGGAACTACTGTTGCCGGCATAGAAATGATTGAAACAATAAAAGCAAGCGGGGCGGAAAACGGCTTTTTTGAAAAATGGGCAGGTTATCAGGCAAGTGTAAATACAAATCAGGTTCGTTTTCAACGCACAAATCAGCTTCTCGGACTGTTGCCGGCTCTTATAAGCTCGCTTTGCGGAACGGCAGTGCTTATGACAGGTGTTTTTCTCGCTATGGAAGGCACGTTTACCGTCGGTATGATAATGGCTTTTCAGGGATTTCTTTCATCGTTCGTCTCTCCTGCGATGTCGCTTATTTCGGCAGGTCAGTCACTTCAGGAAATGCGTGCGGACATGGAACGGATCGAGGACGTTATGAAGTATCCCTCCGACGTGACTTTTGAAGAACACGATGACGAAAACGTCGAATACGACAAGCTTTCCGGAAATATTGAAATTAAAAACATAACTTTCGGGTACTCCCGCCTTTCGGAACCTTTGATAAAAGATTTCAGCCTGACATTGACTCCCGGCAGCCGCGTTGCTTTTGTCGGTCCGTCCGGATGCGGAAAATCCACGATCTCAAAACTCATATCCGGACTTTATAAGCCTTGGAGCGGCGAAATACTTTTTGACGGAAAGCCTGTATCGAAGATAGATCGCAGCGTGTTTACGGGTTCCCTTGCCGTAGTTGACCAGGATATTATTCTGTTTGAAGACACTATCGCAAACAATATAAAAATGTGGGATAACTCCATTGAAGATTTTGAAATGATAATGGCTGCCCGCGACGCACAGCTCCACGAGGATATTATGCAGCGCGAAGGCGGCTATCAGTACAGATTGACCGAAGGCGGAAAAGATTTTTCCGGCGGTCAGAGACAGCGTATGGAGATAGCGCGCGTGCTTGCGCAGGATCCCACCATCATAATTCTTGACGAGGCGACAAGCGCGCTTGACGCAAAAACCGAGTACGACGTGGTAAAATCCATAAAAGACAGGGGTATAACCTGCATTGTGGTAGCACACAGACTTTCAACAATACGCGACTGCGATGAGATCATTGTAATGGATCAGGGAAAAGTTATCGAGCGCGGAACGCACAACGAGCTGATGAAAAACGGCGGAGCATATACGCAGCTCGTATCAAACGAGTAAGGAGGGCGGATGCATATGGGTTGGTTTGACGAACAAATAAGAGATCGTAAACAGAACGACGACGAAGCGTTTGCCGAAGCGTTTGCAAATATGGCATCTGCCATAACAGGCAGAAAGATCGAAGCGTCCTTAAACAATGACCGCGCCGTCACAAAGGACGCCATAGACGAAATTCTACGTTATTACCATGTCAAAAGCCGTGAAGTGCCCGACGGAATCAGCGACGTAAACGAACAGCTTGAATATCTTATGCGCCCTTTCGGCATTATGCGCCGCACGGTGAAACTGGAGGATGGTTGGTATAGCGACGCCATCGGCGCAATGCTCGGCGTGCTGCGTGAAAGCGGAAGAGTTGTGGCGCTTATTCCAACCGGACTTTCCGGTTACAGTTATTTTGATTATGATACAGGCAAACGGAAAAAAATAAATCATAAAAATCAGCATTTGTTTGAAGCGGAAGCGATCGCGTTTTATAAGCCTTTTCCTCTGAAGAAAATCAGTCTGCCTTCGCTTGCCGCATATATCGTGCGGACACTTTCCGCCTCCGATTTTGTGATGATCGCCTTGGCAACGCTTGCCTTATCGCTTATCGGCATGATCTCCCCGATGATAAGCAAGCTCCTGTTCGATCGGGTACTTCCGTCGGGAAGCAGCCGCCTGCTTATTGCAATTACATTCTTTTCCGTATGCGTTTCTGTAAGCACGCTTCTCATTTCAGCCGTAAAAAATATGATCACTGCTCGGATCGAGACAAAGCTCAATATATCGGTTGACGCGGCAACCATGATGCGCATAATGTCGCTCCCTGCCGATTTTTTCAAACAATACAGCGCGGGTGAGCTTGCAAACCGTGCGGCTCAGGTCGGTGTGCTTTGCAAAATGCTTGCGTCAACCGTTCTCTCCACGGGACTTACTTCAATTTTCTCGCTTATATACATATCGCAGATATTTGTCTACGCTCCGGAACTTGTCGTTCCTGCGCTTATGATTATTCTTGTAACCGTTGTATTTTCGGTTGTAACGTCCCTTGTTCAGATGAAATTAAGCATACATCAGATGGAAATCTCAGGCAAAGAAGGCGGTATGACATATGCTCTTATCACGGGAATACAGAAAATTAAACTTGCCGGTGCAGAAAAGCGCGCCTTTGCAAGATGGGGCAATCTTTATGCCGAAAACGCAAAGCTTACGTACGGTCCGTCGACGTTTATTAAGCTTAACTCCGTAATAAGCCTTGCCATAAGCCTTGTAGGAACGATAGTAATGTACAGCATGGCGGTAAAATCGGGCATTTCCGTAGCTGATTATTACGCTTTCAATACGGCGTACGGAATGGTGTCCGGTGCATTCATGGCACTTGCCGGAATCGCGCTCACCGTTTCGCAGATAAAGCCCATACTCAATATGGTGAAACCGTTTTTTGACGCCGTTCCCGAAGTTTCCGACGGAAAGCAGGTGATCACAAGGCTGTCCGGCGGAATTGAGCTTAACAACGTTTCTTTCAGATACAGTGAAAATATGCCCCTTGTTGTAGACGATATGTCGCTTAAAATACGTCCGGGACAATACGTTGCCATCGTAGGAAAAACGGGCTGCGGAAAGTCAACGCTTATGCGTTTGCTGCTCGGCTTTGAGCATCCTCAAAAAGGTGCGATATATTATGACGGAAGAGACCTTGAACGGATTGATCTGCGCTCTCTGAGACGTAGGATCGGCGTCGTTATGCAGAACGGAAAGCTGTTTCAGGGCGATATATATTCAAATATAGTCATTTCCGCGCCGTGGCTGTCCCAGGACGAAGCCTGGGAAGCGGCTGAGCTTGCGGGAATAGCCGATGATATAAGAAAAATGCCTATGGGGATGAACACAATAATCTCCGAAGGTTCGGGAGGCATATCCGGCGGGCAGCGTCAAAGACTGATGATAGCCCGCGCTATCGCGCCCAAGCCCAAGATACTGATGTTTGACGAGGCGACAAGCGCACTTGACAATATCACCCAGAAAAAGATATCCGAATCTCTCGGCTCGCTGAAATGCACAAGAATCGTGATCGCACACAGACTTTCAACAATAAAGCAGTGCGACAGAATCATCGTCCTTGATCGCGGAAAAATCATCGAGGACGGCAAATATGATGAGCTTATCGAAAAGAACGGTTTCTTTGCGGAGCTTGTCGCGCGGCAGAGACTTGACAGCATTCCCAACGCAGATTAAAGGCACTAAAAATCTGATATAAAAATTTTTTAATTTTTATTAGCCATTTTTTCTTTTTGATCGTATAAACCAAACAGAAGGAGGAAGCAAAGTGATAAACAACAAATCACGGCAACCAAATACGTTGCCAAAAATAAGCGAAAAAACGCTTTCGGCACTCTTTGATTATCAGCTGTTTGAAAACGATCCTTCGCTCCGAAAACTTATCGATGAAGTTGAAAACGAATACGGTACCGAAATTCCCGACGATGACCTTTCGTTTGTAAGCGCGGCGGGCGAAACAGTAGCTGCCGAAAAGCACAAAGACAAAAGGGACGGTACAATATGAGTGCGACAACAGAGAAGGAAGTGCTGTATACGGAATACCGCGAAAAGGTAAGCCGTTATGTTTTCTGCAAGCTTCGGAACAAAAATGACGCAGAAGATCTTGTAAGCGAAATCTTCCTGAAAGTGTATGAAAATCTCGATAAGTTTGACGCAAACTTAGCTTCCGTTTCAACATGGATCTACACAATCACGCAGAACACCGTAACGGATTATTTCAGATCAAACCGTACATATTCGGAATTGCCGGAGGAGCTGTCCGACGGAGGCGGTGCCGATTGCGTTGTTCTGCAAAAAGAATCTCTTGCGGCGCTCGGAAAAGCGCTCGGCAAGCTTGACGAACGCTGTCGCGCACTTGTGATCTTAAAGTATTACAAGAAAATGTCTCTGAAAGATATAGCGTCAAGAATGGGCATATCGTATGCATATGTAAAAATTCTGCACAAAAGCGCACTGAACAAACTTAAAAATCATCTGAGCGGTTGAGCTCAGGCATAAATTATACAGGAGGACAAACAACATGAACAAGCAGAAGAAAGAAATCAAAATCGACAAAGCGGAGCTGAATGAAAACGAGCTTGAAAAAGTAGACGGCGGCATAAGAGTAGTAGTCGGCAACGGAAAGATGGGAACGTGTGAAAAATGCAGAACATATGCCTATATCGTTGACGGACTTTGCGAAAAATGCAGAAAAAAATAATTAACCGGGAAGAATAAAATACACGGCTATGGAAAAAAACAAAAAACTTATTAAAAAAGAGGGCGAAGCCTCCGATAAAGAGCTTGAAAAGGTAACCGGCGGCACCGAAATCACGGGCGATGAAAGCATTAAGATAAACAACAATAATTTTGATACAAGTATAAAGTTAAACAATTTTGATATGAATATAAATCTCAATAATTTTGACACGAGTATCAAAATAAACAACAATAATGTTGATATGGGCATAAAACACAGCAACAATTTTAATAATATCCTGCTAAACAACAATTCGGATATAAAAATACTGAAAAACAACTGAAAGCACTGTTATCTCAAAGAAAAAATTTATTAATAAGGAGACATTACAAAAATGAACACTGAACTTATCGCCAAGGCGAAACAGGCGAAATCACCAGAAGAACTGATAGCTCTTGCAAAAGAAAACGGCATAGAACTGACCGAAGAAGCAGCAAGTACATATTTTAATCAGCTCAACCCAAAAATGGGCGAGCTTGCAGATGACGAGCTTGACAATGTTGCCGGCGGCGGATGCTACTCAAGCGGCGGACGTCTAAAAACTACCTGCGGATATAAATGCAAGCATTATCAAGACGGGCCTTCAACTTATGGTGTAAAAGGCACCTGCTGCAGATGCAGATACTGGGGCGTCGATCCTAACGCTATAAGCGCTTCTCTTTGGACGACCATTATAGATCTGATCATAAAAGCTGCTGAGGCGGCTGAACCTCGTGAGTGCTACCATCCCGCCAACAGTAAAAAGGGCTGATCGGTACAAAAATTTACACATTTAATTAAACAAATAAAAAACATCAAAGGAGCATTGCAATGGAAATGAACAATGAACTTATCGCAAAGGCAAAACACGCAAAAAACCCCGAAGAGCTGCTGGCTCTTGCAAAGGAAAACGGCGTTGAACTGACGGAAGAAAGCGCAAAGGCGTATTTCAATCAGCTCAATCCCAAAACAGGCGAGCTTGCCGACGACGAGCTTGACAACGTTGCAGGCGGCGGATGTCAGAAGAACAACGGTCATCTCGATAAATACAAGGATTTCAACAACATTTGATTTTTTTCCGCACAACAAACATCTGAAAAATTTATTATGATAGGAGTTTTTATGAAAAAGGAACTGATCGCGAAAGCGAAACAAGCAAAAACCCCCGAAGAATTGATGTCTCTTGCAAAGGAAAACGGCATTGAAATGACGGAAGAGAGCGCAAAGGCGTACTTTGAACAGCTCCATCCCAAGACAGGTGAGCTTACCGACGATGAGCTTGACAACGTAGCCGGCGGCGGCTGCCATAACGGCGGCAGGCTTGTCGTTTCCGTAATGCATTACTGCGATGAATGGCGCTGCAAGGATGACGGCTCCCAATGCGATATAGACGGCGTACTGGTAAACTGCAACACCTGCAAGGTCGCCGCATACTGCTTTTCGTGCAAGTACTGTACCTACGAAAAAGGGCTGTGGCTCTGCAATAACCCCGTTAACATGAAATAAATATACTGAAATAAGGAGTTTTTTATGGAAAATAAATTTACGCCCGAACTTATTGAAAAGGCAAAATCTGCAAAAACCCCCGAAGAGCTGATGGCTCTTGCAAAAGAAAACGGCATTGAAATGACGGAAGAGAGCGCGGCAGCGTATTTTGAACAGCTGAACCCCAAAACAAGCGAGCTTTCCGACAGTGAGCTTGATAATGTATCCGGCGGCGGTTGCCTCAGTGATGACCCCTACGATACTTGTATGGCGGACGGCTACTGTTTGTCCGACTATGTATGCAGCCGTTGCGGCGCAAGGGGTATTGACCATAGCACCGGCGTGTTGCGTTGTTCCGGATGTTTTGCAAACGACCCCCGCTGTCGGAACTGTAGGAACAGTATTGGGGATAAGAGCGATTCGGTATTAAAATGCAAGGTTCATCCGAGACCCTGCTAAAGAATATTTTAAATTATACGGAGAAGATTCAAAGATGGAAATGAACAAAGAATTGCTTGCAAAAGCCAAAGAAGCGAAGAACCCCGATGAACTTATGTCTCTTGCAAAAGAAAACGGCGTTGAACTGACCGAAGAGAGCGCGGCTGCGTATTTTGACCGGCTGAACCCCAAAACAGGCGAGCTTTCCGACAGCGAGCTTGATAATGTATCGGGCGGCTGTGGCGGAGGCTATGACGCCGGCAGACCGAAACCCCGATTCGCTGTGGGCGAAACCGTATTATACATCCATAGCTGGTTGGGAGCAAACAGGATAACCGCCACCGGCAAGGTCGTGAAGAGAAGCTACGAAAACGACGGATGGTATTATACCCTGAAAATCCACGACGGAAGCGAAATAAAGATGAGCGAGTCGCATGTCATAAAGTGCTGAAAAGGAGGCTTTTATGGAAAACAATCAGGAACTTTTAGCAAAAGCAAAGGAAGCAAAAACTCCCGGAGAACTGTTGTCTCTCGCAAAGGAAAACGGCATTGAAATGACAGACGAGAGCGCTGCTGCGTATTTTGAAATCATGCATCCCAAAGCAGGCGAGCTTGCGGACGACGAGCTTAACAATGTGTCGGGCGGCGGATGTCGCAAGAGTGACGGAAGACTGGTCGTTTCCGCCGGCTATTCATGCGGGTACTGGGAATGCAATAAATGCGGAGTGAAATGGAAAAATGCCGGTTACGGTACTTTTAAGTGCAGTAGGTGCGGAAAATCATCACATTGCAATAACTGCTACTGGTGCTCATATGAAAAAGGGCTTTGGCTTTGCAATAACAAGGATAAATGAGCCGATTCGGGCATATGCGTTATATTTTGAACCCCAATATCGCCCTGCGCTCATGGCGGCTCGTCCCCTATGCCTATTACATAAAGGGCGAACGCAATGCGGCAGGACTGAAAAAAGAAGAATTTGAATTTCTGTCGGCGTGTGACGGAAAAACCGACCTGCCGACAGAAAACGAAAGCACTCTCTCGCGCGAACTCATTGAAAAAGGCTTTATACATAAAGCAGAGAGCGGCGAAAAGCTCTCCGATTGGAGCAAACCCCGCATTTTTGAAAACCGTTATTTTCCCGCAATGAATCTGATGATAACGGGTAAATGCAATTATAATTGTATTCATTGCTTCAATGCCGCGGACAATGCCCCGCTGATGAGCGAATGGACAATGGATGAAATGAATAAGCTTCTCGATCAGGCGCGCGATTGCGGGATCAATGCGTTCACAATCACCGGCGGCGAGCCTATGCTGCACAAAAATTTCTTTGAAATTATTGAAGGCATCTATTCGCGTGGAATGTTCGTCGAAGAGCTGAATACAAACGGTCATTTCATAAACATGGCGGCGCTTGAGCGCCTGAAAAGCATCGGATGCGTCCCGCTTGTGAAAATATCTTTTGACGGAATCGGTTATCACGATTGGATGCGGAATCATAAAGGTGCCGAACAAACAGCGCTGGAGGCAATCTCGCTCTGTGTTGAAAACGGGTTCCCCGTCAAAGTGCAGACAAATATGAACCGCCGAAACTGCGACGCAATGCTTGAAACGGCAAAAAAGCTCGACGCCATGGGCGTAAATGAAATGCGGATCATCCGCACGACCGAAGCTCCGCGTTGGGTACAGAATGCCGGTGACGCCTGCCTTACGTTTGAAGAATATTTTGATAAAACGATTTCTCTCTGGCAGAAATACGCGGCGGAAGCACATGATATGAATCTGACCGTATGGCAAGTGGGAACGCTTTATCCGAAAACAAAATTTTATACCCTTGCCGCAGTGAACTCCTGCAAAGGAAAGTATCGAGCAAGCGCACCGGTGTGCAAAGGCAATCGCGGAATGGTCGCCGTGGCGGCGAACGGAAATCTTTATCCGTGCCATCAGATGTCCGGCTATTACGAGCAGCACGGATGTTTTCTCGGCAATGTCAAAAAAACGCCGCTGAAAGAGTTGCTTTCGGGCGGAAATTATCTTGAAGAAGTCTGCACAACGCTCGGAACGCTGAAAGAAAACAACCGCAAGTGCGGCAGTTGCGCCTATTTTGAACTCTGCAACGGCGGTTGTCGCGCAATAGCGTTGGCGCTTACGGGGGACAGGCTCGGAATCGACCCTTCCAAATGCTTCTTCTGGGAAAACGGCTACGCCGGAAAAATTGCGACGGCTCTGCCGGATTACGAAACAAATATTTAATATAAAGAAAGGCCGCACGAACATGGATAACAAAAACAACGAAACAAAGGAATATACCCTCACGGAAGAAGAACTGAAAGCCGTTTCCGGTGGCAAATCGTCACAAGTCCCCGGTATTAACTGTCCGCGTTGCGGCAAATTTATTCCGACAACCATTACGGATTTACTTGTTCGACCTCGTATCAGATGCCCGTACTGTTTGTTGGTACTGAACATCAATCAGAAATAATCTCATCTCAGACCCGCATCAACCGACGCACGGCATTAACCGGAAAGATTCCGGCGCTGTCATAAAACGCAAAACAAGCGATATCGTCTTATCTTTACAGATATCTGATATCGCTTGTTTTTTGTATAATATTAAAAATTTGATCGGCGCTCCGGCGCGTCATTTCAATGATTCACGGACATAATATGCCTGTATTTCGCTTTCGGTAACAAGAACGGATTCCTGACGGAAAAAGGCGCAAAGATCTTTTGCAATATCGTTCACAACGGCTTTTTCAACGTCAATAAGAGTAAGCACAAGACTTGTTTCTCTGGCATATTCCCCGTTTTCATAAATGTATCCGCCTTCCTGTATGCCGAACGAAAACGGCACTTTATATGAATGGCACACATTGCGAAGCACCCTGATATATTTTTCGTTTTCAAAAAGCTGTGTTTTCGTAGTTGAATCGTGCAGTCCTATATAAATTTCCGATTTGACCATGCTTCCTCCTCCGCTTCCGCGCACTTTTCCGATGCTTCATTATACCATAAATCCACGCGGTTTTCAATCTCAATCACGCAATTTGCGGATGAAGCGCCGACGACAGGGTATATAACCGAAAAAGCACTTGCGCCGCAAGTGCTTTTTGTGTCTACAGGTCAATTTAGATGCCGAATTTGTGTTATCCAATTTAGATGCAGCATAAAGGTACACTTCTCCCTTGGTGAAACAGGGACTTGCAAGTGACAGTGTTCTTTCGGACTTGCAGAACCATGCTTGTAAACGAGCTTATGTATCATAAAACAAAGTCAGCGCTCGGCTGAGCAGCGTTTGGCTATGTAGTTTATTCAGTTAGGTAAACTGGAATTTATATATTCTCACAATTTCCTTTTGTGTTCCTGACACAAATATTTAAAATCAGTATATACGCTTATTCATCCACAGTTCAATTCTATGATAATTATTTCCGGTCGATTGTTAATTCGCACTGGAATAATACTGTTTCCAATACCTCTGCTCACAATCATAGTTGTTCCATTCTCTGTATAGATGCCTGCGTCATATTTCGGGAAAAGTCCTTGATTAGGAGCAATAACTCCTCCCAAAAATGGCAATCGAAATTGTCCGCCGTGGGCGTGTCCCGACAATACTAAGTCAATATTTTTATTTTGATAGACATTAAAATGCTCGGGTCTATGCGACAAAAGTATAGTAAATCCATTGCTAATATTTACCTGTGAAAGTTTTGTTTCCAAAATACTTTCTGATAAAAAACTGTCTCGTTCTGAAAAATCAGGGTCATTTAAGCCTATTAGCTGAATACACTCATCACCATAGTTCAATTCAATGGCTTCATCTTGAAGAACGGTAACTCCTGCATTTTCTAATGATGTCTTTAATTCTTCATATTGTGAGCCGACCCATGCTTCGTGATTGCCTGTAACAAAATAGCAAGGAGCGATTTTTACGGCTTGCTGAGCAAAAGATAATGCAACTTCAAGATTTGTATGGTTGGAATCTATCAAATCCCCAGTAATAGCGATTATATTTGGGCTTTCTGCCTTTAATATATCAATTAACTTTTCATTATTCTTCCCGTATTCTGCATTATGCAAATCCGAAATATGGGCAATAGAAAAATTGTCAAACGCTTCAGGTAAGTCTTTAGATGTTACTGTTAATTTATTTGTTTCTACCGACAGATTTCCCCAAATTAACCAAATGACCATAATTAAAATCAGAAGCACCACAAGTATAATTATTTTTCGCTTTCTTATATTTTTCACGATATTATACCTCGCCATTATAAATCCTATCCCCACAAATTCCGATTTGTTGATAACTTATTATATCATAAATCTATCCACTTTTCAATTTATATTACCAATTAACTTTGAAAGGAATACCGCCGAGCGAGAAAGGCTCTCAACAAACTGATAACAATCAAATTTAGCCCTTTTCGTGAGTCCGAGTCCGGACACAGCATCGAAAAGGGCAAAAGGGATCTATGAAACTCCGAAAAAATTCAGGGTCGAAAAAACGGGAGAAATCTCTCGAAATCTCCCGTTTTCTCGTTTTTCCTCGTTCGGATCTAAATTGACTTGTCATCATGGCTGGGATAGCTGGACTCGAACCAGCGAAATGCAAGAGTCAAAGTCTTGTGCCTTACCAACTTGGCTATATCCCAATATGTTTATGCTTAGATATTTTATCACACATAAAAAGTATTGTCAATATAAAAATCCCGCCGAAGCGGGATTTTTGTCTTTACATCACTTTCTGCGCCCACTCAGCTTTTCAAGCACATCGTAATCGGTTCTGTCAAGCGTTATAGGCGTTACGGAAATATAGCCGTTCAGTGCAGCATCGGTATCTATAAAAAAGTCTTTTTTATCCTGATGCGCGGAATATCCGCGCTGACGGTAGGTTTCTTCTCCCGTTTTTTCAAATTTGTCATTATAATATCTTCCGCCCTGTCGCGTAAAGAGAATTTCCTTTCCGTCCTTCGGAATATTGACATTGTAAAGCGAAGAATATGAAAGCAATTTATTCTTCACAAAAAAATCATACACATCGTCAAGATGGCGTCCCACTCCGCAGAGATAATCCGGCTGAGTGGATACGGCTATGGCAGGCACGCCTTCCGCCGCCGCTTCAAATATTGCGCCTACCGTACCGGAATAAACAATATCCGTGCCGATATTCAGTCCGCAATTGATTCCGGAAAGAACAAGGTCATATTTTTCTCCGAGTCCGAGAAGCGCAAATCTTACGCAGTCCGCAGGGGTTGAAGCAACCGAATATGCGTCCTTTGCACCCGGATATTCAACCTTCTTTATTTCAATTTCAGAATGAATATTTATCCCATGACTTTTCCCGCTCTGTTCCTGTGCAGGCGCGATAACGGTGATATCGCCCAAACGCTTTGCCCAATCGCAAAGAACAAAAAGTCCCTCTGCGCCTATACCGTCGTCATTTGTAAGAAGTATTTTCATAACCATCCCTCATGTGTCGATTTATATTCTTTTATCAGCGCGTCGGCATCGGAAATTATCGAATTCATTTCTTTTTTGCTGTATGCCGTAGCACCGCTTGCACAGTCATGCCCACCGCCGTGATATTTTGCGGCAAGCTCATTTACCGTGACAAAGCGTGAACGCAGACGGACGCGTATCGTACCGTCGTCGTTTTCTATAAATGCAAGCCATATTATACTGCCGCGAATAGAATCAAGAAAAGAAATTACATTGCTTGCATCCTCTCTTGAAAGCGAAAATTTTTCCTGCATTTTTTTATCGACTATAATATACGCAACGCCGTTTTCCGTCATTTTTATCCGCTTGTAGATGTAAGCCTTGAACTCTATATAATCAAAGTTTTCAAGATAAAGCTGCGCGTAAAGCGTATCCGTATCGATCCCCATATCAAGGAGCGCTCCGGCACGACGAAGCGTTTCGCCCGTTACGGAACGGAAGCGGAAACGTCCCGAATCCGTAACCATTCCCGTATAAATCGCGGTTGCGGCAAAAAGATTTATCCGAAGCTCGTCACGAAAAGCAAGATAAAAGCCGGCTATCATCTCGCATGTCGATGAACGCTGCTCCTCTATCCAGCATACATCGCCGTATGGCTCGGCAACTATATGATGGTCTATTTTTACTGTTTCGCGACAAAGTGAATATTTACTGTTTGATATCCTGTCCGCCGAACCTGTGTCAAGCACTATGCAAAGCGAGTCCGAGTAAAGAGATTCATCTATATCCTCGTCTTCTTTTCCGAGAAAAGCAACATAATCGGAATAATCTTCGTTTATCAGATATATCTCTTTTTCGGGAAACGTAAGCGAAAGAATTGTTTTAAGTCCCATAGTCGAGCCTACGGCATCCCCGTCCGGTCGGATATGACGACAAATTATTATTCTTTTATATTCTTTTATTTTGTCAAGCACGGCTTGCATTTCTTTGGTTTTTTCAGTATTCATACATCCTCCTCCGCGAGCCTGTCAAGCTCTGCTACCACCTGCATAGCTTCCTCTCTGTCTTTAAGAGTCGCACCGCTTGCTTTTGCATGACCTCCGCCGCCGTGTTTTACGGCTATCGGGTTTATATTGTACTTTGCCGAACGAAGCTCGCAAAGCACACCATCATCGGTTTCGGTAAAATTAGCCCAAGAGTCGATCCCTTTAAGATCCGACATTGTTCCTACCATTCCGCGCGAAACAGTAAACGTATCAACGCCAAGCGCTTTCATTTCATCTTTGTCGGTGTAGATATACGCCGTGCCGTGATCGGTTGTTTTTATTTTCAGAACAAAGCTTGCGCGCAGTCTTGCCGATGAAAGATCATCAGAATAAAGATTGCGGAAAATACGGGCAGTGTCTATATATCCCGTTTCCATAAGAAAAGAAGCGAGAGAAAAAGTTCTTGCATTTGTGCTGTCATAGCGGAAACGTCCCGAATCCGTAACCATTCCCGTATACAGCGCATTTGCGGCAACGGGAGAAAGCTTGAGATTACATTCCTTTGCAAATGCAGCGATAAGTCCACAGCAGCTTTCAAAGCTCGGTTCGTCTATATCAACATCAGCTATCTCTTCGCAAAAGATATGGTGATCCATTCTGAGTATCTTGTCCGCAAGAACATACCTTCCGTCGCTTACAAGCGCCTTTGCCGACGTGTCGAGCACTACGGAAAGCGCCCCTTTATAATATTCATCCGGTATTATGTCGGGAGCAGAATCCTCAATAAAAGCGTATCTTCCCGCCGCGTCGCCCACGGCATAAACTTCTTTTTCGGGAAAATTTTCTTTTATTATATGCTTAAGTCCTACCTGACTGCCTATAGCGTCCCCATCCGGATTCGTATGCCTGTGAATAATAATCCTGCCATATTTTTTTATCTCACCGATAGCCGCTTCAAACAACTCTGTTTTCCTCCTTGATATTTATTTTAGTCCTGTCAATGAAAGCACTTCCCCGCTCGAAAAACCGCGATCTTCAAATATCGCGTCTTCCGCTTTCACGGGGATTTCCGCGTTTCCCGTCAGCTTTATAAGCTTTTTGTTTTTAATAAGTCTTTCCCTGCCGCAAAGAACGGCTTCCCGTAATGACGTTTTTTTGATATTTCCGGCATTACAAACTACGCCGTCAAGCGTTTTGTATGTATTTATCAACTCTGCCGCAGTTTTTGCGCCTACACCGTAAATTCCTTTTATATTGTCCGATCCGTCGCCCGTAAGACATTTGAAATCCGCATATTCCGAAGGAAGCACGCCCGTTTTCGCCCTGACATATTCGGTATCGCACAAAACGGTCTTTTCTCCTCTGTAACGGAGAATCCTTACGTTTTCTCCCACGAGCTGAAAGAAATCGCTGTCCTGCGAGGAAATTATTATATCATATTCGCCGGAATATTTTTTTGCATATGTGGCGATCAGATCATCCGTTTCGCAATCCGTCGTTTCAAAATGTAATATCCCCATAAAATCAAGCACCGAATAAATGTCAAAAAGCTGTGAAAACGGATTCCCCTCGTCGGGTGTTTCGGAAAAATCGCGCCTGTTGGCTTTATATTCCGAATCGGTCTCAGTTCTTTCGTTTTTATGCTCGCCGTCAAAAATCACAAGAATATGAGTAGGAGAGGTTAATTTTATTATTTTTATAAGTGCGCCAGTAAATCCGAGCGTGCCCCATATTCCCCTGCCGTCTTTTCCGGTTATTCTTGCCGGCATCCCGAAAAACATCTGAAAAAGAAGGTTACTGCCGTCAACTATCAAAAGCTTTTTCATTTTTCACCGCCGACTTTGTTTTTTTACAGATAAATTATATCACATCGTTACCTTTTTTGCAACGGTTTTGAGAGTTCAAAATGAACACAAAGAAGGAGCGGAAAACCGCTCCTTCTTATAAGAATATAAAGTTTGTGCAAACAAGTTACCAAAGCTTCTTTTGGTTGCTTTTCTTTCTTAAGAAAAACAGATCAATAAACGCTGAGAGTTACGAGCTGTGCAGGGAACTGGGAAACGCCGATCTTCGAAGCGTTGTCTCCCGTGATATAGGACGTTGCACTTGCGCTGATCGTGTTAAATGTGTTGTATGTGCCGAGGTATCTGTCCTCGCCAGCTACGTTTGTTGTGAAGAGGTGAAGTTCTTCGTTCCATACGAACGTTGCCGTCGGCTCTGTTGTAAGGCGGACGCCTGCTTTGCCTTCCTTGTATTCGTAAATATCAATGTATGTCTTTGCGTCGCCTGCCATAAAGTAGAGACGATAGCCGCCTTCAACAGCTTCAACGAACACATCAACTGCGGCTGCCGCGCTGGTTGTTGTTGCGAGGTAGGTGCCACTCATTTCGCCTGTGAAATAGAGAGTCTTTTCAAGGTTGCCCTGAACGAGAGAGAACTTATAAGCCTTGCCTGCCGCAGGAGCTTCGGCAACTGTTCTCGTATACTCGATTGCATAGAGGTATGCAGGGAACTGTGAAACACCGATCTTTGAAGCGTTGTCTCCCGTGATATAGGACGTTGCACTTGCGCTGATCGTGTTGAATGTGTTGTATGTGCCGAGGTATCTGTCTTCCCCTGCTACGTTTGTTGTGAAGAGGTGAAGCTCTTCGTTCCATACGAACGTTGCCGTCGGTTCTGTTGTAAGACGGATGCCTGCCTTGCCTTCCTTGTATTCGTGAATATCAATATATGTCTTGGTTTCACCTGCGAAGAAGTAGAGACGGTAGCCGCCTTCAACAGCTTCAACGTAAACGTCCTCCGCAGCTACGGCGTCCTCTGTTGTTGCGAGATAGTTGCCGCTCATCGAGCCAGCGAAGAAGAGAGTCTTTTCAAGGTTGCCCTGAACAAGTGCAAATTTGAATGCCGTATCTGTCTTTACTTCTTTTACAACTTCCATTCCGCCGGACTTGGGAACTGCGGGAACATAGTGTGTAAATGTTACGGACTTTGTATCTTCACCCTTTTTAACAGTAGCTGTAAGCTCGTAACGAAGCTCTTCTTCGGGAGTTTCGTTCATTTCTATAGTAACTGTTTTGTCTCCGGGAACAATCTTAATACCGTCTTCGGGGCCCGTAAGAACCTTTGCGGTCCATTCAACGTCGATAGTCTCGCCGCTGATCGTTACAACACTTACGCGTTTGAAAGGTTTAAGAGTTTTTTCTGCGGAATCTTTATACATTGCATAAAGATACTCTTTTGCGTTTTCAAGAACGTCTGTTGCGGGCTTGGGATCCGGAGTTTTTGTGCATCCCACAAAGACCAGCGCACAAAGAGCGAGTGCCAAAAGGAAAGCTGTTATTCTTTTCATTTTTTATCTCCTCATTATGTTTAATTGTTTACTGTTATATCGCCAAGTGATAAAACTTTTATCTGATATTTTCCGTCGTAATAATCCACTACGCCTCTTACGTTTATATTTTTGCCTGCAAACGTTTCCTGTGTTACGACCTTGCCGTCCTTATCGGTAAGGACTGCCGTTCTTACATAAACCGTAACTCCGTCCGCTTCACAGGTAAGAGTCATCGCGCCTTTTGAGGAGCTGTCATCGGAGGTTGTGGTATAAATATCTTTCACGGTAAGCCCGTTTATCGAAACAGTTGTACTCTGTGCAAGCTCGGCAAACGAATATTCACGGGTGTCGCCGTCAAAGGTAACTTTACCGCTTACAAATTTATCCGCCGATATCGTAACAAACGCCGGATCGTGACCGTCGCTTATTTTCTGAACGTTGCTCGGATCGTCGGGCTTCATCTGACGGTAAGTAAGACCTGAAACCTGATATGTTCCTCCTGCTTCATAATACTGTACCGTGCCGACTATCCTCGACCTGTTTCCGACAGCAATCATCGAAAGTCCCGCGCCGGAAAGTCCGTATCCGTAATACACCGTAATACCGAAGTACATATCGGTATCGGAATCGTATTCTTCAACATAAATGCTTCTTCCGTCGTTACGGGTTATAACGCCTTCAAATGCAACCTTCTTGTTTGTGTAGTCGGCAGCATTCAGACGAAGCTCCTTCAATGTAAGCTCAATAGCGTCGCCGTAGTAGAAGTCGGGATCTTTCTCTCCCGAATAAACATTGAGATTTTCCGCTCTTGCCTGTGCCAATGCCGAAAGGCATATATCACCGTAACGGTTATTTCCCGTTGACGAAGCGGCAGCAAGTCCGTTTTGCAGTATCTCAAGATTGAGATTCCTGTATTCTCCGTCCTCGCTTGTTTTATACCACACCCACACAAGATATCTTGAGCCTGTGGAATCGAGATTCCACTTTTCGCTGTCCGATTCTATAAGTATAGAAACGGCGGAGGAAAGCGTCTTTTTCGTAAATTCGGACGCCTTCTTTCCGTATTCCTCTATCTTTCCGGTGGATTCGGGAGTGTCTATGGCAAGATATCTTGCTTTAAGCACTCCGCCCGGTATAACATCTTCGGGAACATTAAAATGCGTGGTGTCGCCGTCAACATATGTTTTTACGGTAACAACCTGCTTTTTTGTTTCCGAACTCATATTAAGCTTCAGTTCCGAAGCGTAGTCTTTCTTTACAAGCCCGGTGGTACCGGAGGTTGACGAAGTGTTATCTCCGTTCCCTTTCGGCGAACACGAAGCAAGGCAAAGAAAAATTGCCGCAAGAACAAGCAAAAGCGCAATTACTCTTCTTGTTTTCATTTGTTTGTTATTTGCTTTCCGAAATTATCAATATTCGCACTCTTCAATAGCTTCGTCAAAGGCTTTCTTTATCATAGCGTCAACGTCGCCGTTGTCTTCTGCGGAGAGACACTTTGCAAGAAGCGCGCCAACCTGGTCACGGGCTGTGGATGAGCCGTTGAATGCGGGAGATGTGTAGTAAGCTTCTTCCTGAGCAAGACATACCTTTGCGGAGAGAGCAGCGATGTTTGTTCCGCCGTTTGCACCGTCGATAAATGCCTTGTAGGCTGCGTTATCCGCAACGGATTTGAGCACGGGAACATAACCGGAAGCCATAGAGAATTCAGCCTGGAATTCAACTGTTGTCGTAAGATATTTAACGAAGAGCCAAGAAGCTACTACTTCCTGAGGATTCTGGTTGGGTTTCTGAAGAACGCAAAGGCTGGGTCCCTGAGATATAACCTTCTTATTTGAAGCATTTACCTGAGGAATCGTTGCAATGCCTACATCAAACGGATAAGAACCGTCTGCATTTGCTGTGGGGCGCTGGTGAGTTGCACCCGCGGAAGAACCGATGGACATATAGCTCTTTACTTCGTTTGTGGAAGTGAAAAGACCGGATGTGTAAGCGCCGTAGATCTTCTGAGTTGTAAGGTAACCCTTCTGGTACCATTCTCTGAATTTCTTTACGAAATCTCTGTTTGTTTCGTTGTTGAAGAGGAAGTGGTCGCCCGTTGCGCTTGTATAATCGGAACCGTACTGTTCGCACATTGTGATGAACCAGTTTGCTTCGCTGTCATAGCCGAGCGGAATGCTGTTTGGATCGATCTCTTTTATCTTCTTGCAAAGCTCTTCCATCTCATCCCATGTTGTGGGAACTTTAAGGTTGTGCTCTGCAAAGAATGTTGCGTTGTAATAAAGGACCTCTGTGGACTTTGAAAGAGGCATTGTGTACATAAGTTCGTCGCCGAACTGTTTACCTTCGTTGTAGTAGCCTTCAATAAAGTCTGCCTTCTGTTCCTTTGTAAGACCGAGAATTTCGGTTGTACCGTCAGCTCTTGTAACTTTTATCGTGCTGTCGATAAGGCTGTCAAGAGTAACGACTGCACCGGCAAGATTGTAAAGAGCAACGTGATCGGGATAGCAGTAAGCAATATTGGGCTGAGCGCCTGTTGTAATTTCAGTGCTTACCTGATCTCTTACGTCATCATAACTGCCTATCTTTGTGTGGTTGATGTGAATGTTGGGATAAAGCTTGTTGAACTCTGTAATGTAGAGATTAAGAACGTCCGAAAGGTTTGATCCCATCGTGTGGTAGAAAGTAATGGTAACGTCGCTGCCGTCGTACCCGCCTTCAGGTACCTCAAAGTTCCCTGTAGCTTTCTTTGTTCCGCAGGAGAACAACATTGTTGCGGTCAGAGCAAGCAACATAATAATCGCCAAAATTTTCTTCATGACTTTGTTTTCCCTCCAAAAAATTTTATTATATGTTAAAAAGCCGCCCGGCTTGTTTAACCTTTGATACCGCTTCTGCTTACACCCTTCATGATATATTTTCTGAGGAATATAAACACAAGGAAAAGCGGGAGCGAAACGATTGCGACTGCCGCCATCTGTACGGGATAGTTTACGTCGCCTGTGGTTTCCGTAAACGCATTACGCAAGCCGTTTGTTATAAGCTGATGAGCTTCGTCGTTGGCGACGAGTCTCGGCCATATATAAGAGTTCCACGCGCCCATCATTTTAAGTATGGTAATTGAAATGAGCGTCGGAAGCGAGAGCGGTATCATCACCTTCCACAGATATTTGATATCGCTTGTGCCGTCAACTTTGGCGGCAAGATAAAGTTCGTTCGGTATCTGCAAAAAGTTCTGGCGCAGCAGATATATATAGAACACGCTTACAAGGAACGGCACTATAAGAACAGTGTATGTGTTCTTCCATCCGAGATTTGAAACCGTTATATAGTTTGTGATGGTGAAAAGCTCGCCGGGGATCATCATCGTAGCGAGAAGTCCGGCAAACAGTATGTTTTTGCCCTTGAACTCAAGTCTTGCAAAAGCAAATGCGGAAAGCACCGTTATAACAAGAGAAAGTATTGTGGAAACAAGTCCCACATATAAAGTGTTGAGAAACAGTCTGCCGAGATTTGCCGTAGTGAAAGCCGTTGAATAGTTTGAGAAAAGCACTTGCTTCGGCCAGAAGGTAGGAATGCTCATTCTGTATTCATCAAGACTTTTAAGCGATGAGTTGAGCATCCAATAGAATGGGAACAGCACGGCAATAGCCATAAATATCAGGAAAGCATATATAAGAACAAGCACGATTACTTTGCCTATCTTCTGCTTTACGGATATTTTCTGCATGTCCCTTTCGTGCATTTTAAGAGTTTGTCTGTCCATGTTACGCCCCCTCTTAATAATGAACTTTCTTCTTGCTTACCTGCAGGTTAATAAGCGTTACTATAAGAATTATCACGAACAGTATGAGCGCTGCCGCGCTTGCTCTGCCCTGCTTGTTTGAGCTAAGCGAATCGTATATAAATCCGACCATCGTATTGAGACGTCCCGAGTCGTGAACAGGTCCCATCGTTTCGCCGAAGATACCTACTATGCTTGTATATTCCTTGAATCCGCCGATAAAGCCCGTTATAACGACGTACGCTATCATCGGGGAAAGAAGCGGCACCGTTATTCTTGTGAAGATTCTCGCTCTTGAAGTGCCGTCTACCCTTGCAGCGTCATAATACTGCTTGTTTATGCTCTGAAGTCCGCCGAGCAGGATAAGTATCTTGAACGGAAGCGCGTTCCATACAATATAGATTACCATTACGGCAAAGTTGGCAGCATATGTTGAACCGGCGTTTATCCAGTTTACGGCGTGTCCGCCGAAGAACTCAATAATGTTGTTTATAATTCCCGCCGTAACTATTATGTCGTTGCCTTTTGTACCGAGATTTCCGACAATATTGAACATCGCCGCGAACACCATTCCTATGGCTATGGAGTTTGTTACATAGGGCAGGAAGAATATCGTCTGGAGCAGTTTCTGAAGCGGCTTTATGGAATTGAGACAAACAGCAATAAGAAGCGCGAGGAACGATGAAATAAGCACCGTCGGCACGCAGATAAACACCGTGTTTTTAAGACATTTCAGAAAGTTTTTGTATTTTATTACTTTTGTAAAGTTCCCTATTCCGAATTCAAACGTTCTTCCGCCTACGGCTTCAAGTCCGCTGTAGTCCTCAAGCAACGCCATTCGCACTGTATTGAAAATAGGCCATACCGTAAAAATCAGCAACAGGATGATCGCAGGGGAGAGGTAAAGCCATGCCTTCCATTGTTGTTTACTTTCGACCATTTTTACACCTCAAAATAAATTCTTTCTTCGGTTTCTTTATTGAAGATAAACACCTTGTGAGGTTTGAGTGCGTAGCTTACAGTCTCCGTTGCCGGATCGACCTTGTTGTCGGCGTTGATTATCGAACGGATTATGGGGTTTACGGACGCTTCGTTTGTCGAAACAATGCTTACGTCTCTGCCCATTACTTCAACGCTTGAAAGCTTGCAGTGGAACGGACCGTAATCGTCAATGATAAAGCCTTCGGGACGAACACCGACCATTACTTCACCGTCCGGAGCTCCCTTTACATCAAGCACGGCTTCGCCGCCGATATAAAGCTTTTCGCTTTCGACCTTACCGTTGAATACGTTGATCGGAGGTGTGCCGAGAAATTTTGCGACGAAGAGATTCTTCGGATCATCGTAAACCTCCTGCGGAGCTCCTATCTGCTGAACGACGCCGCTCTTCATAACTACTATCATATCGGAGATGCTCATTGCCTCTTCCTGGTCGTGCGTTACGAAAACCGTAGTTATATGGGTCTCTCTCTGAATTCTTCTTATTTCTTCTCTCGTCTGGAGACGGAGGCGCGCGTCAAGGTTTGAAAGCGGCTCGTCAAGAAGAAGAACTCTGGGCATTTTTACAAGTGCGCGTGCAATCGCAACTCTCTGCTGCTGACCGCCGGAAAGCTCGCTGGGCTTACGCTCCATAAGCTCGTCTATCTGAACAAGCTTTGCGGCTTCATAAGCTCTTTCAAGCATTTCATCCTTTGTCAGTTTATCCTCTCCGCGAAGATTCTGAAGCGGGAAAAGTATGTTCTGCTTTACCGTCATATGCGGATAAAGCGCATAGTTCTGGAAAACAAGTCCCACGCCTCTGTTTTCGGGAGAAAGCTCGGTAACGTCGTCGTCTCCGAAGAAGATCTTTCCCGATGTGGGCTTCTGAAGTCCGCATATCATATAAAGCGTGGTGCTTTTTCCGCAGCCGGAAGGTCCGAGAAGACCGATAAGCTTGCCGTCAGGTATCTCAAAGGTAAAATCGTTTACCGCAACGACCACCTCGTTTGACTTTTTGTTGCGGCTGGGGAACATCTTTGTAAGGTTCTGTAATACGATTTTCATTTTATATCCTTTCTGAAATTATTTTTGATTATAAAAAAACGCCGCCGTAGCTTTTAATAAGGGCTGCGAGCGGCTTTTTCCGCAGAAACCCTTTTTCTGTACGCTATCATTTCATCCTCGCTGTCGAAAATCATCTGACTTGCCATATCTACGACAACAGTACCTGCGAGCAGGTCATGAATGAGCGATCTCGTTCTCGTGGCAGAGAAAAGAATTATCTGCAACAACAGCTCGGCGCCGAGCACTATAAGCCCGGTAATACCGATACCGTTGAAAAATATCATTATTATAATCAGGACGGGAATCATCGTTTCAAGAGTGAACTTTCCGAGAAAAGTACGGACAAACAGCATAACGGTACTTATCTTTACGCCGTCTGTTCTCATAACGCCTATTCCGAAAACCTTTTTACCCACAGTCTGTCCGTTTTTCAGGACAAGCGGAACGATAAATTCCATTGCAAGGAACGCAAGAAGGATTCCGAGCGAGGTTATTGTAAGAGTCAGATTGAAAACGACAGAATATTCGCGCATAGCATCTTCATCTGCAATAAGCGCCTCGTATGCTTCTTTATATTTTTTCTCCTCTTCAGCGGAAAAAGCGGCGCGTTCTTCTTCGGTAACTCTGAACTTCACGCCGTATTTTGTTTCATATTCGGAATAATACGCTTCAAGACGTTCGGAGTGACCGTCGTAATCCGTTATCTGCGAAGCGACAAACGCAAATCCGGTGGCAACGATACAAACAAGTATAGCGTCAAGAATAAACGCGGATATTCTTTTAAGCGTGCTCGCTTTCTGAAGATCAAATATCATATGCGTAAATCCTTTCCCCCGAAAATATTCTCGCAATTAAATCTGCGGACATATAAAATACACAAATCCGCAGATATAAATTAACGTATTATTATTAAACTTTTTACAACATCAGCATATCACATTTTCTGCTTTTAGTCAACCGATTTGTCGAATATCGGAAAAATATTTTTCTTTTACGGATTTAACGCAAACACATTTTGAAATAAGATAAAAACCCTATTGATTTTCTTTTCGCTTGTGATATAATCTGCTTGAAGAAAAGAAAGGGGCAAAACACATGAGAACAAGCGCGCTTTCGCGCGAGGAAGCACTCGCGCTTCTTGAAAAATACAACAAAGAGCCGTTCCACATTCAGCACGCGCTGACAGTCGAGGGCGTAATGCGCTTCTTTGCAAAATCGCTCGGATACGGCGACGAAGAAGATTATTGGGGCATAGTCGGACTTCTTCACGATATAGATTTTGAACTTTATCCCGAGCAGCACTGTAAAAAAGCGCCGGAGCTTCTGCGCGGGGGCGGCATCGGCGAGGATATGATATATTCTGTCTGCTCGCACGGATACGGCATCTGTTGCGATGTAGAACCGAAGCACGAAATGGAAAAGGTTCTTTTCGCCGCAGACGAGCTTACGGGACTAATCTGGTCGGCGGCGCTTATGCGTCCGTCGAAAAGCGTTTCGGACATGGAGGTCTCAAGTCTAAAAAAGAAATTCAAGGACAAGAAGTTTGCAGCAGGCTGCTCGCGTGACGTTATACGCACGGGAGCGGAACGTCTCGGCTGGGAGCTTGACAAGCTGTTTGAAGAAACGATCGCCGCGATGCGTACATGCGAAACGCCGATAGCCGATTTTATGAGCAGTTACGGAAAATAACTCAGAACAAAAAGCCTGCGCCTGTGAGAATCTCACAGGCGCAGGCTTTTATTTATGATATCGGGCAGAAAATTTCTGCGGAGGTAATGGGATCAGTTTGCGTTCATTATATTTTCAAATGCCGCTATTATTTTTTCGCATTCATCAGTCTTGCTCATAACGCCTACGACATATTTCCCGCAGGCTTTAACGGAAACGTTTTCTGCACGCATGCATATCCACTTACCGGGATCAAGCCCCTTCTCCATTTCGGCAGCTATTGTTTTCGCATCCCTTTCATCTTTTACCTTTACCATTACAAGCGAAAATCCGCCGCCTATCATAGGCTCGCAGACAGCGCCGTCGGTTTCAAGAAGAGCGGCGTTTTTTTCGATTCCGAACCAATATTTTGAACGTTCATCCGATGTGCTTTCTTTTTGAACCCCCATAGAAAGTCCCGCAGCCGTGCGGAGTTTTTTCATAATACTTACCACTGTTTCTTCTCTTTCGGGGTCGATATCGGCTTTAAGCTCTTCAGTGCAGAGAACTATGAAAGCGTAATTCCCTTCGCAGCCTACGGCTTTCATAGTCGTGGGCTTTTCGGCATCAATATTAAAGGTTGATTTTTCGGAAAGAAACTCTGCAAACGCCGCCTTATCGGAATCGTCTTTAAGCTCAAAAATCGTAACGGCAAAAGGCATATCGCCGAAAATATAATAAATCGTACCCGACTTCACATATTCGGGAAATTCCGTGCCGTACTCAAAGCCGCGTATGAACGGTGCGTACCCTTCCGGATAAGGCGATATCTCCATTTCCGTACTCAGATCGCCGAAATAAGGCGAAGTATCAAGCTTGCCGATTATATCGGCTATCTCTTTGCCGGAATTTTCTTTAAGCAAAGTCTTGATATATGCGGAAAGTGCTTCCGCTGATGTCGGCTTTTCAACAGGCTCGTCGGGTTTTCCCGTTGTGGACGAAGAGCTTTCTTTTCCGTCTGTTGTCATCTGGTTCTTGGTTGTTGATGTGTTTTCCGTAGTAGTGGTGTTTGTGGTCTGATTATTTTTGTTTGAAGCGCATCCTGCAATAACAACCGATATTGTCAGTATTGCAAGAATAAGAGCAAATATTTTTTTCACGGTTTTTCCTCTTTTCTCTGATTATCCTTCAATATAAGAAAGTTCTTTGCCTTCGCAGTTTTCCGCAAAATAATTTACAAGTCTGCGTACGGCATTTTTGCCTATACTGTATGTTCCCCTGCATTCGGGCATGCCTGCGTAAACATCACCGGAAGAAGTAACGTAAACATATATGCCGTCGTCTCCGAGAGAAGGAATGTGCATTTTCAATATAAGACATGTGTCGTCCGCCTCTCCGTAACATACGGAGATTTTTTCTGCGCCGCTGCCTAAAATCAGCGAATATACGCGGCTTTCGTCAAAATTCCGGAACTCAACTGTTTTTTTGTCGCCGTTTTCATCGGTGAACAAATATTGTACCGATGTTATTTTTGCGGTCTTTTCAAGCGACATGCTTTCGTTCCATTCGCCTGTGGTCTTCGGCAGATATGTCATGCTTGCATAAATATCATATGAACCGTCCCAGCTTTTAAGAGCTATCGCGCAACTTTCGGATATACCCTTCACCCCGTATATTTCAAGCACGTTCCCCTGCTCCGACACAACGCCGGATTTTATCGCTCCCGCAACATTTTCATCCGGAAGCTTGCTTTTTCTTTTATAGTAATTTGAATTGTAGCTGATACCCATATATGCATTAACGGCGCTGATAGTCGTCTGCGCGGAATTCTTGTTGAAATAATTTTCTGACCGTGCTACGTATTTTGTTTCAAATCTACCCGAAAGATCGGGCAATGGGCGGGTTTGCCATGCAAAAGCTCCGGCGCCTATGCCTGCGGCAACAAGAAAGCACGCTGCCGCCGATACAAGGCGACGCATCGTCGGGCGACGACGCTTCGCCGCAAATGTTTTCGGTGTAGCTTCTTCTATGAAGTTTTCGTCTATTCCGCCGATAATATCGAGCATATCTTCTCTTTTCATACCTCAAAGCCCTCCTTTTCCAAAAAGCTTTTAAGCTCTGCCCTCAGGCGGCAAAGCGTTGTTTTGACATTGCCTTCGCTCATATTCATATCGAGCGCAATATTCCGTATGGAACTCATGTACCAATATCTGCGGACAAAAACTATACGCTTTTCTTTTTCAAGTCCGTAAAGGAATTTGTTTATGGCGTCGCGCAGAAGTATTCCGTTTTCAATGTTGTTCTGATCCGTTCCGTTCAGACTTTCCGCAAGTTCGTCGGTTATCAGTTCCGTTTCCGGTACGCCGCGCTTTTTCGCAAGCTTCCCGCGCAAACGATCAATCGCAAGTCCGCGTACTATCTTTGCCGCGAATACTGAAAGCTTTTCCGGACGATTCGGTGGAATAAGCTCCCACAGGCGAACGTATGCATCGCTTACGCACTCTTCTGAATCCCATTCGTCACGCAGAATGTTGTTTGCTATGTATCTGCAATACTTATCGTATTTTTTCTGCGTCTCGGAAATGGCTCTCTCCGAACGCGACCAGAACAGATCAACTATTTTATTGTCTTCCACGCCGACCTCCTTTCCGCCGTACAAAAGCTCCTTACACCATAACAGTCGTAAATTCCACACAAAAGGTTACAGATTTTTTCGGATAAATAAAAATCCGCGCCGAAAAGACGCGGAAAATAAAAGCTTTATCTGCGCCTGTATACCGCAGATATATTGCATTCAACCGAAACCGTTCCGTCCGTACCGCCGCACATTCCGCCGCAGCCGGAAAAGCATCCGAATTCGCTCAGCTCTTCAAGGACTAATCTTTCGTCAACGGAATTCGCTTTATTGTCGGCGTCGGCTATCGCAAGTCTTAGTGCTTCTTTTTCATATGCCGAAGTATCCGAAAGCGAATACCATATACCGTTTATGCCCGTAACGCCGGCTTCGGTCATTTGCCGCGTTATATCGTATATTGCGCCGACATCGTCCGTTGTAAATGAAAAACAGCGCGAGACCGTATATCTTCCGGATATCGGTTCACTCTCGGAATAATATGATTCTTCGGAAATATATCCCAAGCGTTCCTTCAAAGCGAAGAGGATTTCTTCGCTTTCCTTTTTTGCAACGGCTTCTTTTTTTGCCGATGCTTCAATGCAGAAATTCACCGTCGCACGGTCGGCGGGAGCAAGCACTTCTCCTCTGCCGGAAAAAGTAGCCCTGTCAAGTTCTTCATATGCGCCGAAAACTGAAAATGCCGACGCAAAAATCACAGCCGCAAATACTGCGGCGCATATACGCATAATTTGTTTTTTCATATCTCGGAAAAACCTCCTTTTCGGATAGGTTTTCCGTTATCGGGAATTTTTATTCCCGCTTTCATTATATCATAATCGCATAAAAAAGCAATATGAAAAAGTCCCGATCACATCTGGATTTTCTCTTTCTTGTTTTCTCTTACCAAGCTGAATATCACATATGCCGCAACAAGCGTTTCGGTTATCGGCATCGCCCACCATACGGAGTCTCCTCCGAATACGGCGGGAAGCGCCAGGATAAATGCGCCGCTTATCAGTATTCCCCTGCAAACAGACACCGCCATTGACACGCCCGGCTTCATTATCGCCTGAAAATGATACGTTGAATAAACGTTGAACGGCAAAAGGAAGAACGAAAGCGCATAAATGCGGACTATATGAGGTGCCGCAGAAAGAACCTGCCCGGTAGGAGTCATAAACAGCTTTACAAAAGTCTGCGGAAGCGCCATAAACATAACTGCCCATATAGCGCCCAGAATTGCCGAAGTGACAGCACTGTACTTTAGCACCTTTCTTATACGATCATATTTTTTCGCACCGTAGTTCTGAGATATTATCGGTTGAGCCGCCTGTCCCACGCCGTAAGCGCAGCACTGAACAAGCGTGCTTACGGCCACTATAACGCCGTACACGGCAAGTGCGTTGCTGTCAAGATATTTCATTATCTGTCGGTTGAAGAGTACCGTAAGAACACCCATGGCAACATCTATTATAAATGAAGAAAATCCGCTTACAGATATTTTTACAAATTTTCTCGGAAGGTTATGTATACGAACGAATCTGAGCGTATTCTTTTTGGAGAAGAAATGCGTCAGCATTATTATCATTGAAAATCCGGCGCCCATAGCGGTCGCTATTCCCGCGCCTTTTATGCCCATGTCAAGCGTAAAAACAAAGAAGTAATCGCCGAAAACGTTGAATACTCCTCCCGCTATAACTGATTTTGTAGCAAGTCCCGGCGCGGAGTCATTACGCAGAAATGCAGAAATTATATTTATAAAAACATAAATGGGTGCAGTAAATTTGGGCAATGCAAGATATTCCTTACAAAGCGGCAGAAGCTTTTCGTCCGCACCGAAGAAATACAGAAGCGGTTCCTCCCACAAAAGCAGGACGACTGTCAGTATAACCGATATTAGAGCGCCGAAAATTACCGACGCGGTGAAATATCCGTTCGCACGTCTGCCTTCACCTTCTGTTCCGCGCATTACGCCGTAAAGCACAGACCCGCCTATACCGATAAGCAATCCGAAACCGTAAACAAGGTTCCATACAGGCGATATCACCGCCATTGCCGCCGCACCGTCGGGACCGTGATACTGCCCCACCATTGCCATATCGACAAGCCCGTAAATACTTGATATAAGCGCACTCCCGAATGAAGCCATAAGAAATTTTATATATATTTTTTTAAGATTTCCGTTTATCAGATCCATTAAAATTTTCTCCTTCAACAAAAAAAGTCGGGTAAGAAAACAGGCATTTCAGCCCGTCACCTTATCCGGCTTGTTATTTCCTGTGAATAACTTGCCCTCCGAGTGAGCGTTTGCATTGTACCACAATATAAATGCATTGTCAACAGTTAAATTTTTATTTTTCAGAAGTATTGGAAAACTCTTCTTTTAAGACTTCCGGGATATGCTCCGGCCTTTCCAAATGGTTTATCAATATATAACAGTGCCGCCGTCAAACATAATTGCGGCACAAGCAAACGATGCGACAAACATTTATCGCACTCGGAATTCCCTTTTACATGTTCGGACAGGTGATGAATTCTGTCCTCCGGTCACGGGCGTTGAAACTGTTTCGTACACACAAAAAAGAAATGGAAGAAAAACAAACAGCCCCTTGATTCGAAAAAATCAAGGGGCTGTTTATGCTCGATACTCGCCTGAAATCCATGCGTTTGGAACCTGATTGGTATTGATTATGACCGATTCTTATATATAATCTGATCGCAGGTAAGATTTGCCGATGATATATTTCCGCCACATTCGATTTTATTTGCCGAAAGCTTATAGCAGTCGGTTATATTCTGACAGGTAATATTTTGTCCGTTCAATTCCTTTACATCAATGTTTCCGTCACTTCTGACGTCTCCGTTGATCGTACCGCTGTTGATACTTTGATGGCAGATTACATCTCCGTTTATGGCGCCGTCAGCAATAACATGCCCATAGACCTCTACCTTGAAATACTGTGTTTCATCATTGCAATCGTGAGGAAACGCTATTTCTATCGGTGGTTCGCCAGGAGAAAATGTTGAAGAAACTTTTAATATTTTTTGTCCTCTTATCTGAACTACGCGGATGACATCATCGTCCCTCATAAAAGAACGAATATCGGGGCAGTCAGCAATGTTTTCCGTAAAAAGCGAATCAATTGAAACGCCGAACAAATCTGCAATTTCCGGCAACAATGAAATATCGGGGGTGTTCGCATTGTTTTCCCATTTTGAAACCGCCTGATATGATACGCCCAATTTCAATGCTACCTGTTCCTGCGTCAGATTAAGCCGTTGTCTTAATTGCTTTATGTTGTTCCCTATGTTCATATGCTCTACTCCTTTCCGGTACGTTTATTATATCATTTGCAATTTCAAATATCAATAAAGCACCTCTCTTGTTTCTCAACCATCGCTTTAGTATTGTGCCGTTCATTATTGATGGCAGCATAAAATATTCTATTATCGCGGACTGCAGGCATGGGGCCGGAAAAAAGGATACTTGCCCGACACCTGCCTTTCGGCACAGGATACATTCAAGAAACACCTGCGTTATTTCAGAAAACAGTATGAAAACTGAAAAAATCACGCGCTGCTCATCCAAAACGGTGCGTGATTTTCCTGTAATATAACCGGCGGTTGATTGAATATTTATGTTTCGTACTCAATGCCCGGCGTGCTTTGTTCGGTATTCGCAGGGGGTGATTCCCGCGTATTTGCGGAAAATTCTTAAAAAATGGCTTTGCGATGAAAAGCCGAGGTCGGCGGACACTTTATGTTTGCAAAATGAGGACATCAGAGTGTTTACGGCACAGTCTCCTGCGGCGGGGAAAGAAGAAACGGCAAAACAACGTATAAAATCGTCATTCCCGCCAACACGACGGCAAAAGTTATTTTTCCGGACGGCGAAAAAACGCTCACGGCAGGCGAATATGAATTGACAGTTCAGGGAAGCGGCAATTGACACGCCTTCGTTTTAGACAACCAAGGCAACGGTAAAAACGATATATCAAAAAAACAGCAAACACACCCGAATTCATAATCTCGCGGCTGTTTGCTGTTTTGCTATATATACTTTGTTTCTCAATGTAATCTGAAATCCGAGTTTTCGATTTCTGCGGCTTTTAATCCCATTTTCAGAACCATTTCCGAAAATTTTCTCGCACTTATAGGATAGTTCCCTTCCATCCATGCGCCAAGAAGCCCGATAGCACCACTGACGATAAAAACATATTCGTACTTTGCAAGCATCGGATTGCTTGACTGCGACTCAACATGATACTTTCGGAGAACAGCATCAATCAGTCTGCGGTTGAAAGCTCTTTTGTCTGATTGCAGAATCAGAATACGGAACATACGGTCATTATCCTTGATGTATGTGAAAAAGGACTCCAGAATAGCAACAAATTGCTCATCGGAGGTAATCTCGCTGGGCATTTCCGACAAAACAGGAATCTGCTCCATAAGATCGTTTTCTATATCCTGTCGCAATATAATTGGGTCTTCATAGTACATATAGAAAGTGGATCGGTTTACGTCTGCCTTCCGGCAAATGTCCGTGACAGAAATTTTCTCCGAAGGATTGGTTTCCAAAAGCTCAAGATAGGCGTCTTTGATCAGCTTTTTTGTCATACGCACACGTCTGTTATCCGCCATTTGTGTATAGCCTCCTCCGTTCATAAATTGTTTGCTTTTGATTTTGTCGGATTTCCGACAGTTTCATATAGTATTGTTGAAAACATATCGTTTCAGACAATACTGTTTGTTGATTTTTCAACACTATGTTGTTATAATTATAATACATAGAACCGGATTTGTCAACAGACAACCGGAAAATTACGAAAAATCCTTGAAATGAAGGAGGTGCTTCTGTGGCTTTTTTATCTTTATCCGATGTAAAAAAAGAATATCATACCGGCTCCGTTACCGTACCTGCGCTTGACGACGTTTCCTTTGATTTGAACGAAGGAGAATTTGTTGTCATTCTCGGCACGTCGGGTGCCGGAAAAACCACGCTTCTGAATTTACTTGGAGGCATGGATACTGTGACTGACGGAAAAATCGTGCTTGACGGCAACAACATCGCCGCATACGGCAAACGCGATCTGACATTTTATCGCCGTCGTGACGTGGGCTTTGTGTTCCAATTCTATAATCTGATGCCCAATCTTACAGCCCTTGAAAATGTGGAAATTGCCGTTGAAATCTGTGAAAATCATCTGGACCCGAAAAGCGTTCTTGAATCGGTGGGGCTTGCGGACAGGCTGAACAATTTTCCGGCGGAGCTTTCCGGAGGTGAGCAACAAAGGGTGTCGATCGCCCGTGCCGTTGCGAAAAATCCCAAGCTGATTTTATGCGACGAGCCGACGGGAGCACTGGATTATATAACAGGCAAAAAAATTCTGAAGTTGTTGCACACCTTGTCCCGAGAGCAAAAAAAACTTGTCATCGTTGTGACGCATAACGCTGCCCTGAAAGATATGGCGGATAAAGTGATCCGCATCAAAAGCGGAAAAATCGAGAGTGTGGAAGTCAATGCGCACCCGATTCCGGTGGAGGCGATTGAGTGGTGAAAACCTATTTCAAAACGATCCGCAGAATGTTCCGTCACCACCTCATCCGATTGCTTTCACTGATAGGAATCATTCTGATATCCATCGGGTTTATTTCGGGAATCGGTTCGCCAACCGACATGATACAAGAGAGTATAGAAAATTACTACCGAAATCAGAAGGTCAGTGACTTTATCGTCAAAAGCAAATCGGGTAGCTTTACTGAAGACCAAATTTCCGCTGTCAAAGCGCGTTACGGAGCAAACAATGTAAACGCCGGTCTGTCCGTAGATATTCAAACTTCGGAAAAGCGCTCCCTGCGGCTGTACTTTTTGGATTTTGACGCGTGGGACATCAATGTCCCGGAGCTCGTTGACGGTGAAAAAGTAACCGATAATGATAGCAACTGCGTATATGCAGAGATCTCCGACAATGTGATAAAAGGGTACGTCGTTGGCGAAACCGTGGAGATCGACCTCGGAAAAGCGTTGAACCTGCCGATGGAATATAAACTCTCCGTTACCGTAAAAGGAACCGTCAAAAGTCCGCTCACCTTCGGCAAAGACGGTGAGCCGAGTTATAACAATCCGGAGGAAACCGAAATTCCCGATAACATGGTAAAGCTCGGGAAACTCGATCTTCTGGAAAATGTTCTGTATTGCCCGTCCTCCCTTCTGCCGGCGCAGATAAATGGCGATCTGTACATCACTGCGGAAGACAGATATCTTTTTGCTTCATTTTCGGACAGTTACAAAGCGTATGTGGAGAAAGAAAAGTCAGAGCTTGCATCATTGCTCGGAGACAATATTGAAATCATCACACTGTACGATAACTACAGCTTCAAGTCCGTTCTGTCCAGCGCGGACAAAGTGCGGGGCATTGGAAATATTCTGATGATTATATTTATCGCCGTCTCGCTTCTTGTTGTCCTCTCGTCCATGATGCGGCTGATGGAGGAAGAACGTGCGCAGATCGCTTGCCTGAAAACGCTGGGATATTCTTCTTTCTGCATTGTCTTGAGATATATTTTATTTGCATTGGTTGCTCTGCTTGCCGGCGGAGGCGGAGGATTTTTCGTCGGCTACGGCGTCTCATGGCTGATTTGCTATGTGTTTGGCTACGGTCACGATATGCCTCCGATCTCTGTTGTGGTGAACCCAAGTTATTATTTTCTGTCAGTCGGTATTATCGCTGCCATCACATTAACCGCAATTTTCATTCTCGGTATGCGCATGACCGGTGATACACCTGCCAACCTGTTGAGACCCAAGCCGCCCAAAAAAGGAAAACGGGTGCTTCTGGAGAACGTTCCGTTTATCTGGAAGCGGTTGGCTTTCAAATATAAATCCTCCCTGCGTAACGTACTGCGCTATAAAATGCGGTTTTTCATGATGCTGATATCGGTTGCCGTATCTGCCGGACTTGTTTTTGCTGGGCTGGCGCTCCTCGATATGTGCCTGTTTGATGATTTCGGCTCTCCATCGATTGTAGGAATCGCCGTTGTAGTCGTTGTATTCGCCGGACTTCTGACCGCAGTCGTCATCAATACACTGACAACAATCAATATCAGTGAGCGAAACCGGGAAATCGCAACTCTGATGGTGCTCGGCTATCTTGACAGCGAGATATGTGGATATATCTACCGTGAAATTTATATCAGTACATCGATTGGCGTTTTGTTCGGTTACCCTGTCGGTATCGGACTGGCAACATTAATTTTCAAAACGATTGGATTCGGCACAGTTGGCGGTGTCAGTTGGTTCATGTGGTTGCTTGTTCCGATTATCGTTTTTGGCTTTACATTACTCGTCACTTTGATTCTGAGGCCTAAAATCGTTAAAATAAAAATGAACGAAAGTCTGAAAGCGGTTGAGTAAGTCCTTTAACTGATTAAGCTGCCCGTACAAATTTACAAGAGCAACCCAACTGTAAAAGCCGTATGGCTGCCACTATGAGACAGCATCTTTTACATAAAATATCAGTTTCTTCATCTTCGCATCTGCCGCGGAACGGGATAGGTTTCCGTTTTTCTTGTAGATGAGAGAATCTCCTGTTATCAGAAAGTTTTCTGGACTTGTCGCCACTTGCATGGTATTGTGTGTGGTTACAAGGAGGCGATGAAATGAACTCCGTATCTGAGCGCGAAGCCTTTGCTTCGGGATTCAGAATCGCCCGAGAGCGAAAAACTCTCGGGCTTTTTATATATCCTTCCCGCCTCTCGCCGATGTTGACCTTCCGACAGTCGGGACAGATTGGATTGTTTTTTAAAAACGACTTCTCCTTGATTTAAGGTTAATTTATGATGCAAAAGCCTTCGTTCACTTTCTTCCCACCAGTAATGTTGAGCCGCGGAGCATCAGACGTCCGGCTTCCTTCGGCGTCATAAAGCTGCCATCGGTTGTGTCAATCAGCTCCACACGCTCATGGCCCATGTCCGTGAGCTTTTTGGACAAACGTCTGCATGTCGCCGTATCTACGTGGTGACATCAGGTCGTGGTCATTCCCCAGGTCAGCTTCGGATGCAGCCCGGCGTAGTTGACCGGCTTGACGGTGGGAACGCTCAACCGCTACGTGGCAAGAGGCAACATCTTCGGCGCGGTGGTCGGTGGAAAGGTGCTCATCAGCAAACAAAGTTTGATCGGATACCTCACCGCGCCGGATGTAGTGCGGAAAATAGCGACAGTGCAACTGCAAAAACTACTTGCGGGGTATAAGCGGGCATCAAAGCAATAAAGAGCAAAGGAATGGTCTCAAGGTGTGCTTGAGGCTCTTCCTTTGCTCTTTGTTTGAACCCAAAGAATGAGAAAAAGCACCTGATTCCAAGTGCCTTCAGTGGCGGAGAGGAAGGGATTCGAACCCTTGTGCGATTGCTCGCAAACTGATTTCGAGTGTCATCGCTTCCCGATACCTTGCGGTATTTTATGAGAAGATAAGAGAACCTGAAATCCCCCGTCATAGACGAATTGACCGGGCATTTTGATTGCTTTTGCGAAAAATTCCGAAAAAAGCTGATGTCGCGGTGCTTTTCGGCATCGACCGACTTCTAACGAAAATCTAACGGCTTTTTTAGAAATTTCATTAGAAGTCCGCGAAAAAAGCCTTTTTGAATTGCGATTCGGCAGTCCGCCGACTGTACCTGCGCGGAGTGATACAAAAGCAAAAATCATCTGTACATACAGTCCGAAACTCGGACTGCTTTTTTGCGAATTACAGCTGTTCCGAAAGCAGAAAATCCACCAGATGAACAATCCGGATACCGTTCTCAATTCCCGTGTCCATTTCGTTCAGCGTCACCACATATTTCGGATAATGATCTTTGATCTCCATCAGGTTTCCGACCTCGCGGTCGGAGTTATCAGGCAGCTGCACGCAGACCTGCACATACACCCGCTCGTCGCGGCGGTTGGCAACAAAGTCGATCTTCTTCGTGTTGTTCTTCCCGATGAACACCTCATATCCACGCCGTTTCAGCTCCAGATAAACGATATTTTCCAATACACCGTCCAACATTTTTCTGTTGTATCCGAGCAGAGCGTATTTGAGGGACACATCCGAAAGGTAATACTTTTCCTGCGTTTTCAGAATGCTTTTCCCCTGCAGATCATACCGTTCGCACGGATAAATGATAAACGCCTGCTCCAGCCAGCGCAGATAGTTGTAAATACTCTCCACCGAAATCGTGCGATGCTCGCTTTTCAGGAAGGTCGAGATGGAGTTTGCGGAAAAGGTCTTACCCATGTTTTCCACGACAAATTTCACTACGCGGTCGAACAAATCCTGCCGGTTGATACGATGGCGTTTGACAATATCGCGCGACACCACCGTATGATAAATGCCGTCTACAATCTGATAGGCAGACTGCGCCTCGTAGTTGCCGAGAGCAACAATCGGGAATCCGCCGAAGCGGATGTATTCGTCCAATAACTCATTCCGTGACAGCTTACTGTCTGTCTTAAAATCAAGATATTCGCGGAATGACAAGGTATAGACCGGAATCAGAATATACCGCCCGGTCAGATAGGTGGAGATCTCGCTTGACATCAGCTTGGAGTTGGAACCGGTCACATAAATATCGGCGCGACCGCCCTCCAATAGACTGTTGACCGCCTTCTCCCAGCCGGGAACCTCCTGAATCTCGTCAAGCAGCAGGTAATAACGCCCCTCGCCAGTCATCGCGGAAGTCAGCTCGTCGTACATCTGTTTTGCCGTGATATTTTCGGGGACATCCATTTCGGTGTATTTTTTCATAAGGATGCGGTCGTCACCGACACCGCGCTGTTTAAACTCTTCTCGGATCATCTCAAAAATCGTGGATTTCCCGCTGCGGCGCACTCCCGCAAGGATTTTCACAAGCGGCTGATCGATAAAAGGTCTCACCGCTTCCACATAATCGGGTCTGAATATCATAAAATCGCCCCTTTCTTTTATAGTATACCATAAAAAATAAAAATAATCAAGTAGTTTTTCGGTTTTGACCTTAAAAACATCTGAAAACCACATACTTTGTGGGGTGCGATTGTGTTATGAACATAATACGAATCACCGAAACTATGTGGCAAGCAATCCGAAAAATCGGTTTTGGGATGGTAACCGTGCTTCAGGAGAGGTGCGGTTGATTTCTGTTTGTCTAACCAAACCCCATACATAAAAACGCTATGTCTGCAAGAGCAATCTCGACAAAGAAAGCCGCGACCGCATCTACGATGTGATAGATACGCTTCTGCGGCATGAGAAAAAGCACAAATAACAAAATTGCCCGAGAGTGAAAAAACTCTCGGGAAATTTTATAATCATGTCGCACTTCACAAACGCGAGTAACGGGTTTATGACTTTCCGAGCGCCCAGCTCCGGCTCTCGGTCTGAAGGCGGAGCATATGAGCGAAGATGCCGCCGGCTTGGAGCAGCTCTGCGGGAGAGCCCTGCTCGGCTACCGCGCCGTCACTCAGCACAACGATCCTGTCCGCGCCCGAAACGGTACGCATCCGGTGGGCGATGATGAGGACGGTTTTGTTTTTGATGAGGCGGGAGAGCGCCTCCTGAATGGCGGTTTCGTTTTCCACATCCAGGCTGGCGGTGGCTTCGTCCAACAGAATGATGGGCGCGTCCTTCAGAAACGCACGGGCGATGGAAATGCGCTGACGCTCACCGCCGGAAAGCTCGCAGCCGTTCTCACCGATGTTTGAGTTCCAGCCGTCGGGGAGCTTTTCTGCAAACTTATCCACATTGGCGAGCTTTGCCGCCGCGATTACCTCTTCGTCCGTCGCGTCCTTGCGGCCGATGCGGATATTCTCCAAAATCGTATTGTCAAACAGCGTGACATCCTGGAACACGATGGAATAGAGGCTCATCAGCTTTTCCGGATCGATTCCGGAGATATCCATGCCTCCTACGGTGATCCTGCCCCGGTCAATGTCCCAGAACCGCGCCGCCAGGCGGGAAACGGTAGTTTTACCTCCGCCGGATGGTCCGACCAGCGCCGTGACCTCTCCCTGCTTTGCCGTAAAGGACACATCCCGAAGCACCGTTTCGCCGCTCTGGTAAGAAAAGCCCACATGGTCGAACACAATGTCACAGTTCCGGTTGGTGAGCTGTTCGCTTCCGGTCTGCACGGGGCAGTCCAGAATCTCATTCATGCGTTCGATGTTGCTGTTGGTGCCGATGATGGCGGCAAGGTTCTGCAGAGTACCCTCCAGCGGGTCATACAGGCGGGACACCACCAAAAGGAACATAAAGAAGGCCAGGACATCCAGCTCACCCTTCACCAGCAGAGCCGCGCCCGCAAGGGCGGTGGTGGCAATCCCCAGCCGCAGGACAAGTCCCGCGGAAACCACAAAGACAGCCGTTCCCAGCTCGCTCCGGACGAGGCGACTCTCTACGGCACGGATTTTCTTTTCCAGCCCCGAAAGGTATCTCTCCTCGGCATTGTTGGCGCGCAGATCGGGCATCGCTTCCATACACTCCTGAATGCCGTCCTCGCAGGCGACCTTTGCCGCCGTTGCTTTGCGGGAGAGCTTTTTCTGCACGTCGGAGGCAAGCAAGACGATGGCAAACGCCACGGGCAGCGGCCAGACGGCGGCAAGCGCCATGCGCCAGTTGAAAAACAGCATCGATACGGCGATGACCGTGGTGGAGAGGATCGCACCGTACAGCGGCGCGACAAAATGGGATTGGCTCTGCTCCAGCACGGCGCAGTCGTTCATGATGGAAGTGGTCAGGTCGGCAAGGTCTTTCTTTCCGAAAAAGGACAGCGGAATCTTTCTCAGCTTCTCGGCAAGCCCCACCCGGCGCACACCCGATTCCACATAGGTGACAAGAAAGGTGTTGTCGTATTCCAGCCGTGTGCAGACAACAATTAACAGTGCCGCCACGACACAGCCGATCACATAAAACGGAATTCTTTTTGCCGTCAGCGTGCCACTCATCATATCGCTCACCAGCCGGTACAAAAGCCCCACCGGCAGCATGAAGGAGATATTTTGCATGGCACAGCACAAAATTCCTTTGATGTTGTCAATCGCTCCCTTGCGGGAAAGCGCATAGCGTCTCTGTAAATATTTGATCATCGCTCATGCCTCCTTTTCCACTTTCCACCGGACGGACTGCTGATAGTCCCGCCACATCGTCCCGAACAGACTGCCTTTTTTTCCGGACAGCTCCGCAAAGCTGCCGCTTTCCGAAAGATGTCCCTCATTCAGCACAAAAATGCGGTCGGCGTTCACAACCGTAGACAGCCGATGGGCGATCATGATGACGGTACGTCCTTTTGCCAGCGCATTGAAGGCAGCCTGCACATTCGTTTCGTTGTCGGGATCGGCAAAGGCGGTCGCTTCATCGAGAATCAGCACCGGCGCATTTTTGAGCATGGCGCGGGCAATGGCAAGCCGCTGTGCTTCGCCGCCGGAGAGGTAGATGCCCTGCGAGCCGATGACCGTATGCACACCGTCCGGGAATTTTTCGATGATGTCCGTACACTGCGCCGCACGGAGTGCTGCCAGCACCTCCTCATCCGCGGCGTCCGGCTTGCCCATACGCACATTGTCCAGAATGGTGCCTTTGACAAGATGGCTGTTCTGAAATACGAAGGAAACCGTGTTCATCAGCTCGTTTTTGTCAATGTCCTTCACATTGACCCCGCCGACGGTAATACTGCCGCTCTGCGGATCAAAGAAGCGGGCAATGAGCGCCGCCAGCGTGGATTTTCCGCCTCCGGAGGGTCCGACAAACGCCACCGTCTGTCCCGCGCCGATGGAGAGAGAAATATTTTCCACGGCATTTTTTGTGCCGTCATAGCTGAAGGTTACATGATCCAGCGTCACGGAGCTGTCCTTCGGATGCTTCGGTGCGCCCGGCTGAGAAAGTGAGGGGCTTTGCAGAACACGGTCAATGCGGGTGATGGCGTCCTGCACGATCATGCCGTTTTCGCTCATGAACATCAGCTTGGTGAGCGTCAGCGAGATGACCGGCGTGACGATGATGTAAAAGAGCAGGTTCAGCAGCACGCCGCCGTCCGCATCGCCGCGGGAGAACAGAAAGCCGCCTGCAATCAGAAACACAAACACGCTGTTGACCGCCAGCGTATAGAAGGTCATCGGCCAGCGCATCTGGCGGGTGTATGCGATGACCCAACGCTCGTAGTTGTCGATGGCGCCCTTGAACTTTTTGAAGGAGAAAACCGTCTGACCGAAGGTCTTGACGACGGGAATCCCCCGCACGTACTCCACCGCCTCCCCCGACATATCCGCAAGCGCGTTCTGATACTGTGTCATCTTCTCCTGCATCCCCTTGCCGGTCATGCTTGTCATCACGGCAAAGGCAAGCGCCACCGGCACAAGGCTCAGAAGCCCCAGCCGCCAGTCGAATGCCAGAAGAAGCGTCAGAAGTCCCGCGATGGTCGCCACAGCCCTTGCCTTGTCGGGGAGCTGGTGGGCAAGATAGGTTTCCGTTGCGCCGGTCGTTTCCGAAATCGTGCGGCGCAGCTTGCCGCTGCCGAACTGTTCGATTTCCCCGAGCGGAAGCGTGGCAATGTGCTTCGTCATGGCAAGGCGCAGATTGGTGGCGATGCGAAATGCCGCAAGGTGCGAGCACATCAGCCCCGCGATGTAGGTAAGCACGGCGGCAAAGGCAAACACCACCGCCATCCAGCCGTAGTGCGTTACATGGACGGCATTTTCATAGTTCGGCGCGACCTCGATGACCTCCCGCAGGATGCGCCAGATGTACCAAAACGGCACCAGCGCCAACAGTGCGCCGGCGGCGGCAAGCACCCACGAAAGATAGCTTAGGATTCGGTATGTCCCTGCGTAATCCAGCAGGCGGGACAGATTGGATTGCTTTTTCAAAACGGTTCCTCCTTGATTGTGTTTTTAGTTAGCAGAAGCTAACCAATCGGCCTTTGAAAAGCCGCCCAAGCGGCGATTCAAAGCGCATGATTTACTTTTTCAGAAATGAGAACAGCCCTTTCCTTTCATACGGAGCAGCACGGATTTCTCCCGCCGTGTAGCCGGTGGCGTCAATGGCTGCGCGCAGGGCGGCTTCGTCAAGCGGCTCACGCGAGAGTATAACGGTTTCTCCTTTAATATGGGAGGAAGACACCTTTTCCACTGAAAACGCGCGACGGATCGTATCGTTGATGTGCGCCTCGCACATGGAGCATGCCATGCCGGAAATTCTGACTGTTGTCTGAATCATCAGAAATCATCCTTTCCTATTTTTTTCTTGTATCCGCAGTCGCAGTACGGCCCGCCGGAGGCAAGGGTGTACTGCCGCACAAAATCCGTCACGCCGCCGGCTTCACTCATGGTGTAGTCCAGACGGCACAGCGCGGGGGTAAGGTCATACAGCCCCAGCTTTTTCATCAGCACACAGATGCCGCACTTGGTGAATCGCCCTTCGTAGCCGCTACCGTCGGGGTATTCGTAAAACTCCATATTCCACGAGTAGGGGTTGCGGTCGGCGGCTCTCAGCGCGGCAGTAGCTTTCATTCCGGCAATGTCCTTTTCGGTAAATTTGCTCTTTCCGCTCTTGCGGCAAAACCATTTCATCGGCTTTGTCATCATGGATTTTGCGTAATACTCCGTCAGCCGCTCCACATCCGGACGCTCCGGCATGGAGAGGATGAATGCGCCGATCATTGCACAGTTGACTATGTTCATCTTGAAGCGATCCGCTTTTTCAAACTCCGGCAGGTCTGCAATGATTGCTTTGTATTTCGGCTTTGCTTTTTTCGTGATCGCTTTTGCCGTGTCTGTATCATAGCCGAACACCGCTGTCAGCTGCTTTCGGAACGACGGCGCAAACAGAGCCCACATACCCATGGGCATTCCGAAATAAGTCATTTTTTGTCCCTCCAATCGCATATCACGCGGGTCATGCGGCGGTCAATGTCAACGCGAGCCGTTTTACACTCCCTGGGATATTTCTTCGCAGCGCTGAACGCCAGCTTGACAAACAGTGCCGAACCGACGGGAAGCATGGTCTTGAGCATACCGTCGGGGAAAACAAAATGCGTGCCGTGCTCATATACGACCGCCTCGACTTCGCAGGAGTGCGGTTTCTCCGCAAAGCGTTTTTCCATGCGGCGGATATATTTTGCGGTGTCCCAAAGTGCGTCGTCCTCTGCGCCGACAAGAAACAGCTTGCCGCGGATATTCTCGACCTTTATGAATTCCTCCTCAGTGATCGGATGCGCCGTTTCAGAGTCGTCAAACAGCTTGCGGGAGGCAATCATATTGCCGGTGCGTTTGGACTCCTCCGAGATTATGCGCCAATAGTCAAGGTGCTGATAGCAAAACGGCATGTATGGCAAGGGCTTTCCCTTGTAAGAAAAGAGTGATTCTCCCACCATTGGCCATTCCTTGCAGCCATCCTTTTTGCCCTGCATGAACCCCTGCCACACAAAGTCGCTGGGGGTCATTGCGATGGTCAGAGAGATATCATCAAATAGCGAAGCCGCCGTCAGGGCGAGCGTGCCGGTCGTTGAGGCTCCTGCAATGCCTATTTTTTCGTTGCCGTGTAATTTAAGCCATGCAACCGCTTTTTCGATGTATTCAAGCGGATAGTTGTGATGACCGTAGTCCTTTTTCCCGGGCGACATGGTCAATATGTTCACGCCGAGGCAAAGCAGCCACTTCACCGCAGAGCGCGCCATATAATCCTCGGGGTCGTCGCCGAGCATGGCGATGACCGCACAGTCCGAGCCGTCCTTGCACTCCCAATATGCGCCGTAAAAACCGTTGCTTTCAATGTCAAAGTGAATGTGTTTCATTAAAATTACCTCTTTCCGAATCCGATTTTCACGATCTGCATTTTCATCATTCCGTCCCCGACCTTTGCAAGGAAACGGAAAAAGCCGCTGACGGACGGGTCACGAAGATCGTTGTAGCCCAGCATATAGCCGCGACTGGTGACACGCAAGCGGTTGTCCCACGCACCAATCTCTTTGGGAGCGTCCGAGACCGCAAAATACGCGCCGACATCCTTGATTTTCGCGCTTTTGAGCCATGTCTTTGCAATCATCTTTACCGCCGTCCGATTCGCAGCATCAAACACCAGTACGCCGCCGGGGAAAGCGTTTGCCATCGACTGCACCAGTG